>JGI25382J43887_10000053_pt1 | contig 23268 bp, 19 predicted proteins | sample GraSoi013_1_40cm_3_FD_43887 | JGI IMG/M metagenome (IMG submission 43887) | reverse complement strand
CCGGTCTTCAATGCGAAAGGTCACTCCACTAGCTCGTGCGCAACACGACGCGCGCAGGGGCGCCGTCGGATCCAACCACGCGCAGCGGGAGACAGTACATCTCGTACGCGCCGGGCTCGACGTCGCGAAGGTTCAGTCCTTCGATGACAATCGTGCCGCCGCCGAGCAGNATGTGATGGGCNGGCGCGCCGGGCCGCTTGAATTCCTCAACCGACAGATAGTCGACCCCGACCACCTTGATGCCGTGATCGACAAGGTGCCGCGCGCCTGATTCGGTGACGCCCACATAGTCCGTCTGGAATTCCGGCGATCCCCAGAGCCGTGAGTTCAGTGTCTTAATCAACACGCGCACGTCTTCGGACAGGTCGATACGCGCCAGGTCTTCGGCCGTAATGCCCTTCCGTGACGTGACTTCGATGACCCGGGCCCGTCCCACGAGCATCTCGAGCGGCAGCGCCTCGGTGCCGGGCGCATCATCGAAGAAATGACGAGGCGCGTCGACGTGCGTGCCGGCGTGTGCGCTCATGTGCAGGGTCGAGACGTTGGAACTATCGCCGCGGCCGATCCGCTTGATGGCCTCGAGGCTGAACGGAGTGTTGTTTGGATAGGTTGGAAGGTTCGCGTCGAGCGGGACGGAGATGTCGATTAGCTTCATGGGTCGGCGAACGATGGAATATAGCACAGCGCTATCAGGCTGAAGTTCTGGTGGCAGAAGGGTTTGACTTGGTCGCGACGAGACGCCTAGAATTGGCTGTTCGGCTAGAGCCTTTATTGTTGGGAGAGTCGTTTTTATGAAGCTGCGTCGTCGGGCACTCGCGCTCGTGCTCACTATTGCGCTCGCCTGCACCGTGAGCGTGCTCGCACAGAAAGACAAGAAACAGGAAGAAGCACAGAAGAAAGAGATTCAAGGCATCGTCAGCACGGTCGACGCCGTTGCAGCCGGTCAGCCTGCGCCCAACGATATGTCGCTCGCGTGGATGCGCGAGGACGTGTTGAAGGCGCAGGGCAGCAAAGAGTACGTGCCGTTCACGGTCTCGCTCGATCCGTCGAAGGTGCCCGGCGGAACGGTCGCCTTCTACTGGCGCGTCGTCTCGAAGACGCCAGCCGCGCCGGAAGCCGCGCCCCCGCCTGGTCAGAAGAAAGACGACAAGAAAGACAAGGACAAGAAGAAGCCCGAGTACGCGTACGAGGACATCAGCTTCATTCCGGTCAGCGGCGCCGGTCCCGCGCGCATCTCGCGATCGTTTACGGTTTCGGCAGGCAGCTACGACGTCTTCATCGTCGCGAAAGAGCCGTCGCCGGAGAAGCCGCCGAAGAATGCGCCGCCGCCGAAGATGTCTGTGCTCAAGCAGACCGTCACGGTTCCCGACTACTGGAACGGCGAGCTGAACACGAGCTCGGTGATCATCGCGCAGCGGATCGATCCGCTGCCCGCGCCGCTCACGCCGCAGCAGCAGGCCGATCGTCCGTACGCGATGGGCTCGATGGAAATCGTTCCGGCGCTCGACACGAAGTTCACGAAGAAGTCCGAGCTGTCGACCTTCATGTTGATCTACAACCCGAAGACCGACACGAACAACAAGCCGGACGTCGTCATCGAGTACAACTTCTGCCAGGCGGCCGCCGGCAGCGAACCGAAGTCCGGCGAACCGTGCAAGACCGGCGAGAAGTTCTTCAACAAGACGAATCCACAGAATCTCAACGCACAGACGCTGCCGCCGCAGTTCGATCTCGCGGCCGGTCATCAGCTGCAGAGCGGGCAGGCAGTGCCGCTCGCGTCGTTCCCGGAGGGGCAGTATCGGCTGGAGATCAAGGTCACCGACAAGATCGCGAACAAGACGCTGGTTCGCGAGGTGCCCTTCACGGTCAGTCCGTCGTAAAGCGTGGGCTCCCGACCCGGAGTTAAAAGGCCGGGGGGGCAGGGGCCCCCGGAGTAAACCGGGGGGCAGGGGCCCCCGGAGTAAACCGGGGGGCAGGGGCCCCCGGAGTAAACATGACAGGTAGTTCCAGAGTGATCGCGTTCTCGGCGGTCGGCGTTCTGGTGCTTCTGTGTGTCTCGCCGGCCGTCGCGCGCGCGCAAAGCGCTCCTCAAGTGCAGGCGGTGACGCACCTCGCGTCGCTCGCCCCTGGCGCTATTCAGGGCATCGTTCAGGACGAAAAAGGCGCACCCGTGGTCGGCGCCATGGTGTCGGCGCTCGGCACGTCGAGCGCGTTCGCGGTGACCGATCGCGGCGGCCGGTTCGAACTCCGGACGTTGTCACCGGGACCATATCTGGTCCGCGCGCATTTGACCGGCTTCATCGCGTCGCGCGGTCAGCTCGTGGATGTGCGTCCAAGCAGCCGCGTCTCCTCGTCGATCGCGCTCCGACGTGTCGGCAGCGTCGCGTCGCCATCGTCGTCGTATCCGGTGCTTGCGGCAGGCGTCGGCGGCGGGTCGTCCGACCCGGCTGCGCAGCCAACCGACGCAGGGACGAGCACCACGGCGATCGACGACGACCACGGCGAGGTGGCATGGCGGCTGCGCCACGCGAGGCGTGGCATCCTGAAAGACGTGACGGTGCCGGACGAGGTCATCGCCGGCGACACACCGCCGGACACGAACGTCTTCGGCGAGCCGGGCTTTCTCGGACGCGGCGCCTCTGCTGCGCGATCGACCGTCGCGAATCTCTTCGGCGCGGCGCCCTTCTCCGGTCAACTGAATCTCCTCACGACTGGATCGTTCGACACGCCACAGCAGCTGTTCACGACGAACAACTTCGAGCGGAGCGTGGCGTATCTGGCGCTCGGCGCGCCGGTCGGCGAACACGCGGACTGGACCGCCCGCGCGGCACTCACGCAGGGTGACATCGCCTCATGGATCGTCGCCGGCGAGTACACGACGCGCGCGCCAGCGCGGCATCGCTACGATCTCGGTCTGTCGTACAGCACGCAGCGCTACGACGGCGGCAACGTCGCAGCGCGGCGCGGCGTCACCGACGGCAGCCGGAATGCGGGGGCGATCTACGGGTTCGACACCTTCTCGATCGCGCCGGGCGTGACGCTCACCTACGGTGGACGGTACGCCCACTACGACTACCTCGAGGATCGCAGCCTGATCAGCCCGCGCGTCGCGCTGACGCTGCAGCCGGCCGAACACTTCCGCATCAGCACCATGATCTCGCACCGTGAGGTCGCGCCCGGTGCCGAGGAATTCATGCCGCGGATCGACGGCATCTGGCTGCCGCCGCAGCGGACGTTCTCGTCGCTGTTGAACGGCCGGTCGCTCGAAGCGGAACGCAACGACCACATCGAGGTCGAAATGGAGCGCGATCTGGCGTCGGCGACGCTGTCGATTCGCGCATTCCGCCAGCACGTCAGCGATCAGCTCACGACACTGTTTGGCGTCGACATGCCCGGTGCGCCGGCCGCACAACTCGGTCATTACTTCGTGCACACCAGCGGCGACGTCGAGGCGTCCGGCTTCAGTGCCGGGTTGCGGACCGCCATCGCGAGCCGCGTCCACGGAGCGGTCGAGTACTCGCTGACGCGCGCGCGTTGGGAGCCGGCCGCGGACATCGCGTACATGCTGTTCTTCGCGCCGTCGGCCGTCCGAGCCGGATCGGAACGCATTCACGACGTGTCGACGTCGATTGAAACCGCCGTCCCGGAAACCTCCACGCACGTGCTGGTGCTCTATCGCGTCAGTAACGGGTTCGCGCACCAGAGCAGCGCGGCACGCGCCGGCGGCGTGTTCGTGCCCGCGCTCGATCGTCCCGAGCTCGATGCTCGGTTCGACGTGCAGGTGCGTCAGTCGCTGCCGTTCATGGACTTCAGTTCGGCCAAGTGGGAGATGCTGCTCGCTGTCCGCAATTTCTTCCGCGACGCGGCCGCCGATCAATCGGTGTACGACGAGTTGCTCGTCGTCCGGCCGCCGAAGCGTATCGTCGGCGGGCTCACGCTCAAGTTCTGAGGATCGGCTAGCCCTCTGGGCGTGAGTCCAAGCCTCTGAAGCGATCCATAATCTTGAAAGCGCTCTTCGTTCGTTTGGAGCGCCCTCGTTTTCGTGGATCGGTGACCCTCTAAAACATTAGGTTTTTCAACAAGTTAGTCATGGGTTCGACGCCGATTTCAAGGTATGAGCTTTGCTACCTCGACGGCCGGCAAAGTGTCGCCGGTGGGCCACCGGTCCACGACTCCATGTCCGAACCCTTGGTTCCTCCCACGGCGTCGACCGAGAGCCCCTGGCTCGTCTGGGGTCGATCCGTCTTTGCGCTGACCATCGTCGCGATCCTGCTCGCGCTCGGCGTGGCGAATATCGGAACGCGCGCGCGCTGGCACGAGGTCGAGGACGGCGTGCTGTGGGCCGGGCGTGCCGAAGGTGTGACGGCACTCGAAGTCGCACGCGGGTCGGCGGCCGACGCGGCCGGGATCCATCGCGGCGATGTGTTGCTTGCCGTCAACGGATCGCCGGTGCAGACGCCGGCCGACGTCGTTGAATTCCAGCATCGCGGCCACGAAGGGACGCGTCTCGCGTACACGCTGCTGCGGTTGGGCACGCAGGAGGCGCTCGAGCTCTCGCTCGCGCCCGCGCCGCGCGCGAGCTCGATGTATTTCGTGCTCGCGGCGGTCGGGCTCTTCACGCTGGTCGTCGGCGCATCAGTGCGCCTGCGGCGGCCGCGCGATCAGGCGACGCTGCATTTCTTCTGGCTCTGTGTGGCGTTCTTCGGCGCGTTCACCTTCTCGTTCAACGGCCCGCTCGATCGCCTCGACTGGATCTTCTACTGGGGCGACGTCGTCGCGATGGCGCTGCTGCCGCCGCTACTGCTGCATTTCACGATCGTGTTTCCGGAGCGGCCGGGCCTGAAGCTCACCAACGCCAGGCCGCGCACCGAGTGGGTCGTCCCGCTGATCTATGTGCCGGCGCTGGTGCTCGGCGCGGCGCGCGTGTTCGCCGTTGCACGCGGGTCGTCACAGGGCGAGCTGCTCTCGAGCGCCATCAACGTCCTCGATCGCGGCGAACAGCTGTATCTGTTTGTGTGCGCGGTCGCGGCGCTCGGCGTGCTCGTGCGCGCCTTCCAGGACATCACGGCGGTGACGGCCCGCCGGCAGCTTCGCTGGATTGCCTGGGGGACCGCGCTCGGCGCCGGACCCTTCGCGTTCTTCTATGCCCTGCCGTGGGCGCTCGGCGTCGATCCGNCGCTCGCCCTGCAGTTGACCGCCATTCCGCTCGGCCTGGTCCCGCTGACCTTCGCGTCCGCCATCGTGCGCTACCGCCTGCGCGATGTCGAAGTGATCGTGAAGCGCGGCCTCGCGTACACGGCCTTTCTCGCGGCCAGCGTCGCGCTCTATTTCGCGATGCTGAAGCTGACGGGTTTCCTGGTCGGCAACGATGGTGACCAGCACAACTGGATCATCGCGCTCCTCGCGACCATGGTCGTCGTGCTGCTGGCGCAGCCGGTGAAAGACGCGGTGCAGAACGCTCTCGATCGCGTGTTCTACCGCGACCGCTACGACTATCGGCGGGCGCTCGTCGCGTTCGCGCGTGATTTGAACAGCGACCTCGACGTCGTCCGTCTGAGCCAGCGCCTGGTCGCGCGCATCGTCGAAACGCTCGTGGTCGATCGCATGGCGCTGATGCTTTCAGACGAGCGATCTGGCGACTTCACGTCGATCGGCGACTACGGGTTCGCCGAGCGCGTGCCGCGGCTGTCGCGCACGTCGTCGTTGATGCCGCGTCTCGACGCCGGCTACACCGTCGCGCTCGACGATCCGAGTGCCGCGGCTCGCTTCGTCGCCGAGGAAGTCGAGTTCTGGCGTGACGCCGGCACCTACTACTTCGTGCCGTGCGTGTTCGAAGGACGCGCGATTGCCGTGCTGGCGCTCGGCCGGAAAGAGAGCGACGAGCCGTTCAACAGCGAGGATCTCGCGCTGCTGACCGCCGTCGCCGGGCAGGTCGCGACCGCGATCGAGAACGGACGGCTCTATCGCGAGCTTCGCCTGAAGGCCGAGGAGCTCGGCCGCATGCGCGAGTTCAACGAGAACATTCTCGAGTCGCTGGACGACGGGCTCGTCGTGTTCGATGTGGACGAGCGCATCGTGCGGTGGAACCGCGCGCTCGAGGGTTTCTACGGCCTGAGTCAAGACGCCGCGATCGGTCGAACGCTCGCCGAGGTGTTCGACGTGCCGTTCATCGACGCACTGCGCGCGGCGCGCCACGAGCATCCGTACGGCGCGACGCTCTACCGCGTCCCGCTCACCTCGCGCCAGCAAGACCGTTCAAAGCTGCTGGTCAATGCCACCGAGGTGCCGTTGCAAAACCCGGCCGGCGATGCCTCGGTCGTCGTCGGTCATATCCTGCTCCTCGAGGACATCACCGATCGCGTCCGGCTCGAGGAGCAGCTGCAGATTTCGGAGAAGATGGCGTCGATCGGTCTCCTCGCCGCCGGCGTGGCGCACGAGGTCAACACGCCGCTGACGGGCATCTCCAGCTTCACGCAGATGCTGCTCGACGGCGCGGATCCGAACGATCCCCGCACGGTGCTGCTGGAAAAGATCGAGCGGCAGACGTTCCGCGCCGCGAAGATCGTCAACGGCCTGCTGAACCTGTCTCGGCCCGGCACCTCGTCGAACGAGCGGATCGAGGTCGACTTGAACGCGGTCGTCACCGATGTGTTCTCACTGCTCGAGCATCAGTTCGAGGTGGGCAGGATCAAGGTCCGCCGCGAGCTCGCCTCCGCGCCGGTTCGCGTGCTGGGCATCGAGCATCAGCTGCAGCAGGTGTTCCTCAATCTCTTCCTGAACGCCCGCGATGCCATGCCGCGCGGCGGATGGCTCTCGGTGGCGACGCGGGTCGACGGCGATCGCGTAGTCGCCGAGATCGCCGACACGGGTTCGGGCATTCCCGCCGAGCAGCTGGTGCGCATCTACGATCCGTTCTTCACGACCAAGGCGATTGGCCGCGGCACCGGGCTGGGCCTCTCGATCACCTACGGCATCGTGCGCGAGCACGACGGCACCATCAACTGCGACAGCGCAGTCGGACAGGGAACACGCTTCACGCTCGCGCTGCCGCTCGCCGCGGCCGCCGTGCGCTCTGCAACAAGGTAGTGTCCGGCTGGAGCCGGACCTGACAACTGATATGGCTACATCACGCAACGGCACGATCCTCGTCGTCGACGACGAGGAGATCATGCGCGAGATCCTCGAGACGCTGCTGACCCGCGAAGGGTACGACGTCCGGCTCGCATCGTCCGGCGCGGAAGGGCTGGAGCTGGCCCGCGCGCTGCCGTTCGACGCCGCCATCGTCGATATCATGATGCCCGGCATCAACGGCATCGAGACGCTGGACGAGCTGAAGCGCATCGACGAGGACCTGGCCGTCATCATCCTCACCGCGTATGCGTCGGTCGAAAGCGCGATCTCGGCGATGAAAGCCGGGGCGTTCGACTACATCACCAAGCCCTTCAAGAACGACGAGGTGCTCGTCGTCGTCCGCAACGCGATGGAGCGGCGGCGGCTGGTGCACGAGAACCGCAGCCTGCGGCAGAACATCCAGGAGCGGTATCACAAGTTCGCGAACATCATCGGCAAGAGCCCGCGGATGCGGCAGGTGTTCGACCTGATCATCCAGGCGGCGCCGAGCCGGTCGACGATTCTCATTCAGGGCGAAAGCGGCACCGGCAAGGAGCTCGTCGCGCGCGCGATTCACGCGAACTCATCTCGCTCGGAGCGCTCGTTCATCACCGTGAACTCGGGCAACCTGCCGCCGGATCTTCTGGAGTCCACGCTCTTCGGCCACGTGAAGGGCGCNTTCACGGGCGCCGTGTACCCGAAGAAGGGGATGTTCGATCTCGCCGACAAGGGAAGCATCTTCTTCGACGAAATCGGGAACGTCCCGCTCGAGACGCAGGCGAAGCTGCTGCGCGTCATCCAGGAGCGCGACTTCATGCGGCTGGGCGGCATGGAGACAATCAAGGTCGACGTCCGTATCATCGCGGCGACCAACGTCGATCTTCGGCAGATGATGGAAGAAGGGAAGTTTCGCGAGGATCTGTTCTACCGCCTCCACGTCATCTCGATTCAGCTGCCGCCGCTCCGCGATCGTAAGGACGACATCCCATTGCTCGTCCATCACTTCCTCGAGAAGTACGGCGAGGAGAATCGCAAGCGCGATCTCGAGCTGACACCCGAGGCGCTCGACCTGCTGACCGAGTACGACTGGCCGGGCAACGTCCGCGAGCTCGAGAACGTCATCGAGCGAGCGGTCGTCCTCAGCGCCGGACCGCGCATCGGCGTCGAGCTGATTCCGGATCACGTCCGCAAGACGCCCAACTTCCAGATGCCGCAGTTCGTCGTGCCGCCCGAGGGGATCTCGTTCAAGGATGTCATCACCGACTTCGAGAAGAAGCTGATCGAGTCGACGCTCGAGGCCGCGGGCGGCGTGCAGAAACGGGCCGCTGAGCTCCTGCACATCAAGCCGACGACGCTCAACGAGATGATCAAGCGGTACGAGATCCGCCCGCGCCGCAAGCGCACCATGAACGGCAACGGAAACGGCATCGAGCCTGCGACGCCGCGAGAGCGGACGCCGGCGCAGCCACCAGTCGCCGGGCCGCTGACGCCCGCCGGGGCGCTCGACGAAAAATAGCAGTGCTTCGGCGGTTTCTTTCGGTCCTCGCTCGACTCGCCGGTCGCTCCGCCTCTCCCGACTCACCCTGGGAGCGCGTGATGATGCGCGTGCCGACCAACGCCTTCGGCCCAGGATCCCGTCAGGATTTCGCCCTGTACTTCGAGGGCGAGAGCTGTGTCCGCGTGCAGTCGATCGACGACATCGTCGCGTGGCTGCTGGACTGCGAGTACGTCACCGACGCCGACCTGTTCGATCGGCGAGACTTCTGGCAGCATCCGAGCGTCTTCGAGCAGCTGCGGCGCGGCGACTGCGAGGATTTTGCGTTGTGGGCGTGGCGCAAGCTCGCGGAGATCGGTATGGACGCCGAGTTCTACGTCGGGCGCGTCGCCTGCGGCGGTGAGCCCGACGTCGATCGGCAGCACGCGTGGGTGGTCTATCGCGTCAATCGCACCGACTTCCTCGTCGAGCCGGCCGCTCGCAACAGGCAGCAGATGATTCGGCCGCTGGCCGANGTGAAGGACGACTANGTGCCGCACTTCGCGGTGAACCGCCGGTTTGACACGTGCGCGTTCGTCGGATGCGTCCTCGACTCGTATCGCGACAAACAACGTCGCCTGCGATTCANCGGGCGTTCCTGATCTTCGCGAAGATGCGCTCGTACTTGCCGAGCACGACGTCCCAGCGGTAGTTGCGCCGGANGTAGTCGCGGCCGTTGCGGCCGAGCGCGGCGCGCAGCCGTTCATCGCCGACGAGCAGCTTCAATGCTTCGACGAACTCGTCGCGATCCGCATAGTACAGACCGCCATTGCTGCGCACGCAGTGCTCGACGAGCACCGCGCTGCGCGCGTTGGCGAGAATCGGCGTGCCGACCGCGAGCGATTCGAGCGCGAGGAGCGACAGGCTTTCGTAGGGCGACGGGCACACGACGACGGTCGCGGCTTCGAGCGCCTGCAGCCGCTCGCGATCCGAGAGCAAGCCCGCGAAGCGGATGAACGGTTCCTCCGGCAGCGACATCAGCTTGACGCCCATCAACGCCAGCGTCGCATCGCCGCCTTCCTTCACGTACTCGCTGAAGTACTGAATCAGCTCCTCGCAGCCTTTTCCCGGATCGATGCGTCCGCCGTAGAGCACGATCGGACCGTACAACCGGTGACGACGACGAAAGACCGAGCCGCGCGCGAGCAGATGTGACGGATACGCTCGAGCCGTCGCGTCTTCGTCTCCACTCGCGCCCCTTTCGGGGCGCGAGGCGTCATCGGGGCGCGAGGCGTCATTGGGGCGCGAGGCGTCATCGGGGCGCGAGGCGTCATCGGGGCGCGAGGCGTCATCGGATCGCGACGCGTCATCGGCGCGCGACGCGTCAGGCGAGCGACCGCCTTCCGCCGTCGAATCCTCCTCCACCACGGCGGGCATCCGCGGATAGGGCTGCGACGGCGGAATCTCGATGCCGACGCCGATCACATCCTCGAGCAGCGGCCGTTCGGGGAACTGCTGGTGGACGAACTCGCGCTCGCTCTCAGTCAAGCAGCAGAGCGCCGCCGGTCTGCGGAAGACATCCTTGAAAATCTCCAGGCGGATCGCCGGCTCGTCGTGGGCGGTGGACACCAGCACGCTGCGCGACGGTGCAACCTCGAGCCCGAGAACGGTAGGCGCGTACAGGTAGGTGAAGAAGATCAGTACATCGTATTGCTGCTGATGCTTCCTGAGGTACTCGATGAGCGCTGGGCACCACGGTCCCTGCTGCTTCAGCCACTCCATCTCGTCGTTGCGGCTGTGCGGATTGTCGTAGATCCACTCGGAGTATTTGTCGAACGCGTCGATGTCGCGCGTGCGGGCGTTCGCGAAGCGGCGCACCGTGACGCCGCGGACGCGATCGGCGCCCTCCGGGTACTCGTTCTTCCAGGTGACGTAGTCCTGCGCGCAGGTCGTCAGCACGTCCACATCGTGGGTCGCCGAGAGACGTTCGGCGACGAGCCGGCACAAATGCTCGGATCCGCCGAGGACCTCCGTGCCGTACCTTTGAATGATGAAGGCGAGTTTCACGAGAGTTGATGAATGACCGACGCCAGCTCGCGCGTAATCCGGGCGTCGCTGAAGTCGGCGAGCCGGCGCCGCTGACCGGTGATGACGCGGGCGCGCAGATCGTCGTCGAACGCGAGCGCGCCGAGCAGCTCCGCCGCGTACTCGAGATCCTTTGGCGCGAACTGGACGCCGGCGCCGCCGAGCGTATCGGGTACTGCGGCCGCCGAGTACGCCAGCACCGGAACATCGGCCGCCATCGCCTCGACGAGCGGCACGCAGAAGCCTTCGTGCTCGCTCAACGAGAGGTACACCGCCGCGTGCCGGTAGTAGACGGCAAGCTCTTCGTCGGGAACGGGACCGGTGAACACGAAGCGATCATTGAGCAGCCGGTACTCGGCCATCAGCGCGCGAATCATCGAATAATAGCGCGGCACCACGTCGTAGCGGCCGACGAAGATGAACCGGTAGTACGCATCGATGTACCGCTTGTACACCTCGGCCAGCTTGATGATGTCCTCAATTTTTTTGTTCGGCGCGATCCGGCCCACGAACAGAAAGTTGACGAGCCCGTCGTCGAGGATCTGCTCGAGTGACGGACGCGCCGCCGCCCGCGTGACGCGCGTCGTGTCGACCGCGATCGGAAAGACGCCGGTGCGCTCGAACCCGAGCGATTCGAGCTCCTGGCGGTTGTACTCGGAATCGCCGAGCGCGAAATCGGTACGGCCCGCCAGCGTGGCCAGCTCCTCACGGCCGAGCGTCGCCAGACGAAACAGCGCCGGATCGAATGGCGCGAAGTACGCCGCAGGCGTGACGTTGTGGTACTGCAGCACGCGGCCCGAATCGAGCGACGCGAACGCCGCCGTCATCGCCGACGGCAGCGCGTAGTGGAAAATCGTCAAGTCGCCTCGCCGAGCCGCCGCATCGGCGAATGGACACACGTCCTGCTTCAGTTCGTCGTCGATGGTCAGCGCGTACAGCTCCGAGTCGTGTCCCATCGTGCGAAGCAGATCGCGAACCCGGCGCGCGCTGTCGCCGATCGCGTCTCCCTTGTGCGCCGCCGGCACCCATTGATTGATGATCACGACACTTCCGGCAACGCCTTGTAGATGGCGGGGCGGTACAGGCGAAGCTCTTCCAGCTCTTGCGCGGCGTCGAACTGGTTCCAGAAGTCGAAGGTGACGCGCGGCGCCGGCGCGCGCGGGCACGAGAGAATCTGATCGACGAATCGGAGCAGCGTGCCCGCAAAATCCTTCGCGCGCAAACGGTCGACCGCCGCGAGCTGATCCTCGATGATCGCGTCCTGCAGCGCCGCGTTCGAAATGATGGCATCCATCAGCGCCGCGACGTGCATCGGATCCTTGTCGCCGTACAGCACACCCGCGCCGTCCATCGTCGAGGGGACTGCCGTCGCCGCGTACGCCAGCACCGGCACCTGCTTGTAGAACGCTTCGACGATGGGGACGCAGAAGCCCTCGTGCTCGCTCGCGCACAGAAAGAGATCGGCGACATCGTAGAACGCCACGAGCTCCTCGTCCGAGACATGCCCGACGACATGGACCTGCTCGGCGCCGAGCGAGGCCGTCAGCTGCGTCAGCGAGGCCAGATACCGCTCGAAGCCGCTCTGTGCGCCGACGATCAGGAGCCGGGATCGCGGGTTGAAGAAGGTCTGATACGCGTGGAAGAAGCGGATCACGTCCTCGATCTTCTTGTTCGCGATGACGCGTCCCACGAACATCACGTTGGTCCGGTCATCGTCGAAGTCGCGCGCGACCATCCGGTTGGGGCAACGATCCAGGTGCGAGAAATCGGGAACGACCGGCAGCACCGCCGTCCGCGGAAAACCAAGCGTCTCGAGATCCTGCCGATTGAACTCCGAGTCGCCCATCGCCAGATCGCATCGCTGCGCGTACGCCTGCAGCTCGCGCCGGCCGCGAAAGCATTGGCGCGCGAGCGTCCGGTGCACGCCGACGAAGTATTCCGGCGGCGTGATGTTGTGGTAGATGAGCGCCATGCGATCGGGCAGCGCGAAGGCGGTTCGAGACGCTTTTGATCCCAGCGAAAAATGATGCAGGAGCAGGTTGTCGCGATCGCTGACGTCGACGAGCTCGCGATAGTCGCGCGTCAGCGGTTCCAGCCGATAGTCAGCGGTCTCGACGAAGATCTCGGATTGGTACCCGGCCGCTCTCAAGACTCGCTGAATCCCGAGCACCTCGTGACCGATCGCATCTCCGTATCCCAGCGTCGCGAGGACCTGGTGGACCTTGATCAAGCCCGCCTCCGCCCCTGCCCTGAGCCTGTCGAAGGGGCGCTCGGCGCCGCATCGGCGGCCTTCGGCGTGGCAGGCCCGGTCGGGAGCTGCGCGAGCACCTCCTCAGCCGCAGGCAGATCCTGCCGACGGCGATCGAACCAGCCTGGCAGCGGATCGAGAACCTTCGTCGGCGCCTCCTTCTTCAGTCGCTCGAACATGTCGAGATACTTGCGCTCGATGACCGGCCAGTCGTACTGCTCGCGGAAAAACTGACGACCGTTCCGGCCGAGCGCGCCGCTCAGCCACCGGTTCTGCTCGATCGCGCCGAGCGTTTCAGAGAACTCCGAGTAATTCTCGTAATACAGACCGGCGTTACTGCGGATGCACTGGCCCTTGAGCACATCGCATTTGCCGTTGGCGAGCACAGGCTTGCCGAGCGCCCACGCTTCGAGCGCGACCATCGACAGGCTCTCGAAGTACGAGGGCATGATCAGGACCTCCGCCGCGGCCATCGCGTCGAACTTGTCGGTGTCGTCGACGAACCCGAGATGGCGAATCCGTGGATGCTCCGGAATCGGCAGCAGCTCGTTGCCAATCAACACCAGCGTCAGCTTGCCCGACGGATCGCGCAGATACCCCTGGAAGAACTCGAACAGCTCCTTGCAGCCTTTGTTCTGATCGATCCGTCCGACATAGACGGCGAACGGACCGCGAATGCTGTACTTCTGCCGAAAGCGTCCCGGCTGCGGATTCTGCGGCACGTCCGATCCGATGCCGACGACGACGCCCGGGACATTCTGATTGCCGGAGACGGCGTGGATCATGGCTCGCTCTTCGGGCGAGTTGTACATGAGCGCGCGAACGCACCGGAACAGCGGCGGGAAGATCGACAGGCCGATCGCGGCGTCTCGCTCGGCCGTCGGCACCAGGATCGCGCGCGCGGCCGCGGCCCGCGCGCCGTAGTACGCGTGGTAGTAGCGGTAGCTGAAGAACAGGCAGAAGTCGTAGTCGCCCGCATGCTTGCTGATGTAATCGACCAGCGCCGTGCTGGTCGGGCCTTCGGCGTCCAGCCAATCCAGCTCGTCTCCGAGCGAGTGCCGGTGCTCGAACACGCGATCCGATCGTCGTCCGAAGAGGCGCGGGTCGCGTTCCCGCTTGACGCGGAATCGGCGGACCGGCACGCCGTTCACCGGTTCGACGCCCGCTTCGAGCTCGTTGCGCCAGGTGACGTAATCGGTCGCGCAGGTGGTGAGGACTTCAACCTGCGCGTGCTTCGCCAGGTGCTCGGCGATGTAGCGCGCGTGAAGCTCGGCGCCGCCGTTGATCGCCTGGCCGTAGCGCTGGACAACGACCGCGAGCNTCACTGCGTATCAGGGTCGGTCTTCGCAGGACCTTGTCCCGCGTCTGCGTCAGCGGGACGGGTGACCGGCTCGGACGAATGGGCGTCGGCGCCGGTGAATTGNTCGAGATCTTCGGTCGCGNTCGCGTTCGTGTCGGGGCTTTCATCCGCAGCGTCGTGACCTTCGTCCGCGGCGTGCTGACCACCGGGACCAGATGATTCGGGCGCGCCGCCCTGCGGCGCCGCGCCTTGACCGCCCATGATGCCCGCCGCGGGTCCGCCACCGCGACGGCCACGACGGCGGCGACGGCGCCGGCTTCGCTGACCTGGACCTTCCGGTGACGGTGAGCCGCCGCCAACGCCGGATGGCGACGGCTGTGACGTCTGTGATGGCTGTGATGTCTGTGATGGGTGTGCCAGGGACTGTGATTGCTGCGGCCGCGGAGCCACGGCCGGCGGCGGCGCCGGCGGACGCGATGGCGCCGGCGCGACGACGTCCCCCTCGCCCGATTTGTAAACGACGACGCTTTCCAGCGCCCGCGCGCGCCGTTCGTTGAACTCCAACCGGCTGCCGACCGATTCGACCCGCATCTTCAGGTTCTTCACCTCGATGCCGAGCCGCGTCGTCTCCACGACCAGGTTGTGAATGAGCTCGTACGTCAGCTGATCGGTCGCGCGCCGCGCCGCTTCGCGTCGCGCCTCCCGCTCCGCGAACATCGTGTTGAGCTTCGATTGGATATGNAGCGCCTGAATCAGCTTGTTTGGATTGAAGAGCAGCTTCAGCAGCGGATTCAGCAGCTTGCGGATGAACCGCAGCGGACCGCGGTGCGTTTCGTACAGCGTCGATTCCTCGAACTCGTAGTTGGGGAGCTCGGGCGGCTCGTAGGCCGGCTGCACTTTGCGGAACTGCTCGAGCAGATCGGAGCGCACGCCCTTCGGGTCCAGAAACTTCTCGAGCTTGACCGCGGCAAGATCGCGAATCTGCTGCTCCGTGTAGTCGACGCCGCGCTTCTCGCGGATGCGGGCGCGGATCTGCTCCATGATCTGCTCGACGTTCACCGAGTCTGAGCGAACGTTGAAATCGGGCATAAACAGCTATCAGCTTTCAGCGCGACGCGTCATATGGGCCGATAGATGATCACGGCGACGGCGGTCGCCCACAGCGCCACGCACACGAGGAGCGGGCGATCCGTGAGCAGCAGCTCGGACGGACTGCCGCCGCCCTCGCGCCGGTGCACGAGATACAGGTACCGGAAGATGCCGTACAGCGGGAACGGAATAGTCAATCCCAGCCACGGTGTTCCAAACTTTTCCTGCGTCTCCGGACTGATCGTGTAGAACACGTACGAGATCAGCGTCGACGCCGTGACGACTGCGATCATCTGGTCGAGCAGATACTCGCTGTATTCGCCGAGAATCGGCCGGTGAGTTGCGGCGTCGTCGGCCAGCAGCGTGATTTCATGCCGGCGCTTGTTCAGCGCGATGAACAGCGCCAGCAGGATGGTGCACACCAGGAGCCAGTGGCTGAACTCGACGTTGACGGCGACGGCGCCCGCTACCGCACGCAGCACGAAGCCGAAAGACAGCGTCAGCACGTCGATGATCACGACGTGCTTGAGCGACGTCGAATAGAGCGCCTGCAGTCCAAGATAAGCGGCCGCCACGAGCGCGAACGTCCAGCCCAGCGCCACCGAGCCCGCGAGCGCGAGCGCACCGATCGCGATCGCTGAGACGGTTGCCGCATGGACGCTGAGCGCGCCCGACGCGATGGGGCGTTTGGACTTGAGCGGATGCCGGCGATCGCTGTCGCGATCCAGGATGTCGTTGAGGAGATACACGACACCCGACAATCCGCAGAAGATCGCGAAGGCCGCCAGCGCGCGCAGCACCGCCGACGGCACGAACAACTGCATGCCGAACAGCAGTCCGGCGAAGACCAGCAGATTTTTGGTCCACTGGCCCGGGCGCAACGCGTTGAGCAGGTTCAGAGCGAAGGGGCGTCCCGATACGCCGCTGACCGGAGTATCGGGAACCGCTACAGGGGAAGAAGTGCTGCGCGCCATCTAGCGCGAGAGACGGCTAGTGGACCGTCCAGGCTGACTAAACCTTGGCCGATGCCGCGAAACTCCGGACGGCTTCGTTCTCAGAGTCGTACGTCTCGAACACGGTCAGCAGCTTCGTGATCGACAGCAGGTCCGTGATGCGTTTGGTCAGGTTCAGCAGCTTGAGGCTGCCGCCCTGGCGGCTCACCGTCGTATACGTACGAACGATCTCACCGAGGCCGGCGCTGTCGATGTAGGGCACGTCGGCGAGATTCAAGACGATCTTCTTCTGCCCCTGGTTGACAAGGCTGTTGACCTTGTCCTTGAGCAGTTCGTCCCCCTCGCCCAACGTAATCTTGCCTTTCAGGTCGAGTACCACCACGTCACCGACCGCCCGTTCCTCGATCTGCATGGAAACGCTCCAGATAAATGCGCCGCGTGTGAGCTTAGCACCCGCCTCCGCCGAGATGCAACGTAAACGGCTTCGGCGTGGCGCGCCGAAGCGCTTGCGGCGCGAAGGCGGCACCCCGCGCAGACCGATGGGACCACGCGCAGGGTGTGATCGTTGAATCGAACGAGAGCGAGACTCGAGCTGGAGCTTAGACGCCGCCGGCCCCAGCGAACTTGCGGGACTGGAAGCATTCCTTGCAGAACACGGGGCGCCCCTGTGTCGGCTTGAAGGGCACCGTCGTCTCCTTGCCGCAGGCCGAGCACGTGGTCACGGTTTCCACGCGTTCGCGGGCCATGCCGGCGCCGGCCGGACGCGCAGCCCGTTTGCCTTTGCAGGCCTTACACCGTTTCGGCTCGTTCTTGAAGTTCTTGTCGGCGAAGAATTGCTGTTCGCCGGCCGTCCAGATGAACTCCGTGCTGCAGTCCACGCACCTGAGGATTCTGTCTTGGAACTCCATCGGTCGCCACCTCGTCGGGGGTCGGTCATTCCGATTCGCGGCGGAGCTTCTTTCGATTCCGCTTCCGCGCGAGCGCTTGCTTGGCTCTTCGTTTGTCGCCAGGTTTCAGATAGAAGGAGTGCTTCTTGATATCCTTGATGATGTCTTCCTGCTGAACCTTCCGCTTGAACCGGCGGAGAGCGCTCTCGATCGATTCGCCCTCCTGGATCTTGACTTCAGCCACGCCCCAACACCCCCTTAACGCCGACGACAAATATGCTAGGCTATCACAGCAAGCGCGGATTCTAGGCGCAATCCCCGTCAACGTCAACGAAATAGTCCCGTGCGCTCCGCATCGCTGTGCAGCCGAGTCGCACACCCTAACTCATTCAGATCATGCGAGTTCTCGTCATCGGCAGCGGAGCGCGCGAGCACGCGCTCGTCGCGCGTTTGATGACCGAGCCTGAGGCGACCGAGGTGCTGTGCGCGCCCGGAAACGCGGGCATTTCGCGGATCGCTCGGACGGCGGACGTCGCCGTCGCGGATACCGACGCGTTGCTGACGCTCGCCGATCGCGAGGCGATCGATCTGACCATCGTCGGCCCGGAGCTTCCGCTGAGCTTGGGCATCGCGGATCGATTCGCCGCGCAGGGACGGTTGTTGTTCGGACCGAGCGCGGCCGCCGCGCGACTCGAGACGAGCAAGGCATTCGCGAAGGCGTTCATGGCGCGCCACCAGGTGCCGACGGCGCGGTTTCGCACGTGCGAGTCTGCGGACGAAGCGTTCGCGGTCTTACGGGCCGGCGAGTTCGGATCGCCGGTCGTCCTCAAAGCCGACGGCCTTGCCGCCGGCAAAGGCGTGGTCGTCGCAGACGATCGCGCCGCGGCAGAATCCGCCGTCCTTGCCGCGATGAGCGAGCGGCGATTCGGCGCCTCGGGCGATCGTCTCGTCATCGAAGAGTGCCTGACTGGCCCCGAAGTGTCGTTCTTCGCGACGAGCGACGGCACCAACGTGGTACCGATCGGCACTGCACAGGATCATAAGCGGATCTTTGACGAGGATCGCGGACCGAACACCGGCGGCATGGGCGCCATTGCGCCGAGCCCGCTTGTCGACGCAGCGCTCGGGTCGCGGGTTATGCAGGAGATCATCGAGCCGGTCATCCGCGGCATGGCCGCCGAAGGCCATCCGTTTCGCGGATTCCTGTATGCGGGTCTCATGCTGACGCCAGACGGTCCCAAGGTCATCGAGTTCAACGTGCGGCTGGGCGACCCCGAAGCGCAGGTCATCCTGCCGCTCCTCGATGAGCCGTTGTTGCCGATTCTCATGGCGGCCGCGTGTGGCGCGTTGAATCGTTCACCGGTGCGCGTCGGTGGCGATCGTCTGACGGCTGTGGTCGTCGCGTCGCGCGGCTACCCGGAATCGTCGGAGTCTGGACAGCCGATCGAGGGCATCGAACAGGCCGAAGGGATCCCTGGTGTCGCCGTCTATCACGCGGGCACGGCGATGCGCGACGGACGCATCGTGACGGCAGGCGGGCGCGTGCTGACTGTGGTCGGGCGCGGGACCCGTTTCGACGAGGCGATCGCGCGCGCGTATGCCGGCGCCATGCGGATTCATTTCGACGGCATGCAGTATCGGCGGGATATTGGGCGCTCGGCATTGCGGATTGCGGATTGAGGATTGCGGATTTATTGTCGATTGTTGATTGACATCGATGAAGTACTCGGTGATCACGTTCGGCTGTCGAGTCAATCAAGCCGATTCGCTCGGCTTCGAGGAAGAGTTGCGCGCGGCTGGAGCGACCGCTGCGCCACCCGAGTCTGCCGACATCGTTGTGGTCAACACCTGTTCGGTAACCGCGTCGTCTGATCAGGGCGCGCGTCAGACGATTCGGCGAGTCGCGCGCGACAATCCATCCGCGCGGATTGTGGTCACCGGCTGTTACGCGACGCGCCGCCCCGACGAAGTCGCCGCGCTGCCGAACGTCGCCCGCGTCATACCGAACGACGACAAGCCGCGATTGATTCACCTCGTCCAGTCGGCCCTCACGACCGCAGAGCGCTTCGCCGACGGTGATGGCGCTTGCGGTGCGGCCATCGAGCCGGGCGTCGCGGGGCGGACGGCTTTTACGCTGCGAGTCCAGACCGGCTGTGCCGAGCCCTGTTCTTACTGCATCATCCCGACGACTCGAGGTCGGCCGCGCAGTGTGCCGTTGGATGAGGTTCTGCGCGAGGTCGAACACATCGCCACTGCCGGCTTCAAAGAGATCGCGCTGACGGGTGTCCATCTCGGCTCGTACGGCCGCGATTTGGACGGGCCATCCTCGCTTCTCGATCTTCTTCGTCGCGCGAGGGCTTTAGCCGAACGTCACGATCTGCTCTTCCGCATCAGCTCGTTGGAGCCGATGGACTGCCCGCGCGACGTGGTCGATCTCGTCGCGACGTCGGACCGCTTCGCGCCGCACTTTCATCTGCCGCTGCAGCACGCGAGCGACCGCGTGCTGACGGCGATGCGACGGCCGTACACGATCGAGTACTACGCGTCGCTCGTCGACGACATCCGATCTCGAATTCCGCACGCGTCGATCGGCAGCGACATCATCGTTGGCTTCCCGGGCGAAACCGACGAGGACTTCGAGGTGCTCGCCTCGTACCTCGAACGTTCACCGCTCACACACCTGCACGTCTTCCCGTACTCCGATCGCCCAGGCACAGCGGCCTCGACGATGAGCGGGAAAGTGCCGGGTCCGGTCGTGCGCGAGCGGGGGCGTCGGGTGCGGGAAATCGGTCAGCGTTTGGCCTTGCGNTTCCGCGAGTCGCAGATCGGCACGATCCATCGAGCGCTGACGCTCGAAGACGGATCGGTAGTCGTGACTGGAAACTATCTGAAGCTGCGTGTGCCGGCGACTCGTCCGCGCAACCACTGGGTGCGCGTGCGGGTGACGTCAGATCATGACGGCGAGCTGCTGGCCCGCTGACTTCTTCTGCCCCTCGACAATCAACTGACCGCACGCCGCGCGGATGTCGCGCCCGCGGCTCTTGCGGACCGACACCGTCAGACGATGATCCGCGAGAATCTGTGCGAAGCGATCGATCGCTTCGTCCGACGGCCGCTCGAAGGGGATGCCCGCGGCGGCGTTCAACGGAATCAGGTTCACTTTCGACTTCACGCCCGCGAGCAGTTTTGCGAGCCGTCGCGCATCCTCGGGCCGATCGTTGACCCCGGCGAGCAGCACGTACTCGAAGGTGATCCGGCTGCGCCGCTTCAACGGGAAGCGCTGGCACACGTCGATGATGTCGCTGACGCCGTATTTTTTGTTGATCGGCACGAGCTCCCCGCGCAGCCGGTCGGTCGGCGCGTGCAGCGAAATCGCGAGGTTCGGCATCACCGGTTCTTTCGCGAGCTTCTCGAGCGCGGCCAGGAGGCCGACCGTCGACAACGTGATTCGCCGGGGCGACATCGCGAATCCGTTCTCGTCAACGAGGATTCGCAGCGCCTTCATCGTCTGATCGTAGTTGTGCAGCGGCTCGCCCATGCCCATCAGGACGATGTTGAAGCGCGTGTCGCGCATGTTCAGCGCGTCGACGAGCACGCGCACCTGGCCGACGATCTCACCTGCGGTCACGTTGCGGACGAGACCCATCTTGCCTGTGAGACAGAACGCGCACGCCATCGCGCAGCCGACCTGCGTCGAGATGCAGAAGGTCATCGACGGCGTGTCCGGGATGAACACCGATTCGATGGTGCGGCCGTCGGCGAGGCGCAGGAGAAATTTCTCGGTGCCGTCGACCGACTTCTCGCGCTGAACCACCTCAGGCGTTGACAGCGTGAAGCCGTTCGCGAGCGCTGTGCGGAGGTCGCGTGAGAGGTCGGTCATCGCGGCGGGATCGGTGACGCCGCGGTGATAGAGCCAGCGAAAAATCTGTCCGGCGTGAAAGCGGTGGTGTCCGCGCGCGTCGAGCGCCGCCTCGAGCGCCGGGCGTTCCAGTTCGGCGAGGTCGAGTCGGCAGGACTCGGTGGACACGGTATCTCTCTCGTTTCCCAGCGCTTAGCGGACTTTCAATGGTAACATGATGGCTCATCTTGTCGAACGCACCTATCGTCCGAGACGTTCTCGATAACGGTCTCCGCATTCTCACGGAGCGGATGACTCAAGTCCGCTCGATCAGCATCGGCGTCTGGCTCACACGCGGATCGCGCCACGAAACCGCTGAGCGCGGCGGCATCGCCCATTTCGTCGAGCACATGCTCTTCAAAGGCACCGCGACGCGCAGCGCGGAAGATATCGCTCAGGCGATCGATTCGATCGGCGGTCAGCTCGACGCGTTCACCGCGAAGGAATACGCCAGCTACTACATCAAGGTCCTCGACGAGCATCTGCCGCTCGCCATCGACATCCTCGCCGACATCGTCCGCAATCCGGCGTTCGGTCCAGAGGACATCGAGCGTGAGAAAAAAGTCGTCCTCGAAGAGATCAAGATGGTCGAGGACACGCCCGACGACCTCGTCCACGAGCTGTTCACCCAGGGCTTCTGGGAAAACCATCCGCTCGGCCGACCGATTCTCGGCACGAAAGAGACCGTCGAATCGTTCAACGTCGATTCGCTGCGGACGTACTTTCAGAACGCGTACACGGCGCGCAACCTGATCGTCTCGGCGGTGGGCAACCTCGAGCACGAGCACGTGCGCGATCTCGTGGCCGAGAAGTTCGGATCGGTCGCCGAGTCGGGCGAGGCCGTTGGCGAGCAGGCGCCTCGCGTCGTACCGAAGATTCTGATTCGCAACAAGGAGCTCGAACAGAGCCACTTGTGCCTCGGCGTCGGCAGCTACCCGCAGAACCACGACGATCGGTATTCGAGCTACGTGCTGAACACGCTGCTCGGCGGCTCGATGAGCTCGCGGCTGTTTCAGAACGTGCGCGAGAAGCGCGGGCTCGCCTATGCCGTGTTCAGCGGGCTGAGCGCCTATCGCGACGCCGGGTCGTTCACCATCTACGCCGGCTGCTCGAACGAAGCCGTCGGTGAGGTCGTCGATCTCGTCGTCGAAGAATTGCGCGGCGTCAAGAATGCGCTCGTGCCCGACGCCGAGCTGCAGCGCGCGAAGGATCACCTGAAGGGCAGCCTCATGCTGAGCCTCGAGAACACCGCGAGCCGCATGTCGCACATCGCCCGGCAGGAGATTTACTTCGACCGGCAGTTCGGGCTGGACGAGACGCTGCAAGGCATCGAGCGGGTGACCGCCGCCGATGTCCAGCGCGTCGCGGCAGACCTGTTTCAGAACGGATCGCTCGCGGCCACGGTGCTCGGCAACGTGAACGGACTGCAGATTCCGAGAGAGCGGTTGGATCTGGACTAAGAGGAGCCTATTCACCACAGAGGACGCGGTGGACGCGGGGGATCAAACTGGAGAGGTTTGTCCCTCTGCGTCCTCCGTGTCCCCCGTGGTGGCGAGCTTTCGTGATCGCACGCTATACACACCCCGAGATGGGGCGGATCTGGAGCGACCAGCGTCGGTACGAGACCTGGCTGCTCGTCGAGACCGCCGCCGCCGAGGCGATGGCGGCCGCGGGCATCGTGCCGCCCGAGGCGGCACGCGACATCCGCGACCGCGGCGGGTTCGACATCGCACGCATCGAAGAAATCGAGCAGACCACGCAGCACGACGTCATCGCCTTCACGACGGCTGTCGCCGAGAAAGTCGGGCCCTCCGCGCGCTGGCTTCACTTTGGGATGACCTCGTCGGACGTCATCGACACCGCGCAAGCTCTGCAGATGCGCGAAGCGTGCGACCTGATCCTCACGGATCTCGAGGCGCTGTCGGAGGCGATTCGCGACCGCGCGCTCGAACACCGCCGGACGCCGATGATCGGCCGCACGCATGGCGTACATGCCGAGCCGATGACGTTCGGCCTCAAGCTCGCGCTGTGGTACTCCGACGTGCAGCGCGACATCGAACGGATTCAGCGCGCGCGCGCGACGATCAACGTCGGCAAANTNTCAGGCGCCGTGGGGACGTTCGCGCATTTGCCGCCGTCAATAGAAGAAGACGTGTGCCAGCGCCTGCAGCTCGAGCCGGCGAAGGTCTCCTCGCAGGTCATTCAACGCGACCGCCACGCGGAG
>JGI25382J43887_10000052_pt1 | contig 23346 bp, 34 predicted proteins | sample GraSoi013_1_40cm_3_FD_43887 | JGI IMG/M metagenome (IMG submission 43887) | reverse complement strand
GAGCATTGAGGAATCTATCATCCCTCCTTAGATTGTACCGCATTATGAAGGGTAGAACCCCGTAGTGTTTCCAGAGAACGTGAAATCGATAGTAGTCTTGGGCATGGCTCGTATTGAATCCTACCAAACAGTAACACATTATTTCCCGTCCCTTGAATCCTGCTTGGAAGAGTCGTTCTATCCCCTGTTTCACATACGGCTCGATTGCCAGATAATCCCATGCACAATAGAGTCGACGCTCTCGGAACTTGAGATCGTAGGGCTTGTTCTGAGCGAGTAGGGCGGCCTTCTCAGGCGTCACGCATCGGAGATCATAGCCCTGTGTGATCGAGAGCTTCCATCCATGCTCTTTCACTGAATCCAGAACCTGCTTCTCGTAATCAGAAGCGGCAAACTCATTGTCAAGTAACAGAACTTTCTTGAAGTTGGGAGGAACCCATGTTTCAAGTGGTCGATATGGATTGTCGACTAGCCTCCCTTCCTTCTGTGGAACGATGCAGAACTCACATTTGCGGATACATCCTCGTTGAACGAATCCTACAGCTCGATCATCTTGGTAGAGTGAATAGTCAGGAGATAGACTCTCGATTTCTTCTGGCAGTTTGGTCGACAGGGAAACTCCTGAGCCGCCGATATGGGAAGGTATTCCAAGTGAGGAGTAGTATTTTTCAGTCGACTCGGCAAGGCTTCGATTCCATGAGAAGACACAGCTTATCCAGGCATGATCCCACTGGCCCTGAAGAGGAACGAGGGGATGGCTGTGCATTTGGAAGAGGTAAGGGGAGTGACCTCGTTGTCGGAGATAATGACTGATCTTCATTAGGGCTAGGTTCGGTATCTTACTGTCCAAGTCGACCAAAAGATGTTTCATTGACGCTTATCCTCCCTAAACTATCATCTGCCTCTCATGGTATCCGTCATCTTCTTAGAACGTAGCCAGATCTTCTTGATGGTTGATATATTTGTATGCCAGTCATCCCTAGGATGATTATGGATGATTGGATAATCAATGATCCCGTGTGGCTTGTAGGGAGAGACACGACCTTCCATCACGTATCCTCGAGGAGCCTGCCGTCCAGAGTATTTGACCTGTGATGACATTAAACGTGAGTCGAGATGGGGATTCATCCATGGGATGAACCTCCCCTGGCAGAGATTGATCACTCTAACCCAGTAGTATGCATATTTTGGGACGAGCTTGTCCAGATAGTCAAGCAGCATCTCGGATGCCTGTTCATCATTATCCACGAAGAGTATCCATCCATCGTTCAAGTAGAAGTTACGTGCCTCCGCAAAATTCTTGATGGGTTGATGTGGATAATCTCCCAGTCTGACTATCCTGTACTCCAATCTATCACCCAGAGATTGGTATTCTTTCAGGAGCTCTAAGATGCAGAATCCATAGGATGAGATCAATCATGATCAATATGGAGATCCAGCCTCCAAGGACTCCGAGGAAGATACTCGTATCTCTATCGAAAAACTTCATCCTATCATCGGTCTCCCTTTTGCGTCGACATAGCATTCCTGATGCCATGTCTTGGAACGAGGGCGACGATGACTCCCGATATTGGTTATCACTTTCTCGCCGTTCCTGATGCGTTCTTTGCATCTCTCGCAGAATGTCTCCTTGAAGGTTCCAACCATGTTGCCGTAGATCCTCAAAGCCCCGCTGGGGAATCCGTCACTGCCCATTTATCAATCCCCTGATCTTCAGCTCGAAAGCCTCCGGTCCGAATGTCTCATTTGCCAATCTGGAAATCGTCAATGGATCATCATATCCTGATGGATTGGATTCTAGAGCATCCTCAACAGTATTCGCTGCCATCTCGACATTGTTTCTTGGAAAGGTGTAGCCTGCATTACCATACTTGATCACTTCGCTGCCTCCTCCGACAGAGGGTGCTACAGGGATGCATCCTGCACCCATTGCTTCGCACATGGCTATCCCTATCCCCGGTTCTATTCCAGTGTAAAGGTAGACCTTCGATTCCTCTAGGAGGTCTGGACGCTCCTTGATCGGTGACTCTGTGTATATCACATTCTCGGGCGCTTTGCTCATCAATGCATTCGCATATCCTGGATTGAACTTTTGAAGTATAGGATTGTCTCTGCCGACTATCAAGAAATCATACTGGGGAAGCCTCCTTGCTATGTCGAAGAAGAACTCTAATCTCTTCTGTGGAACAAGACGTGTCGCTTGTACTACTCTCTTGATCTTATTCTTCGGCTTGAAATCCATCCTGCATGGTGGAAAGATGAGCGAGGAGTTTTGATAGCCGAGAGATCGTAAATCGTCAAGTACCATTCCTCCAAGTGCGAAGAAGTGATCTGGGTGTAATCCCCTAGTCAATATTGCCTGTTCCCATCTGAGGGCGAAATAGTACCATCGTTTTGGATTGGACGGCTTGAAGCCGGATGTTGAGAGACGGGGATATTGGAAGAGGTCTGCAATGTCATAGAGGAAATGATAACTGGGGATTCCATCAGCATGGTAGATGCTTGACTGGGTCGAGAAGGCAATATCATATCCATCTCCATCGAACGAGTTGGCTAGCCTTCTAGCATACCAGAGACGCTGAAAGGCCATAAGCTTCTTCAGCACAGGCTTGAAGGCTGGAATAGGCCTCCAACTGACTTTCTTCATTACATTCGACATCTCGTTTCCGTAGATGCGCCGAACCGTTTCAATATCACGCTCGTCCGAGACGAGATCCACATCATAGCCCATTTTCTGAAGGACGCTGCATGTCTGTAGGCAGAGGAACTCTCCACCGCCGTAGACTGTGAATCGTGGATGAATAACTAGAGCTTTCACTTCGTCTTCCTCCCGTAAATATGATCCGCATCTATCCATTTTACCTCGTCGAATTGAGAAGTGATGATCTTCGTCATCTCCCTTTTCCTCTCTCTATCATGAAGCTCAACTATAATATTCGTAATCTCTTCCATAGTGTTATCCATCCCCTGAAGAACCCGGAACTCGGCGCCCTCAACATCTATCTTCACAAGGTCAATGTTGAGATATGGGCCAATATAGAAATCCGCAAGACTGTCAAATCTCTCGGCTTTTACAGTCACCCCATAATCCTCATGAGTTGTCATATCGATCTCTGGAGACGACTCTGGACGATAATAAAACACAGGTTCAATAGTATCAGCAGAGCCATTACACCTAGTCCTGTCACGATTCAAATAGAGAGTGGTCTCTCCATCATACTCGCACATGGCTGATTGCACAGTAATTATCTTATCGCTCAATCTTCTATTGGATCTCAAGAGTTTCATCGCATCTGGGTTTGGTTCGACAGCAATAATCAAGCCGAAATTCCTTTTGAGAAGGAATGTATAATCCCCGATATTGGCTCCGACATCTACGAAAACCTCTCCTCGAATCCCTTTCATGACCTTTCTAACAGCAGCTTCTGGAACTGGGTATCTATGGTGTCCGAGGAGCCATTTCTCGTATATGAATTTCCAGTCTATCAAGCCATGATTAACCTCTCAAGAACCAGAATTATTCCCATCACAATGACACTATAGAGAACTAGCGATAAGAACTTGTGACGATACACCCATCTCATCATGTCTCACAAATCCTTAGGAGACTGTTTCACTCTGGTTCTTTGCCATGCGAGCCCGATGAGGCTTACACATGAAACGATTATGATACCTACAATAATCCTGACAGGCCAGTCACTTGCTACTGATGCCTCTCCAGGCTCTTGGTATATGAGTGCGACCCATCCACCAACGAACGAGAGTACTCCGAGACATGCTCCTGCTCCCGCATATTTCCCGGCTACCCTCCATCCTCTAACATCTCCGATCAATGAGACTACGGCGAATATCCATATCGTGGCGGTGAGACTGTACGGGATATAGTTCCATGGATTCCTGAGGCTGTAATGTAATATGAAGTTCCAGACGTAACCTGGTGCAAGGATTGGCAGACGATACAGCACGGCCAAGGCTAACAGGCTGATTCTAAGCCAGACTCGTCGAGTGAAAAGGCTTCCAGTTGTGAAGAATAATGTCAACAGTATCTGTGGCCATGCAGCGAGAAACATCAACGAGATCCAGGCATAGAGCGTGTTTGGTAATGCGCTTAATCCTAATCCAGGGTATCTTCTTCTCAACCGCCATGTGAATATGAGATTGATGATTATCATGCCTGTTAGATTGTTCCAGACTGGATAATACCGTCCTCCGAGAGCTACTGCATACATGGTCCAGTACCACATGAGACTATAGGGTCCGCCGAAATGGGCAATGTTCGAGCCATAGCAATAGTCATGTGAAAAGTCTGTTGTCTGAGCGTTCAGGCTGGGGCACCATGTCATCCATGGATTCGTCCAGTTCCATACTTTATCGCGTAACAGGGGTGCTGGATAGATAGGATTCAGATACATTGCGACCAGTTCTAATCCCTCCAGCATTATTGGCCATGCGACGCTGAAGAATAACAGGATAGATTTACTGTCATTCCACCATCGTAATGCTTCCGCCTTAACTAGGCCTTGGAGTTTACCAGAGCTGGTTCTCATCTTTGAACACATCCTCGGGGATAGGTCTCTGTCTATCATGTAATGAGACGAGGAGCTTTTTGAGACCGATGAAGAGGAGTAGAGGAACGATTATTATTTCAATAGCGGCCGAGATGTATGCTGTTTGCTGATCGACTATCCAGAATATCTCGGGAAGCCCCGCTATGATCATATAGATGTGAGCTGACAATGCAGCGACCAGCATCATGGAGAGGAGGAATGCTTTCGGGATCAAGACGAGGAGAACACTACCCCTATCACATTGAATATGGCAGTAGTCGAATCATCCCCCCCGTCTCCCACAATGCGCAGCAGATCCGGCCCGAAGGCTCCCAACTGGATCGTGCAGTACGAAGAGAACTTCAATCCCGTCACCGTAATATCCACGTTGGGGTTCTGCATATTGTCGCCACACAGATCATGCCATGATAGGCCTGAATCAGCAGAGTATTGTATCCATAACCGGGCAGTAGTATCAATCGCTCCCCCCCAAATTGCCGGAGACGTTATGGTCGCAAAGACTCGGGCCGTCTTGATGGAAGCCGTCAACTTGATAGGCACCCTCCAGAACGTCCCGTGATTGCCAAACTGCATCTCTGCCGTAAGGGCGGGGAACGAGATCCAGTCCCCCTGATCCGCCACCGTCACGGCCGATGGATTGGAAGGGGGCAGGTGCGCGACCCAGTTCAGTGTCACCGCCAAAGCTGCCGACGTAGACACGCCTCTGGAAACTCTCAAAGTGACTCCGCTGGCCGTGACGGATTCATGATCATGCTGGAGAGTCAATCCAGATTGATAATTGAGCCCGAGATACATGGCAGAGAACACCGGATTATCTCCGGCCCCCCCTCCTCCCGCTCCGACTATCCTGAAAAGATATGCCGCACTGGCGAGCGTCGCGCTCGTTCCAGAGAGAGTCGTCCCACTAGATGCGTTGCATTTACCTGCAGTCTGATCCACAACTATCGTCCCGGCGATGTTCGTCCATGATGATCCTCCATTGGTGGAATACTGAAGCTGAAGATTTGCACCGTTCGTATTGCTTCCGAGGCCGCAGGTCGTCTCGATGAAAACCGATGTGGTGGTCACTGTAGACTCTGGAGTGATGCTCAGCCTGTGGCCTGTCGAACCGAATATCTCGGTCGATGCGGAAGGCATCGACTGCCATATATCCCATGCAGAGACCGCATAGACCCTCATGCTGCTGAGAAAAATGTTCGTATTGGCATCGGTAGCCAGTGCCCCAACAGTGATTGCAAGAGTGGCGGCGGAAGTCTGGACGAAAGCTGCCTTAATCGAGAATGGAATGCTTGATGTGGCACTGACTGCGGCATCCACCTTCATCGTTTGACCCTGTTGGGTGGTCCCGCTCTTGATTTTGATGTTGATGATTTGATTCGTGCTGAGGGCCACGAAGGAGATGTATCCCTCTCCTTCGACTATCACTTTTGAGTAGCCGTTGAGAGCGAGAGAATATTTTGTCAATATAGTGTCCGTGTTAGGGATGGTAGAAGTCGCCTGTGTCTCATTATCAGAGATTGGTATTGTGGAGTTGTTATCGACTGCGAAAAAGGGTATCAGAGTCTGAGGAGTCAGCGCTGTGACTCCTGGATTGCCTAAAATATCTTCAAAGACAGTAGGAGCGGAAGAGAAGGCAGGACTGAATGTCACAGCGGTCGTAGCGGTCAATGTGTTGGCGGCTATCGTGATCGATGCGCTCCCAAGCTGGATGTAAGCATTGGTGTTCGGGCCCACTGCCTCCGCCGTCCCACTTATAGATCCCTGACCTCCGAAGAAAGGATAGGGAACATCCGGCGCGACTGGACAATTCTGTGGAGACGCGAGGTCGCAGATTAAGGGGATAGTCCTGATGCGGCCGGATGAGAGGTCGAATGTGTTGAAGAATCCGGATGTGCCAATGATCAATGCGAAAAGCGCGATTGCCGCAATACGTTTGGGATCTCGGGTCACATCTGTCGCCATTGATTTTTATCCCAGCTCTTCCTCTTCTTCCTCGCTCCTAGCTTTGCTACGGTCGAGATAATACTTCATCATGTTCAAAGAGGCAACAATCATCAAGAAGACTCCGAACATGAAGATAGCATAATACCATGAACCAGCATCTGAAACACCGTTTATCACTGTTCCAGATTGTGGAACCATATAGGCTGAAGTATACACCTGGGTCTGGTTATCATATGTCCAAACATAATAGGCAGGAGTGATTCCGAACAACCAGCTCATGACTGAGAGGACTAGTCCGAGAGTCCGTGATAATCCTCCTCCCTTCCAGAGGAAGTTGAAGAAGATGGCGAAGCTTGTGAATGAGAGGTAAAGGATTATTCCTACTGCCCAGATATTGACAAGTGTCCCAGTCGCCACTTAGTTATGACCCTCATGGAATGGACATTTACATCCCACTGGATGAGGACGAGGTCCAAGCCTAGTAGAATGAACTCCTTTTCTTCCCACGATTACAAGCAGCCTAGTCCCACTTCTGGCTCTTTCAACACGATTTGTTACTCTTCTCTCGCCCTTCCTATGCGTCAAGGATTCTCAGCCTCCATTATCGCCTTGACTTTATAGGCTGTGCTTAACCCTAGCCGATGCTTCCCCACGATCTTGTTCACATTGATCCTGCCATCAGGATTCCTGTAATCCGCCAGGTTCTTCCGCACCTCATTCTCAACCTGTTCAACCCTACTCTCAGGAATAATATTCGACTCTTTCTCCTCCTTGAAATATTGTGAGAAGAAAGCATCATGATACTCCGCCCGTTTCTCCTCATACTCCTTCGCAAAACTCGCCTTAGGCATTCCAAAACTTATCGCGCCCAGCTTCGGGGTGAAGAATGGAGGATTACCGAAATAGTTCGGACGTATCCTGTAGACTATCCCATAGCCTCGATACAGCATGACAGTCTTCGCATGACTAATTCTCCTAACATCCACATCCATCATGATACTGTTCGGCAAGGCGAACAGATAATTCACCTGGAGAAATCTACTGGATTGTGTAACCTGACCCACTGCCCTGTTGAACTCGCTCTGCCACTTCCTATGACTCAATCCAAGCCCAGGCTCATCAAAGAGTATCCATGACCCTGGCGGAGAAGTCTTGACCTTCTTCACAAAATCCTGCCCTGTGAACACGACCTTGTCGATGGACGGGTTGGGATCGAACATTTCCAGATTCTTCAAGCCCCAATAGGATTTACTGGTGCCCATCTCTCCCTCGATAATCATCGACAGATTATACCGTCGACGTAATCGTTCACGGACTTGATAGATATAGTTCCATGACCTGATCGGCTGTCTCTCGGTGCTATACCATTCTCGATGAGCCAGATCGAACCTAGGCTCTTCAACACTCGTCATGGTATCAGGCTCACACTATCCGAAGTATCAAAGACTCCCCGGCGATGCATTAACTGAGAGATTGCATGAAGAACTCTTGCGGGATATATTTCAACCAAGGGATACTCATTATACTCCGGCTCATCTGCATAAATTAGTAGACGCTGAGAGTTCAGATAGCCCCTTACAACAATAGGAAGCATATCCTCTGTGTACTTTTCATCCTTCCATTCATCAAGCACTAATGCTTCCAGGCGTTGAACCGCTACCCGGAACGCTCCAGGTATCGGGGGCACAATGATGCATGCTTGGAGTGCCATCATAACATGCTGGTTATAGTCCAGCATAGGCCAGAAAGTCTGGATCTGATTATTCTCTGATTCTTCCTGGCGTTGACGACGATACTGCTGTGCCATATCTTAGCTCTCCTTGATCGGTCCATGCCGCCCCCACATCTCCCCAGTCCGCTTGTCACGGATAACCAAGCCTTCCCCCTGTCTGATTCCTACAATCTCTACATGGCCAAGTTCATCCCATAATTTACGAGCTCGCCCGATGAAAGTCTCGCCTCCATTTGCTGTCTCGATACGTTGCCTGTATCCATCCAATATATTCATCAACATGCCATCTGTGACAGTATGCAGATCCATCCCGTCTCTCACCCTCCACATCTTCCTCTTAGTATCATACCCGATGAGGAGCAGCTTGTCGACCTTCATTTTGACACCGGAGGTTGGGGAGGACTGGTCACTGTCGCATTCTGTAATACATGGTTCAGTTTCGCTATCTCATTCGTCATTCCCATCACTGTGAATGCTAGGACTCCGACGATTATCATGACGACAATCATGAGTCCAACGCTTGCCCACATCCACTGCATGAATGAATGAGCCTTGGCCAGCATCATCAATGTACGGGCTTCAATACGATCATGGAGAGCATCAGGATACCATTTGCTTTCCAATCCCGGATTTGGACTCCAGGCGAGTGCCAGAGGGTTCTCCCACTGGAACAGGTAGAGCATCTTACCATATCTCCAGGGTACAGCACAGGGTTTGCCTTCTGGATCTTGGTCGCGGATGAAGTAGATGCGTCGTTTCCCGAATAGTTTGATCATGCCATCCGATCCGATGTCTTTCGTGTTGACGGCGATGGTCCGTAATCGTCCAGTCATTGTTTTGACGCCTGCGTATATCCAGTCTTGATGTCTGACTCTGAGCCACCATTCAGGATTCCTGTATGACTTGTAAACCAGCAATGCGATTATTGGGATTGGAAGTATGAAGGCTAGAATAGTCTCGATAATGAAGACGATAATATCCACTTCTATCGTTGGCATTCAGCCGATCACTTCCGTGTTCTCCTTCTTTGACTTCATCTTGATCGCTTCTCCCTGAAGGAATTTCAGCATATACTCTATCGGAAGCAAGACCTCCTTCCTAGCCTTGCCGCCATCAGGTATAGTCCAGATAGTCCGTAACCGTACATAGTCCAGCCAGACCTCGGACTCATAATACATTCCTTCCAGGCTGGCCTCTGCGAATAATCCGGACATCCATTTAGGGACACGCGACTTGGCCACCACATCCTTGTCATAGTTGAAGAAGGCCATTCCCAGTGTCGCAGCATTCGGTTGTTCACGCATCAACCCATGCCCGACAGCATCAGGGGTTCCATTATATTGTCGTCCACGTGGGAACATCTGGTTCGCGAAGAGTTCACGCTTCTGACTCTTGTCCTGGTTGAACTCTTCAATACTGTTGAATACCCTGCCCTCTGGAGAGACAAGCGTCCGGATAGGCTCTGCTAGTTTCGCCATTCTTTCCATCTCCGTTTCACATCATATTTTTTGAAGAGGTAATCAGTGCCATAATTGATTCCTAGAAAGGTCACGAAGATTCCCCCGGCGAGTTCAGCATACTGGATCGGCTGCCCCCAGTCGAATACTGTATTCGTATTGAATATTGGATGACAATCCGCCTGTACTCCACTGTCACAATTGTCCTGTTCTCTCTTGGCTTCATTGAAGATGACCGCGTTAGCCAGCATGATTCCTATTAGGACCACGAGACCAGAGTTCTCATGATAGAACTCTCTGAATCGATTGATCATTCTACTTCTCCACCGCCTCCAGTATGCCTGAGACTAGCAGGGACTGTGCCGACCATGATTCCCAGAAACAGGAGGACGATTGATCCGAAGAACCATAATGCTAAGACTCCGAGTCCAAAATAGATTATGCTGATGATAAAAGCAAGGAAGCTGTAGATCATCGGGTTCCGTACATGAAGGATGACTCCAGGGATTGTGATGACCATTATTGTGATGAGGAAGAGTAGGAAGCCGCCGAACTGGACCTGACTCATCAAGAACTGTGAACTGCCGAGAGGTATCCCTTTACCGAGTTCATAGCTTAATGCGACGAGATAGTTGGGAAAAGTGGATCGTAATCCTTGCGGGCCGATCTGGCCTGAGATACCAGGATTAGGAATAGACGATGAGGCGGGGAGGCTTGATGGAACATAATTATCGACCAGTACATAATCGATCTGTGTCGCAAGACTCTGACTAGGAACTGCGGCCTGACAGGTTCCGCTTGTAATGCCTGAACAGTAGTCGGTGCTGAAATATGGATAGAGACTCAGATAAGAGCCTCCAGTAGCCGTTCTATCAATGCAGCCGCAGGCTGTCTGTGTGATGTTGAACCATCCGTTCTGATCTACATTGAATGCGGCCCAGCTATTATGATTGACCGAATCGAAATATGCTTCCATGGTGAAAATATGTGGAGTGTTCAGATCGAAAGGAGCATTAGGATTGCTGTAAACAATCGCTGGACTATTTGATCCGGTGCAGTTGCCTCCGCCTGCCCCCCAATTCTCTCCAGCCATATAATTGACCGGAGGCGCTCCTCCATTACCATAGTAACAGTTTGTTGTGGTAGCATTACCCATTGGACTGAGTATCATGAGTCCGACGGTCTCTCTCTGTTTCTGAGAGCCAAGCATCATCGCACTGGTCGTCGAATCCGTCTCGACAAGTTGGAATCCGATCCCGAATCCTCTATTGATACAGAAGCTTCCTGAGCCTGAGCATTTGGTCCCGAACAATCCGAAGACACTCTCAGCATTCCTTACAATGTTGTTCGCTCCAACATTATTCCCTACTTGTGTAAGATTGAACGGGATTATCCTCCATACCATATAGACAAACTGTGTCTTCGTTGATGAGGAAATTATCGGGTCAGTATTATTAGCAGTCATCGTGATACCTCCATTGCTCGGGCTCGGCCCGTTTAACAGACTTCTTTGAACCGTGGTTCCCATCCAGCCGCCAGTCTGTGTGAGATTAGCATTGCTCATACAGACAGGGATGCATCCAATGTTCCAGTTGGGACTCAACTGTGATGATGAAAAGTCGTCGAAGAAGAGCTGCTGGCCCTGATTACTTGGAACAGCATGCACCTGCCATAATACTAGAAGAGAACTGAGAGAGAGTAGTAGAATAGTCAATGCGAGAATGATTCTTGCCTTCATTTGTTAACCTGCGCTTCCTGTTCCCCTGAACAGCTTCGCCAGCCACATCACCCATGTAATGATCGTCAGTGTGACGAACGAGAAGAGAATGGCTGCTCCTTGAGGCTCATATTGTAATAGTCCGACAGAATACGGAACCCAGTCTATCACGAACTGGATGAAGGGATAAGCATACTGTAAGGCTAGTGAGAGGGCTTGGAGAAACTGTCCGAATGGTCCAGTCGCCGCGACTACACTATTGAAGAGCTGGGTAGTCTGTGTGGGAAACGTATTTCCTATTACTGCTCCAGCACCACACCCTAGGGCTGTAGCACCTCCGATAATCGCTGTTGAGCCGACTAAACCTACTCCATCAGTCAGGATTGCAACAGCCCCGGCTGCGACCACTCCACCAATGAACCCGATTGTTCCTCCTATTCCACATCCTTGAGCGACCGCTGTTCCCTTGATGTTTTCAGGTGTATTGGTCTGGGTAATAGTTCCACCTGCTCCTGCTGTACTCGGATAGCCAAGTCCCTTGGTCAGTTCGTCCCATGGATTGGTGACGTTTGGAATGCAACCTGTTTGTCCAACGGTTGAACAGGCCGGATAGCCTGCGGAGGGAATGAAGAATCCGACGAACATGGTGAAAACTGTCAATCCGATAAGGATTGTTTCAAGAGTAGCCGTCAGCCTTCACCTTCCCCACCACCGCCACCGCCCATTCCACTCGAGAGGAACATCTTCTTGATTATTCCAAATGCCAAGTATCCCATTGACAGGACGATTCCGAATACCCAGATAGATCCGAAGAGTCCTGATGCCATTAAGAGACCGAGGATTCCTAGGAATTCTGATGCGACAAGCATTGTGGACCTTGTAGCTGCATAAGTGAGAATGACGGGCAGAGTGAATATTCCGAAGAGTATCATTGATCCAAATCCTATATCTCCCTGTCCAAGAGCCGCGGCAAGATTCACCAGCCCTGCCCAGATAGAGGATAATGGAGGTGGAAGGTTCCCGACCTCGATCACGGGTGGTAAGCAACCGAAGAGACAGACTGGACTACCGTAATTTTGAAGCTGGACGAGATCAATATAGGATGTCTGATGAGTAGCGGCGCCGTTATTATTCTGGAGGGATGCAAAGACATATGTTTTCTGGAATAGTGGTGCGATATTGCTTGTCATGTTAAGACTAGTATCTGTGGAAGCAATGATCGCTCCGTTACCATCGTTCTGGTAGACTCTGAACCATACCCAAGCTGAACCTGAAAATGTATTATCGGTGCATGTCTTACAAAATATCCCGCTAGTCTCCACGGTGAAGACCGTGTAAAGGGTTGGGTCTAATCCATTGACAAGATTGAATCTGTTGAATCCACCGTCCCCGCAACTGACAGCCTTCACATCTCCCGAGGTGTACATTTGTATATACTCTGTGCCTATCGCATCATTCACAGCTGCCGGTGAGACACAGTTTATGTTGAGATCAACAAAGGGTGTGTTCTGCGGAGTTGTACTGGGATATGCACCGGATGTAAGAAGAGGACTCATTCCTATCATAATAGCCGCATTATTTCCAGTATCTTTCTTCTGGAACGGATATAATGATGCTGTCAGCTTCCGTTTGACGATCTCAAGACCAGAGTATGAGCCTGGATTATAGGCGATAGGATTGTTGACATGGACTGTCTCTACCGAACTTGAGGATTGTGCGATCATCGAGAGAAACCCTGCAGACGTATATTCGCCTGGAATCGTCCCTGACGCTGCGTAATTATCTATCGTCCAACTCGAGGAGAGAAGAGGATTACCATGGATGAAGTCATCTAGGAAAAGAACGTTCTTTAACTCTGGGTTTCCCGCGTAGATGACGATCAAAGAACTCGTCTGGCTCGCCGAATAGGTTATCGCCTCGTATCCATGTATTGAATCATAACTGTATGATGCTACGGAGGATGCTTGCACCCGAACAGGATGAACGCCAAAGAACCGTAATATCAGTGTCCCATTGCCATAGGATTGAACAGTGAAGATATACGTCACCTGAGCCAATTCGTATCCGCTAACGTTAAAGAATATCGTGCCGTTGGCCTCAGTTTCCCACCAAGCAAACTGTAGAATGTTAGCAGGACAGGTGACCAAACCATACTTACTACCTATCGAAGACACTGAACCGCCAGAACCAATGCCGCCACAGGTTGCGGTACCGTCCGCATGAACCGGACGATATATCATCCCAATCATCATCAGACTCAAGATAGCGATGATAAGGACGCTGTATCTTTTCCACACTCTACAACTCTCCTAGTTCGCAAAGACAGATACAGTTGGAAGAACGGTGAAAGTGAACGTGATGCTATATCCCTGAGGTGTGTAAACATCTGTCGCCGGCAGAGCCGTGCAGTTCGCCACGCTGAATATCTGATTCCCTAGATTGTCCTTCTCAACGATGGACGACACCGTGCCGCCGGTGCATCCCCAAACCAAGTCCGTCACGCAAATAACATAGACGGTCGTCGAGACGACAGTCGTGCCCGTCCCACAAGGACCAATAAATGCGCCATTAACGAAATTGGTGAGCTTCCCAACGGGATTATAGCCCCTATTCGTCTGAGCTATCGCCGAAGTGATCCCGTTGAGATTGATAGGAGCAGTAAGGAATGTCCCCCTAAAGTAATTTGCATCTATGATTGGATTCGTACTCGCACCCGTCGTGTAAACTCCATACTTCGTCAACGAAGGAGCCCCGTCATCCAAGAAAGTGTTCCCGACGACCGTCACATTGGCCGCACCACTGATATAGAGAAGGATGCCATTAGTGTTGGGAGTTGTCGTGACAGCGAAAATGTTCCCGGTGAAAACTATATTCGTGCTGGTGCTGGTGATGAACACTCCAACATCATAATTTTGCTGGAAGTTGTTGCCAGTGAAAGTGAACTTGTTAGCATTTGCGACGTAAACTCCCGCACCCGTTCCTCCACTTCCACCATGAAAGAAGAGATTACTATCCGCAGCCCCAGAATTCGCTCCATTTATCGCTAAACCATATCTGACATTATCAGCGAAAATATTATTTGCGATTCTAGGAAACGATGTCCCTCCAAGAATAGTGACTCCCTCACCACAATTCTGGAAAGAAGATAACGCAACTGTCGGCGAATCAGGGCCATTCCCGCCCAATGCGGCAAACACAAGACATCTATCAAATCGACGACTAACTACGTTGACGAAGTGAGCAAGATCACTCGGGCCCACCCAAATACCATCACATGTTTGGCCAACGCAAGAGGCACTTCCCTCGAAGGTTATAGCTTGAACTGTGACACCCTGTTCCCTAGCGCCGACAGGACCCACGCCTGTGATGTTCAACATCGGACTGAAGACAGAAGCGGCCAGGAACCTCGTCGCTGCAGGATTCGTAACAGCATAATCGATGCTGTATCCAGACCCAGCCCCGGTGAGAGTTATCGCCTGCCTCTGATTGATAAGAAGACTAGTTGTTACTGAATATGTACCCTGCGAGAAAAAGAGATTGCATCCAACATTACAAGCGACATCGGCCACGACGCTCTGGAACACAGTCGAGAAGGTAGTGCCCTGATAAGAATTGCCCCCACCCTGACATTTCGCCGCTAGATATGTTGAACCATCAATGTAAAACGAAAAAGTGCAGGGAAAACCTGACCCACAACCGCCCGGATCACAACGACCATTTATTGACGGCGCAGGAGCCGAATATCCAAGATGCGACGGGACCAGCACGACAGAGAGTATCAACAGAAAAGCAAGAAAGAACTGCATTCTCGGCCAATGCAATCTCCAGCCACACCCAGCTCTTCCGATTACCCTAGCCATCTATGATCAAAACTTTCAAACATTAAAAACTCCAAACATCATCGATCAATGATCTCCGTTCAGATAGAAAGAAGTTCTGAGTCGCATCTCTAAACTTAGGCTCCTAGGGGCCGGATGCCCTCGTAGAAGACAAGGACGACCAGACTCGTAGTCCTAGTGATCGCCTGAATCACATGGAGTAGTCCGCGTCGTAGAGATTGCAGGTCAATAGTTTGCTTGAAGACTCTTAGCTTGTCAATCACTACTGCTATTGCAATGACGGCAACCGCCAGGTAATAGAATAGCGGTATCAGGTTCACTATAGTCGCTAATGTGCCGGTGATCTTGCCTGTACTGTTCGCAGAGCTGATTCCTTGGAATATCAATGGTGATATGACCAAGGCGACCACTACTGCGATTGCTAGTACGATGAATCCACGTACATGTCCATCTGCATGTGTGCTCAAATGTTGGTTTTCCTTGTTTTTTCGCTTCGGGTAGGCTTGGCCAGTAGAAGAAGACTGTTTCCGGTGCAGGCTCGGCTAGAGCTTTGGAGATTCAGGCTTCCTCTGCTAGCCGAGCTTGGGAATATTTCTGCTTCTCGAACGCTTTTAAGTGTTTAGGAGCCTACCCCGATCATCGCCGCCGAGACCATAAGGAGGATGAACACCGCCTCCTCGCTATGCTGCACATCCAAGCATCCTATTCCACTCGTAAAGGGGAATTGGTAGCAGCCTATTCCTCCACTGTTCAATGCCCATTGAAAGATAGAATCCATTAATCCAAGATTCAGGGCGAAGAAGAAGTATCCGCCTATACGCATCTTCCGGCGCAACCAAATGAATAGTCTACTTCTTTTCTTGAAGAGCTGCAAGTGATACCTTGATTCTCGGAATAGGTTTCAATAATGCCTTTGGACGGTCTGGATCAATGAACTCGAATATTGCCTCTGCTCCCTGGATCGTTAAGATTCTGCCCTCGAAACAGACCGCTTCACCCACCTTCCACTCGGTCCCCGGTTTCTCCACTGTTTCTGGCGGTCCATAGTAGATTTTGCCGATTGGTCCAGTCTGGGGCATTTCTGGAAGTGTTTCATGCCGTACTGGTACTGGTGAGGTTTCGGGTTCCAGCTTCTCGCTGGACACCATGCCTCCAGAAGATGCCTCTCCAGCATGGTCTCTTGTCTCGAACTGGAGCTGGATAGTTGTGTACTTGCCTTCTTCGATAGTGTAGCCGTAACTGATCAGGATACTCTTCTCTAGGAGTTTGGCGAGGCTTTCACGGAAAGTCTTCTCATCATTCATGCTCATTTTTCATGTTTCACCTGAAATAGTGCAGTATCACTATGAATGCTCCGACTGTTACGATTCCGAGGACGTAGCCGATGAAGAAACCGCTGAAGAATCCCCCGCCACTATCGCCACTCATTCTTCCAGCTCGCTCCAGGGCTTTGGCTTTGCACAGGCTCGACATATCCTGCTCCTTTTCGACAATAGCTTCCCCAGTGGGCCATTGCTTGTCTTGATCAGGATTGTCTCAGTCATATCCTTACAAATCTGGCAATAGCTCAGTTTACCCTTTGGTGCTTCAAGACTCGCAGGCTTGCCCATTCTTATGTTAACACCATCAGAAGAATGATAGAGACGATCAGCCCGACTCCTGCAATCATGAGCTGTTGATTCCTCGACCGTCTGCCCCACCAGTGACGGGTACGGAAGAGTATGCTTCTAGTATCGGTCACTTGTCGAGTCGCCGCTTGCATCTTGGACACTCCTTCGGTTTGCTCGCGGTCTTCGCTTGCCATTCATAGCCACAATGCCGACAATGCTCCATTGCTAACTTCTGTCAGATTATACTATGACTATTATGAGTTGTGGTTCCATTCGTAGCCTTATACCCGGACCCCGAGTAGTGATGGTTTGTAGGTTTCTCTTTCATTCTTTGTTTCTTTTTCATCATAATAATCATCATAATTGAGCGTGACTGGTGGTTATTATACAATAACCGTCATACTGTTTTTTCCTAGGACGACTTTGGCGAAGAACAGGAATTATGGAGGGGAGCTAGGGTGATTCATGGTAGAATCGGTTGGAAACTATTCCCGCAGGATCTCCCTACGTAGCACAGCCCTAGCTCCCTTTCTCCTCGCGTGCTTTACTGTACGAAAGGACCTCAAGCCTCAGGGGAATTGCCTTCTCAACATTGACTAACTTGATACTTACACCACATCCAGAGCAACCTATGAGATCGTTTTCCTTTGGCTGTTTGACAAAAACAAGTGGTTGCTTGCAGCGAGGACAACAAGCCACCATATCTTCTGCTAGCCGTCGATGATTCATTAAGAATCTACTCATTTTTCCTCACCTAGTTCTTTATAGGTGATAATGGCCTCTTTGCAGGCTTGTGCTATTGACAGGCTGAGAGGAAGGGGAATCTTGGCTCGTTTCCAAGATACCCAAGGATTGTCACGATCTCTACGGTCCAGCCATGAACCTTTCGTATTGTTCAGCCCTGTGAAGCCAAGCCCTGTTCCCCATTTGCGAATACCGGCTGGAATCAGAGAAGCTGGGAAGTTGCCCCATAATTTCCAAGGTCCATATTGACAAGTCGGCGCTCCCAGAACGGGGTAGAAGTATTTGAGAGAACCGTGAACATTCTCAATGACCCAGAACCTCGGCTTCGCTTCTTCTATGATCCGCTTGGCCTCCTTCATTAATTGCACTCCTTTGTCAGGGTCTTTCGGCGGGCGCTGTCCTCGAGCTACAGAGATATTGGTGAGCGTTGAGAACTCGGTGCAAGGGGGGCTTGCCACAATAACATCAAACTTCTCACCATTAGGCTTGAACTCTCGAACGTCTTGAAGCCGAAGCTCATACGGATATGCAACATCCACTATGTCAATTCCTGTGCAGTCGAAGCCTGCACGTGAGAAACCGATTGACCATCCTCCCATTCCACAGAATAGATCAAGCAGTCTCATGGGTTGTTTTCAGACCTTAACCGTTAGGTACTTCTGTTCGACTACTTGATGACACTTCCAGCAACGGTGTTTTCCCTCATGCCCCCTAACTCTTCTACATTGGCAACCTGTCCCATCTCCCCGTTCACTTTCACACATGCCCCAAGTGAAGAAACATGATTCTCCTATTCTCATTTCTTCTCTGCTCCTTTAGCATCGTGGGAGAATCGGGGCATAGGCCGGGTCAAGCTATCCTCATCTTGTTGCGGGGCTTGAGAATGTAAGCTCGGTGTCATTAGCACCTCATCGGATGGTTTGCTCAAGACTCTCTTGGAGTGGAGGCCCTCTACGCTTGTTACCCTATTACGGGCGGCCACTTTATTCCCCGATTCTCCTTTCACGGGTTCTTTAGCATCGATAATCTTCTTCTTACGGAGTTTACCGCCGAATCCTTTCAGAACAACGCTCTTCTTGAGCCATGCCTTCCACCCGAAACATTTAGAACAGAACATCCCTACATTCGGATGAACATAATTGAGCGTGAAGGTTCTACTACCGCAATCTCGACATATGTATTCTCCTTCCCCAATTCTTAGCTTCCAAGTCGTTTTCAAAGATTCTGGTTGACCTGTCAGCTTTTGCAGATGCCAAGCAGATTCAAGAAGTTCTCGAATGTCCTCGTCGATGAATTGTTTGAGAGTCTTACCTTGCTTCGCCGCCTCTTTTCTGAAGAATTCCCAAGCGTCTTCCTTGGTCGTTATCAAAGAATAATCAGCACCCATCCCATTGAACATAATGCTCGTTCCCAGTATCTTTGAAGAGCGTTGCATTAGCACTGACAGAACCTCCACCAAACATCCCTGGGACTTTGCTGCCGATTACTAGGTGTTCCCCAATTCCATGATAACACTGACTCCAAGCTGAATAGGGGGAAGGGTTGAAGAGTAGAAGATACTTTCCATGAATCAGCCCCATGAGATTATCAGGATGGTCATTTACTCCAGTCACCACTGCGTGAATGTAGTAACCTCTTGGATTGATGTACGGTGTGAGCATTGTTCCGATTGTCAGAAAGATAAGTGCGAAGAGGACATAACGAAATCTCCATAGAATTGATGTCATTCTAGGAACCTCATTCTTGGCTCCACAACCTTCACCCAGCTCCTCGCCCACTCCTCCATCCGATAAGTACCCTGAACACCAACCTCATGTCCTGCCAATGTCTCAGCAGCATCAGGATCAAACTGGCCATATTGATCATTCCTCTTGGCTATTGACAGGTTGATGTAGCGGAAGGTGTGAGGGTGAAAGTTCCACTTCTCCAAGTATCCCTCCCTCTTTGTCAAGCCGAGCTGCTTGAGGAGTTTCATGATCATCCGATATGCCCAGTAGTCCTTGTTCTTCACATCCAAGGGAAAGAGATAGTCCTCACCGTTCACATTCTTCTTGATATGATGTGCACGAATATGGGCACTGATGCTTCGGACTGCTTCAGAGGAGAGGAAGGATTCTCTTGAGGTCCCGGTCTTATTGGCTAGTTCTCCTTCATCTGTCAATGCATGAAGCCTGACTCTTCCAGGAACCTTGCTAAGGTCCAGGTCTCGAAGCCGGACTTGGAAGGGTTCCTCTATCCTCCATCCTGTTGAGATTAGGAACTCGATGTATGGCTCGAGCATTAGATGGACCTGTGAGGCTTTGAGGAGGATCGCCTTCAGATCATCATGCGAGACATCAGGTGGATCTACGCTGTGTCTGGCCTTGACTGCTGGGACTCTGCTCCTGAACAGTTCCTTCTTGAAGGGAACCTCGCAGTATTCATAGAGCATCTGTAACTGTGTCCGGTAGAGTCCGGCTGTGGTCCTGCTCCTGTCTTTGAGGAGGGCATCCATCATCTTCTTCGCAGGAGCATAAGCATCCGTCTCTCCCCTCTTGATCATGCCTATTACGAGTTCAGCACTTTCGAACCCGTTGCTGATGCTGAACCAGTGGAGTGTTGCCTTCCGTATTGCTTTGGCGCTGTCTGATTGGGCGAGGCTGAGCCATTCTCCTGGACCATATTGGCTGCTGATTACTGAACTAACTTGAGTCATTTGATATTCGTCCACTTGACCGTCCACGACCTCCTGCCTTTCTGGCCATGTTCTCTATGAGGGCCCCCTTGTGGCCGTCTACATAGAAAGTCCAGATTAGCACCTGGGAGTGAGAAGCCGTCCAAGCATTCTATTTTCTGTGTCATGGGTGATTATCTCCGGTTAACTACCTTGCTTTCCTCTTTCTTTCAAGTTCCGAATCTCATCTTCTAGTTTTTCCATCCTACTACTGAAAGCATCCCCCACATACAATACTGGTAGTGACCCAAAGGCTACTAAAGCAAAGATAGTGAATGGAATCCAAGTCACTGGAGGCGGATGACTACTATCAGCTATCAGTGAGATGACTGCTCCACTTCCAAGCATGCCTCCGAATCCTATGCCAAGCATAAAGGCGACAGTTATGTATGTCCAAATCATGGTCCTTTTTCTCCGATAATTACTCCTGACTCTCCAATGAGCTCCTTTGCAGTCATTACTATCATCTCGGTACTCAGACCTATGAAGAGGCTGAGAATAATGGCTTCTTCGACACTGATACCATCATGTTGACAGAGGCCGAAGGCTATCTTCTCAACAGTATTCTCAAATCCTCGACCTGCGATATGCTTCTCATACCACTTCCGCATGTGACTGTCTTCCTTCACCCGTTTCAGAATATACTGGCCGAACTCTTTCTCTTTCATGGTGCTTTATTCTCCATAACGGTCTCCCATCGCCCCGCATTCTGGATCTCTAGAGGTAATGGAACGTCCAGTTCATCTTCAACAAACTTGAGAAATGCCCTGACCTTCTGAATTGAGGCTACGGTCACAGGCATCCATAGCTGAAGGCCCGATGTTCGAATCTGTAGAACTTCTCCTTCCCTCATGGTGCTTTCTCCTTCTTAACCAGCTTGGGATACATCTTGAAGTATGTCTTGAGAATGATGCGGACCTGAGCAGCCCGGCTCCTATCGTTGGCCTCAGCCTCCTCATCCAGAAGCTTACACTCATCCTCAGGGATAGATACCGTGAAACTTGGCATGATTAACCACTATACACTGTTCTGGTTAATATCAGTTGTGTCACCATCAGTGTCTTCTTCGGATTCCTCTCCAAGCCATCTTGGCCCGGGACCATCCTCATCATCATCCTCCTCTTCCGACAAAAACGACAGTGGCATATGCATGGTTCTGGGCATCCTCCTATATCATGCTCGTTCGGCCAGCATTGGGCTGCACCATGTTGTTTCCATCTCCTGCGGTGACAGAGGCCCGGCTTCCGCTTAACGCCACCCAGACGATCTGTGTATGGCCTGACTTTTGGTTCAGATACCTCCTCCCCGAATCGCAAATCTTACCCTGATCCTGTAACTCTCTCAGGCGTCCGCTTATCGAGTGGAGAGGTCGGTGCAAGCAATCCGCAATCTCCTGACTGCTCGCTCCTCCTCTTACCTGGATTATCGAGAGAACATCATAATGCATCTTCCCCAGACTCTTCTTCACTTTCTGCCAAGATGCTAGCTGAGTATCAGTATACCTACCCATTGACAAGCCTCCAATGAGAAGCATAACCCTCACCAGTCCGTGGAGCAAGAGTACATCCGATCCTGTGATGCCCATTACAGCGCCCGCACTGCTTGCACTTTACTCTCTGACCGCGATTGTCAACCAACATGCTTCTTCACACTGATGAATTGTAAGGTCCGCTTCTTCCTACCATCACTAACCACTCTCGAGGAGAGAGCATATTTTCCTTCAGGAGTCGTCTCACGATCAATAAACCTCGCAACAGTCTGCTGATCACAACCACATATCTTTCCAAGCCTATTCTGAGCATCGATGACAGTAAGTGCATCCTCCATCAGTAGACGGTCCAACTCGGCTTGAAGAGCAGGCTGCAACTCCACACTCCGTTGAGCCTCCCAACTTGCATTACTCGTATTCTCTCTCTCGTTCCCATTCACTGATCGTGCTAGTGCTGATAGGAACTTGGACCTGTTGCATCGTCTACACTTGAGACTGAGCTTGTCAAGCACCCAGGATTCCTTCTTCCCGTCGACGTGGTCTATTTCCAAGACTATCTCAGGAGGCTTCTTGTTGCAGAGGAAGCAATACTCTCCTCCCTGTTTGTGTATAAGGGCTGAGTAGGTGAACCTGTAGAGGGTAGGACTTGGACGGAACCGTCTAAGTATTTGTTCTCTCACAGGATTTACCATTGCCATAGTTGAATCCTCGATAGGAAGATGATTAGGAGTTCGCGGCGATGGATGCAACGGCCGCAGAGATAGACTCCTTCAGTGACTATTGCTGGAGTCCTGTAGCATTGCCAGCATCGATCGTCAATGGGCATTATTGCTCATCGCCTTCCAGCATCGCATACAATAGAGGTTACGGTTTGAATGTGACCTGTGAACCTTCTCGCCTTCGAAGATTGCCTTATTGCATACTCCGCAGTGAGCGTGTTGTTCCCAGATTAGACAGCGATGGTCTAGGTCTTTACAGAAGTGTGGATCTGTGGATTGGAGCTGATAGCTTCCCTGAGGCATCAGTCGGGCAAGACCTTGCCTTTCAAGAGGTCGATATACTGGAGGACTTCCATCCAGATAGTATCTAGCTCTCTCAGTGCCCTATCGTCTTTATGCAGCCGTCCTTGGAGGAATCGGTAGGATTCCCGTAGGCGTGCCTCAATCTGCAACGATTTATCGACTTCTATGCTTTGCATGAGTTCTTCTTGGCAAGCAGGTGCAAAGATAACATATCGTAACTCGATATTGTCCAGAACAGTAACATATCGCTTAAGGTATTAGCTGGTTTATGTCAAAGGTGCTTTCTTTCCATTAAGCACTAGCCCAGGATGATTTCCTGCTTCAATGCTCTTGACTATCTCTTCTGCTTCCGCTACAAGCTCAGGAGCCTTCCTCTTGCAGTAGTCGACAAAGCCGACCTTCCGATAGAGTATCGGTCCACGGTTTACGAATCTTCCTAGAGCATTGAGGAATCTATCATCCCTCCTTAGATTGTACCGCATTATGAAGGGTAGAACCCCGTAGTGTTTCC
>JGI25382J43887_10000045_pt1 | contig 23817 bp, 18 predicted proteins | sample GraSoi013_1_40cm_3_FD_43887 | JGI IMG/M metagenome (IMG submission 43887) | reverse complement strand
GCAACTACTGGCGCATGGCTCCTTCCGACTTCCGCGTCCGCACCCTGGACGGGGTCGGCGCCGACTGGCCGCTCGACTACGAAGAGCTGGCCCCTTACTACACGATCAACGAGGCGGAGGTGGGCGTGGCCGGCCTTGCGGGCGACCCCTGCGGTCCGGCCAGGCCCCCGCTCCCCAACCCGCCGGCGCCGATCGGACGGCCAGGCCAGCTGCTTGTGGACGCATACGAGAAGCTCGGCTGGTACTGGTGGCCTACGGAGCAGTCAATAACCACCGCCGCCTACCGCGGGCGGCCGGCATGCACGAATCTCGGCTGGTGCACCTTCGGATGCCCGCAAGGATCGCTTTCGACCGCCGACCTCACGTACTGGCCCGGCGCGCTCGCGAACGGTGTCGACCTGCGCACGAACGCGCGCGTGCGCGAGATCGTCCTCGGCCCGGATGGAGCCGCGCTGGGCGCTCGCTATTACGACCGCGAGGGCGTGATCCAGGAGGTCCACGCCGCGGTGACCGTCGTCGCCTGCGGTGGGCTCGGTACGCCGCGGCTTCTGCTGATGTCGTCCTCGCCGGCGCATCCGGACGGGCTCGCCAACTCGAGTGGTCTCGTCGGCAAGAACCTGATGGTGCACGTGCAAAGCTTCGCCACCGGTCTGTTCGACGAGCCTGTCGAAGGCTGGAACGGGACCTGGGGCGGCACCGTCTCGACGCGCCAGTTCTATGAGACGGACCCCGCGCGAGACTATGTGCGCGGTTTCATCATGAGCGGCTGCCGGGGCTGGTCAGCGCTCAACCTGGCGCTGCAGATCGCGCCATGGGGGTCTGGGCATCACAAGGCGTTCGACGAGCGCATCAACCACGAGATCTCGCTCTATCTGTGCGGAGAAGACCTGCCGGAGGAGACCAATCGAGTGGAGCTCGACTGGGCGCACCTCGACGATTTCGGCATGCCCGGCGTCCTCACCCACCACGAGTTGAACGAGAACAGCCGCAGGCTGGGCCGCGACATGATCGCCCATGCCCGCCAGGTGCTGGATGCCGCAGGCGCGAAGAGTGTGCGCGACTTCGGCCTGGCGCCGATCTGGGGGTGGCACCTGCTCGGAACCGCTCGAATGGGTGACGATCCGCGGACGTCAGTGGCGGACCGTTTCAACCGCTCCCACGACGTGCCCAACCTGTTCATCGCCGACAGCAGCAGCATGCCCACCAGCGCCGGCGTCAATCCGAGCGCCACCATCCAGGCGCTGGCCCTTCGCTGCGCGGATCACATCTGGGAACAGCGTCGCGAATTTACCAGCGGGTGACTACGACTTTCTTGCGCGTGAAGAACTCGATTCCGTCCGTGCCGTGAACGTGTAGGTCACCATAGAAGGACCCCTTCCAGCCGCTGAACGGGAAGAATGCGAACGGCTGAGCGATGGGCACGTTGATGCCGGTCATCCCCGCTTCGACGCGCTCGCGAAACTCCCTGCCGGCGCGTCCTGACTGCGTGAAGATCGTCGCCATGTTGCCGAGCGCCATGCGGTTGGCCTGTTCGATGGCGGCGTCCAGGGTCGACGCGCGTGAGACGGAAAGCACAGGTCCGAAGATCTCCTCATGCCCGATCGTCATGTCGGAGCTCACCCTGTCGAGGATCGTGGGGCCGAGGAAGAAGCCCGGCCGCCTGACCTGATCGCGCCCATCAACGAGCAGCTTCGCCCCTTCCGACACTCCTTTGTCCACGTAGCCCGCGACCTTGTCGCGATGCTCGGCGCGGATGAGCGGTCCGATCTGCACGCCCGGCTCGTCTCCCGGCCCGACGACCATGCCGGCGGCCGCGGCCGTCAGAGCCGGCAGGACGTGCTCCGCCGCACCGCCGACGACGACCGCCACCGAGCCCGCCAGGCAGCGCTCACCCGCGTTGCCGAAAGCCGAGTTGAGGATTGCCGCCACGGCGACATCGGGATCCGCGTCGGGCATGACGACGATGTGGTTCTTGGCGCCGCCGAGCGCCTGCACGCGCTTGCCGTTGGCCGCAGCTGTCTGGTACACGCGGCGCGCCACGGGCTCCGAACCCACGAACGAGATCGCGCGCACGTCCGGATGTACAAGCAATGCCTCGACCGCGTCGCGCGCACCGTGGACGACGTTGAGGACTCCCTCGGGAAACCCCGCTTCCAGGAACAGCTCGGCCAGTCGCGCGCCGCCGAGCGGCGTCCGCTCTGATGGCTTGAGCACGTACGTGTTGCCGGCGACGATGGCGAGCGGGAACATCCACAGCGGGATCATCACCGGGAAGTTGAAGGGCGGGACGCCCGCGCAGACTCCGACTGGATAGCGGTAGTAATCCTGGTCGACTCCAGCCGAGACGTCGCGCAAGGTGCGCCCTTGCAGCAGGGTCGGCGCCCCGCATGCGAAGTCAACGACCTCGATGCCCCGCCGCACCTCGCCGCGCGCCTCGTCGAGTGTCTTCCCGTGATGGCGTGTGATGATCGCCGCGAGCTGCTCGAAGTGATCCTCCAGCACGTTCTTGTAGCGGAACATCAGGCGTACGCGTTCCATGACCGCGGTGCGGGACCACGTTCGGTAGGCGTCCGAAGCCGCTTTCACTGCAGCGTCGACCTCCTTGGCGCCTGACAGCGGGACCTGGCCGATCACGTCGCCGGTGGCTGGGTTGTAGATGGGCAGCGACGACACGCCGTTGGATGGCGTGCGCCATTCAGATCCGATGAGATTCGCGATCATTTCCGGCATCGGTCTATTGTGGCGCGTGGCATGACGGATCATCGCGACCTCTTCCGACTCGACGATCGGGTCGCGCTGATCGTGGGTGGCGGCGGAGGCATCGGCTCGGCGATGGCCGAGGCCCTTGGCGGCGTAGGAGCGTCCGTTTCCATCGCCGGCCGGAGCGCCGAACGCGCCGAGGCGGCCGCCGCCAGGGTGCGTGAAGCGGGCGCCCAGAGTCTCGCTGTGGTCGCCGACGCCAACAACCCGGTCGATTGCGAACGCATGGTGGCCGAGACGGTGGACCGATTCGGGCGGCTCGACATCATCCTCAACGCGGTGGGCGGTGGCGCCGGGACTGCGCTGCACGCCGCGGAGCAGTACCCGACCGGCGAATGGGACAGGATCGTCGACCTGAACCTGACGAGCACCGTGCTGCCGACCCAGGCTGCCGTCAAGGCGATGATCGCCGGCAAACGCGGCGGAAGAGTCTTGAACGTCTCGTCAGTTCGGGGCCAGCTCGGAATCGACGCCGGTTACTCCGCGTACGTGGCCGCCAAGGGGGCGATCAACGCTCTGACCCGTCAGTGGGCGACCGAATGGGCGAAGTACGGCATCACCGTCAACGCGATCTCGCCGACATTCGTGGACACCCCGCAGGTGGCGACTCTCCTGCAGGACGCAGAGTTCAAAGCCAAGATCGTATCTCGCATCCCACTTCGCAGGATCGGCACAACGGCAGACCTGGTGGGCGCGGTCCTGCTGTTCTGCTCAGATGCCTCGTCATTCATCACCGGCCAGATCCTGACGATCGACGGCGGCCTGACCGCAACCCAGTAGGATCACCGAGGGCCGACAACATGGAGCAGGTGACCGCGAACATCTTCACGGACACGAAGCTGCGCGGATGCAACCCGGGCTTCGTAACCACCTCGGACGGCGTGGTCGTCGTCGACACCCCGCAGCTGCCAACCAAAGCCGTGGCCATGCGCAAGCTGGCGGAGTCGCACGGCCCGATCCGGTACCTGATCAACACGGAGCACCACGTCGACCACATCTTCGGCAACTACTACTTCAAGGGCGCGGGCACGGTCGTCCATCACCAGGGCGTGTACGACAGCTTCATGGTCGTCGGGCCCAACATCGACCCGTTCGCCTACGCAGCTGAAGCGATCCCGACCGACGACCCTGAGGGTGCGGAGATCTTTCCGGATCGCGAAACGTACTTCCGCGATCCGAATAAGGCCACGATCGTGTTCAAGGGCGACGTGACCCTGCGGGTTGGTGATCACACGTTTCACCTGCTGCACACACCGGGTCATACGCGTGGGCAGATCGCGGTGCACATTCCTGAAGAACGTGTCGTGTTCACGGGCGACACGATCTTCCACGACTGCCAGACGTGGCTCATGGAATCCGATGTCCCGCAATGGCTCGACGCCCTGGAGCGTGTCCGATCGCTCGACGTGGACCATCTGCTGCCCGGGCATGGACCGGTGACGACTACGGACTACGTCGCGACACAGCGCGCGGTGCTGCTCGACTGGGTCGGCGCTGTGGCGGACGCCATCGCCAAAGGGTGGTCACGGGAGGAGACGATCGCGAGAGTCAACTTCGCCGACCGGTACCCCGTGGACATCGGCCAGGGCCACATGATGGGTCACATCCAGACCAAGAACGCCGCGTCGCTCTACGACAAGCTGACCGCGAAGCCCGCCACTAGCATTTAGGCCCGACTCCTACCGGCGAGCTGGATCAGATCCTCGTGGAGCTCGAACCAGACACCGTGATAGCTGTCGACGCGGGGAGAGGCAATGAAGCGCTCGTCGCCGTTGCGTGCCAGCTCCAGCGCCCGCTCGAGCCGGGTCAGGTATCGGCGCAGAGCCGGCGGCGGGTCGCGGAGCGACGAGAGCCACGCCGCAGCGTCGCCATGCAGGCTCGCCAGGCCATCCAGCACCTCGTCGTCGTACGCGGCGTCCGCATGATCGTTGAGAACCTGCGCCCCATCGACCTCCCGAAGCTGCCACGCGGTGATCGCATCCTTCACGTGTAGGTCGAGTGCGCCGAACGACTCCAGCGCCGCATTTGCGTGGTCGCCTCCCCACCGGTTCCGGTCGGCCGCGAGCTGGGAGGCGCCAGTCCTCTTGCCACTTCCGGTCAGACGGACTCCGTCAGGGGTGCTCTCGACCAGGCCTGCGTTGATCAGACGTTCGACGACGGATCGCACCTTGTCGGAGGTCGTCAGCACCGCATCGGCGAGGGACTCCAACGTGGCGGAGCCCTTGATGACAAGCGCCCTCAAGACGTCTTCCTCAGTCGCCTGCCCGAGCCCCTCTCCCTGACCCTCCCCCCTGCCGGGGGGAGGGGAATCCTCCAGCTTGATCCGCAGCTCTCTCGCCCAGGCGAGCAGGATCGTGGCCTCGGGCGCGATCGCCGTGCTGCCCGCAATCACGCCCGCGAAGACCTCGCCCGTCCCACCGTCGATGGTGATGGTGTCGCCGGTCTTCAGCTTGTGGCCGTCCACGTCGACGATCCGCTCCCCCACCTTCATCGTCTCGACGCCGACGACCGCGGGGATTCCCCACCCGCGCGCCACCACGGCGGCGTGGCTGGCCAGGCCGCCTCGGCTCGTTAGGACTCCGACCGCCTTGGCCATGCCCTGAATGTCGTCGGGTGAGGTTTCCGCGCGGACCAGGATCACCGGGTGCCCGGCCTCGGCCGCGATCACTGCCTCTGAGGGCGATGTCGCGATCTCGCCGGTTGCAACGCCGGGCGATGCGGGGAGGCCGACCACCAGCGGCGCGACCTCGCGAGTGTGTCCGGTCGAGATCATCGGCGGATGCGCGAGAAACGAGCCGACACGCTTCACCGCTTCGGCTCGCGTCAACGGGAAGTCGACGTCTTCAGCCATGTCCACCGCGATACGTAGCGCTGCCTGCGCGCTGCGCTTGCCCACGCGAACCTGCAGGAGCCAGAGCTTCCCCTGCTCGATGGTGAACTCGACGTCACAGAGGTCGACAAAATGGCGCTCGAGAGTGTGTGCGTGGCGCCGAAGCTCGCGGCCCGCAGCAGGCAGCCTTTCGTCGAGGACGCCCAGCGGCTGCGTCCGGTGAGTGCCGGCTACGACGTCCTCACCCTGGGACGCGAACAGCACGTCGCCATAAAGGGCCGGTTCGCCGGTGGCGGGATTGCGCGTGAACAGGACCCCGGTTGCCGAGTCGGCACCCCAATTTCCGAACACCATCGCCTGCACCGTCACAGCTGTCCCCAGGTCGTCAGCGATGCCCTCATGGTTCCGGTAGGCGCGGGCCCGGTCGCTGTTCCAAGACGCAAACACCGCCTCGATGGCTTCGCGGAGCTGCTGCCGCGGGTCGTCGGGCACAGCGGCCGCGCCGACGGTCTTCGTGAACATCTCCTCGAGACGCCGCCTGCAATCGGCCGCGAAGGCCGCGTCCCCAGACACTGCTGCGAGACCCCGCGTGGTTGCGCCGTTGAGGCCGACGTTGAGTATCGTGTCCATCATTCCCGGCATCGACACCGGCGCCCCGGAGCGAACGCTCACCAGCAGCGGGTTGTGGGGGTCGCCGAACCGCCGGCCGGCGGAGGCCTCGAGCCTTCGCATGGCGGCAGCCAGCTCGCCATCCAGCCCAGACGGCCAGCCGGCGGCGAGGTATACCCTGCAGGCTTCGGTCGTGATAGCGAATCCCGGTGGCACCGGCAGGTCAAGCCCGCTCGCCATCAGGTTGAGGTTGGCGGCTTTGCCGCCGATGAGGGCGACGAGCTCATCCGGTGGCAGATCGTGCTTGTCGTCCAGCGAGTAGACGAAGGTCACAAATCCCTACTCTGGATCGCGCGCCACACTCGTTCCGGCGTCAAGGGCAGATCGCGGATGACGACGCCAGTCGCCTCCGTCACCGCGGAAGCCACCGCCGGCGCCGTCGCCATCAAGCCGCCCTCGCCGGCACCCTTCGATCCGTAAGGCCCCGGCCCGTCGGCATTCTCCACGACCAGAGCGAGCATTTCCAGGGGCAGGTCCTTGGTGGTCGGGATCCGATAGTCCAGCGCCCCGAGATTTCGAATCCGCCCGGAATCGTCGAGAAGGATGTGCTCCATCAACGTGTGGCCGAGGCCCATCACCGCCGCACCCTCGTCCTGCATCTCGACGTGCTGGGGGTTCAGGGCTTTGCCGACGTCCGCGACGGTCACGTGCCGGACCAGCAGGATCTCGCCTGTGCCTTCGTCGACCTCGACCTCGGAAGCCGTACACGAGAACTCATAAAAGGACGGGCTTCCACCCAACGGATGGCCGGGCTGATGCTCACTTCGATAAGACCCGACCCCGATCACCTCTCCCCTCACCTCGCTGAAGCGGGCGCGAAGCAGCTCCACCACGCTCACATTTGCGACCAGTCCAAGGTCGGCGGCCATCTGTCTCAGCTGCGCATTGATATCCCGACATGCGCGCGCGACCGCCTGGCCCATGAACACCGTCGAGCGGCTCGCGGAGGTTTGCAGGTCGAACGGAACGGCAGCGGTGTCGCCCATCACCACTTTGATCGAGTCGATCGGGATGCCGAGCTCATGCGCCGCGACCTGGGCGAGCACCGTGCGGGCGCCCTGCCCCATGTCCGATGTGCCGGCCAGCACCGTCGCGCTGCCATCCCAATGCAGCCTGACGATGGAGTAAGACGCGCCCGTGGTCGCGGATGCTTTGATCGCGACCGCCAGGCCTCGTCCGCGCCCAGCCGCAATCGGCGATCCCCACTCGATCGCCCCGGCCGCCTTGCGCACCGACTCCGCCCAATCGCCGTCGCATGGGGTGTCGCCAGGCACGAAGGCCTCTCCCTTTCGGGCGAGGTTACGAAGCCGAATATCGACGCGGTCCAGCCCCAAGCGGCGCGCCGCGTCGTCGAGCTGTGATTCATGCGCCCACGACACTTGTGGCGTACCGAAGCCGCGGAAGGCGGTGCTCGGGGTGGTGTGGGACAGCAAAGCTCGAACCGTGATGCGCGCATCCGGAACGCGGTACGGACCGCAGGCGAGGTAATTGGCCTTCGTGATAACGCGCTCGGCAACGTCCGCATANGCACCCAGCAGGAAGTCGCTCTGAATGTCCTGGAANGAGATCGTGCCGTCGGCCTGAAACCCGGTGCGGACATGAATCTCACACGACGTCCGGCGCACTTCCTGGAAGGTCTCCTCGAGGGTGAGGAGCAGCCGGACGGGCCGGCCCGTTCTCAGTGCGAGGAGCGCGACGAGCGGCTCGTACTTGGGGTGCTGCTTGCCGCCGAAGGCGCCGCCAGGATCGGGAGCGATGACGCGGACCCGGGCCAGCGGTAAGCCAAGCACCCTGGCGATGATGCGCTGCGTTTGAAACGGGTTCTGGGTCGCGGTCCAGATCACGACGCCACCGTCATCTGGAGCCGCGATGAATGCGTGAGGCTCGATGGCGAAATGCGTGACCATCGGAAACGCATAGGAGTTCTCGACCACCAGGTCGGCCTTCGCCGCCTCGACATCGCCCCACCCGTAGTTCAGCTCGCGCAGCACGTTGCTGTGTCGCAAGGGATCGTCGGGCCGGAGCCCTGGTTCCAGCACGAGCGGAGCGTCGGGGTCGAGCGCGGCAGCCACCGTGTATACGCCAGGCAGCGCTTCGTACTCCACCCGCACCAGCTCGGCGGCGGCCTCAGCGGCTTCCTTGGTCTCGGCGGCGACCGCCGCCACCGGCTGGCCGTGATACTTCGTCTCCCCGACCGCGAGGATCGGCCGATCGTCGTGCACCGGCCCAAACCGAGGCACGGGTTGGGGCAGATCGGCCGCGGTCAGGATCGCGACGACGCCNNAGACCTCAGATGCCGCCGCTGTATCGATCGCGACAATCCGCGCGTGGCCGCAATCGAGGTGGACGAGCTTCACGTGGAGCGNGTGGTCCAGGTTTATGTCGGCGATGAATTGCTGCCGCCCCGTGACCCGTGCCAGCCCGCCCGCCCGCGGTTGTGACGTTCCGATCACGTGCCTGCCTCGCTCGCAGCCAGCACCGCTTCGCAGATCTGCACGTAGCCTCCGCAGCGGCACAGGTTTCCGGACAGGCCTTCGCGAACCTCGGCCAGCGTCGGATGCGGGTTACGAGACAAGAGGTACCGGGCGGCCATCACCTGTCCCGGAATGCAGAAGCCACACTGCACCGCGCCTTTCGCGAGGAACGCGTCCTGGAGCGCGTTCGGCCGTCCATTCTCTGAAAGCCCTTCGATGGTGGTGACCTCCCGCGCGTCACCCTCCACCGCGAGCATCAAGCAGGAGTTCACGGCTCGGCCGTCCAGCAGCACCGTGCACGCGCCGCACTCGCCCAGGTCGCAGCACTCCTTGGTCCCGGTCAGTTGGAGGCGATCGCGCAGAAAGTCGAGAAGCGTGGTGTTGGGCGCGACCTCGACCTCGCGCTCAGCTCCATTGACCGTCACACGAATCGGGGTCGATGACATTCGCGATTACGCCGCTCGCAGTCTTTCGAGGGACGCGCGCAGCGCGCGGCGGCTCATGACCAGGAGCATAGCCTCGCGATACTCGCGACTCCCCCGCACGTCTGAGATCGGGCTGGCTTTCGTGAGCAGCTGCCGCAGCACCTCGTCCTTGGCCCCATCACGGGCAGCCGGGTCTGCGAGCAGCCCGCTCTCGTCCGCGACCACGAATGGGCGTGGACCCACCGCCCCATACGCAAGGACTGTGCGCCCCGCCGACTCGACGACGCAGCAAATGCTGATGGTTGCGAGGTCCACCCCGCGTCGCCGAGTGATCCGCGCGAACGCGGCTCCTCTGCGCTCAGCGGCGATCGGCAGATCGATTGCCGTCACGAGCTCGCCGCGCTGCAATACGGTTTTTCCAGGACCTACGAAGAATTCGTCAAGGTCCACCCGCCGTGTGCCGCGCGCGCTCGCCACGTTGACTCTCGCCCCATAGGCCAGAAGGGCCGGCGCCGTGTCCGCCGCCGGTGACGCGTGACAGATGTTGCCGGTCAGGGTCGCGCGATTCCGAATCTGGGCCGAGCCGACAGTCGCGGCGGCTTCGATCAGAGCCGGGAAGCGCGCGTGGATTCGCTGATCCTCGTCGATGCCCGCGAGCGCGGTGGTGGCGGTGATCGTCAGCCAGGACCCCTCTTCGCTNATCGCAGGCTGGAGCTCGGCGACCTGTTTGAGATCGATCACCATCTCAGGTCTGAGCGTCCGATTGCGCAGCCCGACGACTACGTCTGTGCCGCCGGCCAGCAGGCACGCATCGGGGCCGTGCTCGTCGAGCAGCGCGAACGCATCGGCAAGGGTGGCGGGCCGGGCATAGGCGAATGGCTGCATCGAATGCCGCCGTTAGAGCATCGGCTAGCGGGGTTGCGCCATGCGATCGGCGGCGAGCGCACTGGAGCGGGGCGCCGCCGCTTTGCTTCGCTCGAGGATATCGACCACGCCCGTGGTGCCATTGACCCGGATGCGGTCGCCGTCCTTGATCGTCCTGGTTGCGAGGGAAGTGCCGATGACCGCGGGGATGGCGAACTCGCGAGCCAGCACCGCGGCGTGGGAGGTGAGCCCGCCTGCGTCTGTGACAAGGCCCGCCATCTTGGTGAACAGCGCGACCCAGGCGGGGTTCGTCATCTGGCAGACCACGACGTCGCCCTTGCGTACGTGGTCGAACTGCTCGACAGTGAGGACCACGCGCGCGATCCCCTCGACAACCCCGGGAGACCCACCGAGCCCTTCGATGCGGCCTTCGACCTTAGACGCTTTGCGATGAAACTTTTCGGGGAACCCCCAGTTGGCCAGATACGGGACGGCCAGCTGGGTCGCGGTAACGGTTCCAATCCAGTCGGGCGGGCGCAAACGATAGGCCGCCTTCCGCTCGGCGCGCCGCGTCGTGATGAGGCCGCGCGTTTCTATTTGTTCCTTGGCCGAGGGGTCGCCCATGAAGATGCGCAGTTCGTTGTACTGGAGGAACATGACGTCGTCCGGCTGGTCGAGAACACCCATCTCGACGAGCTTGGCGCCGATGGCAATCAGGACCAGACGCAGGTGCGCGTTGGCTCCCTGGTCGATGTAGAAGTGGTGGTCCGGCGTCAGTGGTGCCATCTGCAGGTTGATGTCGTTGAGCCTCGATATCTCGTCCAAGGCGTTGCCGGTCAAACCATGCAGCAGCTCGTCGGCGGCTGATTCGATATCGGCCTTCACGGCCGCGATCGTCTTCGGGTAGTCGTAGCCGGTCTCCACGTATCCCCTCACCAGCTCGATCACCGGCTCGACCTGCTCGCGGACCGTAGGGAAGATGAACTCATGGCTCCAGACCGCGTGATAGCCGTACTCGCGCTGATATGGCGCGACCCGATCGGTCAGGAACCGCCGCCCGCGGTCCGACTCATGAAGGTGTTCGAGGATGTCCTTGGCGGTTTCGCCCTTGAAGGCCGCCGTCAGCTCGGGGTTCTTCCTGACCTCTTCCTTCAGCTCCCACAGGGCCTTGATCGAGTCCCAGTTGCGGTCACTCGCTGAGTTCTGCAAGCGGCCGACGACGACCTCGTCGACGCTGCCGCGCCACTTCTGGATCGCGGCGCGCAGGTTGAGCGTTGCGGAGAACTGCGCGAAGTTGAGCATCCAGTGAATCTTCCAGTGGCGGTCGTGGATGTCGATCGCGTCTTCCAGAAGGACGGCCAGCTCCATCAGCAACATTCGTTCGGCTTCGTCGAGCTTCCCCTCGAGATAGGCGTAGTTTCGCGTCATCTCCGGGACGAGGCGGTCTCGCCACCAGGCGGCGAAATGCCGGCCATACGTCGGCAGGACTGCGAACCCATACTTCGAGATCGTGGCCGCGTAGTTCGGGTCNCGCGGCACGCGGGCCGCATATCGCGACCCGTATCGGGTCGAATCGATCTGGACATTCGGGTCCGCGGGGATGACCGCGGTGTACACGTAGCCGTTGACGAACTTGGCCAGCCAGTCGGACGCGAAGTCGGTCCCGAAGCGCCTGAACATGTGGTCGCAGCTCAGCCACCACCCCCCGATGTCGGCGAACATCGGGCTCAGCGGGTTCGGGCAATGCAGGTCGTCGAAGACCCAGAAGAGCCGCTTCTCGGCTTCTGATTCCCAGTCGACCGGGAACGTTTCGTCACCGAGGAATTGCCCGAGGATCTCTTCCTTTGCTCTCGCCACGCTGGGATTATCCGCCGATATGATGATCTGGCCGCTCGAGCGGCGTGGAGCCATGAAAGCATCCATCCCGCGCGTCGCGTACAGGAGCCTTCTGCATCAAATGACGCAGACGACCCCGACCGCCTTATGGAACGACTCAGCGTCACTCGAGGAGCTGACGCAGTCGATCGAGGATGGGGCGGTCGGAGCTACGTGCAACCCCGTGATCGCCGCGTCGATCCTCAAGAAGGACATGACGAGCTGGCGGCCCCGCATCGAGAGCCTGATCAAAGAAATCCCCAGCGCGACCGAGGACGTCATCGCCTGGAAGCTGGTCGAGGAGCTCTCGGTGCGGGCGGCGAAGCTACTCGAGTCGATCTTCGAGGAGCAGGGCGGGCGCAACGGCAGGCTCTCGATCCAGACCGACCCCCGGCTCTATCGCGACCCTGACGCGATCGTCGACCAGGCTGTGGCTTTCAACCGCCTCGCGCCGAACATGATCGTCAAGATCCCGGCGACGCGCGCGGGAATCCAGGCGATCGAAGAGTCGACCTATCGCGGCATCAGCATCAACGCGACCGTCTGCTTCACGCTCCCTCAGTGCGTCGCCGTCGCGGAGGCCATGGAGCGAGGCCTGCGGCGACGAGAGGCTGAAGGAAACGATGTCTCATCGATGGGGCCGGTGTGCACGATCATGGTCGGCCGCCTGGACGACTGGCTGAAGGTCGTGATGGAAAAGGAGGGCATATCAGTCGACCCGGGCTACCTCGAATGGGCCGGGGTTGCCGTATTCAAGAAGACCTATCAGCTCTTCCGCGAGCGCGGCTATCGGGTCCGGCTGCTCTCCGCGGCGTTCCGCAATCACATGCATTGGAGCCAGCTCATCGGCGCCGACGCGGTGATCTCACCACCCTATGCGTGGCAGGTGCGCCTCAACGCCAGCGCAATCGAGGTGAAGCCTCGAATCGACGACCCGGTCGACCCGCACGTGGTTGGTGAGCTCGTCTCTCACTTCCCCGACTTCCGCCGGGCGTACTCCGAGGATGGCCTCACTGTCGGCGAGTTCGACCAGTTCCCGCCGACGCGGCGCACGCTGCGCCAGTTCGTCGGGGCTTGCGGAGACCTGGCCACCTTGGTGCGCGACGTCATGATTCCGAACCCCGACCAAGGCTGAAGAGGGCCGCGAGTTGAAGCTGGGCCTTCTCACCGCGGCCTTCCCTGACCTGTCCCTGGAACAGGTGGCGGGCTGGGCAGCCGAGAACGGCTTTGAAGCCCTCGAGATCGCGTGCTGGCCGGCGGCAGGTGCAGAGCGCCGGCGCTACGCCGGCGTCAGCCATATCGATGTCGAATCGCTGGACGTCTCCGCGATCAAGCGGGTCCGCGAGGTCGTCGAGGGCCGGGGGCTGACGATCTCTTCGCTGGCTTACTATCCGAATCCGCTCGACCCAGATCCGGCCGTGCGCGCCCACTCCCAGGAGCACTTGCGCAAGGTGATCGACGCCGCCGCGCGGCTAGGGGTGAACCTGGTCGGCACCTTTATCGGGCGCGACCAGAGCCTTCCAATGGAGCCGGCATTTGCGCAGGTCCTGGAGCAGTGGCCGCCACTCGTGAAGTTTGCCGCCGACCATGGGGTCCGGATCGCGATCGAGAACTGTCCGATGATCTTCTCCGCCGACGAATGGCCGGGTGGTCGCAACCTCGCGTACTCGCCGGCCTTGTGGCGGCGCCTATTCGAGGCCATGCCCGGCGACACCCTCGGTCTGAACCTTGACCCCTCTCACCTCGTCTGGCAGCTCATCGACATCCCGCGCGCGGTGCGCGAGTTCGGCCGCCGGATCTACCACGTGCACGCCAAGGACCTGGAGATCGATCGCGACGGCCTCTACTCGAACGGCGTCATGTCGCTCGGCATGGGCTGGCAGGTACCCCGAATGCCAGGTCTGGGCGAGGTGCACTGGAACCGCTTCATCGCGGCGCTGATCGCGGCCGGCTACGACGGTGTCGTCTCGGTGGAGCACGAGGATCGTTCCTTCGAGGGTGACCTCGACCTGGTCAAACGTGGCTTCCTTCTCGCCCGCAACACGCTGCGCCCCCTGCTCGTGTAGCCCCATCCAGTGCTTGGTTTGACACCGTGCAGGGCGGCCCTTACGATCTCTGCCATCCAATTGGCAAACGATTTCCGTCCTCGATGCCCTTGGTTGAAAGATAGGAGGTGCATGTATGTCGAAACGTAGATGGCCAACGGCCATCGGGTTGATGCTTGTCGCGGGGTTGCTCGCAACTGCCTGTGGCGGGGGTAACACCTCGACCGGCGGCAGCAAGAAATACGTGGTCGGCATCTCCAACACGCTCACCGGCAACGGCTTCCGCGAGGAGATGATCTGTTCTATTAAGGCCCAGGCCAAGGCATCGGGCGTCGTCTCCAAGATCATCACCGCCAACCGGACGACCGACCCCAGCGGCCAGATCGCCGACGTTCGGAACCTGATCTCGGCCGGCGTGAACGTGATCGTGATGAACCCGTCCGACCGAAGCGCGCTGGACACGGTCATCAAGGAGGCTTCTGACAAGGGCATCGTCGTTGTCACGGTCGACCAGGGCGTCACCTCGAGCCAGGCGTACCAGCTCTACAACAACCAGGTCAAATACGCGCAGCTCGGCGCCGACTGGCTCTTCAAGACGCTCGGCGGCAAGGGCAACGTGGTCGAGATGCGCGGGATCAACGGGGTCTCGGCGGACGCCGACCGCCACAACGGTTTCATGCAGACCCTGGCCCAGTACCCGAACATCAAGGTCGTCAAAGAGACCTTCACCAACTGGTCGTTGGACCCGGCGGCACAGCAGATCAAGGACATCCTCGGCTCGGGCTTGAAGGTGGACGGAATCTGGACCTCGGGCATCGACTCGACCGTCGTCGACGGGTATACGACGGCAAAGAAGCCGTACGTACCTACGATCGGCGCTGACAACGACGGCTTCATCGGCCAGCTCATCAACCTCAAGGCGCAGGGCCTCGGCGGCGCCGCGGTCACCAACCCCCCGACCGTGGGGGGCGCGGGCCTCTCGCTCGGCCTGGCCGTTCTCCAGGGCAAGTCGGAGCCGCACCTGGTGAACCTAGACCCGCAGATCTGGGACAACGTCAGCAGCTCGGGCTTGTCTGAGCTCCAGAACCACTACGACCCCACCTTGAACGCGTACTACAGCGTCTCCTACCAGGTCGCCCCCTGGACCACCTACACCAAGGCGGACCTGATCGCCTGCGCGGACCTCTAGGATCCATCGAACACACAATCAGGCAGGGCGTGGAGAGATCCACGCCCTGTCTTTTTCTCCGAAACTGACAGCGCGTGATGAGCGACGCGAACGTGCTGCTGGAGACGCGCGGGCTCTCTAAGAACTACGGAGCCGTGGTCGCCCTGCGTTCGGGCGCCCTCAGCGTTCGAGCCGGGGAGATCCACGCCCTCATGGGCGCCAACGGTGCAGGCAAGAGCACGCTGGTCAAGGTCCTGACGGGCGACGTGACGCCCAACGCGGGCGTGATCCTGCTCGACGGCCATGAGGTCCGGTTCGCTTCACCGGCCAGCGCGAGAAAGGCGGGCCTCGCGTCCGTCTATCAGGACGTCAGCCTCGTCCCTCTGCTGACCGTGGCTCAGAATCTCCGCCTCACCGGCACGGCCATGCCAGCGATAAGGCCCTGGCTGGAGGAGCTGGGCCTCGAGGACGTCGACCTCACCGAGTACGTGCGCGACCTGCCCGCGCCCACCCTTCATCTCCTCGACCTCGCTCAGGCGCTGGCGGCCCTGCCGCGATTGCTCATCCTCGACGAGGTCACCGCCACCATGCCGGCGGACCTCAGCGAGCGTGTGTTTCGCGTGGCGCGGCGCTGGCGGTCCGAGGGTCGGTCCGTGGTCCTCATCTCGCACCGAATGACCGAGGTGAAAGCCCTGTGCGACCGCGCGACCGTGCTGCGGGACGGAACCACGGTCGGCGTCGTCGACATGGCGTCGAGCGGCCAGGAGGAGATCGTCTCCTTGATGCTCGGCCCGGCGGCGGCATCGGTGGTCGTGTCCGAAGGTGCGGTAGCCGACACCGCGCCCGCCCCGAGGGTTGAGCAAACCGCGGCTCTCGAAGTTCGCGGACTTCGGTCCGGCGTCTTGCAGGACATCTCGTTCACCCTTCGTAGGGGCGAGGTGCTGGGCATCGTGGCCCTCGAGGGGCAAGGGCAGGCGGACCTGTTCGAGTGCCTGAGCGGAAACCGCCGTCCTGACGCCGGCGAGATCCTCGTCCAGGGGAAGACCCGGCGATTCCGTCATCCGCACGACGCCATCGGCGCCGGACTCGTCCTGGTACCCGCCGATCGTGCCCTTGCGCTGCTGCGCCAGCGCTCTGTGCTCGAGAACATCGCCCTGCCGATGGTCAACCGCCTGTCGCGCTGGGGGTTGATCAATAGTGGCGCAGAGCGTCGCCGCGTCAGAACGGCGATCAACCGGCTCGATATCGATACCCGTGCCGGATCCCGCGTGATGCGGCTGTCCGGTGGCAACCAGCAGAAGGTGACCATCGCCCGCTGGCTGGCCACCGGCTTCCTGACCCTCCTGTGCTTCGATCCGACGCGGGGCATCGACATTCGCACCAAGGAGCAGATCTATCGGGTCCTGCGCGAGCTGGCGGCTTCAGGGTCTGCGGTTCTGTTCTTCACGTCCGAGATGCCCGAGATCCAGCTGGCAGCCGACCGAGCCCTGGTGATGTTCGCCGGCCGCGTGGTCGCCGAGCTCTCGGCGCACGACGCCACCGAGGCCGCCCTGTTGAGAGCCGCTCATGGTCTCAGCCGTGCCGCTGCCGCGGAGGCGTCGTGAAGGCGGCTGCTCGCGTCAGCCGTCGCATTCCGGTCGGCCCGGGAATCGCCCGCTTTGTTCGCCGGAACGCGTGGACGTTGGGTATCTACGGCCTGTTCGTGGCGGTAATGATCTTCACCATCTCCATCCATCCCAACTACGGTCCGTACGAAATTGAGTCCCTGGTGGTTGGAGCGCTGCCCCTGGCCTTTGCCGCCGCTGCGCAAGCATGCGTCGTGATCGGCGGCGGGATCGACCTGTCGATAGGCGCGATGATGGCGGTGGCGAATGTGCTGGCCGCGCGCTACATGCTTCACCACGATTTCCAGACGGCGGTCCTCATATCGTTGCTCATCCTCGTGGGCGGGATCCTCGCCGGCAGCCTGAACGGCCTGATCGCCGTCCGCACAAGAGTGCCCGATATCGTGGTCACCCTGGCGATGTCTTTCGTATGGGGTGGCGTGGCTCTGCTGATCCTGGCCAAGCCCGGCGGCGGCGCGCCCGACGCATTCATGGCTCTGTCGTCCGGCAATCTGTTCAGCCCCTGGGTTCCGAACGGACTCCTCCTCCTGATCGTGGTGGTGTCCCTCGTGTGGGTCCCACTCAGGTTGGGCCGGCTGGGTCTGGCGCATTACGCCGTCGGCAGCGACCGGACCGCCGCGTTTCGAAGAGGGGTCAGGGTCGGGCCAACCCGTGTCTTCTCGTATGCGCTCGGAGGCTTTTTCGCCGCCTGCGGCGGCCTCGCTCTCATGATGAGCACCGGCATCGGCTCACCGCTCGCGGGCACGATCTACACCCTCAGCGGCATCTCGGCGATCGTGCTCGGCGGGGTCAGCCTCGCCGGCGGCCGGGGCGGTATCACGGGCCCGATCGTCGCGGCTTTCGTGCTGACGCTGGTGCCCGCGGACCTCATCCTGACAGGCACCGACCCCAACCTGGGGCAGGTCATCCAGGGCGTGCTGCTTGTGCTGGTCGTGATGGCCGGCGGCCTGGCACCGCTGCTCCGCGCGCGAGCAATCCAACGCAGGGTGCAGGCTGGATGAGCGCTCGGGCGACCGGCATGCGCAGCGGCCGATGGACCGTGTTGCAGGGCCAGCTGCGCGACCGGCCTTCTCTGGTGCTCGTCGGCGTGCTGCTCCTCCTGGTGCTCGTGATCGGCGTCACGCGGCCCGGGACCGTCGGTCCGACCTGGGTGGCCAACACGATCCTGTTCGCCGCGCCGCTGGGGATCGTCGCCGCCGGACAGACCCTTGTGATGCTGACCGCCGGCATCGACCTTTCGGTCGCGGCTGTGATGACCGCCGCGGCGTACGTGGCGGCCAGCCAGTCCTATTTCGGCTCGATTCGTGCGGTGATCCTGGCCCTGGCGGTCGGGCTGGTCGTCGGCCTGCTCAACGGAATCGGCGTGGCCATCTTCCGGGTGCAGCCCCTGATCATGACCCTCGGCATGGGCCTGGTCGTGTCCGGCGTCCTCCTCGTCTACAGCCTGAAGGTGAGCCCCGAGGGGCCTCCCAACGTGCCCGACATCGTCCGCACCCTGGGCTCGGGCAAGGTCCTTGGGTTCGTGCCCAACAGCGCCCTGCTGTGGGGGGCGATAGCAACGATCGTGATCGTCGGCCTTCGCCAGACCGGATACGGCCGGCTCATCTACGCGATCGGTGACAACCCGGTCGCCTGCCGCCTGGCCGGCGTCCGAGGCTGGCTCGTCCAGCTGGTCACGTATGTGATCTGCGGCTTCCTGGCCGCAGTGGCGGGACTCGTGCTGACGGGCGCCATCAACGGCGCCGACCTCTCGCTGGGAGACGTCTACCTCCTGCCATCGGTGGCCGCCGTTGTCATCGGAGGGACCTCGATCTACGGCGGCAATGGCGGCTACGCGGGCACGCTTGTCGGCGCGCTGATCCTCACCGTACTCAGCAGCCTGTTCACCCTTCTCGACGCCCCCGATCCGCTGAAGCAGATCCTTTACGGCGCGATCGTCGTGCTGCTGGCGGCGGTGTACGTCCGGACCGCGGGCGACACCGGCTGATTCAGAGCGGGCGGCTCTCGCATATCCGGTAGGCGTCCGCCCACGGCCGCGCCCGTTCGAATGCGGCACTTGCGGCCAGTACGTCCGTATCGGCTTCGCGGCGGCCGATGACCTGCATCCCGACCGGCAATCCGTCCACGAGTCCAGCGGGGATCGACGCGGAGGGGTGTCCTGAGAAGTTGGTCAGGTACGTGAGACACCAGCCGATAAGGGGGTCGACAGCCTCGCCATTGATCTCCGACGGCCCGAGCGTATTACCGTCGGTTGAGTTCTTGACCGGCATGCACGCGAGGGTGGGCGTCACCAGCAGGTCATACCGTTGAAGCACCGACTCGATCGCGTCATAGATCTCGGTGCGCACGATCTGATCGTTCCAGACGTCCATCGCCGAGAGCCCATACCCGACCTCGATCCAATGGCGGTATTCCGGCGGCAGGTCGTCGGGGTGGTCGCGCATCAGGTCGATCCCGCCGCTCTTCAGGCCCTCGAGGCCCGCGATGTTGAGCGGCATCATCAGCCGGTTCCAGACATCGCTGAGATCGTGCTGTGAGCGCTTGATGCCGACCTCGACCTCGTCAACAGTCGCCCCTGCTTCGACAAAACCGTGCACCGCCTCGGCGACAGCGCGGGCGACGGCCGGCTCGACTGGGAAGACATCGAAGTCCGGGCTGTAGGCGATGCGCCACCCACTGATCGGTCGCGTCAGCGCAGCTGAGTAGTCGGGCGTATCCAGCAGTGAAAAAGGATCGCGCCGGTCCGGCCCCGCCATCACCTGAAGCCCGAGCGCCGCATCCTCGACAGTTCGCGTCAGCGTCCCCTCGAAGAGAAAAGGCGTAACGCTCGCGAACGCGTTGGGCCGGCCCGTGAACGGCACCCGCCCGTACGAAGCCCGGTAGCCGTACACGTTGCACCACGCGGCAGGGATTCGTATCGAACCACCGGCATCTGTCCCTTCGGCGATGGGCACCAGGCCGTCGGCGACCGCGGCCGCGCTTCCGCCCGACGACCCGCCCGGGTTGCGGCTGAGGTCGAACGGGTTGTGCGTCGGCCCGAACAGGTAGTTGTCGGCGATGCCGCGCAGCCCCATCACCGGCGCGTTGGTCTTACCCACGAGTATCGCGCCGGCGCGCTCCATGCGCTCGGCATAGGGGCAGTACGCATCGATGACCTGGTTCCGGAGCGCCCGAACCCCGCCGAAAGTCGCCGGCCATCCCGGTTTGAAGTCGAAGAGATCCTTCATCGCCACCGGCACGCCGTGCAGCGGTCCCAGGCTCTCGCTCGATGCGAGGGCAGCCTCTGCGGCGCGCGCTCTCTCCATTGCATGTTCGAAGTCGAGAAAGACGAATGCGTTGAGGCTGGGGTTGCGCCGTTCGATGCGCTGGATGGTGAAGGTCATCAGCTCGACCGGCGATATCTCATGACGGCGAATTCGCTGCGCCAGGTCCGCGGCGGAGGCCCAGGCTGCGTCGCCGGCGTCCGTCATGGCCCTAGTCTATTGGCGCCGGTGACTGCACCTGTTCTGAGTGAGCTTGGCGCTGCCGTGGTCGGCACGGGCTTCATCGGCGCCGTCCATGTGGACGCTCTGCGCCGGCTCGGCATTCAGGTCCATGGCGTGGTCGGATCCAGCGCCGCGCGAGGCGCGGAACGAGCCCGCGCCGCCGGCCTGCCTCCCGCGTATGAGTCGATGGAGGCGATGCTCGCCGACGAACGCGTCGACGTGGTCCATATCACCTCGCCCAATCACCTTCATCACGCACATGCGAAAGCCGCCCTCGCCGCCGGCAAGCACGTGGTTTGCGAGAAGCCCCTGGCGATGACGTCGACCGAATCCGCCGACCTGCTGCGGCTGGCCGAGTCCAGCGGGCTGGTCCATGCAATCAACTTCAACATCCGTTTCTACCCGCTGTGCCAGCACCTTCACCAGCTGATTCGGGAAGGCGGGCTCGGCGAGGTGCGGCTCATCACCGGGCACTATCTCCAGGACTGGCTGCTGCTCGACACGGACTGGAACTGGCGGCTCGACCCGGCGCTCGGCGGGTCGCTTCGTGCAGTCAGCGACATCGGCTCGCATTGGCTGGACCTCACCTCGTTTCTCACCGGATCGCGCATCGCCTCTGTGTTCGCAGACCTCGAGACTTTCATAAAGGTCCGCCACCAGCCAACCGGCCCAGTCGAGACTTTCGCAACGGGTCGTGCGAAGGAAACCGTGGACCGCCAGATCTCGACCGAGGACTGCGCCACCATCCTGGTCCGCTACGAGAACGGCGCGTTGGGCTCACTCGCCGTGTCGCAGATCAGCGCCGGGCGGAANAACTCTCTCCGCGTCGAGATCGACGGCGCGAGCAGCGCAGCCGCCTGGTCTTCCGAGCAGCCGGATGAGCTGTGGCTTGGGCACAGGGAGCGTCCCAACGAGGTGCTCCCGCGCGACCCTGGCTTGATGAACGCGGCGGGCGCGGCTGCTTCATTCCTGCCGGGCGGACACATCGAAGGTTTCGCAGACACCTTCCGGGCGCTGTATCGAACCGTCTATCAGGCCGTGATCGACGGGGGCCCCGCTGTGGGCCGGTATCCTACTTTCGCCGACGGACACGACGAGATGCTCGTTTGCGAAGCGATTGAACAGAGCGCGCGCGAAGGCAGGCGAGTCGTCATCGATCGCACTCGAGTCGGATGACAGGAGGACCCATGACTTCGCTTTTCGACCGTCTCACGTATGAGGACGTGGCCAAGACAATCGACCACTCCCTTTTGCGCCCCGAGCTCGATGACCAGTTCATAGAAGACGGCTGCCGTCTCGCTGCCGAGTACCAGGTGGCCTCGGTCTGCTGCCGCCCCGCCGATGTCCCCCGCGCGGTCGAGCTGCTTCGTGGAACCGGCGTTGCCGTAGGCACGGTGATCGGGTTTCCTCACGGTGGCACCACGACCGAGGTGAAACTCTTCGAGGCCGAGCAAGCGCTGCGCGCCGGCGCCATTGAGCTCGACATGGTCATCAACATCGGCGCCTTGCGCTCTGGCCGCGATGCGTACGTGAGAGACGAGATCGCCGCTGTGGTGGCGCCGGCTCACGCCGCCGGGGCCATGGTCAAGGTCATTCTCGAGAACGCCTATCTCGACGATGACCAGAAGGTGCGTGCATGCCGGCTGGCCGAGGCGGCCGGCGCCGACTTCGTGAAGACGTCGACAGGCTTCGCCCCGACGGGCGCCACGCACGAAGACCTGATGCTGATGCGGCGGTCCGTGTCTCCGCACATCGGCGTCAAGGCCGCGGGCGGGGTGCGCACGCTGGACGGCCTGCTGGCGGTCATGGAGCTGGGCGTCACCCGCATCGGGGCGACCCAGACCGCAGTGATCCTGGACGACTTTCGAGCTCGCAAAGCGGCTGCCGCCCAGGCTCGGCCCGCGGCCGCCGGCTAGTCCTTGGTTACAGGCCGGAGCAGCGCCCCAAGACGAGGATTCACTGCCACGAACCTCATGTCCTCTGAGATGCGCGCGACGCCGAACGGGGCATGCTGGATCACCTGGCTGACTGGACTGTGCATGGTGAGACGCGGCCAGCGTCGGGGAATCGGCACCGTATTCGAGGTTAGCTTCACTGAGAGCGTGGGATTCGCGCCGGTCGGGTCAAAACGCTCACCGTCCGGGTCGATCTGATACCCGACCGGTCAGCGCTCAGACGGCGCACGCTACGATCTTGTGATTCGTGAGGCTTCGCAGCCTGCAGCATGTGTCCACTCCTTTCACGCCGGGCCGGCAGAATGTCATCCGGACGTTCTACGGCGGCCTGCTCGGGCTGACCGAAATCACTCCACCGGCATCACTCGCGCACCTCGACCTGGTTTGGTACGTGGCCGGTCCGGGCCTCGAGCTGCACTTCTTTCCAGGTGAAACCGATCCGCGCGCAGCGCGGCACTTCTGCCTCGACGTCGACGACCTCGACGAGGCGAGGCGTCAGCTCGAGACCGCAGGGTTCGGGCCGTACGACGACACTCCGATCCACAACCGACCGCGCTTCTTCTGTCGGGACCCGATCGGCAACCTGATCGAGTTCACGAGCATCCAGGGCCCGTACCAGAGCTGACGCTGTGAGCCACGCGGCGGAAAAAGGCGACCTGTTCCTGGCTGAGGATCTACAGCGCCTCAGCCAGTCGATTCTCGAAGCGGTCGGCACCCCGGTAGACCTGGCCGCGATAGTCGCCGCGTCCCTGGTCGACGCCAACCTCGCTGGACACGACTCCCATGGCGTGATCCGTCTTCCGTCGTATGTCGCCTCCGTGCGTGACGGGCGGGTGATCGCGAGCGCCCGCGCCGAGCGGCATTCGCTGGGAGGCGCGTGCGCCCGAGTCGATGGCGGTCGAGGATGGGGTCAGCCGGCGGCGCGTCTGGCCGTCGATACCGCCCTCGACATCGCGTCGAACGAGGGCGTAGCTCTGGTGGCGATTGGACGGTGCAATCACATCGGACGGCTTGGCGAGTACGTCGAGAGGCTCAGCCAACAAGGAAAGATGGGCGTAGTCATCTGCAACTCGCCGGCGGCCGTCGCCCCATACGGCGGCTACACGCGCTTGCTCGGCACGAACCCGATCGCGTGGAGCGCCCCGACCCGACCCGGAAGTCCGCCGGTGATGGTGGACTTTGCAACCGCCACCATCGCGGAGGGCAAGCTCAGGGTCGCACAGGCCTCCGGTGGCAAGGCGCCTGCGGGAGCTGTCGTCGACAGCGGAGGCCGACCCAATGAGGACCCCGCCGCTTTCTACGATGGAGGGGCGCTAACCACGTTCGGGGGACACAAGGGTTTCGGTTTGAGCGTCATGGCCGAGCTGATGGGCGGCATCCTCTCCGGCTCGCAGCCGTCGTCCCTGCCCGGTTACGACAACGGAAATGGAACGGTGATGCTGGCCATCGACGTCGAGCGGTTTGTGCCGCTGGCTGACTTCCTGGATCAGGCTGAGGCGTTCAGCGACCGGGTTCGCGGGGCACCGCCCGCGCCCGGGTTCAGCGAGGTCATGATGCCGGGTGAGCCGGAGTCGAACTCGCGCAAACGCCGGCTGGCGGAAGGGGTTCCGGTGCCTGCCGCCACGTATCAGGCGATCATCGA
>JGI25382J43887_10000043_pt1 | contig 23835 bp, 20 predicted proteins | sample GraSoi013_1_40cm_3_FD_43887 | JGI IMG/M metagenome (IMG submission 43887) | reverse complement strand
GATCACGCGAGTGCCGGTCGACGGCATCACCAGCTTCCTCGGCATCTCCCGGTGGAGGGCGATGATCGTGTTCATGCCGGTGCAGTGCTCCGGAATGATGTNGTCGGGGTTNCGTTCCCTNACCGCCACTCCTCCGGCGTGATCCGGTAGATCAGGATCTTGCGGTAGAGCGTCTTGGGGTCGATCTCGAGGAGGGCGGCCGCCTTCCCCCGATGCCCGCCCACCTGCCGGAGCGTGGTGACGACGTGCTGGCGCTCGATCGCCTCCAGACTTCCCACCGTGGGCCCGGCGGGCGGCGCGCTCCCGCCCCGGACCTCCGGCGGCAGATCTTCGGGCTGGATCTCATCCCCCTTGGTGAGGATCACGGCGCGCTCGATCGCGTGCTGCAATTCCCGAACGTTGCCNGGCCACGAGCAGGCTTCGAGGCACGCCAGCGCGGCGGCGCTGAGCCGCTTGGCGCCGTAGGCGGCGTTCGCCTCCAGGAAGTGCCGGGCGAGCAGCGGCACGTCCTCGCGCCGCTCGCGCAGCGGCGGCAGCTGCACGGTGATGGTGTTGATCCGGTAGTAGAGATCTTGCCGGAAGTGGCCGGCCCGCATCGCCTCGGCGAGGTCACGATTGGTCGCGGCGACGATCCGCACGTCGACCCGGCGTGCCCGGGTGCCGCCGACCCGGAAGAAGGTGCCCGTCTCCAGCGCGCGCAGCAGCTTGACCTGGCTGTCCGGCTCGATCTCCCCGATCTCGTCCAGCAGGAGCGTGCCGCCGTCCGCCAGCTCGATGAGGCCGGGCTTGGCGGTGACGGCGCCCGTGAACGCGCCCTTCTCGTGGCCGAACAGCTCCGACTCCAGCACCTCGCGGGGCAGGGCGCCGCAGTGGATGGGCACGAAGGGGCGGTCGGCCCGCGCGGAGCGCTCGTGGATGGCGCGCGCGACCAGCTCCTTGCCGGTCCCGCTCTCGCCCAGCACCAGGACCGACGAGTCGGTGGGGGCCACGCGCTCGACGATCGAGAGCACCTCTTGCATGCGCGCGTTGCCGGTCAGGATGCCGCTGAAGGGCTGGGCGCCGGGCNCGTGAGCGCGGAGGGCAACGTTGTCGCGCAGGAGCTGACCCTTCTCGGCCGCCTTGCGGATGAGGACGTCCAGCTCCTCGATCCTCGTGGGCTTCGTCAGGTAGTCGTAGGCCCCCAGCTTCATCGCCTCCACGGCGGTGGCGACCTCCTGGAACCCGGTCATGACGATGATCTGGGGCGACTCGGCCAGCCCGGCCAGGTCGCGCAGGACCTCGATCCCGGCCTTGCGCGGCATCTTCATGTCGAGGACGACGACGTCGTAGGCGCTCTCGCCCAGACGCGCCAGNGCCGCCTCGCCGTCGGCGACGCCCTCCGCGTCGTGGCCCTTGCGGGCGAGCTCGCGCACGACCAGCTCGCGCAGGTTCTTCTCGTCGTCGGCGACCAGCACGCGGATGGCGCGCTTCATGCCGGCAGCACCACGCGGAAGATCGACCCCTTGCCTGCGCGCGAGGTCACCTCGATGCGCCCGCCGTGATCGGTCACGATGCCCTGGGCGATCGCCAGCCCCAGCCCGGTCCCCTGCCCCGGGGGCTTCGTCGTGAAGAACGGGTCGAAGATCCGCCCCAGGATCTCGTCGGAAATCCCCGGCCCCTCGTCCTCGAACTCCACCTCGATCTCCTCCCGCAGCCGGCGCGAGCGGATCCGCAGCGTTCCATCGCTCCCCATCGCCTCCAGGGCGTTGGCGGCGATACCCAGGAACACCTGCCGGAGCTGGCCCTCGTTGGCGGTGACCGCCGGCAGCTCGGGATCGANCTCGGGGGCGAAGCGGCANCCCCCGAACCGCGACTGGTGCGACAGCAGCTCGATCGTCTTCAGCACCAGCGCGTTGAGGTCGGTGGGCGCCCGCCGGCTTCCGGGCTCCCGCACGAACTGCAACAGGCTCCCGGTGATCTCCTTACAGCGGTAGGTCTCCTCCTCGATGAGACCGAGGTAGTGGCGGAAGTCGTCGATCTCCGGCGTTCGCGCCAGCACGCCCTCGCGCGTCCGGGCCAGCAGCGACTCGGCGCAACCGGCGATCGTGGCCAGCGGGTTGTTCAGCTCGTGGGCGACGCCCGCCGCCAGCCGGCCGGCCGTGCTGAGGCGCTCGGTGAGGAGCATCTGCCGCTCCAGGCGCTTGGCCAGTGTCACGTCCTCCACCAGGAACACCAGGTGCTCGACGGCGGGTTCGATCGGCGCCGCCGTCAGTCGGAGGATCTTCGTCTCGCCGGCGATCACCATCTCGTCCTCGATCGACTCGACCCGGCGCGCCGCCCGGGCGCCCTCCAGGAAGGCGCGGAGGCTTTCGCCGCGCTCGGGCGGCACCAGCTCGCCGAGGGAGCGGCCACGCAGGTCGCCGCAGGCCAGCACGCGTCCCCCCTCGCGGTTGCCGCGCACGACGCCCAGGCCGGCGTCCAGGACGAACACGCCGAGGGGCAGGGTCTCCAGGACCACCTCCACGAAGCGCTTCTGGGTGTCGAGCTCGCGTGTGCGCTCGGCCACCATGCCCTCCAGCTGCTGGTAGAGGCGCGCGTGCTCGAGCGCGATCGCCGCCTGATCGGCGAAGGCGAGCAGCAGCTCCTCCTCGTCGGCCGAGAACCGGTGGACATCGCGGCGCAAGACGGTGATCGCCCCGATAGCCCGCTGGCCGACCCGGAGCGGCGCCGCCAGTATCGAGCGGAACCCGCTGGTCCGGGCGAGGTCCGGGTAGCGCACGCGAGGATCGCTGTAGAGATCGGCGCTCTGGACGGGCTGGCGCTCGCTGACGGCGCGCCCGGCGATTCCTTCGCCCTCCCGGAGGCGGATCTTGGTGACCATCTCCTGGGGGAGATCCAGGGAGGCGACCGCCCTCAGCTCCTCCGTCGCGGGATCGAAGGTCATGAGGCTGCACGATTCGACGCCCAGCACGCCGCGCGCCTCGGCCATGATCACGCGGATCGTCTCCTGGACGTCGAGGCTGGCCGTCACCGCGCGGCCGGCTTCCAGGAGCGCGCGGGTCTCGCGAGCCCGGCGCGCCCGCTCCTCGAAGAGCCGCGCGTTGTGGATGGCGATGCCGGCCTGCTCGGCGAACGCTCCCAGGACCTCCTGCTGATGCGCGCCGAAGGCCGCGGGCCGGGTGGAGAACGCCGAGATGACGCCGATCGGGGTCCCGCCCACCGTGAGCGGCACGCAGAGCATCGAACGGATACCCTCGCGCTCGTCCGCATCGCATCGCGCCGAGCGGGGATCGGTGCGGATGTCGTCCACCCGCATCGGCTGCCCGCTGGCGGCGCAGCGCCCGATGACGCCCTCGCCCACCGGCAGCGATAGCGCCCGCCACTCCTCGCTCTTGACGCCGTGGGCGGCGGCGTGCACGAGGTGCCGCCGCTCCTCGTCGAGCAGCCCGATGCCGCACCCGGTGCCGCCGATCAGGACTGTGACCGAGCGACTGATGGTCTCGAGCACTGAGGCCAGATCCAGGCGGGCGGTGATGAGCCGGCTGGTGTGGTAGAGCGCGGCCAGCTCCTCGGCCCGGCCGCGGGTCTCGTCGAGGAGGCGGCGCTGCTCGATCGCCGAGGCCAGCGGCTGGGCCAGCTCGGCCACGATCTCGACATCGGTCCCGTCGAAGGCGCCGGGCTGCCGCGCCACGAGCGTGACCGCGCCGATGACGCCGCCGCGGGACACGAGCGGCGCCAGGATGGCAGCGCGATAGCCGCGGGCGGCGAAGATCTCGCGGCTCCGCGGGGGAACCGTCGCCGCGGCGAGGTCGTCGACCGCCAGCGGCGCCCCGCTCTCCGCCACCTGGGCCAGGAGCGTTCCCTTCAGCGGCAGGCGCCCATCCCGGCTGGCGCCGAGGTGAAGCGACCGGGCCGGGAGATCGACGACGGTGAACTCGCCCCGCTCGGCGTCGATCAACGACACCCCGATGGAGTCGAACCCGACGAGGGTGGCGGCGCCCTCGGCGAACGCCCTGAATACGTCGTCCAGCGGCTCGCTGGAGATGCCCAGGCGCGCGATCTCGTTGAGCACGCGAATGCGCACGGTCCGCTGATGCAGGCGCCAGACCCGGTCAATGGCGGCGCCCAGATCCCGCGGGAACCCGGCCGGCAATGCCGCGCGGCCGAGGCGCCCAACCAGCGTCAGCTCGCCGCTCGGACTGCGCGGCGAGCCCAGCGGCGCCCGCAGCACGACCAGCGTTCGTCCNACCCCGGGGGGCGCGACGCGGGTGAGGCGGAGCCCGCCCACGGGATGTGCGGCCACTCGCTGCCGGAGCCAGACCGAAAGCGCGTCAGGCATCCCGGCCCGCGTGGCGGTCACGACGACGGCGTCCGCCCGGCCCGGGCGGAAGGCGAGCGCGCCGCCGACGGCGCCGGTGAGCCCGAGCAGCCGCTCGAGCATCCGCGCCAGTTCCTGGTCCATCGAGGCCGAGGCGCCGAGCTCGGTGAGCAGGTCCGGGAGGAGGCGTCCGGCCTTCACGGCAGGCGCAGGACCTTGCCCGGCAGGCTGCCCGTATGCTCGCCGTCCCTGATGACGAGGCGGCCGTTGACGAGTACGTGCTCGATGCCGATCGGATAGCGATGGGGGTCCTCGTACGTGGCCCGATCGGCGACCTTCTGGGGGTTGAAGACGACGAGATCCGCCCGGGCGCCTACCCGGATCACGCCGCGATCCTTGAGCCCGAGCCGGCGGGCCGGCAGCCCCGTCATCTTGTGAACGGCCTGCGCCAGCGTGAGGACGCGCTGCTCGCGGGCGTATTCGCCGAGTACGCGGGGAAACGTCCCGTAGCTTCGCGGATGCGGCTTGCCCTCTCCCAGCTCGCCGTACGGCGCCAGGGACGAGCCGTCGGAGCCGATCATCACGCGCGGGTGCGCCAGCGCGCGCCGGAGGTCGCCCTCGTCGAGCTGGAAGAGGATCATGGAAGCCTTGCCCGCCTCCTCCACGATGAGCTCGATGGCCGCCTCGAGGGGGTCCAGGCCGCGCGCGGCGGCGATCTCCGAGAGCCGTCGGCCCTCGGCGTCCTTCCGCCGGGCGCAGTAGGCGATCATGATGTTCTCCCAGCCGATCCGGTCCAGCAGGCTCTGCCCCGTCACCGGAAGCTCGAGCTCGCGTCGGATGCGCGCGCGGACCTCCGCGTCGGCGAGGCGCTTGAGCATGGCGTCGACGCCCCCCTCGAGCGCCCAGTCGGGCAGCAGCGCCCGCAGCGTCGTGCTGGAGGCCGTGTAGGGATAGACGTCGGCCATGACGTCGTGGCCGTCGGCGCAGGCGGCGTCGATCANCCCGAGCGCCCGCTCCACCTTGCCCCAGTTCGGGCGGCCCGCNGCCTTGACGTGGCTGATCTGGACCGGCAGATCGCTCTCACGGCCGATCCGGATGGCCTCGGCGACCGCATCGAGCAGGGTCGCGCCCTCGCCGCGGATGTGGCTCGCGTAGATGCCGCGGCCCCGGGCCGCGCGGGCGAGGGCGACGATCTCCTCCGTCGCCGCATAAGAGCCGGGCGCGTAAATCAGGCCGGTCGAGAGCCCCCAGGCGCCGTCCTCGGCCGCGTCGCCCAGCAGGCGCTGCATGTGGGCCAGCTCGGTGGCGGCCGGCGGTCGCCGGGCGAACCCCATGGCGGCGACGCGGAGCGTGCCGTGACCGACCAGCTGGACAACATTGACCGCGGTGCCGTCGGCATCGAAGGCGTCCAGATACTCGCGGACCGAGCGCCACCGGAAATCCATGTTCCGTGGGAGGTAGAGGGCGAATCCCTTCAGGTCGTCCAGGTGCTCGGTGACGACCGGGGCCGGGGAGAAGCCGCAGTTGCCGACGACCTCCGTCGTCACGCCCTGGCGGATCTTCGATTCGGCGCGGCGGTTGGCCCAGAGGCGCCAGTCCGAATGCGAGTGCATGTCGATGAAGCCGGGCGTCACCGCCCTTCCCGCGACGTTGAGGGTGCGCCCGGCCGCCTCGCGCGAGAGATCGCCGACGGCGGCGATCGTCTCGTCGCGAATGCCGACATCGGCGCGGCCTCCCGCCTTCCCGGTGCCATCGATGACCGTCGCGCCTTCGAGCTTCAGGTCGAACATCGCTCAGATGGAAGGAGCGGCCGAGAAGCCCAGCACGTCTTCGCTCCACTGGGCGATGGCCAGCAGGCCCGCCTCCCCATCCGCGGCGGCCACGAGCTGAAGGGCGTGGGGCAGCCCCGAGGAGGCCAGCCCGCTGGGCAGGCTCACCGCCGGCACGCCGGCGTAGCTCCAGGGGGCGCAGAGCGAGGCGTCGCCCGTGGAGCCCAGACCCGCCGGCGCGGGCGCCGGCGCGGTCGGGACCAGCAGCGCGTCGTGGGCGGCGAGCAGGGGCATCACCTCGTCGCGGAATTTCAGGCGGGCACGGTCGGCGCGCAGGTAGGCGGTCGCCGTCCGGCGCAGCCCGGCTTCCACCAGCGCGCGCATCTCCGTGCCGTACTCGCCGGCGTGGGCCCGAAACGCCTTCTCGTGGTAGGCGGCGGCCTCGGCCTCCAGCACGACCAGCCCGGCCGCATGGACCTCGGTGAAGGACGGTGGCAGCTTGGCCTCCGCCATCACCGCGCCGGCGCGCGCGAATCGATCGGCGGCCGCCTGGATCTGCTCCGCCACCGCCGGCTCGCAGCGCGCGAGCAGCTCCGGCACCAGCGCCAGCCGGGGCGAGCGCGGGGGCACGGCGGCGAGCTCCCGACCCACGAGCAGGCTGAAGGCCAGCGCGGCGTCCGCGACCGAGCGGGCAAAGACGCCCACGTGATCGAGCGACCAGGCCAGCGGGATCACGCCGTCGACGGACACGAGCCCGTGCGTGCCCTTGAAGCCGACCACGCCGCAGTAGGCTGCGGGGCGGAGGACCGAGCCGACGGTCTGGGAGCCGAGGGCCAGCGGCAGCATGCGCGCGCCCACGGCGGCGCCCGAGCCCGCCGACGAGCCGCCGGGCGTGTGGTCGCGGTTCCACGGGTTCCGCGTGGGCGCCGGGTCCCGGTAGGCGAACTCGGTCGTCGCCGTCTTGCCGAGGATGATCGCGCCGGCCGCGCGCAGCCGCGCTACCGCGGTGGCATCGCGCGCCGGTCGCGTGTGAGACCACGACCGAGCGCCGCCGGTCGTCGGCATGCCAGCGACGTCGAAGATGTCCTTGATTCCGACGGGCACGCCGTGCAGCGGTCCCAGGACCCGGTTCGTCTGCGCCTCCGCCTCCCGCTGGCGGGCCAGCGCCAGGGCGCCGGTCTCGTCCACGTGGACCCAGGCCTTGAGCTCGGCGTCGAGGGCTCTGATCCGGGCCAGGCACGCTTCAACCAGCTCCACCGGCGAGAGCTTCACTCCGCGGATCCGGCGGGCCGCCTCCCGCGCGCCGAGGCGCGTCAGGTCTGTGTTCATAGGCTCGCCTCGGACGCGGGGGCCCCAGCCCCCGGCCGTCCTGCGGCTCGCACTTCAACGGAGGGCATCGAGCACCTCGGCGACCACCTCGAACCGTCCAAAGGACGGCATCAGGTACACGCCGCCGTACCGCCCGCGGATCTGCTGGACCAGCCGCTGCGCCATCTCGACGCCGACCCGCAGGGCGCCCTCCCCCGCCTCTCTGAGCTGCGCCCGCACGTGGTCGGGGATGGTGATGCCGGGCACCTCGTTGTGCAGGAACTCGGCGTGGCGGAAGCTGTGCAACGGCAGCACGCCGACCAGCACGGGGACGGAGGAGCCGCCTGCGCGCTCGAGGAAGCGGTTCAGCACCGCCAGGTCGTAGACGGGCTGGGTCTGCACCCAGCGCGCGCCCGCCTCCACCTTGCGCTGAAAGCGCTCGATCTCGCGCGCGGGGTCTTGGACGGAGGGATCGAGCGCAGCGCCGACGCAGAAGGCCGTGGGCTCGCCGATGCTGTTGCCGGTCGCGTCCTGTCCCTCGTTCATCCGTCTCAGGATCTCCACGAGGCCGATGGCGTCGACGTCGAAGACCGCCGTGGCGTTGACGTAGTCCCCCGTGCGGGGGGGGTCGCCGGTCATGGCCAGGATGTTGCGGATCCCCAGCGCGTGGGCGCCGAGCAGGTCGGCCTGGATGCCCATGAGGTTCCGGTCGCGACAGGTGAAGTGCATGTTGATGTCGAGCCCGGCCGCCTCGCGCACGAGGATCGCCGTGGGCAGGACCGACATGCGGACGCGCCCGAGCGAACCGTCGTTGATGTCGACGATCTCGACACCGCGCTCCTTGAGGAGCTTGGCGCCCTGGATCAGCTTCTCGACCGTGTGGCCGCGGGGCGGATCCAGCTCGACGGTGACGATGAACTCGCCGCTCTCGAGCTTGCGGCCCAGCAGGGTGGGNGCGGCGGTCGTCCGTAGCCCGGGCGTNTCGACCGCCTCGCGCGCCCGCGCGCTGACCGCCGGGCGGTCCTGGTNCCGCCTCACCGTCGTCTTGCGGTCCAGCACCGTCCGCATCGCCGCGATGTGCCCCGGCGTGGTGCCACAGCAGCCGCCCACGATGCGGGCGCCCACCTCGAGCATCCGCCCGGCGTAGTCGGCCATGTAGGCGGGCGACGAGAGGTACATGAGCCGCTCCCCGATCCGGCTGGGCAGGCCGGCGTTCGGCTGGATGGAGAGCGGCACCCCCCCGGCCTCGGGCAGCATGTGCTCGAGGACCTCGTAGAGGATGCTCGAGCCCACCGAACAGTTGGCCCCCAGCGCCTGCACGCCCAGGGCTCGCAGCGTGCGCGCCACCTCGGCCGGGGAGCGCCCCATGAAGGTGACGCCCTCGTCGGTGAACGCCATCTGGGCCACGATGGGCAGGTCCGTGACCGAGCGGATGGCCTCGATGGCCAGCGTGATCTCGGTGAGGTCGGAGAAGGTCTCGACGATCAGGGCGTCGACGCCGCCCTCGAGCAGCGCCTCGGCCTGCTCGCGGAACGCGGCGCGCGCCTCCTCGAGCGNCACCGAGCCGAGCGGCGTCAGGTACTTGCCCAGCGGCCCCATCGAGCCGAGCACGAGCACGTCGCGACCCATGCTCTCGCGGACGTCGCGGGCGAGCTTGACCCCGCGCAGGTTGATCGTGCGCACGTCGCCGGACTGGCCGTGCACCGCCAGCTTGAAGCGGTTGGCGCCGAACGTGTTCGTCTCGATGCAATCGGCCCCGGCGGCGACGTATTCCGCGTGCACCGACTGCACGAGCCGGGGATTGTTGAGGTTGAGCAGGTCGAAGCACGCGTCCATCGGCACGCCCCGCGCGTAGAGCAGCGTGCCCATGGCGCCGTCGCACAGGAGCGGCCCCTCGGCCAGGCGGTGGCTAAACGCGTGCGGCATGACCCTGACGCAAGGCGGAGAGCAGGCGCGCGACGACCTCGTCGGGGCCGAGGCCGGTGGTGTCCAGGGCGAGGTGCGCCCGTCGGTAGTAGGGCTCGCGCTGCCGGCAGAGGGTCTCGATCTCGTCGGACGTGCGCCCCGCCAGCATCGGCCGGTCGCCGGCGCGGCGCGCGCGCTCGTCGAGCTCGCGGAGATCGCCCCGCAGCCACACGACGGTACCCAACTCGAGCAGCGCCTCCATCCGCCCGTCCCGGCACGGGAAGCCTCCGCCAGTGGCGATGACGTCGCCCGACTTCAGCGCCAGGAGCTCGAGGGCCTCGGCCTCCAGCTGGCGGAACCGTTCTTCGCCGGCCTGGCGGAAGATTTCGGCGATTGACCGACCGTCGCGCGCGACGATCATGTCGTCGGTCTCCACGAAGCAGCGGCCGAGCCGGCGCGCCAGCAGCCGGCCGCACACGGACTTGCCCGCGCCCATGAAGCCGACCAGGATGATGTTGTCCCGGCGCATCGTCCCCGCATCGTATCAGATTACCGNGCAGCCGGAGAGACGGCGGGCGGGCGAGCGCAGGGGCCGAGCGACGAGGCGCGNCTCGAGNCNGCGACGAGCTCCTGATCCACGCCGCTCCTCTGGGCGGCGACCGTGNTCCCATCAAGAGTCTCTGGCCGACGACGCCTCGGAGCGCCTGGAGATGGGCCTCAGGTAGAGGGCACGGACGAGCTCCCATCCGGCGGCGAGGAACGGGACCGCCACGAGGGCCCCGATGAGCCCGGCCAGGTGGANACCGGCAAAGAGCGCCAGCAGCACCGCCAGCGGGTGCAACCCCGTGGCCCGCCCGACGAAGTGGGGCGCCAGAAGCTTGCCCTCCAGCAGATTGGTCCCCCAGAAGAGCGCCGCCGTCACCACGGCCAGGGTCAGCGACTCGTTCAGGGCCGAGATGATGCCCAGCACGGCGGCCACCAGCGAGCCCACGAACGGCACGATGTTGAGCACGGCCGCCAGCGCGCCGATCAGGAGGGCGTAGCGGACGCCGAGCAGCCCGAGGCCGACGGCGAGCACGGCGCCGACGCAGAGACTGGAGGCGATCTGGCCGCGCACGTAGCCCCCGATGCGGTCGAGGACGGGCCCGGCCAGCGCCGCCGCGCGCGCGTGGTACGTGGGGGGCAGGAGCTGGAGCAGGCTCGCGCCGATGTGGCCGGCGTCGATGACCAGGTAGGCCGCGATCACGATGATCGCCAGCACGCCGACGACGAAGCCCAGGACGCCAGCGGTCACCGCAAACGTGTTCGCCACCAGCGCACCCGCCAGGGCCTGGAGGTCCTCGGGCTTGGGGGTGGGGAGCGAGGCACCCCAGCGGAGGAGAAAGACGTCCACCCGGCCGAGCCAGCGATTGACGTTGTCGAGGAGGCGCGGGAGCTGCTCCAGGAACTGGGTCCACTGCTCGGTCAGCGCCGGCCAGAGCAGGCGGCCCATCAGGGCCAGGACCGCGGCCACGCCCAGGTAGACCACGAGGACCGTCACGCCCCTGGGCACCCGGTACCGCTCCCCGAAGNGAGCGGCCGGCAGGATGGCCGCAGCCACGATGAGCGCGGTGAAGGCCAGGAGCCAGATCGGCCAGGTGTGGAGGACGAACCAGACGGCGGCGACGACACCGACCACCTGAAAGACGAGCGGCCAGGGCAGCCGGGTCATGGGGCCAAGGCGACGATCCCCGCCGCGGCGAGCCGCTCGATCTCGGCACGCGGCGTCCCCAGCTCGGCCAGGACCTCNGCCGTGTGCTCGCCCAGGCGCGGCGCCGGGCACCGGACGGTGACGGCCTGCGCCGAGGTCCGGAAGGGGAATCCCAGCATCTGCACGCGCCCCAGGCCCGGTTGTTCGACCTCGGTCACCAGGCCGAGATGGCGCACCTGCGCGTCCTCGAAGACCTCGTCGAACTCGTAGATGGGGCCGCAGGCGATCGCCGCCTTCTCGAAGCGGGCGACCCACTCCGCGGTCGTGGCGGTCGCCAGCGCGCGCTCCACCCGCGCCCGGAACTCCTCGCGGTTGGCCAGGCGCGCGTCGTTGGTGGCGAATCGCGGATCGCGCGCGAGCGCCTCGTCGGCGAGGGTCGCGCAGAAGCGCTCCCACTGGTCGGGGTTCATGATCACGATGTTGATGAGCCCGTCCTTGGTCGCGAAGGCTTCGGCGGGCGCCAGGTTCGGGTTGCGGTTGCCCTCGCGCCGGGGGCGGACACCGCCCGCGGCGAAGAAGTGCGCGATAGGGTCGGGCAGCAGCGCCAGCGAGGACGCGAGCAGGCTCACGTCGAGGTGCTGGCCCTGCCCCGTGCGCAGCCGGTGAACGAGTGCGGCGTTGATGCCGCCGAAGGCCAGGAAGGCCGCCGCCAGGTCCGCCACCGAGCCGCCGACCTTGGTGGGCGGATGGCCGGGCATGCCGGTCAGGGCCATCAGACCGCTCACGCCCTGGGCGATGGAGTTGTAGCCGGGGCGGCGCGCGTACGGCCCGGTCTGGCCGAAGCCGGTCACGGAAGCATAGACGACGGCGGGGTGGGCGGCGCTCACCGCCGCGTAGCCGATTCCCAGCCGGTCCGCCACGCCGGGCAGGAAGTTCTCGATGACGACGTCGGCGCGCCGGGCCAGCTCGAACACGACGCGCGCGCCCTCGGGCTGCTGAAGGTCGGCGGCCAGCGACCGCTTGTTGCGGTTGATGGACGCGAAGACGGCGCTCATGCCGGCACCGCCGCCCCAGTGGCGCAGATCGTCGCCGCGCCCCGGCCGCTCGACCTTGATGACGTCGGCGCCGAGGTCGCCCAGGAGCATCGCGCAGTAGGGCCCGGCGACGACGCGCGAGAGGTCGAGGACGCGAAGGCCAGCCAGGATCACTCGCGCTCGAGGAACCCTTCGGTCATCGCGTTGGCCTCGGGGATACCGGTCCGCGCGATCGCGTTGATGCGCGCCTTCACCTCGGCCAGCGCCCGGAACGGCTTGGCGGCCAGGCGCTCGGCGAACGCGCGCACTTCTTTCTCCAGCCGCTCGCCGGGGACGACACGGTGGACGAGCCCCAGCTGGCGCGCCTCCTCGGCGCTGTAGCGCCGGCCCTCCATGATAATCTCCTTGGCCCGGGCCGGACCGACGAGACGGACGAAGCGCGTGGTAGACGCCACCCCGAGGGGCACGCCCAGATCCACCTCGGGGATCCACAGCTCCGCCTCGCCGGCGGCGACGCGGAAGTCACAGGCCAGCGTCAGTCCCCAGCCGCCGCCGACGGCATGGCCATTGATCATCGCGACCGTCACCTGCTCCAGGTTCTCCAGCAACGTCGTCGCGCGCTCGAAGAGCCGCCGGAACTGGCTCCGGCGCTTGAGAAAGACCTCGCGCCGTTCCTCTTCCGACATCGAACGCTTGAGGGGCGCATCGGCCCCGGCCGAGAAGACGGGCGGCGCCCCGGTGAGAACGACCACTCGCGGGCTGGCCTCGTCGCGCAGCTCGGTGAAGGCCGTCACCAGCTCGCCCAGCATCGCGTCGCTCAGCGAGTTGCGGCGCTCGGGGCGATGCAGGGTGACCGTCGCGATGCGACCGTCGCGGACGACCGTGACGTTGTCCGCCATGACGGGCCGGACCGTAGCACACGCCTGCTGGTCGTCGCAACCGTGCCGGGCGCGAGGGGGACGCCCCCGCCGGCGCCGGCTCAGTCGGCGCGCCGGAGCAGCACCAGCGAGCGGGCCTCTACCTGGAATTGCTCGCCCGCCTTCACGACCCGGTCACTCTCCTCGGAGAGCGGCGCGCTGGNGTCGAGCACGCCGAGCCAGTGCTCGCCCCAGTCGCCGGAGGGCAGGGTGAACGTCAGCGGCTCGTGGTGCGCGTTGAAGAGCACGGTTGCACCGCTGGCCCTTCTCCGGCGCCCAGGGTCCGTGCACGCGAAAGCCGTAGCGCTGGCCCAGCCCCACCTGGGGCAGGTAGCCGTGCCAGCAGAAGCCGTCCACTTCCGGAAGATCGACGCACGTCTGCCGGCCGTCGTCCCCGAAGAGGCAGAGCTCCACGCGCTCGGCCACCTCGGAGAAGAGCGAGAAGTTCGTTCCCGCGCCGTCGTGCGTGGCGCCGAGTGGATAGGGCTCGCCGGGCCAGATCTGCATCAACCCGACGAGCGTGCAAGGCGGATGCCCGGCGGTTGTCCTCCGCCCTAGGCCCGCGAGTCCGTAACAGATTTCCCTGCCTACTGCAGCGCCGGTGCGAGGCAGGGCTCAGCGGTGCACGGTGCGACGGGCGGGAGCGCGTCGGTAGGCGCAGTCGGCCATCCAGCAGCGGGCGCACTGGCTGAAGTAGTGATCGACCCGCGCCTGGCGGCCGGCGCCCACCAGCAGCGAAATCGACTTCTCCGGCGTCATGAAGCAGGCCTCGTTCAGCGTGACGCCGACGGCCTCGCCCGGACACAGGCGGAACAGGGCCCGCTGGTCGCCTACGTCCCAGGCACCGTACCCGGGGCTGATGCGGTTGGTGACCGGGAGCCCCTGGGGGATCCCCTCCTGGCAGAGCTGGTCGTTGACGTACTCGGCGAGGCTCTCCACCGCCCCGGAGCCGACGCTGTCGAGCATGACCGCCAGCGGGAGCTCCCGCGCCTCCCACAGCTCCGCGACGCGTCGCTCCAGCGCGTCGCCGATCGTGCAGATGGCGGCGGCGACGTGCTCGACGCGGCCCCAGTGACGCTCGACGCCGGGGATCGTGAGTACCAGGTCGGGGGTCTCGAGCGCATCGCCGACCTGGCGCGTCACCGGCATCCAGCGCACGACGGCGCGGGGCTCGATCAGGCCGCGGCCCAGGACCAGCGCCTCGTCGAACAGCGCCATCACCTCGGGGCCTGGCACGGCGGTGCCGCGCTTGTACCCCTGAAAGCGCAGCACCTCGTCGGGATCGATCTCGAGCGGCAGGTTTCGGAGGACTCTGACTATAGGCTCGCCTCGGGCGGGCGGGATTCTCTGGATTCGCTCGCCTCGGGCGCAGGGGCCCCAGCCCCTGGCCGCCCTGCAGCTCGCCCGGCGGCCCGCCGGCGCCCTGCGGCTCGCACGACTGTCATAGGCTCGCCTCGGGCGGGCGGGGCCCAGCCCGCCGGCGCCCTGCGGCTCGCACGACCACGGCGATGCGGCGGATGTGCTCGGGGTTCGAGCCGCAGCAGGCGCCCACGATGTTGCAGCCGGCCTCCAGCAGCGCCGGGTAGTGGCGCGCCATCTCCTCCGGCCCCAGCTCGTAGGTGACGGTGTCGCCCGTGGTGATGGGCAGGCCCGCGTTGGGATAGGCCACCAGGGGGGCGTCCGTCACNGCGNGCATCTGCCCGATGATCACCACNGCGCGGTCGGGGCCCCGGCCGCAGTTCATCCCCACGACGTCGGCCCCGGCCGCCAGGAGATTCTTGGCCACCTCGGCCGGGCTCTCGCCCCACATGGTCCGGTCGCGGTCGTGCAGCTCCTCGAACTGAAAGAACATGGTGGCCATGACCGGCAGGTCCGCCACCGTCTTGCAGGCGCGGATCGCCGCCGTCGCCTCCTGGGGGAACATCATGGTCTCGACGGCGAACAGGTCGACGCCGCCCTCGGCCAGGGCCTCGGCCTGCTCGCGGAACGTCTGGAAGTACTCCTCGTCGGTGGTGTCCCCCAGCGGCTCGTACTCGGCGGGCAGCCGGCTGGTGGGCCCGATCGACCCGGCGACGTAGCCGTGGGGGAGGCTCACCGAGCGGGCCAGGCGCGCGCCCTTCACGTTCAGCTCGCGCGTGCGGTCGCCCAGCTGGTACTCGTTGAGCTTGAGCCGGGCGCCACCGAACGTGTTGGTCTCGACGATGTCGCTGCCGGCGTCGAAATACCCCTGGTGGATCGAGCGGACGACGTCGGCGTGGGTGTCGTTCCACAGCTCCGGACAGGCGCCGTTGGCGAGACCGGCCGCGAAGAGCATGGTGCCGTAGCCGCCGTCGAAGACCAGCGTTTGGCCCTGGCGGATGCGCTGGAGGACCTCCCAGCCGCGGGCCTTCACCGCGCGACCTCCACGCCCAGCAGCTCCTTGGCCCGCACCACCGCCAGCGTGGAGTCCTTGGCGTAGCCGTCGGCACCGATCTCGTCCGCGAACGCCTGGCTCACCGGCGCCCCGCCGACCATCACCTTCACGCGATCGCGGAGGCCCGCCTTGATCAGGGCGTCGATCGTGCGCTTCATGGCCGGCATGGTGGTGGTCATGAGCGCGGAGATTCCCACGATGTTGGCGTGGTGCTCCTCCACCGCCGCCACGAACTTCTCCGGCGCCACGTCGCGACCGAGGTTCACCACCTTGAACCCCGCGCCCTCCAGCATCATCGCCACCAGGTTCTTGCCGATATCGTGCAGATCGCCCTGGGCGGTGCCGATCACCACGACGCCGAGGTTGTCGTCGGGACGGGCCGCCTTGGTGATGAGCGGCTTGAGCAGATCGAGGCCGGCGTACATCGCGCGCGCCGACAGCAGCACCTGGGGCACGTAGTACTCATTGCGGCGGAACTTCTCGCCGACCACGTCCATTCCCGGAATGAGCCCCTTGAAGATGAGCGTCTTGGGGTCGATGGCGCGGTCGAGCCCCTCCTGCGTCTTGCGGGCCACCGTATCCTTGTCCCCGAGGATCAGCGCTCGCGCCATCGTCGGGTAGTCGAAGCTGTCGCTCATGGCGTTTTTCTAACACACCCCTCGCATGGCGGCAACGCTCACGCGTCTTTGTGCGTCGAAACGTACTCGACGAGGGCCGGCGCCCCGGCCGTGAACGCGATCCCGGCCTGGTCGCCGCGCCGCCAGACGATCTTCCCCTCGCCGGCGATCGGCTTGGGCAGCACCCCGCCCTCGCACCGGATCTGGACCGTGCTCCCCGGCTCGAGCTCGAGCTCCGGGGGGAGACCCGCCACCGAGAGTCCGCCTTCGCTGACGTCGCGCGTACGCACCACCCACGTCCGGCCCCCGACCGCAGCCACCACCGTCGCCGCCGCGTCGAGCGCCGCCCGCGGATACTTGCGGATGCTGCCCGGCAGGACGCCGTAGATCTTCACCGGCTGGGCCTTGCCCTTGACCGCCACTTCTCCCAGCTCCTTCGTGAGGAACTGGCCCTTCACGATCTCGTGGGTGGACTCGCTGACGATGATGCCGGTGCCGTACTCCTTGGTGAGGCTCTCCAGCCGTGAGGCGAGGTTGACGGTGTCGCCGATGGCTGTGTACTCCAGGCGCTGGCGCGAGCCCAGGGCGCCGACCACGGCCTCCCCCGTGTTGATGCCGACGCCATTGCGGATCTGGCCCCCGAGCCTCTGCTCCCACCGCGCCGAGACGGCCAGCGTGCGCTCCTGCAGCTCGAGCCCGGTGCGGATGGCGTTGGCGGCGTGGTCGGGATCGTCGAAGGGCGCGTTGTACAGCGCCATGATGCAGTCGCCGATGTACTTGTCCACGGTGCCGCCATGGCGGAAGACCACCTCGGTCATCTCGGTGAGGTACTCCCGCAACATCTCGGCCACCTGCTCCGGCTCGACCTTCTCCGACATCGAGGTGAAGCCGCGGATGTCCGAGAAGAGCACGGTGATGCGACGCCGGCTGGAACCGAGCACCAGTTCGCCCTGTCCCCGGATGATCTCGCGGAGCACGTCGGGCGAGAAGAACTGGGAGAGCCGCCGCTTCTCCCGCTGCTCCCGGACATAGTTGTCGATGACGGTCGCTCCGTAGCCGAGCACGAGCGCCAGCGTGACACGAATCCCGCGGAGCCAGAGGTCCCACCCCGCGAAGGCGACGAACGTCGTGAGGGCCAGCGCCACCCACAGCAGGGCGACGGCGACGAAGGCCCGCAGCGCGCGCAGGCGGGCGGCCAGCCAGGCGCCAGCGAACCCGGCGGCGGCGACGACCCCGAGGCTCGCCCAGGGCGGGACAGTCCGCACGCGATCGCCGCGCAGGAGGGTGTCGAGGACGTGGGCGTGGATCTCCACGCCTGGCATCGAGCGCGCGCGGGCGAAGGGTGTGGAGAAGATGTCCTGGAGCACCGGCGTGGTGGCACCGATCAGCACGATCGCCCCGCGGAACGTCTCCGCAGGGACCTCACCGTGGACGACCCGGTGGTACGGCACCCAGAGAAAGGTCCGGGGGCCGCCCCGGAAGTTGATGAGGATCTCGCTCCCCACCGGCGGCGGCGCCACCGGGAGGCCCTTGGCCCGGGCCATGCGGTACAGCTGAAGGTCCCAGCCATCGAGGATCTCATCGCCCAGCCGATGGCGCACCGCGGCCCGGCGCAGGTGGCCGTCCGGATCGAGCAACTCGTTCACCGGCGCGACCGCGGCGGCGCCGCGGCGGATCACCGGAATCGGGACATTGAGATCGACCTTGTCGACGTTGAGCGTGATGTCCCCGGTCAGCTGCTCCCTCACCGTGGTGATCGCCGCCGCCAGCACGACGTTGCCGGCCCGGGCGATGGCCCTCCCCAGCGCCTCGTCGTCGCCGGGGCCCCGGGACGAGGGCTCCGGGAAGACGACGTCGAAGCCGATCACGAGCGGCTGGGCGGCGCTGAGCACGTCCACCAGCTTGCCGTGCAGCGCGCGAGGGAAGGGCCACGACACGTCCAGCTCGTCGAAGGAATCTTCGTCGATGGTGATGACGACGATCGGCGCCGACGGCGGGCGCGGTCCGCGCAGTTCGAACAACCGGTCGAAGGTCCCCAGCTCGGCCGTGTCCAGGGCGCCCAGCCACACGAGGCTCACCGTCACGACGACGGCGCCGAGGCCGGCCAGGAACGTCCGCAAGGTCACCATGCGCGAGAGGCCACGAGAACCTATGCTACTCTAGACGTAGTGAAAATACGCGTGCTCGGCGCCTACGGCGCCGAAGGGTTGGGGCAGCGGCCGTCGGCGTTTCTGGTGAACGAGCGGACGCTCGTCGACGCCGGCACTGTCACCGGGGCCCTCACCCCCAGCGAGCAGCTCGAGATCGAGCACGTCCTCATCTCCCACTCCCATCTCGACCACATGGCCGGTCTCACCTACCTCACCGAGACCCTGGCCTGCTTCAGCGCCCAGCGCCCCCTGATCGTCACCAGTATCGCGCCCGTCGCCGACGCGCTCCGCACCGCCGTCTTCAACAACGTGGTCTGGCCTGACTTCGCGCAGATCCCGTCGGCGACGACCCCGATCCTCAAGTACCGCTCGCTGGCCGAGGAGGCCGAACAGCGGGTGGGTGACCTATGGGTGACCGCGGTGAGCGTCAGCCACAGCGTGCCGGCGGCCGGGTTCATCGTGCACGACGGCTCGCGGGGATTCGTCTACTCCGGCGACACCGGGCCCACCCAGGCGCTGTGGACGTCGCTGCGCGGCCTCACCGGCGTGCGCGCGGTCATTCTCGAATGCGCGTTCCCCAACCGGATGCGCGCCCTGGCCGATGCCGCGCGGCACATGACGCCCGACCTGATCAGACGCGAGCTGGACAAGCTGCCGCCCGACGTCCCGGTCTGGATCTTCCACATCAAGCCGCAGTTCTACCAGGAGACGGCCGACGAGCTGTCACGGATCGACGCCGGTCGCATCGTCCTGCTCGAGCAAGACAAGACCTACTCGCTGTAGCGGCATCGCCGCGGGGGCGGGACGGGGTCCGCCGACCCGTTCGCGCCGACCGAAGCGCGCGCGGCACCACGTCTGGGAAGGCAGCCACCGCGGCGACGGGCCAAACCGCGTGGTCGCCGGACCCCGTCCCGCCCCCGGGGCGATATCGCTACGGCCGCCGCTCAGCCGTCGGCGGAGAGCAGCACCACCGTGTCACTGCTGATCTCCACGCGCACGCGATCGCCGACCCGGAAGAGCGCCATCTCCGTCGCCGGCAGCTCGACCCGGACCGGCGCGCCGGCCCGGATGTCGATCTCGTAGAGGTAGCGCGCGCCCTCGAAGACGCGCAGGGTCACCCGCCCGGGGAGGCTGGGCCCGCGGGCCATGGCGGCGTCGGTGATGGAGAGGGTTTCCGGCCGGAGCACCAGCAGCCCCCGGCTGCCCTGGCGGAAGGCGCCGATGCCGGCGACGGGGACGCGGTCGCCGCCCTCGGTCTCCACGACCACGCCGAGCTCGCGGACCTCGATCACCCGCACGGGCAGGAAGTTGGCCGGCCCCAGCGCCTGGGCCACCGCGCGGCTGGCCGGACGGCGGTAGAGCTGCTCGGGATCGCCGACCTGCAGGACGTGCCCGCGCTCCACCACCGCGATGCGGTCGGACAGGGCCAGCGCGTCGGCGGTGTCGCGGGTGGCGCAGATGGTGGTGACCGCGAGGTCGCGATGCAGACGGGCCAGCTCCAGCCGGAGCGTCTTGCGCGGCAGGGGATCGAGGTGCGCCAGCGGCTCGTCGAGCAGCAGCACGCGGGGCTCGACCGCGAGCGCGCGCGCCAGCGCCAGGCGCCGGCGCTGGTGGAGGACGAGGTCGTCCGGGCAGCGGGCGGCGGCGGCGGCCAGATCCAGGCGCCCCAGCACCGTCTCCACCCGCCGGTCCATCTCCGTCGCGGTGAGCCCCATCTGGCGCAGGCCGAACTCGACGTGCTCCCGGACGGTGATGTGCGGCCACAGGGCGCCCTCGTGAAAGACGTACCCGATGCCGCGCTGGCGCGGCGGCAGGTGGCCGATGTCCTCGGCGTCCACGAGCACGCGCCCGGCCGCCAGCGGCAGGAAGCCGGCGATCGCGCGCAGCACCGCGCTCTTGCCCGAGTGCGGAGGGCCGAGGAACGTGAAGAACTCCCCGTAGCGCACGTGGACCGAGACGTCCTCGAGATAGGGCTCCTGCCCGCTGCGCGTGCACAGGGCATCGAGCCGGACGTCGACGAGCGGTCGGCTCATATCAATCGGAGGGGGCCTGGACGGCCCCCTCCGAGGCCTCCCCCATGAAAGGCTGCGCGGGCAAAGCCCGCGCTCGAACGCGGCGCATCACAACGCCCTCGGCCCTGCGACGGCCCCGCGCACCGCGGTGGCCGGCAGGCAGACGAGGCCGATGGCGGCGAGCAGCAGGTAGAGCGCCGCCGGCGAATCCCACGTCAGCGCCGTGGTCGCAACGACGGGGCCGACGAAGGCGGCTCCGATGCGCGCGGAGTTGATGAAGCCGATCGCCTGTCCCCCCGCCCGCTGGGCGATGCGGGCCACGACGATGGGAAAGACCGGCGCCACGCAGAGCACCTGGAGGAACCGCAGCACGCCGTAGAGCCAGACGGAGGCGACGGACGCCAGCCCGGCCACCAGCACCGACGAGGCCACCAGGAGGGTCACGATCAGCATGCGCTCGCTCATCCATTCACCGAGCCGCGGAGCGGCCAGGGCCCCGAGGGCCGCCGCCACGCCCGAGGCGAAGATCAGCATGCCGCCGATCTCGAGCGTGCGGGCCGGCGCCACCCCGAGGTCGGGCAGGACCACCGGCAGGATCGCGGTGAGGAAGAAGACCTGCACGTTGCCCCCCAGCACGATCAGCGCGACGGCGGCGACGTCCCTCGGCCGCGCCGCGCCCTCGCGATCGCGCTGCCGCGGCGCGGGCGGCACCGGCGGCACGCCCCAGCGGACCAGGCCGGAGCAGCCGAGCAGGATGAGCCCGCCCAGCATGAAGGAGGTGCGGAACCCGAGTTGCGCGGCCGCGATGGCCCCCGCCAGGGGCCCGATCACCTGCCCCACCGTCATCGCCGACTGCACCGCCGCCACCCGGCGGCGCACCGCGGTCGTCTCCGTCTCGCGTCCGGCCATGATGAAGGCGAAGGTCGAGGCGCCGCCCATGATGCCGAGCACCAGGCGCGAGAGGAACAGCTCGGACAGCGTCTGCGCCAGCGCCATGCCGAAGAAGGTGAGCCCTTGCAGCATCTCGACCGTGACGTACATCGCCTTGGGGTTGCCGCGCTCGGCATAGTGGCCCCAGATGGGCGCCGTCACCACCGTGACGAGGGGCGAGATCCCGAGGATCCATCCCGTCCAGCGGAGCGTGGCCCCCGCATCGACCGTGCTGATGGTCTGGATGTGGAAGGGCAGGCTCACGTAGACGAACGACCACGCGAACGTGCCGAAGAACATCGCGACAGGCAGGAGGTGCAACCCCCGGAGGGTCACCGGGAGAGCGGCTTCAGCCCGTCACCTGCCGAGCACGCAGAAGCCCTGGGCCGCGATGCCCAGGGCCGTGTTGAACTTGCTGCGGTAGATCGAGCCCGTCATCGCCTCGGTATGTTAGCCCATTCCGGGTGGCATACCGAGGCGAAACACCGCACCGGACGCAACCCAGGCGCAACCAGAAGCCCCTACGTGTCGCGCGCCGCTTCGACCTTCATTTGGTCGCGCGGCTGCCGTTGCGTGTTGGCGGGTACTCTGCAAGACCGGCGACAGCGGAGCCGCCGCCGACCACCAGGTCCACCGCTCAGCGGCCAGACATGGGGGCATCACCAACTTCTCTGGAGCTCCCTCTCACCACCTCAATGCTTGCCGAAAGGCCTCCATGCTCGACCCATCGCAGGCGATGGGACAAGACGATGGAGAACATCAGGATGAGCGCCAGCATCCTCTCTATCTTCCGGGAGTTGGGCTCCCCTTTCATCGACGCTCAGGAGGTCTCAAGTGCCAACTCGTGATCTGTGCAGAGGTGCCGACCGCCGCCGAGCCGGTTCTCGTATCCGGTGGGCGGAGCAGTGCGCGCTGTCATACGACGTTCACGGCTTCGTCCAGCTTCTCGACGCGCGTGCGTTGCATCGGCTTCACTCGGAAAACGTAACAAAAAGGACACCCCTCCGGAGAGGGGCTTCCCCTACATCAATCCCGCCAGGTCACTTCGACTTCGGCTCCACCACGTAGATCCTGAAGTCGGTTTTTCCGATGTTCCGGGGTATGTACTGCGTGTCGGGTCCGAGCTCCTTGACTTCGCCGGCTTTCCACTGCACGGTTTCCTTCTTGCCATCGGCATAGATGCGCTGGATCGTGCCGTTCGTCAGCGCGCGACCGATACGGTACGGGCGCGCGATATTCGCAGCTTCCGCCCCGACCGGAATGTGCGCTTCGTATACCCGCACCTTGTCGTTCTCCAGCAGCACCTTGAGGCTTGCCTTGGCGGCGTCGGGCTTTGCCTTTTCCTGCGCTATCGCGGGTCCCGCGGTGGCCCCTGCAACAAAGAACGCAGGGACAAGCAGTTTTGCGATGAGACCGGCTGACTTGCTCATGCTTTCACTCCTTTTCCCGTCCGCGGATGAGCGAGCTTATCATTCTACGCTCCGGCACTTCCGGGTGCATCGCGCATCGCCTAATCATTTTGGCTGTTTCGACGACCCGACGTGGTGCGCCAGGCCCTCTCTCGCACCTCGGTCGCTGGCAGCCAAAGCCGGCGGAGCGCGGACCGCCGGTGCCGCTGCGCGCCTGGCCCGCGCACGGGAGCTCGGCGCTGACTTATCACCCCCGTTGCTCAAGTACCGACGTCCTCCACTGACGCCCAACGCTCGGTATCAGCCGCGGCCGTAGGCCGTCGGCTGCATGCCGTGGTTCGGCGCGATGGCTCATAGCGTTCTGAGGAGCTGGCCGTATTCGGAGTGGGTACCGATCCAGAATCAGACGACGGTCTCGCCGTCGATGAGGGCAAGCGCGCGGTGTCCGAGCCCGACGCGCGCCGCATAGATGGGCTGCGTCGCGTGGACCTGCTTGAAGCGGAGGCTCGGATGGTTCAGGTTGTCCTTGAAGCGGCGGTAAGCTTCACGGGCACGGCGTTGAACATGCTCGGGCAGCCGTGCGTACGCCTCGCGAAAGCGTCTGGTGGTCTTGGAGATCAAAGGGCATCGGGATCGAGGGCCTCGGTTCCGCCCGCCCGATGCTCTTCGAGCGCTTCCTTGGCCAGGCGCTCAAGCGCCCGCTGCGACTGGGCGAGGGCGGCCTCCCAGCGCTCATCCGCCGCCAATTCCTCAAGAATGGCGGTTGCAAGCTCGTCCTGCTCCCGGTCGGGGAGGCGCGACGCAGCTTCAAACGCCTTCTTCAACGCCTTTGTCATGGCTGGGGCTCCAGCGTCGATGGTACCAAGCCTTGCCCCTACAATTCCACGCCGACCCTTGGCATCTGCGCCGAACGCTCGGCGTCAGCCGCGCCCGTTCGCGGGCGGCGGCTGCAGCCGGTTGTTATACCCCTCTGTAGAGTCTCTCCATGGCGGCTTCGCTCTTCGCTTTGGCCGCATCTACGTCCTCCCGCGTCAGTGGTGGCAAATAGGGATTGCCAAGCGCCGAAATGTGGCCGTTGAACCATTTCAAGGCTAGGTCATCAGCTTCGCTTTCCTGCGCCGTCGCCTCTTCAGGAGTTAAGGAATCGTAGAGCGGCGAGCGATGCCGTTTCACCGCGTGTACCACTTCGTGGAGGACAGTGTAGATGAAGTAGCGAACATCGGCTTGGCCCTCACTCGCGCCAGCTTTGGGCAAGATGTGCTCGGACAAGATGATGATTTCGCGGTTCTCGCGTAGCGCGCGCGCCAATCTGCATCCATCTCTATGCGCCATGGCGAGAAACGCGAGCCGGTCCTTGTGTTCATCGAGAACATCCCGAGGCAGG
>JGI25382J43887_10000038_pt1 | contig 24522 bp, 26 predicted proteins | sample GraSoi013_1_40cm_3_FD_43887 | JGI IMG/M metagenome (IMG submission 43887) | reverse complement strand
CAGCTAGCTGTCTCATGGCCAAATACGGCGAGCCCATTCACTACAATTACGCTCCCGCCTATCCCATGTCAAACTATCAAACCATCTTCTCCCGCTTCCCGGGAAGTGTCGAGATGCCAAGTGCCGCACGGCCCATCACAGCACATGTCCGCGACATGCTTCGCTCACGTGGCATCGGCATTGTTGGAGTAATCCTTCACACCGGTGTCTCGAGCCTAGAGATTGAAGATGAAACAGTAGAGCACCAAGCTCTCTACCCAGAGGTCTTCCGGGTCCCCGAAGCAAGCGCAACCGCTGTCAACGCAACGCACGCCCGAGGCGGCCGCGTCATCGCCGTCGGAACCACAGTCGTCCGTGCTCTCGAAACCGCCTGGACACCAAACGGCCTTCGCGCCATCTCTGGAGCAACCGGCCTCTACATTCACCCCGGAAACAGCATCCATGCTATCGATGGACTCCTCACAGGATTGCATGATCCTGTAACGAGCCATCTTGCGATGCTCAGCGCGATCGCGGGCCTCGACCGGGTCAAGAAAGCATACGGTGAGGCCATCCGGAACCGGTACCTCTGGCATGAATTCGGCGACAGCCATCTACTGTGGCGACAGGACGCAAACTAAGAATTCTCTTTCTGTAACAATTTTCTCGTTTTTCATCTTTCCAGTGTTCCCTCGCGCCAATCTGAAAAGGAGCGGAAAACGTTCACAAGCCATCTTTCTAGCGGAGCCGTTTGTCTTGTTCCTCCTCTAGAGAGGAGACTCGGACGTCATAGAGGAACTCGCGCAGCTCGTCTTCATGTTTCGGATCATCGGGTAGAGGCGACTCCTTCAGCGCTAAGTCTAGTTCATCGATGAATTTCGGGATATCCTTCGGCGAGGTCCCAGTTATGGGCCGATATTCGATGACGCCTTCGCGCAGTAGTTTGCAGCCCATTATGATTGTTCGTGCAATCGTGTTGCATCGTTTTGCGCTGTCGTCGCGTTCGCTGACGATATACTTTTCATAATTGTGCTCAGCAAGACCCTTTATGCTATGATAGGCTCTCTTACTGTAGTTCATCGCTGCAAGGCGGTGCAGCTCCGATAGACGGGACCAGTCTTTGACGACTATCGGACTCATGACTCCACTCAGATAGTTCCAGTTGTTCCTCAAAACTTGATTTACTATGCGACCAAGCTCGTGATACTGTCTATCAGTTGGGCCGGAGTATTCAACCCTAGATTGATCGTCAAACTCGCCGCGAAGGATCGACTTGGTTGGAGCGAGGACTGCAACGAAAAGGTCCACGTCTGATCCTGGATGATTCATCTGCCACATGTGCGATCCTACGTTCGTTACGAATAGTTCCTTCATCTGGCTGGCACCAAAACAGGTAGGTAAATTAGGTATTTGAGAAGTTTTTCGACGGTGGGAAACAACTCATAAGCCAACCGAAACTCCCGCCGACCTTCGCGCCAGAAAATCGGCTCGAAGAACTGCTCGTTTCATTTGGTAAGAAGGGTCCAGCGGATTCACAGTTCTACAGAGAGTTCCTGAATTCAGACGTGGTCACCCTCGGGAGGCCCGATTCTGGGTCGATGCTCAAGGAGGGTTTTCAACGGCTCGAAGCCACAACGAAGTTTACCATGAGATTACTCGCGTTCAAGGGTGAGCCTGTTGTGGCTATCTATTCCTCAATCAAACGAATGACCGATGTGATTCCCGAAGAGTACTATCGAGAGACGGGATACATCCAACTCAACTGCAAGATGTTGCTACAGACTGTAGTGTCCTGGGAAAGAAACACGAAACTCGCCCTGAATCCTGGACATATGCTCGTCAAGACGTTCTCGCCTGAGGAGGTGAAAGCTCTCTTGGACGGAAGCATCTTGAAACAAATCGAAGAAGATTGGATTTCAGCCAGTCCAACAAATATTCCCCTTCCGAAAGGCTCACAGGTGCTGGTGGGTCGGCCAAAGGTAACTCCAACAGGACTAATGGATAAGCTGGCGAACTGCTTTCAATCCAAAGGAGATGTGGAACAAGCATGGGTTGGACAGATTTTCGTCCAGTCGTCGGGACAGCCTAGTGATATGTCTCAAGCTTTCGAAAAACTCTCGAAGAACATTTCAGCAGGTCTTGTTCAACCTCGGACCGACAATCCACTCAGTTCTCGGTGAGAAGGAACTCCTTGACATTCTTGACGCCACGGGGAAGGCTGAGGCGTGGATAAACCGCCTCATTCCGTTCTTCCCGCGGTGATTGCTACCGGCAGGAATCCCTATTGCTGACTATTTTCTAAGCATTCTTTTTTCTAGTGACCTCCCCGGGGACTTCGATTTTCCCCATCCACACTGTTCGCGGCCAGAGATAACGGACATGAAATCGCCGATTTTCGGCCCTGATTCAGGATCTGAACAGGCCTACTTCTAAAGTGGGATAATCCGCGCTGTAAACGCGAATAATTCCCGGCCGACCCAAGCCCAGACCATGCCCGGATTAGCCTGTCTCGCCCATTATCACCGCTAGACACGAAATGTTCCAGGAAAAATAGGGGGTATTAGCGACCGAGCTTCCCGTCGCGTGAGTGGACAGTCCGTACTTGCCACCGAGACTAAGCTGACGTGGATGTGCGATGGATTCTTCTATGGTTTCCAGCCAATTGCTCTGAACTGCGACGTGCCAGTGGGAAAAGTCGTGAGTTTCGTTAGTGTTCCGTTGTTGTAGGTCAGTATGGTGCCGCTTCCGCCCGCGATGTAAGCTGTGCCTGATGGGGACCAGCTGATACCGTAGAGCCAGCTCGAAGTTATAGTCGGAAGCATGGTCAATGTTGACCCGTTGTAAGTGAGCACCATTCCGTTGTCACCGGCCAAAAGTGCGAGGGTGCCTGTTGGGTTGAAGGAGATCGCCCGGATAGCGGCGTTGGGTGAGATGATGCTCGTGTTGATCGTGGCAACCTGTGTCCCATCGAACTGTAACAGCGTCCGGTTGAGCCCGCCTATCAAAGCGTACGCGCTATTCGGATTCCACGCCGCCGCGTCCAAGTCGAACGTTGTGCCGGTCGCGAACGAGCGGACTGTTGTCCCATCATATGTCAACGCCAACCCGACCTTGCCTATCAAGAGCGCATAACTACCGCTCGGATTCCAGCTGATCGAAAGAATGGTTGATGACGTGTTAGGAATTGTCGTGACCGTGACGCCATCGTACTTGAACAGGATACCCGACGTGCCACCTACCAGCGCAAAGGACCCGTCAGGCTTCCAGGAAACAGTCCAGAAATTGAACCCGGTCGAGATACCGGTTGACACAGTCGTAAGCGATGTTCCATCGTACTTCAGAAGAACCGCAAAGTCTCCCGATATCAGCGCGTAGGACCCGTCAGGCTTCCAAGCAACCGACCGCAAGGCAGTCGTTACCGGCTGGCCAATCAGCGTCAGCGTGCCATTCGGGTAAAGCCTGGAAACCTTTCCGTCGTTGGTGACGACAAGAGCATAGGCCGATTGCGGAGACGCACCGACAACCGTTACAGTTTCGCTACCGCTACTGCCAAGGTGCGACGAATCTCCTGCATAGCTAGAGGTTATCGTGTGGAACCCGGTTATACTAGGCGTGTAGCTGACCGAGCAACTCGCAACACCAACGGTCCCTGAAGCTGTCAGTGAGCAGCTGGGCTGGGAGAATACGCCTGTCGAGTTCGAAGCGAAACTGACAGAACCGCTAGGAGTAACACTGCCTCCACTTGAGGAGTCGGTGATCGTAGCCGAACAATTGGAGGTCTGGTTTACAACAACCGGGCTAGTGCATACGACCACGCTTGAAGTAGTACGCTGATTGATCATCACGTTCGCTCCGGCGCTGGTGCTCGCACTGTGAGCAGTGTCGCCGCCGTATCCGCCTGCGATTGTAGCAGTGCCTGATGCTGTTGCGGTGAAGGTAACAGAACAACTGCCCGAAACTAGAGCGCAGGTCGCGGAGCTGAAAGATCCCGGAGCTCCGGTNTCTGTGAAATTGATGCTACCCGACGGAGTGATCGTTGTTCCCGGTGACGTGTCAGAGACTGTCACAGTACAAGATGAAGCCTGGTTTACAAAAACTGGACTCGAACAGACCAAAGCTGTAGAAGTCGTCCGTGGGTCTACCGTGATACTTGCGGCCGCGCTAGTGCTCCCGCCATGCGACGAGTCGCCACCATACGTGCCAGTAACTAACGCATTGCCACTTGCAGCCGGAGTAAACGTGACCGAGCAGCTACCTGATGATAGAGAGCAAGAGGTCGAGCTGAACGAACCAGCAGGACCTGTCTCAGTGAACCTGACTATTCCCGTTGGAGTAGTTGAGCTGGCGTTAGTGTCTGTCACCGTCGCCGTGCACAATGATCCCTGGTTGACCAGAACTGGGCTGGCGCAGGTAACTGCCGTTGTTGTGTTATGAAGTGGCACAGTGGTCACAGTTACGCTGAACGCTGGACTCGTGCTAGCAGCATGAGCAGAGTCACCGCCGTACGCACCGGTGATCAGGGCGGAACCTGCTGCAGTAGGAGTGAAAATAACCGAGCAACTACCAGACACTAGAGTGCATGTAGTCGAGCTGAAAGAGCCGGCAGGACCAGTCTCGGCAAATGTGACAGTACCCGTCGGGGTGGTTGGGGAGATCGTCGATGTGTCACTCACCGTCGCGGTGCAAGTGGAAGCCTGGTTCACGATCACAGAGGAAGGAGAGCAATTAACAACGGTTGCAGTCGTGTGCTGGCCCACGTGAACCTGGACAACGACCAAGTGCAGTAGCGAGCCACTGGTCGCCTTGATCGTCACGTTGTAAACGCCTGAGGCCTGGTTAGACGGTACCTGAACGGAGAGAACTGAACTCTTCGTCCCGTTTACGGTGAGACTTGGATTGTTCGGGTTCAGAGTCGCTTTAGGTCCAGCAGGGCTCACGGATACCGTGGTGGATATTCCTCCTTGGAATGTGTAGAGGCTCTGGAACAGGATCTGGGAGGTCCCCGAGGATCCTGGGGAGATATTCAAGGTAACAGGGTTGGCCGTCATGTTAAAGTCCGGCACTCGCACTGTCACATTCAACGCGTGGACCAGAGACCCGCTGGTCCCTGTCACGGTCGCAATGTAGATCCCGGTTGGCACCGTCTTGCTCGCAACGATTTTTAGATTGTCGTTGACCGTTTGGCCGACGTTCAACGTCACGGACGGGTTTTGCATCGAGACAGCCAATCCTTGGGGAGAGACAAAGGCCGTTAGAGCGACTGTTCCCTTGAATCCTCCAAGGCCTGTGACAGCAATCGCGGACTGGCTGTTCTGGCCCCGCTGAACCGTCAGAAGGTACGGCTTAGCAACGAGTTTGAAGTCGAACGTCGACACCGTGATACTGTTCGAGACAGAAGCGGTGTGACCCGCAGAATCACTTGTCGTCAGGGTAACGGCATAGGATCCGCCTGCCGAATAGACATGAGTCACCGGGTTTCCTGTTGCCGAGCTTCCGTCTCCGAAAGTCCAGTTGAACATGTAGGGAGAAGAGCCTCCCGACGCCGTGCCAGTGAAAGTTACACTCTGGCCGGGAACGGGGGAAGACGGACTGAATGCAAAGCTGGTGGAGAGTGGATTGGTGGTGAAGAATTCGGCCATAGGAGTAGCTGAGGCGTCGTTAGTTGCCAAGCTAGCGAGGTTCCAGTTGACTTCTACAGTCTTTGTGAACGAGTAGTGGTTGTAGAGGTTACTCGTGACAAAACTAGTCTTTGTCCCTGGTCCTGCCCAAACTGCATAGACGCAGTCCTCAGAACTACCATTGAGGGGGCAGTACCCATTGCCCTCGTCGAAGACGAGGAACAGTGCAGAGCGTTGTGTTGTGAAGGTCCGGCTGTTGAGAATATTCGGCACGAGACCGCTGAGATAGTTGTCTCCTAACGGGATCGAGGTGGCACAGATGCCGGTGACGCCGTGCATGTTGTTGCAATTATTCGGGGTGAGCCACATGAAATTCGGCGCCGCCGCCGAATTCAAGTCGTTAATCAATACACAATCTGTGACAGAGCAAGTTGTCGGGTTTGCCATGACGAGATTAGAACATCGGGCCGGATTACTTGTGATGTCGGTGAAGAAGACGAAGGGGTTGTGTTCTGGAGTATATGGCTCATTGTAGCCAGTGTCGCAACCGCTTGAAGGTGCCTGGTTCTCCATGTAGCCTTTCCAGGTTAATCCTGCGGCTTCAAACCGGTCCACCAAGTTCGCGTTTGCTGATGCTTGGCAGGGGTAGGCGACACAGCCGTTGATGTCTCCTCCGAGAGTGGCTATGTAGTCAGCCTGGCTGAAGTGGGAAACTCCGAGATACTGGGAACCTATCCCGTAGCTGTTGGCGAGGCCGGCAGCGTAGGGGTCTCCGTTTGTGCTCAAGCATGGCGGTGGACTCCGAGCGCAGATGTTGTTGATGCCATGGTCCTCCATCATAATGATCACGACATGATCGAAGTAGGTTCCGCTGGAAGGTGAAGCAGACACGGGTCTTATGCCCCCACCAACCATTGCTGTGCCTAGAACCGAGAGGAATAAACCAGCCAGAAGGATCGCAGCCTTTCCTATGTGAATGCGATTGTTCATGATGTGCCATCCGCGATAAAGGAGAGAATTAGTAATTCTACCCGCGTTGAGTTAACGCATGTGTCGTTCAAGACAGTTTGTCAGGCGATCTGCCGAGTATTTAATCTTGAGAATATTCAGATATATTTTGATGTACTAAGGTACACTTGGGAAAGAAAGCAAGCATTCGAAATTGGATGGATGTGCTCAAGAGCCCGCTCTTGAACGTGCATCGATCGGTTTCTGTCAAGAACCCAAGTTTGAATTAGCCAATTGACTTGGCAGATTGCTACAACATCCAGGCTAAGAGGGGAAAGACGCCCCAGAGGACTTTTGGAAATTAGCCATCAAAAAGGCTCGGCGAAGCAGGGAAAGATCTTGGCAAAACATGCCGATCTTTTGGCATGGCTTAAGTCAGAAATTGGATTAGCGCATGTGCGTGCGAGCTTTATCAATTGTATCTACGCTTGCGCACTAATGACCCGAAAGTTACTGCTCAATCGGAAAAGTGGGCCTACAGCACAGGGTACCAAAAATTGAGATAGCATTTCATTTCTGTAACTTTTCCTTTCGCTAACTATTCTTTTCTGCTAACTAATCTCTGACCCCCCGGGGGCGGATTTTCCCGCCTCCCGCCCTTCGTGGCCGCCCAAATCGCCTTTGCATGAAATCACCCATTATCAGCCCTGATCATGCATCTGGAAGATGGTCCCTATTTTGCCCTTGGATTCGTTCGTGATGGGTCCTAGCTTTCCCGTCTTTTCGCCTTTTCAGTTATGCCTGGATTGCGCCCTGAATCGGCAGAATCGCCGGCAATCGGTGCCTGACAACAAGTTAGCTCCGCGAAGAGGGAAGGGGGTATTGCACAGCGCACCTCGCGAGGCAAGAGTAGAGAGTTCGGACTGGTCACCGAAAGTAAGCTGACTCTCGTGGCACCAGTGCCCTGTTTGTTTTATTTTGTGGCGAAGGCGCGGAGTTTATCCTCAAAGATTGTCCGTGCTGGAAAGCCCATGCTGCACGCGTAAGTGTTGAAATCCAGCAGCTTCTTCCCGTTCCTCACAGCCTTATTCTGTATCTCTCGTATGCTCTCCCCTACTATGGCGTATGTGGACGCGTATCCTGGACCGTTTCCCTGGTGCGCTGGGAAGAGCTGGTGGTAGACCATGCTCTTTGACAAGCCTGTCTTCTTACTCGCCCATTCTATGAAATCCACAAGATCCTGTTTCCCAGAGTTAATCCTCGAATCACCGATGATCCGGAGAAACCGTACAATACGCCACATCCACGTGTAGAACTCGTACTCCTCCGCAATAGCATCGAATCCACCGTGCTTCTCGTAGAAGTTCACCAAGGCCTTCTCGTCAGAACTGAGACCCTTTCTCGTCTTCATCTTGTCCATCACATCCTGAAACTCAATCTCTCGCTGGAACGATATACCCTCAGAAATGGCCCCTCCGAGCGGCGACCACATCATGTCCACCAGCGACGGCTTCGCTCCATACGCAAATGATGAGTTGGACGCGTGAACACAGTGCCCATACTCCTCATGAACCAGTAGATTGAGTAGCTCGCCTGGCGCCGTGCTCGGATCGCGACGCGGGTCCGTCGTACAGATGAACAACTGCTGCGGCTTGTTCGTCAGAGTATCAAAGAAGAACGCGCCGCCGCTCGGAAATATTGCTGTCAGATACGATGGTGTCTCGATCACCTTCGCATCATAGTGCGGATTCACTTTGACAATACTCTTGTTCGCAACCTTCACGACTATTTTTCGAAGTTGTGCGAGGTACGGTATGATCTCGTTTACCTTGACCGCTCTCTTGGCCTTGATCGCCTGGGACACTTTCTCCGCATTCGCAGAAACACCGTACTTCTTCGCCAGCCGAGCCGTCATCCGCTGGAACTTCGGGAGTTCTCGATCTAGATACTTGAGACCCTTCTCTTCAAGCTCGCCAGGCGTCTCTGAATAGTCCCAGAGACGTTGCAAGGCTTGAGCATAGATCTCTTTCCGGCCGAGATCCGCGCCCTCTCTTTTGATGATCTTGTAGACCTCGTCAAAACCCTGGTTCTTGAAACCCTTCACCCGGAAAATCGAAGCATACTTCCTAGTCACCTGAGAAAGATCATCCAGCCCCTCCTTCAACTGCTTATCCGAAGTTTCTTTCTTGATAGTTCTAATTATCTCCTGGAGACCATCGCAACGTATCAACGTGAGCAAACGAAGTCCTGTAGGCCAGTTTCTACCCGCCGACTCAACCGTTGCTGTCTCTAGAGCCTTGATCCCGTTCCTGGTCAGCGCCTTCATGTGGCTGTCGATGATGCCTTCTTTGATCATGTAGCCAAAATACGCGTTCAACACTGACTCGGGGACCATATGAGGCTCGACAAGACCCGCCCATGCGGCGGCCGACTCCAGGAACTTGAGCTGGGACTTGTTCTCAGCCTTCAGCCGAAGCTCGTCAACACGTCGCGAAAACTTCTCGAGATTCCTCTTCGAAGGAATGAATATTTTGCCGACATACTCGTTGAGCCCGTTGATGTAGGCTCCAGACGGATCGAACTCCTTGAACAGGTCAAAGATTTCCGATTCAACAGATGATGCAGGTTTCGGTATAGCCAATGCTTATCCATCAATCCCCGTGTTTATCTTTCTCGACTAAGCGCTCGACTATTTAGTTTTAATCCAAAATACGAGTCCAGCCGAGGCCACGCGAGACTCCACTCGGAACCGTAAAACACATACCACGTCAGCGCAGTCCCGCTCCATCCCAACCTTCCGCCCTCAGTAGCAGGTCCCCTTCTCTGCCTTCTGCCCGCTTCACACGATAAGACCCGTGTTAGCGGATAATGGCGTTTCCGGACAAAGAATGAAGAGGATAAGGATCCAGACTATTTTGCCTGGAATCCCGTGTTATTCGTGGCTCTTCCTGGTCTTCGTTCCCGTTTGCTTCTCGATGCTGCGTAGATTGATCTCCCTGACAAGTGCTTCTGTGATGACGTCGAGGGAGTCAATCTTCTCCTGCATTAGAACATCGGATATCTTCAGTGGATGATCAGGGAGAAGCTCGTTATCTGTTGAAGCAACAAAGTGCTCCCAGTTAATTCCTACGTCGAGCACTGAGTCTGCAAGTTCCTCGTCTGTCACATTGACTGTTTTGGCTTGGTTGACGAAGCTTTGAAACTCCTCATCGGGAACTTGCAGATCCGTTACTGTCCGAATCGGCCTGGGAGTCGTTCCCCCAAGCTCGTGTCCGAGAACATGCGCGAGAAAAGTGAAGTTCTCGATCTCCGTGAAGTGCTTCATCCGGATTTCCAGAGGAGTATCCCCTGTAGGATTAGAATCTGGAAAGTCTGAGATTTGTGGAGCTCCTGTTTGCGGGTCGTCGAACCGGAAGACTCTTGACAGTTTTAGCTGGTTTGGCCGGGTAATGTTTCTTGCGGAATCTTCTTGTTCATCCCACGTCTGCCTATTTTTGGTATCTGAGGCCATTTTTTACACAGCCCGCAGTAGCCGTTCGGGGAATTCATTTCTGATCTGCAACCCACGACTCGGATAGACGGTACTCGTCTTCTAACTCCGTCTATCCACAGTTATCGCGCCGAATCCGATCTCCATATAGAACGGGAACTCAGAGCTCTTAGGAATCGGAGAGGATACACGCGAGGAAGTGTCTTGACAGAGAAGAAATTCAAGTGCCGTCTGTGTGGCGAGACCTTCAACTCCGCTCAGGAGCGGGACGAACACAACCGACAAGTCCATCCGAAGGCTTGCCGACTATCCCACTTGTTCTCGGGAAAGAAGAAGGAGGACAAGCCGAAACCAGAATAGTCTCCCCGGCATCTTAAATAAGAATAGAAATCAAATAACCTTGCGACCATCTTTTGGCCCCGAGAAAGTCTCGCAAGGTCGCACCAAGAACACGTGTAAGATCAAATAGCGATTCTCAGGGCAACCATGAAATCTCGCCGTCCAAAGACTCCATCAAGGCAGCTGAAGACCTCGCTCTCGCCGCATTCGCCTCAGGACTAAAACTGGCAGCAGCATTCGGAACCGTCGCCGCCAAAACCACAAGTCTCGCCCTGGCTTCCATCGCAACGGGAGCGGACAGGTTCTCTGAGCTAGTCAAGCAGGAAGCTATGCGATCGCAGAGGGCCAACTCCCGAAAAACAGCTAGAGCATCTCCCACGGGAACTCATAGAAGAACAGGTAGACGGGAACCCAAGCGAGAAGTCTTGGCGTCCTAATTGGCTAATTGCGCGTGACTTGCGAAGCCTCCTGCGAGCGAAATCTCGCGATCAGATCTCGGCTCGCAAGCAACAACGGCGTGCAAACTACTACGGCTCCCAACACGAGGACCGCTCGTTCGATTGGATAGACGAGGAAGATGAACGGCCAAGAACGCAAAGCGACGCTTCCAAAGAGACTGGCGAAGAGAAGCCCTCCGGTGACGTGTTCGATCATCGTCCCGATGAACGCAACTACCAGCACCGCTTTGGCCAAGTCTCTACGCGATCCAAAACTGAACCGGTCCCCTAGGTTCCGCGTTAAAGGAGACACCAACAACGCGAGCGCGACGAGGTGGAGCCAGAGATATGGAATAGGCGGACTGGGGAGACTAAACCACTGGAAAGGAATCGGCAGACTCGGAAAGTTACTGCCAACGAAAATCTCGGTGTTTGGATTGATAACGAAGAGACCCAAAGAAGCTAGGTACATGAAGGTCGCTTCCGTCCGTCTACCGCGCACGAGAAAGCTGATGAGCGCCACGTTCAGCGCTCCACCGAGAAAATCGAGTCCACCGAATTTCAGGGTCCCGGCTGAACCTGGAATGAAGGCGGCAATCATTGTCCCCAGAAACACGGCGAATATGCCGTAGGATGGAGCGAGGAAGACGCCCAGAACCGGCGTTATGATCCCACTGAACGTAATAGCACCGTTTATCCCGATAAGTCGATCAAGAATGATAGTTCGTGGAATCACATAGAGTGCAGTAAGAGACGCGGTAAGTGTAATCATTCTCGTGTCGAATCTGTTCTTGCGAATCTGCATTTCTCTCTATCACATGTGTCTAGCTGTCGCGCGCAATAACTCGGGTCTTAACGATCTGTTGCAGCTCTCTCAAACTTAGTCCAGTTTCATTGGATATTCTTCGAAGGTCTTCGTACTCCACTTTGCCTCCTTGCGCATGACCCGTCGTTGTAAGCGCCCTCTTTACTTTGACCTGAAACTTCCTTCCTACGACTTCCAGCTCCAAGGTGCCACTGGACCTTCTGCTGATGTGTCTAGAAACCGGCATTTCTCGTACTCCAAGAGTCCCGGTTTCTTCCATCAGCAACTCAGCTAGTCGTTCGCTCTTTGCCTTGTCTGTTATGACAGAGATCAGTTGGCCGGGCCGGTTCTTCTTCATGAACAACGGAGTGATTGATACGTCTCGGGCTCCTGCTTCCATCAGTCTCTCAACTGCCCGTCCAATAACTTCGCCGGAAACGTCGTCCAGGTTTGTCTCCAGGACGACTACTTCATCGTGTGAATGTTCAGTCTCAAAGAGCTCGCCCACGGTGAGACGGAGAACATTAGCCACCTGGTCAAGATCCTTCGATCCTGCGCCGTATCCGATCTTGTGAGGCGTAATTATCGGAACCTCCCCTGTTTCACTGCCTACCAGACTTACTGCGATTGCACCGCCTGTAGGTGTCGTCAGTTCGAATTGGATATTGCTTGTTTTCATTGGAAACTTGTGGGATCTTAGGATCTCGGCGACAGCGGGCGCTGGATTCGGATAGGCTCGCCCAGAGAACTCCGTTACTCCGGTTCCGACGCCAATCGGTCCGCACCACCATCTAGCTCCAGATAGTTCGAGTTCATCTGCGAGGTATGCGACGCCGAGAATGTCCACGAGAGTGTCTGCAGACCCGAGCTCATGAAGCTCTACCTCTTTCGCGGAGTGGCCGTGGACCCGGGACTCAGCTGAGGATAGAGTATCCAAGACGGATTTGACAAAAGACGTTCCCCAATCAGAGAGACCCAATGCTTTCCCGCACCTTAGAGCAGATGATTGAAGATCGCTGGCCTTTCTCTTCGAAACCTTCTCCTCAGATCTTACTTCGACCAGCTGTCCCCTGATTTCTCCTCGCTCGACCATGCTCGTCTTGACATGAACATGACTCGCGCCCGTAAGATTCTCTTCCACTGCCCTGGCGACTTTATCCAGACTCTTCGGGCTCCCACCAAGATCGATAAGAGCGCCTAGGAATTTGTCTCCAGAAGCTCCTGAAGAACTGGCGTCGATTATCACCACTCTTCCGGAAGCTCTCATGCTGACCTGTCCAATTGTTCGCGTGGGCACAAGTATTAATCAAGCTATTTCGAGATTGCCATGATCAGCTTTGGAGAAGTCCGACAACTCTTGCGTCTATGGTCTCGGCGAATGCCCCGTTCTGACTGTTATGGGTGAGAACATGAAGGACATGGAGCAGCGTTCGAAAGTCTATCCAACAGATCCCGGGGCCGCAGCTGTGAATCAAATGATTCAACCCTTTCTCCAACTGAACGCCAACATCTACGCAATGCTTCCCTCTTTCTGTCCCAGCTGTCCCAAAAGAATCGTCGCAGTCGAGAAAGAGCTAGCCCAGATCAGACATCAGACGACCAAGTAAGAAGACCCAGATCGCTCCAGTTTTAGCCACTCACCTAGAAATTCAGATAAGCTAAATTGCAGCCGAACGGAGTTCATTTCGGTTAGTCACTTGGCCTCTCTGGGCCTTGGCGGGCCTGTTGGTTTCTGCTTCGCCACCACAGGTTTCTGTAGCGCGCTCCTAGTGGCTCGTGTCTGGGAGTATGTTTCCCTTGAATCTTATCTCAGATGTGGCCTTTCTTGTCCAATTCGCTCGTCTGACGTGTTTCAACTACACCACTTCTACTATGGTCTGGCAATGCTCTTGCTCGCCACTAGTTTTCTGGCGGTTACCAAGAGGCAGAGGGTAAGATGGGACGCGGCCTTGATGTTTGGAATAGGAGCAGGGCTTTGTATTGATGAGGCAGGCCTCTTGCTGTTGAGAGTCCCTTACAACGATCTGCTCTCAATTTTCTTACTGGCATTGTTTGGTTCGGCCATTTTCGGGGGAACCATTAACGCAGCTTTCCGGGACGGGACACGCGAGTTCAGGATATTGGACCGAGCGGATATTCTAACCCTGTTGTCGATCCTTCTCGGTATGGCTGGAGTTCTCTATCTAGATCGGCCTCTGATCACAATAGTAGAAATTGCTGGAGGTGTCTCTTGGGCCTTTGCTCTCGCTCTTGCCACCCTCTTCGGAAAGAAGCACTTTCTCAGGGTCTGGGCGAGACCAGGCTAATCTAGCCGAATTATCTTCAGCGCATTGCTGTGTCGTGGCCGAACTGATTTCATTTTGAGGATTTCTTGGCTGGGCTCGATATCGCTAGGCGGTAGCCATCGGGGTCTGTGAAACGCGCTTCCCGTTCTCCCCAGGAATCCTTCGGTTTTTCGCTGAACTTTACTCCTCGCTTTCTTAGGGTTCGGTACCAGAAGTCAACGTTATCGACTTCAAACTCTATCCCGGCAGTTCGTTCCCCAATCCCAGGTCGACGACTCCCCCTTGGAAACGGGTGTAAGCCTATCTGANGCCTGTTCGGGGTGATAAACGGCAACGTATTCGGGAGAAAAGTCGTACAGTAGATGGAAGCCCACTTTCCTGGTGTAGAAGTCCCTAGATCGTTGTACATCCTTCACTTGCAACAGCACCTGGTGCAAGCGTAACCCAGCCTTGCTACGGCGCATGACTTGCCACCTGCCCAACAAGTATTATGGATTTACACATTTCAGGTGAGTACGCAATTGACCGCAATTCTTGTTGTCCCCGTTAGGTAGCGCACAACCATAATCCCATCATCACCTGGTTGTCTCCTGGATCAGGAACTAGGTCTTTTCAGGGGTCGTGAGGGCCGCTTCGTATCTCTTCCTAACGAAGGGCATAACGGATCTTACATCTCTAGGACCCTTCAACGGCGTTACCCAGAGCCTGCCTGTTTGACCGGTCATTTCGAATGGCTTCCCGCCGAATTTCGCCTTGACTTCTTTCTGGTCTTTTTCCGAGAGCTTCATCAGAACGACGCCGTTTGTTACGAGGAAACCGATAAATTTTCGATTGTAGAAGTAGCAGAGACAACCCATCATTGGTTTGGAGGTCACTCCTTTCCATGTCAGAACCTCCGCATCGAACGTCTTCTGAATATCGACCATCTTCTCTTCGTCATAATACTTCATGATTTCTGCCGGTTTTCAGATCGACCTTTAAAGCTCGTCTAGTCAAAGGCAGGTGTCAGAGCCTTGAGCCGGTTTCGAAGACCCCTACCGTCAAGTCCGGATGATGCTAGACTCCTAGAGGTGGCTAGTAGTCTCGGCCAGCAGCTCGATCTTCCAGGGCTCAACCTCAGGGATATTCGATGGATGGAATGGATACCAGCCGGCCGCAGCACTCGCTCCGTACCTTCCGATTGGTGCATGTTTCTTCGTCATTCAATGATACTGCCGGCACGTATGATGGGGAAACTGACCGTCGAAGAATGGCGGCCCATAATCGCTTCCTCGCTCGTGTTCGAGAAGAAGATAAGACGGTCAATGAGGGGCACCACGTTCCTGCTAACCGGGCTACCGCTGATAGTCTCTCTAGGAGGGACGATAACCGCTGCCATCCTCTTGCAAATGTCATGGATTATCTTCCTCTACCCTGTACTCCTCTTCCCGCTGGCAATTCTCGGGGGTAGGCGCTATAATGCCGACCTGAAGAGAGCAAGACTAGAAGCCGATTCTCAGACATCTTCTGTAATAGGAAAGGACGCGCTGCTACAGGTTATGAAGAAGATCGACATGATGGGTCTTGACGACATTGACAGATTGAAAAGCGGGAGAGGCGGTCGTCGCCTTGCGAGTCTTCCGAGCATCACCGAGCGTATTGACAATCTTCAGGGACTATCTTCGCTCGCCAGCTTTTCTTCAATATGAGTTGATGGATTGCGTGCCTTCGCGGCTTTCTTGAAAAGTTCCACGAATCGGAGGGCCGCTTCGGCCTCGGGAGGAGCGGTCCTTCTAAGGAGTTTTAGGTTGGTTTTGGAATCGTTTGACAAGACCGAACATTCCAAGGAACAGTGCTACTCCCGCTACAAGGTTCACGGCTGAACTGAGGATTGTCGTCGTGACTCCGACCGATTCTATGAGGGTGGAAATCTGATCAGTAGGGAGCATGAGCTCGAAAAGGAGAGACACTACGTTTCTGACGGTTAGTAGAGCGAACGCGGCTATGATGAGAGTCCAGGCCCGGAATGACCCTGTTAGTTTTGTCACTCGGTAGGCGTAGAAGAACACACCCGCCTGCAGTATGAGTTCGACGACGCTGATGAAATAAAGAGTCGGAATTACAATAGGATCAAGCATTCAATCTACGCCTTCTTCTGTTTCTCTGAGGCTCCGCGGAACAGTTCCATGAACTTCTCTGATGCGACCTTTCTCGGCGAACCGCTGATGATTCCTTCGTAGTTTGAGAAGGCTGACTCTATCTTGATGCCTGCCGGTGTTATTTCGTATTCTCTAAACCTCTTGTCATGATCGCTTCCCCGCATTTTCAGAATCACAAGGGCTTTGCGTAGCGATGACTCGATCTCTACGGGTTTGAGTGCGAGGATACAATCGACTAGGAAGCTGAGCCCTACATCGGTTACGCTGAAGGCTCCTCCGCTTATCTGAGGTGACTCCCACAGCAAAATGGAACTGACTCCATGGGTCTTGAGATACCTGACGATCCGGTAGGCTTCCATTCTCATGTCATCTCTCTTCACAAACATCTCTAGATGACTGAGCGAGTCGATGACGAGCCGTCGAGGCTGAATATCCCGAAGGACATCGTCCAGCAAACTACCGTCTCCGGACTCTAACACGAGACTTGGGGATGTGCAGATTACGCGGAACTTGTCCTCCTCTTCCATTTTACGGAGGTCCCACCCGAAGTTCTTCGCATCCCTATAGATCTGGTCAGGGAGCTCTTCGAAGGTTACATAGATCCCAGGCTCTCCACGCTTCACTCCGTTGACAAGGTATTGCAGAGCCAGGGTTGTCTTTCCCGTGCCTGCGCTTCCCGCGAGCATGACAGCGTCACCCGGCATGAACCCTCCTCTAAGCATCTCGTCAAGCTCGACAATTCCAGTCTTTACCCGACCACCTTCCGCTATTCTACTGGAAAACAATTGGTCGAACTCCGAGGATCCGGTCTTGGGTCGTGGTGTGCTCATTTCGCTACACCTATCTGGACTGTCTTGAGGTGGTTCGCCACCGACTCTAGGATTTCACGGTCCCTTGCGCGGTCCAGGAACACGACTTCAGAGGCTCCAATCCTCTTTTGCTTTAGAAGCCCCAATTGCAGGAGTTCTCTGAGGTCGGAGATGACCGTGATGGTTGTTCTCCCGATTCTACGTGCTATTCCGTCGACTGTGTCAATAAGTCCCGGGTTCTTGTGGAAGAGGATGAGGAGGTCTCCTCTGACCTCTGACGCGAGCAGTGTCGAAAGGATTTCCCCGCCGCTCATTTCGGCCTGCTCTCCACGAAACAGACTTCTTTCGCTGTTTCCAGCGACTTCTCATAGTCGAATCGTGCGTCCGAGTTGTAGGGTATGCTCAGTTTTCGGTAGAGATCTTTGACGACGATCCTTTCGAGAACAGATGCCCCGTTACCGAATAGTGACTGTAATCCCCTGTCAAATTCCTTCGGGTTGTCCGAGTCGTCAAGCAACCCCTTCGACGCCAGAATATCAAGGACATAGCGGCCCAATGCGTTAGCAAGAGCATCGCAGACGATACCCGTGAGCAAAGACGAGAACGCTTCCTCCACTGCAGAATTCGATTTTGCGCCCGACTTCTGACCGGTCCAGAGATTACCGTGAGCATTAGCTGAACTGGACTCGCGCGTTCCCATTGCCATGCTCATCATGTTTTCACATTGCTGGCGTGATAGCTGAGACATGAACTGGTTGTAACCCCGGTTTCGATCTTCGTGGACAGGATTCTTCCAATCTTGCACTGGAGAGCCAGATTTTCGAGAGAATCAATCAGTCGAGACGTTCGCGCCTAAGGATTTCAGAAGGAGGCCGGCTTCGTTACACATATTATCTGATCGCTTCGCTATGACGGGTTACAATATCCGTATTCGATTGCCTTCGACTAGGGGCCGTTGGACGAGGAGGATCTTTTGCGGTCTTCTCTAGTGGAGAGTTTCTATGAGACTCTCGGGTACTGTTTCGGAAAAGTCCTACTGGAAACGCTGGGACCCAGAGTACAGGCATCCGTATACGATCTCCTAGGACGGAGTGGAATCAAGAAGGAAGAGATTTCCAACAGGTTCGATGGCGTTGTGCAGGCGTTAACCAGCACCCTAGGAACCTCCTCCAGGGTCATAGTACACAGGACAGTTGTTGAGATGTTCAAGGAATATTCTCAGAGGCTTGACTTCTCGTATACTGACTCTCTGCGAGATCGTCTTGCATTGTTGAAAGAGGCGGTTGTTGCAAACCATGTCCTCCCTCGAAGGTTACGTGAGGAAGGGACGTTCGACAGCGTGGAGAAGCCGGACTGGTCCGAGGGAAATGCCCTGAAAGGCCAAGCGTACAGCAGCCTCTATCCCATGAAAAAGGGCGTCAAGACATAGAAATCAACCTGACACTCTGTCGGTTGGGAAAGCGCTAGGCTAGACTAGACCCTCTTCCACCGAGTCCGACTTCTTGTATAGGACGAAAAAATCGCCCATTGTCAGCCCTGATTCCGAATCCAAGCCCACGATTTCTGGATCATGATTTTCCACGCTTATCCCATAGGGGAATATACGGGGAAAGAAAGAGGCATGACAAGCTGTCAATGAACCCGTGTCAGAGAATCAATCCCGAAATCACAGCCAGACAGAAACGGTAGTCAGAAAAAATTGGATCCCTGCGCATCTCGCGTGCCATGAGCGGTCCCCCCCGGCGGGATGCTCCTGAAAGTATTCCAAGCACGAGATTCACAAGACGAAGACCGACAGGCGAAAAACACGCTTTTTGGAATCAGTCTAGGATCGAAACGCGAGACCCTTCTTGAGATCCGGTTTTTAGAACGGGTTTTTGAAACCAGTTCTTGAAGCGGTTTTGAAACCGGTTTTAGGATCGAAAAGCGATTTTCATGGGGGCCCGGCGGCCTACTCGAGTCTCGCGCTGCTCCCTTAGTGAAAGTACTGTTGAGGTGCTATGCTTTTTCCCAGGCGCAAAAGTCGCTGGGCGCTTCCAGGTGCCTGTTGATCGCGACCTCGGCAATCGCTTCAGAATACTTGGCCATCTGTCCAACGTCCCAGACGATCGACCGTAATCCGACAGCAAGGTTGACCTCTTTGACGCTGCGCATGACGCTCTCCGTCAGCTGCCTCTCAACCTGCTCGCAGCTCGCGACCCGTTCGATACAATCGTTCGACTTTTTCAGATCGCCCTTCATCAGTGCGTTGAACGAGTCCTCGATCAGCAAGCGCACCTTATCGCTGTAGTCGAGAATACCCTTGGTAAGCTTCGGATCCACACTCTTAGCGTTCCCCTTCAGCCTCAACGCCTCCTGAGCGATGTGCGAGGCGAGATCGCCCATTTGCTCGAGACTCTTCGCGATAACCCTGTTTCCTACAACGTGCATCGGCCCGTCGATGCCGACCTCTTTCGCCACCCGTCGATCCAGAACCGCCAGAAGCAACTGTCGAATAATCATCCAGTAGATACGATCAGCTTCCTCCTCCATGTGCAAAACCTCGTCCGCTAGATTCGGTCTTCCCTCCACGACCGCTTTCACAGCGGTCTCCAGCATCGAGCTGAGAATAATCTGCAACCGCCGCATCAAGCCGTAGATCGGGAACTTTGTCGGATCAACAAAACTCTGCAATGTAACCGACTTCAAACTCTGCTCCACAATCCCTAACCCAGTCAACCGCCGGCTAACCGCTCGAACCTCTTCTAGGTGACGCTGGGAGAGCTCTTTCTTTGCAATAATCTGGACCGTATCATGCCCTGTTAGATAGTTCGCGGTGATGATCCTGGTGAGAAGGTTCGGAGCATCACAAATGTCCGCGTTAATGACATACCGGAAGTTTTCCCGTTCACGGGTTAATCCTGGATAAACGGTTATTCCACCGTCAGACTCTCGTCTGAAAGTAACAATGTCCCCCTGCTTGAGACTAACCTGTTCGACCCAGTCCTTAGGTAACGAGACAATTAGGGTGGAGTAACCGACTTTCTGGACCTTACGAGCTTCCATCATTTGAGACAAATCTAGGTTCCTCTATACAGCATAGAATTAGCGGCTAGAATATAGACTTACGTTTGCAAGTAAGGGATGTCTATACCAAGCACGCCGAATCGGAGAGAATACCAGAAAACCCGTTTACATGTACTTTTTCAGAACGGCCTCAATCTTCGCCTTCGGAACAGCACCGACAATTTGATCAACGAGCTTACCCTGCTTGACAACAAGCATTGTAGGGATCGCCATTATGCCGAACCGGCCTGAGACGGCCGGATTCTCATCCGTGTTTAGCTTCCCGAACACTACCTTTCCGGAATACTCCTTCGCCAACGCATCAACGATCGGACCGACAATACGACAGGGACCGCACCATGGCGCCCAGCAGTCGATGAGAGTCAGAGAGTATTTCTGGACAAACTGGTCGAACGTCGAGTCCTCTACTTTTACTGGTTCAGCTGGATAGTCTGCCATTTCTGTCAACTGCAANCGTGCCGATTCAGGCTGGATATATAGTTCTCACTAGAATTTTCCTGCTAACTCTACCTGGCGCTTGTTTTTCATCAGCCTCGAGACCCTCAGGACTCCGCCGAGTTCTAGTTTCATGAGATTCTTGTTCAGCTCGCGAAAGCTTACCTCTCCGAAGCTAGCTTTCAGTTCCTTGTGCAGATCAAGGTCTGTGAGAGGCCCCTTCTTCTCAACGATCTCTACGATTGCGAGGGACATTGGCCTCGGACTCCAGATATTGTTCAAGCGTGCATTTCGCCAGGCCGCCCCGGTTCTCTGCTTCTTCTAAGTAATCGGGACCGGAGCTCTTTCTTTCTTGAACCGCTTGCCGAATCCCTGGTACCAGTTCTCCATGTCCGGAGTGACTGAGGGTTTGATCCTTTCCAGCGCATCCCTGAAATCTTCCCGTGTGACATTCTTGGATTCAATATCGCGACGAAGAGATACGAGTCCAGCCTCGCGAACGACAGCTTCGAGATCCGCACCAGAGTAGCCTCCCGTTTGGGATGCCACATGGTCAAGGTCGACATCTTGGGATAATGGCATGTTTGTGCAGTGGATCTTCAAAATCTGCATCCTCGTCGCGTGGTCGGGCGCTGGGACGAAGATCAGCCTGTCGAATCTTCCAGGGCGCAAGATTGCCGGATCAATAATGTCAGGCCTGTTTGTAGCGCCAATTACTACAACGTTCTCTAACGATTCTATTCCGTCAAGCTCTGTGAGTAGTTGGCTTATGACTCGCTCCGATACTCCGCTGTCACCGAAGCCGGTTCCTCGTCTCGGAACAACCGAGTCTAGCTCGTCGAAAAAGATGATGCTCGGTGCTGCCGTTCTTCCTTTCCGGAAGACTTCACGTATCGCCTTTTCAGATTCTCCGACCCATTTGCTGAAGAGCTCNGGACCCTTGATAGAGATGAAGTTCGCTTCGCTCTCGGTCGCTACCGATCGGGCTAGCATGGTCTTCCCACAACCGGGCGGTCCGAAGAGCAAAATCCCCTTGGGAGCGCGAATNCCAACCCTCTTGAACACTTCAGGCTTCTTCAACGGCCACTCGACAGCCTCCTGCAATTGCTGTTTGACCTCGGTCAATCCACCCACATCACTCCAGTGGACTGTCGGCACCTCGATGTACACCTCCCTCATCGCCGTCGGAGTGATCTCTCGGTAAGCGTTCATGAAATCCTCAAGGTTAACCTCCATCTTCTCCAGTATACCACTAGGTACTCGTTCTTCTTCGAGGTTTATTTCCGGAAGATAGCGTCGGAGCGCCTTCATAGCCGCCTCGCGGCACAAAGCGGAAATGTCAGCTCCAGTGTAACCATGACATATGTCCGACAATCTCGGGAGACCAACGTCAGACGCTAGAGGCATCGTTCGCGTGTGAATCTGGAGAACCTCGTACCGTCCCATCTTGTCCGGGACCCCGATCTCAATCTCCCGGTCAAATCGTCCAGGCCGTCGGAGAGCAGGATCGATAGCGTTCGGCCTGTTCGTAGCTCCGATGACAATGATGTTCCCACGAGCACCCATTCCGTCCATCAAAGAAAGGAGTTGCGCGACGACCCGTCGTTCAACTTCTCCCGTCACTTCCTCTCTCTTTGGTGCGATGGCGTCCATTTCGTCGATGAATATGATGCTAGGAGCAGTCTCCTGGGCTTTCTGGAAGATCTCTCGCAGACGAGCTTCTGATTCGCCGTAGAACTTCGACATGATCTCTGGTCCAGATATGACGTAGAAATTCGCGTCCGACTCGTTGGCAACTGCCTTTGCCAGCAGGGTCTTGCCGCAGCCTGGCGGTCCGTAAAGAAAGACGCCTTTTGGCGGTTCGATGCCGAGTCGCTGGAAGAGCTCAGGATGGCGCAGTGGAAGCTCGACCATCTCTCGGATTCTCTGGATCTCGCTGTGGAGCCCGCCGATGTCCTCGTAGGTAACAATGGGTATTCCCTTCTTCTCCGGCGTAGGCTCGCTCATCACCTGAACTACCGTGGACTCGGTGATCTTTACAGGGCCATGAGGCCGCGTTCTCGTTGCGATCAGCGGGACNGCGCTGCCGAAGATGCTGAGAAGAGTCATGTCGCCTTCGACAAAGGGCATGTCCATGAATCGCCTTTTCACAAAGCCAACGAACTCCTCGTCAACACTCAACCTGACATCAGTAGGAGCGAAGACGATTGTCTGTGAATCCTTGACCTCGGCCTTTTTGATCGTGACGTACTCGTTTAGGGCGACTCCGGCGTTTCTCCTGAGCAGTCCGTCCATCCTGACGATTTCTTGGCCCTGGTCCTCTGCATATGCCGGCCAAGCGATAGCGACAGTCGTCCGTTTACCGTGAACATCGATAAAGTCGCCTGCGGTTATGGCGAGCTTCTGCATCGTCTCGTTGTCGATTCTTACCTTTCCGTGGCCTACGTCTCTCTGCTTAGCGTCAGCTACCCTTAGCTGTGCTTCCTTAGGTACCATTGTCATTTGGACTCCTTGACCTCGATTGGGGCAGCCGGTTGAGGAGAAGACGAGCGTTCAGTGCCGCACTGGCCGCTCCTAACCTTAAGCTTCAAAAATCTCACTCCTCCTCAAAAGACTTATCATCACTATTAATGGAATCTCCGGTCTTCAGCAATTTCTTGATTGCGATCGATAGCAAAAGGAAGCTACCTACTCCAATAGGCGAAACGCTGTAGCCGTTCTTGTCCTTGATAACCAACTCCCGCTTCGGAGCCCTGTTTACCAGGTCGGACACGTACTTCGGGTTCACAGCCACCTTTAGGAGGTCTGTGAAGGATGCCGAGTTCTCGCAGTCCCGGATCATATGGTTGACCATTTGGAGTCTTTTCTTGTTGGAGAAGAAGTCGCAGATCTCGCTTAGCGAGTCTAGGTCCGCCTCGGAGTTCTTGAGTTCCTTAAAGACGATTTCCCGGACTTCCGGCTGCCATTCCTTCCCTGAGAGAGGGAGGTCCAGCAGGACCTTGCTTCCCTCGTGAAGTGTGAATCTAACGGTCATGGCATACGGAAAAGTCGATCCGATGCTATTTAAAATTAATGTTACTTAATTACCACTTGTTAAGTTTAGGCAATTCTACGAGAGACGAGAACCTCGACCTCGCCTATCCCGTTGTTCGACTTTAGCCGCCGCTCAACCTCATCCATGACCCCCGAGGCCTCTTCAGGCATCATGATGTGCACGACTAGAGCGACGAGCCCGAAGGCGACTGGTTCCTCGTCGAACTTGTAGATAGTGGCTATACCCTCGAGAGATCTCGTGATCGCCTGCTTGAGACCGTTCATGTCCGCTATGATATCAGAGGGGAATATCTTGAGAGAAACCATGACCCTTGCCAAATCTGCTCGCCTTCTATGGTCCTGAGAAGCCGCACTTCTGGCATTTGTAGGAGCGGCCGAACCCTCGGCACTTCTCGCATCGCCAGATGGTTGTCTCCCCGCACTGTGGGCAGGGAAATTTCACCGCACCTTCGCGGGGCAGTATCATGCGTCCGCACCAGTTGCAGCTGGGCATTCGAACGGTGCGAACTTCTGTCAACATTAGCGACGAAAAGCGGAGTCGCCTTGCGCATTATATGCCTTCCCACGAAGCCTATTACAAGGCAAGCACCTGACAGAACGATCTTGTCCCTCTAGGGTCAACCCATAGAGTTATCAGTCATAATTCGAAATTACAGATCGCCAGAAAAGATGCAACCCCTGAGTGTGCAGACTGTAATCTCAGGCTTGGTCTGGGTCATATGCGGCTTAGTGGTTGTAGCTACCAAAGTGAGCTTCTTCGCGAGATCCGCATCAGTCTACTGGGAATATGTCGGCGGCCTAATGATCCTTTTCGGTCTTATCCGGCTTTTATGGGGGCTTGTTAGGGGCAGCAAGAACACGAAGCCCGGATTCTGGTCAAGATTGTTCTGAATCTATACAACAAGTTTCCCATCCTCGGGGAGCCGGTCCCTTGAAGCAAGACCATCCAGGCTCAAGAAAAGGACCGACTTCGAACAGCATTATTACCCAAAAAAAAAATCACCCCATTTTCAGCGCCGATTCCGAATCTAGGTCCCCGATTTCTAGAAACATGATCTTCCACGCTGGTCCCTAGGGATACCCGCGGGGATCGAAAGAAGCCAAACAACCGATAACACG
>JGI25382J43887_10000037_pt1 | contig 24991 bp, 26 predicted proteins | sample GraSoi013_1_40cm_3_FD_43887 | JGI IMG/M metagenome (IMG submission 43887) | reverse complement strand
GCCGGCCGGCAGCAGACCCTCGCGGGCCAGAGCCCACGCCGTGCCCAGGGTGGGATGGCCGGCGAAGGGCAGCTCGCGGGCCGGGGTGAAGATCCGCACGTGAGCCACGCACTCCACCTGCGTGGCCGGCAGCACGAACGTCGTCTCCGCGAGGTTCATCTCGCGGGCGATCGCCTGCATCTCGGCGTCGGCCAGCCCGCGGGCGTCGAGCACCACGGCGAGCTGGTTGCCGGCGAGCGGCCGGTCGGTGAAGACGTCCACCTGGAGGAAGCGCCAGACTCGACTCACCCGGGGAGCATGGCGCGCCGGCGCGGGCGAGGTCAAGCGATCCCGGAGGCGTCGAAGGCGGCCGGGATGTGGCGGACGTGGCTCCCGCCCTGGGCGTCGAGGGTGACGGCGACGACGTCGAAGCGGCAGCGCGCGGTCTCCAGGCGCTTCCATTTCAGGTAGTGCTGGGCCAGGCGCACCAGGCGTCGTTGCTTGCGCCAGGAGACGGCGGCGGCCGGCGCCTCCCCCCAGTCGGCGCGGCGGCACTTGACCTCCACGAACACCACCAGGTCGCGCTGGCGGCAGACGAGATCGATCTCGCCTTCGGGCAGGCGCACGTTCCGCGCGACGACCGTCAGCCCCGCGCGCTCGAGGCACCGCGCGGCCGCCTCTTCCGCCGCCTGGCCGACCGATCGCCGCCGATCCGCGGATCGCCGCTCGTCCACCGGGCCTGTGTACACCGGCGCGCCGGCGGGAGAAAGTGTGCACGATTCGCGACAGCGGCCCTTGGACGGGCGACGGGGCGGCCGAGAACCGCCCCCGTCCCCGCAGGCACCTCGGCGGAAACAACGGCGGCCCCGGGGTTCCAGGGCCGCCGTCGGCGACAGCGGACGACGAATTACGGGCAGGGGTTGTGGAGCTGTACGTTCCCGCCCTGCAAGAGGCCCGATTGTTTGTAGCCGTCGCTCAACCCGATCGCGAGCAGGTCGTTCCGGCCGGGCTCGCCGTTGTCCGCCACGTCGATCACGTAGCTGCCCGGCTGGCCGTTGATGTCCGCGCCCCCCGCGAAGCGGCGGCTGGTGGAGCCGGTCTTCTCGTACGAGCTGATGCTGGTGGCCGTGACCTTCTTGCCGCTGGCGTGGTCGATGTAGTTGAGGTGAACGCTCGGCGTCAGCGATCCATCCTTGAACCCGGCGTTGAAGCCGAAATTGGCCCGGCCGCCGGGGACGTCGATCCATCCACCGCCCGTGACGAAGTCGTGGCAGGGACCGGGCCCAGTGACCGCCCGGCAGTCGATGTCGCTCTTGGAGCTCGAGAGGATCACCTCGGCGACGCCAGGCACCGTGAGATGGATGGCGTTGACGCGGATCTCCTGGTGGGTTCCGGTCGCGACCGTGGTCTGCTCGTTGATGACGAGAGTGGCCACGCCGAGGATCGTGACGGTGGTGTTCGCGGGAAAGCCTCCCGGCGGAGCCTCGATTCGCTGGCCTCCGAAGGTGAGCTCAGCGACTTCGGTCGAGCCCCGGGTTCCGGCGCAGGTGGCGTCCGACTCGGTTCGGAGGAAGGAGGCGGTCAGCTGAGCCGGCTGGCCGGGGAGCACGACCACGTCGGCGAGCGACGCGGAGCTCTGGGCCTTGCCGCTGGCGCCGCTGGTCGAGGCGAGCAGCACCTGGGCCCTCAGGACGTTGTCGAGGGCGGGCTGGTTGAGCGCCGTGGTATCCAGCAGCGCGGCGGACTGGACGCCGCCCTCCGCCGGAAGCTCGCCGGTGTCTGAAATGGTGAGAGGTCCGGTGAGCGACGTGTTGACGAACGCGGCGAACGCCCGCCCGCTGAAGGTCGTCGTGGTCTGAGCCGCCGCGGCTCCCGTCATCGTGGCCACCAGGGCCACCAGCGCCGAGAGACCGACGAGCCATCGCGTCATTCGAAGCTTCATCGCTTGTCTCCTCCCCCAAGGCCGTTCTGGGCTCGCGCCGAGTGCGACACGCGTGTGATCCGGCCGAGGCCTGGGTGTTCGCTCGCCCGGAGGTCGCAAACTCGGTGCCGGATTTGCCGGGGCGCCCCTCCGCGAGATAACTCCCGGAAATAACGGCAGAGTGGAGGACGCGGGCCGCCCGGTGGCCCTGGCGCGGGCGCCAGGGGGCTGGCAGGCGCGCCCGGGCGGTGGCGCCAGAGGCCACGATCGGCGGGGCGAGCGTCAGGACGTCACGAGGCGCGGTACTCCCGGGCGTGAATGCCGTAACGCTTCATCTTGAGGTGAAGAGTCTTGAAGTCGGTTTTGAGGATCCGGGCGGCCTCGGTCTTGTTTCCCCGCGCGGCTCGCAGCGCCCGCTCGATCGCGTGACGCTCGGCCTCGGCCGCGGCCGTCGCGGCCATCTCCCTCAGCGACCCCCCGACCGGCGACGGGGCCGCGTCTCCGACCGCAGGCGTCTCGGAGGCCTCCGCGGCCAGGGCGAGATGCTCGGGCCGGACCCGACCCGAGCTCTGCAGCACGGCCCGGCGGATCACATTGCGGAGCTCGCGGACATTGCCCGGCCAGGGATACCGGACGAGAACCTGAAGCGCCTCGTCCGATATCCCGCGCACCGGCCGTCGAAGCTCCATGCAGGCCTCGGCGAGGAAGAGCTCCGCCAAGTACACGATATCGTCTCGCCGTTCTCTGAGCGGAGGCACGGTGACGATGAATTCGTTCAGCCGATAATAACAGTCCTGTCGGAACCGGCCCTCGTGCACCTCGTGGTCTAGGGGGACGTTGGAGGCGGCGATGATCCGCACGTCCATCGGGACGGCGCGTGTACCGCCGAGGAGGCGGACCTCGCGCTCCTGGAGGACCCGCAGCAGCTTCGACTGTGTGGTCAGGGGGAGGTTGGCGATCTCGTCGAGGAACAGCGTTCCGCCCTCGGCAAGCTGAAAGTGTCCCTCCTTGCGCCGGACGGCACCGGTGAACGCGCCCCTCTCGTAACCGAACAGCTCGGACTCGATCAGCGTTTCCGGAATCGCCCCGCAGTCGAGGGCAATAAAGGGCTTGTCGCGCCGGGGACTGAGCCGGTGGATGGATTGAGCCACCAGCTCCTTTCCCGTACCGGTCTCCCCCTGGATGAGGATGGTCAGGGTAGAATCGGCGACCTGCCTGACCTGCTGGATGACCTGCAGGATCTGCGGACTGCGACCCATGAGCCACCGCAGGGGACCGCGTTCGACGAGCTGGCTCTTGAGCTCCTCGATCTCGGCTCCGAGCTCGTGACGCTCGAGGGCTCGCCGAACGACGATCGCCACCTGTTCGTTGTCCACGGGCTTGATAAGGTAGTCGTAGGCGCCGAGCCGCATGGCCTGGACCGCGGAGGAGACCTCTCCGTGACCGGTGAGAATGATCACGGGCACCCGAGGCGCCACCGCCTTGAGTCGCCTCAGGGTCTCCATGCCGTCGATCCCCCGCATTCTCAGATCCAGGATCACGACGGCCGGAGTCTCCGACACGATCAGGCGCAGCGCCTCCTCGCCATCGGCTGCGGTCTCCACCTGGAACCCCTCGGCGCCCAGGGCCATCGCCAAGACGGCCCTGGTGGCAGGCTCGTCGTCGACGACCAGGACTTTCGGCGCTGGTCGCTCTCCTCCGGGCGAAACTGATCGCGCTGTCACCGCGCGCTCATGACGCTGATCGTCAGGGGGACAGAACTGGGTGGGCTCTCCGTCACTGGCTCCCTTCCTTCGGTAGCCCGGCTGTCAGGTCGTCGCCTGACCCGTGGCTTTGCGTCCCCGCCTCACGGCGGGTTTGCCCTTATCGGGAACGGACTCACCTACGATTCTAGGCGGGCCCAGGTGCTTCCACAAGGGCCCACCGGCGGATTCCCCGCCGCCAAGCTAGGTCGCGGGAGTGGCGGCGAGCTTCGCCCGGCGGAAGCGGGCCTTGTCGTACGTGATCCAGATGACGATGGCCGGGAGAGCGTGAACGACCTAGTCTTCGCCCTCCAGCACGAACAGCTCACCCTGACGCCAGACGCCGGCGAAGGTGCGCCGATGGATCGGGCAGGGGCCGTAGCGGTCGAGGGCGGCGAGATGCTCGGCCGTCCCGTAGCCCTTGTGGCGGGCGAAGCCGTACTCGGGGAACTGCTCGTCCGCCGCCACCATGATCCGATCGCGCGTGACCTTGGCCACGATCGAGGCCGCGGCGACGGTGGCGCAGCGCACGTCGCCGTCCACGAGATTGCGCTGGGGACAGGGCAGGTCGGGCAGCGCCACGAAGTCGGTGATCACCAGCTCGGGCGGAATCGGGAGCCGGCCCAGGGCCTCCAGCATGGCCAGGCGGGTCGCTTCCAGAATATTCACCCGGTCGATGGTTTCGTGGTCGACGATGCCGATGCCCACCGCCAGCGCCTGTTTGTGGATGGCGTCAAAGAGCTCTTGGCGCCGCTCGGGCCTGAGCAGCTTCGAATCGGCGAGACGTCGGATGCGCCGCTCCGGCGCGATGATGACGGCGGCGGCCACCACGGGACCCGCCAGCGGCCCCCGCCCCACCTCGTCGAGGCCGGCCACGCGCCCGACGCCCGACCGCCAGGCCCGGGCTTCGTAGCGGTAGGGCGCCGACAGAAACGGCGTCACGCCGGAGACCGCCCGGGCTTATTGGTCGGCGACAGTCGTCGGGACCTGTATCACGCGCTTCTCGCGGACCCGGGCCGCCCGGCCCGCGAGCTTGCGCAGGTAATAGAGCTTTGCGCGGCGCACGCGGCCCCGGCGCGCCAGCTCCACCCGCTCGATGCGCGGGGAGTGCAGAGGGAACGTGCGCTCGACGCCCACGCCGTACGAGATGCGCCGCACCGTGAAGGAGGCGCGGGCGCCCTCGCCGCGCTTGCGGATCACGACCCCCTCGAACAGCTGGGTGCGCTCCTTTTCGCCCTCCACGACCTTCACGTGCACCCGAACGGTGTCACCGGGGCTGAACCCGTCGCGGTCCTTCTTGAGCTGCGAAGCCTCCACCAGCCGGATGGCGTCCATGAGGTCGTCCCCTTCCCCTCCGTGATTCGCTCACTCGGGCTTCTCGCCCCGTTTGAAGCCGTCCACGAGCCTCCGCTCGTCCTCCGTCAGGTCCGCGCGCTCGAGCAGATCCGGGCGGGCCCGCCACGTCCGATACAGCGCCTGCACCCGGCGCCAGCGCTCGATGTGCGCGTGGTCGCCCGAGAGCAGCACCGCCGGCACCCGCGCGCCCCGGAACTCTTCCGGCCGCGTGTACTGCGGGGGCTCGAGCAGGCCGCCGGCGAACGACTCCCGCTCGGCGCCGCCCGGGCAGCCCAGCACCCCGGGCAGGAGCCGCACGACCGTGTCGGTCACCACCAGGGCCGGCAACTCGCCTCCCGTCAGCACGTAATCGCCGATCGACACGGCGTCGTCGACGAGCATCTCGCTCACGCGCTCATCGACGCCCTCGTACCGCCCGGCGAGCAGGAGCACGTGCTTCGCGCTCGCCAGCTCCCACGCCATCTGCTGGGTGAACAGCCGCCCGCGGGGATCCATCAGGATCACGCGCGCTGCCGGCGTTCGCAGAGCTTCGACAGCGGCGAACAGCGGTTCTGGCTTGAGCACCATCCCGCCGCCTCCGCCAAACGGGTAATCGTCGGTAACCCGATGCTTGCCCTCCGCGTAGTCTCGGAGATTCACCACCCGGATGTCAACGAGTCCCCGCGCCCGCGCCCGCCCGATCACCGACTCGGCCAGCGCCGGCTCCACCAGGGCCGGGAAGAGCGTCACGATGTCGATGCGCATGGCGTACCGGCTACAGGTCGAGGAGGCCCTCGGGAGGCCGGATGACGACCCGGCGGGCGGCCAGATCCACGTCGAGCACGATCTCCGGCACGGCCGGGATGAGATGCTCGCGCGGGCCGTCCTCGACGACCCAGAGGTCCTGCGCCGGCGCCGCCTCGATGCGCGTCACGCGGCCGACCTCGGCTCCGTCCTCCGTCACCACCCGGCAGCCTTCGAGCTGCCAGGGGTAGAAGCGCCCGGGCCCGGGCGGCAACGCCTCGGACTCCGGGATCGCGATCAGCCGTCCGGCCAGGGCCCTGGCCGCTTCGGCGGACTCGCAGCCCGCCAGCGACATCAAGATGGCCTGGCCCTGCGGCCGGGCCGCGACGACGCGCCGCGGCTCCCGCTCGTCCCGCCTCCTGTCCCACAGCACGCACGTGCGCACCCGCGCGAACCGCGCCGGGTCGTCCGTCAGCGGCACCACCCGGACCTCGCCCCGCAGGCCGTGGGCGCGCACGATCTCGCCGATGACCACCAGCCGGTCGCTACTCAATGATCTCGAGGACCGCGCGCTTGCGGAGCTTCGTGGCGGTCGCATTGAGGATCGTGCGGATCGCCCGCGCGGTCCGCCCCTGCTTGCCGATGACCTTGCCCAGGTCGCTCTGGGCCACCCGGAGCTCGATCACCGTCACGTTTTCCCCCTGCACCTCGGTCACCCTCACCCTCTCGGGTTCGTCCACCAGCGCCTTGGCGATGTGCTCCACCAGCTCTAGCATGACCACCAACCCCCAACTGCCGGCCCCAACTGCTCTGCTGCGCCTGCCGCTCGCCTGCGCTACGCGCCTTCCTTCGCGTTGTGCATGAGCCGCTTCACGGTGTTCGAAGGCTGGGCGCCCTTGGCGATCCACGCCTGGGCCCGGGCCCGGTCGATCTTCACCGTGGGCGGGTTCGTCAACGGGTTGTAATGGCCGATGATCTCGATGAATCGCCCATCGCGGGGCGAGCGCGAATCGGCGACCACCACCCGGTACGTCGGTCTGCGTGTGGTTCCCGTCCGTCTCAGTCGGATCGAAACTGCCACGTCGTCACCCCCTCAGTGTGGGAAAGCCTGGAAGCCCCGCCCGGGGCAGCTTGCCCTCCAGCCCCTTGAACTGCTTCATCATCTTGCGGAGCTGCGCGTACTGCTTGAGCAGCCGGTTGACGTCCTGCACGCTGGTGCCGCTGCCGCGGGCGATGCGCTGGCGGCGGCTGCCGTTGATGATCTCGGGATGGCGGCGCTCCTGGGGCGTCATGGAGCCGATGATGGCGTCGAAGCGGGCGAGATCTGCCTGCTCGGCGCTGAGCTCCCGGGGGGCGCCCTTGAGCAGCTTGCCGAACGGCAGCATGCCGAGGACCTGATCGAGCGGTCCCATCTGGCGGACCTGCTTGAGCTGGTCGCGAAAATCCTCCAGCGTGAAGGCGTCCTCGCGGAGCTTGCGCACCAGCTCCTCGGCCGTCTTCTGATCGACGGCCTCCTGCGCCTTCTCCACCAGCGACAGCACGTCGCCCATCCCCAGGATCCGCGAGGCGACGCGGTCGGGGTGGAAGGGCTCCAGCGCCTCCGTCTTCTCGCCCATCCCGACGAACGCGATCGGGCGGCCCGTGACCTGGCGGACGCTCAGCGCCGCGCCGCCGCGGGAGTCGCCGTCCATCTTGGTCAGGATCACCGCGTCGATTCCCACCGCCTGGTTGAACCGATCGGCGACATTCACGGCGTCCTGGCCCGTCATCGCGTCGACCACCAGGAGCACGTGGTGCGGGCGGATCTCGCTGCGGATCGTGCGGAGCTCGTCGAGCATCGCCTCGTCGATGTGCAGGCGCCCCGCCGTGTCGAGGATCAGCGGCGTCAGCCCGCGCGCTGCGGCCTCCTCCCGCGCGGCCCGGCAGATCTCGAGCGGCCGCTGCCCGGGCGCGCCGACGACGGGGACGCCCAGCTGGGCGCCGAGCGTGCGGAGCTGGTCCATGGCCGCGGGGCGATAGATGTCGGCGGCGGCCAGGACCGGATGCTGGCCCTGCTTGGCGTAGAGACGGGCGAGCTTGGCCGACGTCGTCGTCTTGCCCGAGCCTTGCAGGCCGATCAGCATGAGGATGGTCGGCGGGTGCTGGGCGGGGCTCAGCCGGTGGCCGCTGCCCCCCAGCAGCTCGACCAGCTCGTCGTGAACGACCTTCACGACCTGCTGGGCGGGCGTGAGCGACCCGAGGACGTCCTGCCCGACCGCGCGGGCCTTGACCCGCTCCACGAACCCCCGGACGACCTTGAAGTTGACGTCGGCCTCCAGCAGGGCGAGCCGGACCTCGCGGAGCGCCTCCTGGATGTTGTCCTCGGTGAGCCGCCCCCGGCTTCCCAGGCGATCGAAGACGGCCTGCAGTCTCGTGCTCAGTGAGTCGAACATGGAACCTCAAACTCTACGGAAACATGGAGGACATTTCAACTACACGCGGACGCGGCAGCGGCGCTCCTCATCTCCTTGACGACTGCGGCGGGGTCGGGGGCCCCGAAGATCGCCGAGCCCGATACTAAGATCGTGGCGCCGTGCTCGGCCAGCGGGCGCGCGTGCTCCACCTTGACGCCGCCGTCCACCGACACCTCGACCGGGCGGCCCCCCAGCAGCGTCCGGACGTGGCGGATCTTGGGATAGGCGCTCGGGATGAACTTCTGGCCGCCGAAGCCGGGGTTCACCGACATCACCAGCACCAGATCCAGGTCGTCGAGCACGTACTGAATGGCCTCGGGGTGGGTCGCAGGATTCAGCGCGGCGCCCGCCTTGGCCCCCAACTCGCGGATCTGGGCCAGCGCACGCTGTAGATGCGGGCATGCCTCCACGTGGACGGTCACCATGTCGGCGCCCGCGGAAACGAAGTCGGCCAGGTAGCGCTCGGGCTCCACGATCATCAGGTGGACGTCGAGCGGGAGCCGGGTGCGCTTGCGGATCGCTTCGACGACCACGGGGCCGATCGTGATGTTGGGGACGAAGCGCCCGTCCATCACGTCTACATGGAGCTGATCGGCGCCGCCGGCCTCGACGCGCGCGATGTCGTCGGCCAGCGCGGCGAAGTCGGCGGAGAGGATCGAGGGCGCGATCTTCACGCGCCCATCTTATCAGAGCGCTCGGCTCCAACCGACCGCCGGAACCTGACCGCGGTGAACCCGTCGGTGTCGTGGCGGTCGGGCCAGCACCGCAGCACGCCGTCGGGATCGAGGGGCAGCGGAAAGGCGGCGGCTGGATCGAGCCGGAAGTCCGGCCGGGCGGCCAGGAAGGCCCGGGCGACGTCGTCGTTCTCCTCGGGCTCGAGCGAGCAGGTGGCATAGACGAGCCGGCCGCCGGGCCTGACCATCGTCGCCGCCGCGGCCAGGATCGCGCCCTGGCGCGCGGCGCTGGCCAGGAGGTCCTCCGGCCGTCGCCGCCACTTCACCTCCGGGTTGCGGCGCAGCACACCCAGGTTCGAGCAGGGCGCGTCCACCAGCACGGCGTCGCAGGCGGCGCCGAACTCGGGCGCCAGCGTCTCCACCGTGCCGCCCAGCGTCTGGACGATGGTCACGCCCAGGCGCGCCGCCGCCTCCCCGACCAGCGCCAGGCGCGCCGGCTGGGGATCGAAGGCCAGCACGCGCCCGCGGTTGTCCATGAGCTGCGCCAGGTGCGTCGTCTTGGTTCCCGGAGCGGCACAGACGTCGGCGACCGTCTCACCGGGCTGGGGTTCGAGCAGGCGCGCGACAAGCATGGACGCCTCGTCCTGCACGGCGCAGGCGCCGTCGGCGAACGCGCGCCAATCGCCCGGACGCCCTCCGTGTCCGGCGACGAGGCCCTCCGGCGCGTGGACGGTGGGGCGCGCGGCCAGGCCCTCCTCCTTCTCGAGCCGCCCGGCGAGCGCCTCGCGGGTCGTGCGCAGCGTGTTGGCCCGCAGCGTGAGCGGCGGGCGCTTGTTCAGCGCCCGCATGAGGGCCTCGGCCTCGCCCACCCCGTAGCGCGCGACCCAGCGCGCGGCCAGCCAGGTGGGGAACGAGCAGCGCGTCGCCAGCGCGTCCACCGGATCGGCCGGTGGCTTCGGCTCGCGCTCGCGCAGGCCGCGGCGGGCGAGCGAGCGCAGCACCGCGTTGACGAACTCGGCGACGCCGGGCTTGGCGCCCGGGGGGCGGGCCAGGCTCACGGCATCGTTGACGGCGGCGAACGCCGGCACGCGCTCGAGGCAGGCGATCTGGTAGGCGGTCAGGCGCAGGAGCACCAGCGGCGCCGGGTCGAGCGCGTCCAGAGGGCGCCTGGAGTGGGGCGCCAGGATCCAGTCGAGGTAACGCTGCCAGCGCAGCGTCCCGTAGACCAGCTCGGTGGCCAGCGCGGCGTCGCGTGCGGAGAGCTTTCGCCGCCCGAGCTCGGCCTCGAGCGCGAGGTCGGCGAAGGCGCCGTCGGTCAGCACGCGCTCGAGGACGCGGGCCGCGGCCGCCCGCGCCGGGGAGGGCGCGCTCACGGCTCGAGGAAAGCGGGCCGCAGGAACCTGGCTCCTGCGGCGAGCCGCGCGCCCCGCAGATATTCGGCCCAGGGCATCCGGCGCTTGTTCTCGGGCTGCACCTCGATGGGCAAGACGGCGCCGTCTGCGGCCGAAATCACCACCCGGCCTTCGTGGTGGCCCAGCATGCCCGGCGGATTCAGATGGCCCGAGCCAACGACTGTCGCGCGCCAGATCGTCAGGCGCCCGACCCCACTCGTCGTCAGCGCCCCCGGCCAGGGGTTGCAGCCGCGAATCACGTTGACGAGCTCCGAGGCGGGACGGTCCCAATCGAGGTAGCCGTCCGATCTCTTGAGGCGGGGCGCGGACGTCGCCTCCGCGTGGCGCTGCGGGACCGGCGTGAGCGTGTCCAGGCGCGCCAGCGTGTCGATCAGCACCTCCGCGCCGAGCACCGCCAGACGCGCCGCCAGCTCGCCGGCGGTTTCCTCGGGCCCGATCGGGACGGGATCGGATTGCAGCAGGATCGGGCCGGTGTCCATGCCCTCGTCCATCTTGAAGGTCGTGATCCCGGTGACGGTCTCGCCCCGCATGATCGCCCACGCGACCGGGGCGGCGCCCCGATAGCGCGGCAGCAGCGACGCGTGGACGTTGATGGAGCCGCGCGCCGGCACGTCCAGCACCGCCTTGGGCAGGATCTGGCCGAACGCGACGACGACGGCGACCGCGGGCGCCAACGCGCGCAGACGCGCCGGCCACTCGGGCTCGCGCAGGCGCGCGGGCTGGAGCACGGGAAGGCCGGCCGCCGTTGCCCGCGCCTTCACGGGCGGGGGCGTCAGCCGCTGGCCGCGGTGGGCGGGACGATCCGGCTGGGTGACCACCGCGACGACCTCGTGCCGCCGGAGCAGCGCATCCAGGGTGGGCAGCGCGAACTCGGGCGTGCCATAGAAGAGGACCTTCACCGCTTCACCCGACGTCCGTGAGGTCGGCGCCGGTTAGAGCGCGAACGCGTGGTGGGACGCGCCTTCGGAGAGGCCCTCTTTCCTGATCTTCCGCTTGATGCGATCGCGCGTCACCGGATCGAGCCGGTCGATGAAGAGAACGCCGTCGAGGTGGTCGATCTCGTGCTGGAGCACCCGGGCCAGCAGGCCGCGGGCGTCCATCTTCACCGTCTGTCCACCGGGGTCGAGCGCCTCCACCCTGACCCAGGCGGCGCGCGTCACGGGCGCGAAGATCCCCGGGATCGACAGGCACCCTTCCTCCGCCGTGGCCTGGCCGCTCTGGTCGGTGATCACCGGGTTGATCAGGGCGCGGGCCTCGCGCGTCTCCTCGTCGCCGACGACGAGGAGCCGGAGCGAGACGCCTACCTGGGGGGCGGCCAGGCCGATGCCGACCTCGTCGTACATCGTGTCCACCATGTCCGCGACGATCGTGCGGATCTCCGAAGTGATCGCGCGCACGGGCTCCGCGCGCCGCCGGAGAATCGGGTCGCCGTACTTGCGGACTTTCAGAACGGCCATTCGAGCGGATCCACCTCCACGTCTATGATACCGCGACTCCGCGGAGCTCGAGCCGAGCCCAGCGTCCGCAGCGCGTCGGCGAGCACGCGCGAAAGATCGCCCCCGCCCTTCACGACGATGCGCCGCGCCCGGGCGCGGCGGTCCGGGATCGCGGGATAGACCGTCAGCCCGGATCCTCCCTGGAGGGCGGTGGCGACGTCCTCCGCCAGCCGCTGGACGGCGGCGGCGTCCGGACCGCGGGCCGTGATGAGCGCCAGTCGCCGGAACGGCGGGTAGCCGAGCTCGGCGCGGAACCGCAGCTCGGGCCGGTAAAAGGCGGTGAGGTCCTGGGCGGTGACGGCGGCCAGCGCGTAGTGGGTCGGGTTCTGCGACTGCACGATGAGGGCGCCGTCGGGCCGGACGCGCTCGGCGGCCGCCCACAGCAGGGCGAACGTCCGCTCGGCCGCGCGGAAGTCGGGCACGCCGAGCATCTGGTCGGGCGACACGAAGCCCGCCAGCCCCAGCGACGCGGGACCGAAGACCCGGAGCGCGCCCCGAGTGCCGATCACGATCTCGGCGGCCAGCGCCGCCGTCCGTTGGCCCTCGCCCCGCCGGCTGCGGGCGGCGTCCGGATCGTAGCGGACGATGCGCGCGCGGGCGAAGCGGCGGCGGACGGCGTGCTCCACGCGCTCGGCGCCCCACCCGAACGGCGTCAGGCGGCGCCCCTGGCAGGCGCCGCAGGTCTCGGGCAGGGCGACGCTGGCGCCGCAGAGACGGCAGCCCAGCGTGTGNCCGGCGGGCGAGTAGGCCAGCGCGATCGCGCACGTCTGGCACCGGAGGATCGCGCCGCACTCGTCACAGCCGAGCGCCGAGGTCAGGCGGCTCACCGTTAGGAAGACGCGGCGACCGGCGGCCAGCGTCTCGCGGATCGCCCGCGCGAGCACGGGCGTCAGCGCTTCGCGCCGTGCGATGCCGCGCGTATCGGCCACGGTCACGGCGGGCCAGGGCGAGGGTCGGACGGGGACGATGCGCGCACGCCCGCTGTCGGCTCGCCACCACATCTCCACGCTGGGCGTCGCCGCCGTGAAGAGCGCGCGCAGCCTCTCGCGGGCGGCGCGCTCCAGCGTCACGTCGCGCGCGTGCATCCGCGGGGCGCCCGGCGGCTTGTGGGCCGCCTCGTGCTCGTCGATCACCGCCAGCGTCCCGCCGGCCGGCAGCGGCGCCAGCAGCGCCGAGCGCGTCCCCACGGCCAGCCTGGCGGCGCCACTGGCGAGGTGCATCCACCCCGACGCCCGTTCGGCGTCGGGGACACCGGAGTCGAGACGCACGACGGGCCCGATCTTGGCGAGCCGCTGCGCCCAGCGTCCGGCCGCCTCCACGTCGGCCGTGAGGACGAGCGCCGGCGGCTCCGCCGCGGCGATCAGCTCGAGCAGCTTCGCTTCGCGGCCGACCCCGATGAAAAGCTCGGGGACTGGGGGAGCGGCGATGTCCCGAGCGAAGTAGGGAGCTTTCTGAGCGCCGGGACGTCCCCGCTCCCCCGGCGATGTGGCTTGGGGGGGCGGGAGCAGGGCGAGGCAGGTCGAGCCGAAGCTGGTGAGGCTCTCCGTCGCCATCCAGCCGATCAGATCGAGCGACGCGGACGAGAGCGGCGGGACCTCGTCGAGGACGCGGCCGAGGGGCTTGAGCCGTTCGTCGTCACCGTCGCGCAGCGCGACGACGACGCCCACCCGCGAGCCTCCCTTGAGTGGTGCCACCACGCGCTGACCGGGCGCCAGCGTCCATCCCTCGGGGACGCGATAGGAGAAGGGATGCGCAACCGGGGCGTCGAAGGCGACGTCCGCGATCATCGCGTCCGGCGGCGGTCGTACTCCCGTTTGGCGAGCTTGAGGTCTTCCCAGGCCATGCGCCGGTACTCCGGACCGGGATTGCGGAGCAGGAAGGCCGGGTGGAACGTGGGGATCAGCACAGCCGAGCCGAACGGATGGAGGCGACCGCGCAGCTTGCCGATCGGCTCGCGGGTTTTCAGCAGCGTCTGGGTGGCGATGCTTCCCAGCGCCAGCACGACCTTGGGTTGGAGCACGGCGAGCTGCGCCGCCAGAAACGGCGCGCAGGTGGCCAGCTCGTCGGCCTCCGGATTGCGGTTGGATGGGGGGCGGCAGTTGTGGCTCACGACCCCGGCCGCGACGTACGACTCATCCTCCTCGACGCCGATGTTGTAGAGCCGAAAGTCGGCGCGCGTCCGACCTTGGGTCACCGCGACAACGGTCGCCTCCACGAAGGTGTACTCGCCGCGGTGATTGTGGAGGATTCGCCGCAGAAACTCCTCGATGGTGTCCGGGTACTCGATGATCTGTACCCACCAGAGATTCAGGACCAGGTAGCCGCGTTGTTTGGCGAGCTGCTCCTTTCCGATGGCGCGGAGCTGGGTGTCCCCATTGAAGCCGGGGCCCCGCACCTCGATGAGGATCTTGTCATCGGGAAGGCAGAAATCGAACAGAAAAGCGGTGTCAGGCAAGGCGAACAGGTGGACATATCGAGCACCGAGCCGATCGAGGATCGCCTTTAGTTCGACTTCACCGAAGCCGATGACGCCGCGACGGAGGCCCGCCGTGATCCTCTCCGCGACGACCACGCGGCCGCGGTAGCGCTCGGCGCGTGTGAGCTGCTGGATCTTCGCCTGTCCCAACGCCACGAGTTCGCGTGTGCGCTGGTTCGCGCGTCGAGCGATGCTCGCGGCATCCCTGACGCCGGTCGCGTACTGAGCCAGCATGCTGCGACGGATCTTTTCTCGCGCTTCGGGGTTGTGGTACACGCGTTTGTTGTGGCACCGGTAGCTGCACGTCCTGTACGTGCGCGACTCGTAGCGATCGTAGCGGACAAAATACGACCGTCCGCAGACCTCGCAGCGATCGCCGAGGGCCGTCACTCGGTCACCGTTCTTGATGGCTCCGGCAGGTTTCCATATTCCGCCGATCAAGAAGGGATGTTCCGGCGTCACCGTGAGATGAAGCGACCTGCGTCGAGCCTCGTCGGGCTGGACCGAGAGTCGAATGACTTCACTGCCCTTCGGAAGAGTCTCGTGCGGCCGGACGTACGTCACCGGGCGAAAGCGTCCGCGGTGCGTCAGAACGAGATCTCCGATTTTGATGTCCTTGATCGGGCGGTAGCCGTCGGCCGTGTAGACGAGGACCCGGGGGCTGATGAAGCACTTTACGGTATTTGTGATGTAGACTTCGTCGCGCGAGAGTTTCACGGACTCCAGCATCTTGGTGAGAAGCTGTCCCGCGCGCCCGACGAACGGCTTGCCCTGCGCATCCTCGTCGGCGCCGGGTCCCTCGCCGATCACCACCAGCTCGGCGCGGGCGCTGCCGGAGCCGAAGACGACGGTCGTGCGTGCCTCGCAGAGCCGGCAGCGGCGGCAACCCTGGAGCGCCTGCTCCTGGGTGCGCAGCGCGTCCTCCGGTCCCAGGAGATAGTCGCCGCCGAGGGGCAGCTCGGTCACGCCGAGGTCCCGGTGGTGGCGGAGCGTCGCCCCCAGCGCGCCGAGTGCCTCGGCCAGCGCCACCCGCGGGTCGGCGCTCAGCGAGACACCCGGTCGGCGGGCCGCGCGGCGGCCGCGCTGCGGAGGGCCAGGATGTGCGTGAGGATGGCGTCGGCCACGGCCGCCTTCGCCATGCGCGGCAGCGCGCGCTCGCCGCCCCAGCGGTCGATCAGGAGGACCTCGTTCTCGTCGGCGTCGAAGCCGATGCCGGCCTGGCTGACGTCGTTGGCGACCAGCAGTTCGATGCCCTTGCTCGCGAGCTTCGCCCGCGCGTTGGCCGCTATCTCGTGCGTCTCGGCCGCGAAGCCGACGATGAAGGCACCGGTACGCCGGCCGGCGATCTCGGCGAGGATGTCGGGGTTCGGCGTCAGCTCGAGCGTCAGCTCCTGCTTGCCCTTGAGCTTGGTGGCCGCCGGGTGCTTGACGTGCCAGTCGACGACGGCGGCCGCCTTGACGACGATGCTGGCTCCGGCCACGTGCTGGAGCACCGCCTCNCGCATCTCCTCGGCCGTCTGCACCGGGACGAACACCGCGCCCGGTGGCGGGGTGAGCATGGTGGGCCCGGAGATCAGCGTCACCTGGGCCCCCCGACGGAGCGCGGCGCTGGCGAGCCCGTATCCCATCTTGCCCGAGGAGCGGTTGGCGATGTAGCGGACGGGATCGATCGGCTCGCGTGTGGGCCCCGCGGTGACCAGCACCCGCTCGCCCCTGAGGTCCCGGACCGGATTCAGCGCGGTGAAGAGCGCCTCGACGATCGCGTCCACCTCGGGCAGCCGCCCTCTGCCGCTGAGGCCGGAGGCCAGCTCGCCGGTGTCGGGCTCCAGCACCGTCACGCCGCGCTGGCGCAGCGTGGCGACGTTGGCGGCGACGGCCGGGTGCTCCCACATGCCACCGTCCATGGCCGGCGCCATCAGCACCGGGCAGCGGACGGCGAGCAGCACCGTCGTCAGGAAGTCGTCGGCGAGACCGTAGGCGGCTTTGGCCAGCACGTTGGCGGTCGCCGGCGCCACGATCATCGCCTGGGCGCGCTCGGCCAGGGCGACATGCTCCACCGCCTCCGGGCTCTGCGGATCGAACAGGTTGATCAGGACCGGTCGGCCGGAGAGCGTGCGGAACGTCAGCGGGCCCACGAACTCGCGCGCGTGCTCGGTCATGCAGACGGTGACGCGGGCGCCGAGCCGCACGAGTTCGCGCAGCAGGTACACCGCCTTGTAGGCCGCGATGGACCCGGTGACGCCGAGGATCAGCTCCTTGCCGTCGAGCGCCATCAGGCCTTCGTCTCGCCCTCGTCCTTCATCCGGTACTCGATCTTCGACTGCGAGATCTCCTCCAGCGCGGCGCTGGTCGGCTTCTTGTGCTTGCTCTCCACCCGCGCCGGCGCCCCCCGGTTGATCTGGCGGGCACGCTTGGCGGAGAGCACGACGAGCAGGTAGCGGTTGGAGACCTTGTTGAGCGCATTTTCGAGCGATGGGAATGCCATCAGTGACGAACCTCCTTCTGGGGCAGATCCAGGTCGGGCAGGCCGAGCGCCAGGCGACTGGTCCGCGCCCGCTCGGCCACGATGATGGCCGTGAGCTGGTCGACGGCCTCCTTCAGATCCCGGTTCACGATCAGGTAATCGTATTGTCGCCACATCGCGATCTCTTCGCGGGCCCGGTCGAGCCGGCGCGCGATCTCCCGGTCGGCGTCCGAACGGCGCTCGCGCAGGCGCTGCTCCAGCTCGGCCATCGACGGGGCGACGATGAACACGAGCACGGCCTCGGGGTAACGGCGCCGCAGCTGCGCCGCGCCCTGGGTGTCGATGTCGAGCAGGATGTCCCGACCGGCGTTCAGCGCCTCCTGCAGCACGCTGGCCCGCGTGCCGTACAGGTGGCCGTGCACGGTGGCCCATTCCGCAAACTCGCCCCGGTCCCGCAGATCGCGGAACCGCGCCTCACTCACGAACCAGAAGTCGGTGCCGTCGATCTCGCCCGATCGTGGCACCCGCGTCGTGTACGACACNGAGTAGGCGAGATCGGCGAGCCGGAGCCGTGCCTCCCGGCACAGCGTCGTCTTGCCCGCGCCGGAGGGCGCGGAGACGACGAAGAGCGCACCCCGACGCCGGATCAACCGCCGGCGCTCCCCTCGCTGGGCGGGCGCCAGGCCAGGTCCCTCCGTCTATTCAAGGTTCTGAACCTGTTCCCGCATCTTTTCGAGAACGCCCTTGGCGCCGAGGGCGGCCTGGCTCAGCTCGAGGTCGTCGGCCTTGGCAGCGACGGTGTTCACTTCCCGGTTGAGCTCCTGGATCAGGAAGTCGAGCTGCCGTCCCACCGGCCCGCCCTTGTCGAGCGTCAGCGCGAAGTCGTCCAGGTGCGCCCGCAGCCGCGCCAGCTCCTCGGTCACGTCCGTCTTCTGCGCCCACACCGCCATCTCGGTGATGATCCGCGCCTCGTCGAGCGGGATCTCGCCGAGCAAGGCCCGCAGCCGTTCCCGCAGCCGCTCGCCGCGGCGCGCGGCCGCCAGCGGCGCCCGCCCCGCCATCGCGCTCGTCTGCGCGGCCAGCTCGGCCACGAGCCCCCGCAGCTCGGAGTCGAGCGCCGCCCCCTCGGCGGTCCGTCGCGCGACCAGCGCGTCGAGCGCGTCGCCCAGCGCCTGCGCCAGCCGGGGCCACGCCGCCGCGACGTCGAGGGATGGCGCGTCCTCGAGCTGAATCACGNCTGGGCGCTCGAGCAGCCACGCCAGCGTCCCGTCCTCGTTCAGGCCCAGCTCGCTGGCCAGCGCCCGTGCCTCGGCGAGATAGCGGCGCGCGAGCGCCGTGTTCACCCGCACCGCCTGCGCCGACTGACCGGCCGCGGGCGCGAGCTGGACCGTGACGTCGATCCGCCCGCGCTCGAGCCGGGACTGGATGAGTCGCCGCGCCTCCATCTCGAGACTCGCCAGCACCGCCGGCAGGCGCACCGCGATGTCGAGGTTGCGGTGGTTGACGGAGCGTGCCTCCACAGTGAGCGCAAACATGTCCCCGATGGATTCCGCACGACCGAAGCCGGTCATGCTGCGGATCATCGGAGGGCCTCGGCGGAGGGGACTCGGGCACCGCTCATCGCTGGATGATAGGCGAAAATCGCTTGTAGTGTCAATGTGTTGCGGTTGTTACCGGAGCCGGACCCCGCTCGAGGGGGGCCTCCGACGCGGGCGGAGCCGGACGGAGGCCGGGGCTCAGGNGGAGCTGCGGACGGGGCCGCGCCGGTTTTGCCGCCGCGTCTCCAGCGCCACCGCGACCAGATGGTCGATATAGAGAACGTTGAANGGCTTCGGGATGTAGGCGAACGCCCCGTGCTTCAGCGCTTCGGCGAAGGCCGTCTCGGTGGCGTTTCCGCTCACCATGAGGACCGGGATGGTCGGGTCGGCCTTCCGGATGTGCTTGAGCACTTCGATGCCGCTCATGTCGGGCAGCTTGATGTCGAGGAGGACGAGATCCGGACGCTGCCAGAAGAGGGTCGCGATCGCATCGGAGCCCTTGGAGGCGGTCTCGACCGTATACGCCTGCTTCGAGTCGCGCAGGACAGCGCTCAGCGTTTCAACGACCGCGGGGTCATCGTCGACGATCAGGACCCGGATCGCAGTCGGGTTGCTCACCAGGGGTCACGACGCCACGAGGCTCTCGAACGGGAGCGGGAGGCGCGCGAGGCGGGCCAGGAGAGGCTGATCATGGTGTCGATGGAAAGACAGCAAACCAGGTACCAAGCCGGCCGGACCGCGCAAGCCTCGATGATCCTTCACGTCTGGGTCTCGGCCCGTGGCGGTCGCGATGGCAACCGTGCCAGGGCGACAACCTCCGTCGGGGAAAATGTCCCCTAAACGAACGCCGCCTCGAATGCGCCGGTCGACTCGCGGTCCCGAGGGCTTTTTGACACCATCTGATGGAGCGACATACACTCCGGAATCCTCCAGGAGGATCCCCGATGAGCTGCTGGCGAAGATCGTGCTGGCCTGGACCATCGTCTTCTTCATCGTGTTCTTCAACACGTTTCGGGGAGCGCGGAGCGTCGACGCGGACTTGATCCACTCCGCGCGCTTCCTGGGCGCCAACGAGCGCCAGATCATGACCACGGTGATCGTCCCCTCGGCGCTGGCCTGGACCTTCGCCTCCCTCACGCCCTCCATCTCGTTCGCGCTGATCGGCGTCGTCGTCGGCGAGTTCCTGGGCGGCGAGTCCGGCGGCGGGCTCGGCGACCTGATCATCCAGTCGCTCGGCACGCTCAACGCCGCGGACATGATGGTGGCGCTGCTCACGCTGGGCGTCATCGGCATCGTCATGGCGCTGGGGATCAAGCAGGTCGAGATGCGGCTGCTCCGCTGGCGGCCGGAGTACCGGACCCGCCCGTGACGCGCGCGACGATCGCCACGCTGGCGGCCCTCTTCCTGGCGGGGACCGCGGCCGTGGCCGTGGCCCGGTTCTTCGGCGGGTCGGGCTCGCGCGGGTCCATCCTCGCATCGGTGACCGCGCACTGGCTGGGCGCCTACGCGCTGTGGACCTTCGCCGGCGGCCTCGCTCTCCGCTACGGCGTCCTGAGCGTCTACGACGGCACGCTCTTCGGTCTCCTGGCGCTGGCCATGGGCTTCTGGCAGTACCGGACGCGCCTTCGGGCCGGGCGGGAGCCGGCGCTGGCGATCTTCGTCGGCGGCCAGCTCGCGTGGCTCGCCATCGTCGGGGCCCAGAACGGCCTGCTCGGCCCCTGACGGCGGACTCCGTCGGCACCCGTCGTCTCCGCAAAACTCACCGCCGAGTCGAAGCCGTCCGCCGATTCCTCGTCGACCAGGGCGTGGAGCTGCCGCGGATCTACTCCGTGGGGCTGGGGCCGCTGCCCGACCGCAGGGTCCCCGCCGAGCAGAAGCGTCGAGTGACGCTCAAGCTGATGGTCGCCGACTGACATCCCAGGCCCTGCCTTCGCCGCCGCGCTAAGCTGGATGGGCGCGTCGCGGTGGCGCGCACTGGAGGAGACCGGATGGACGTCGTGGACGTGTTCGCCTACCGGGGGCAATTCTTCCGCGTGCTGCAGGAGACCGAGCGTAGCCAGACCGCCGTCATGACCATCGCCCCCGGCGCCGATGCCGGACCGGAAGAGGAGCACGAGGGCGACCAGATCGTCTATGTCGTCGAGGGCGAGGCGATCGTGCGGATCGGCACCGGGGAGCACCGCTGCGGGCCGGGAGGCCTGGTGATGATTCCTGCCAAGACCCGTCACCACGTGCGTAACCCTGGCCGCGCGCCGCTCTTCTTCGTGACCGTTTACGCGCCGCCCGCGTACTAGCCCCGCGCGCGCGGCCGGCGCTGCNNGGCTTGTGGTCACCGCGCGCCTGGTATTAGATGGTTGAGTGAGCGATTCACACGGTCCGATCGCCCGGCTCGAGGCCAGCATCGGCCGCTGCATCGTGGGCAAGCCAGAGGTGGTCCGCCTGGCCGTGGTGGGGCTCCTGGCGCGCGGCCACGTGCTGATCGAGGACGCGCCGGGTGTGGGCAAGACGACGCTGGCCGCNGCCCTGGCCCGCTCCATCGGCGGCCAGTTCCAGCGCCTCCAGTTCACCTCCGACATGCTGCCCTCCGACATCCTGGGCGTCTCCGTGTGGCAGCCCGACCGCGCCGAGTTCATCTTCAAGCCGGGTCCGCTCTTCGCGAACATCGTCCTCGCGGACGAGATCAACCGGACGACGCCCAAGACCCAATCGAGCCTCCTGGAGGCGATGAACGAGGCCCAAGTCTCCATCGACCACGCGACCTACCCGCTGCCGCGCCCGTTCATGGTGCTCGCCACCCAAAATCCCCGGGAGTACGAGGGCACGTATCCGCTCCCCGAGTCCCAGCTCGACCGGTTCCTGCTGCGTATCCGCATCGGCTATCCCGAGGCCCCNGACGAGAAGGCNATCCTCCGCGGCGCCGCCGCGCGCCCCGAAACGCTGGCGCCNGCGCTCGACGGCGCCGCCGTCATCGCGCTCCAGGAGCAGACCGGACGCGTGCGTGTGGAAGAGTCGATCCTCGACTACCTGATGAGGCTCGTGGCCGCCACGCGCACGTCGCCGCTGCTGAGCCTGGGCGTCAGCCCCCGCGGATCGCTGGCCCTGCTCCGGGCGGCTCAGGCCTCCGCGCTGGCCGACGGCCGAGAGTACGTGGTGCCTGACGACATCAAGCACCTGGCCGTGGCGGTGCTCGCTCACCGTGTGATACTGCGCGCGAGCGGGATGGACGGCGACACTGCGGTCCGCTCCATCCTGCAGGAGATCACGGTCCCGCGGTGAGGCGGATGGCGTTCTGGTGGCCACCGCGCTTCTTCCGGCCACGCCGCACGATCCGTCCGACGCGCGAGGGCTGGTGGTGTCTGCTGGTCGCGGTCGGGCTCGGCTTCACCGCGGTCAACAGCGGCAATAATATGCTCTACCTGCTGGAGTCCATGCTGCTGGGGCTCATCATCATCTCGGGCATCCTGTCGGAGCAGTCCATGCGCCACCTCCAGCTCTCCGCCCTCGTCCCCGACGAGATCTACGCGGAGCGCCCGGCCATGCTGGGCGCCACCGTGGTCAACGCCAGGCGTCGCCTGCCCGCGCGCTCGATCGTGCTGGAGATCCTCGACGGCGGGCGGGTGATCTATCTGCCCCGCTTGGCCGCGGGCGCCGAGCGGGTGGTGGCGTGGGAGCGGACCTTTCCGGCGCGGGGCCGGCAGCGGCTGGCCGGACTCCGCGTGACGACGCGGTTTCCGTTCGGGCTGTTCGTCAAGGCCGGACCGGTCCAGCTCCAGTCGGAGGTCGTTGTCTACCCGGCGGTGGGGCCGGTCGCGCTCGACCGCCTCGGCGCGAGCGCGGGCGCCGCGGCGTCCGCCCTCCGGCGCCGCGGCCGCGGCCAGGACCTGCACAACCTGCGTGAGTACCGGGACGGCGACGATCCGCGACTGATCCACTGGCGCGTGAGCGCCAAGACCGGAGTGACGACGGTACGCGAGCTGGAGGCGGAGGCGGCCGGCGACGTGCGGCTGGTCCTCCGGGGAACGGGCGCGCGCGATCCGGTGCGGCTCGAGCGCGGGCTCTCGGAGGCGGCGTCGCTGGCCGGACATTTCATCCGGCAGGGCGCCGCAGTGTCGCTCGGGGGACCGGGCCTGCCGTTCGGCGGGGCCGGGGCCGGGAGCACGAACGCCGGCTCCTCACCGCGCTCGCGCTCTACGCGCCGCCGAGCCCTGGACCGGCGCCAGCTCCCGGGGACGTGCGTGAGCCGGAAGGGCCGATGCGCGAGATCGCGGTGGACCTCGACTGAGATGTCGGGCGAGCGCGCGCTGAGAATCGCGACCTACCTGGTGGTGGGCACGGGCGTCGCCGCCCTGTACCTCGGCGAGCTGATCGGCCCCCTCGGCCTCGCGCTCGTCGCCGTGGCCCTGGGGCTCGGCTGGCGGCTCCGCGAGCGCGCCAACCCGNCCANCGCGCTCGGCCGCGTGCTCGCTGCCGGCGTCGTCGTCTTCGCGGGGCTCGACCTCCTCCATCTCGCCGAGAGCCCGTTCGACGCGTTCGTGCACCTCCTGGTCCTGCTGGTGCTCCTGCGGCTCGTCACCGCCCGCCGGCCGCGCGATTTCCGGGACGCGGGGCTGCTCGCCTTCTTCATGCTGGTGGCGTCGTCCGCGATGACCGTCGGCCTGGAGTTCTTCTTCGCCCTCGTCGCCTTCCTGGTCGCCGGCATCGGCATGCTCATCCTGGCCCACGAGCTGTCCGAGACCGAGCGCGCCGGCGCGGCNNGTCCGCTCCCGATCGGAGCCGGCCTGGTGGGACTGGGCCTGGCGGCCTCGGCGGGCGCGCTGCTCACGACCCTGGGCCTCTTCTTCGTCATCCCGCGCGTGGGCGAGGCGACCGTCGCGCTGCGGAGCGCAGCGCGCCGGACGTCCGTCGGGTTCAGCGACCGCGTGGAGCTGGGCGCGATCGGCGAACTGGAGACCGACGCCGCGGTGGCCATGCGCGTCTATCTGGCGGACGGGCCGCCCGCGCCGGAGCTGCTCCCGCGGCTCCGCTGGCGCGGCGTCGCTCTCGATCGCTTCGACGGCCGCGCCTGGAGCGCCGAGCTTCACCGCCGGGTCCCCCTGCTGCGCTTCCCCGGCGGCCCGCTCGAGATCGGCACCGCCCGGGGCACGGGTCGGCTCGTCACGCAAGAGGTCTTTCTGGAGCCGATCGGAACGGACGCCATCTTCGCCGCCCCGCACGCCGTGCGCCTCCGGATCCGCGGCGGCGCGCTGGCGGACGACATGGGCGCGATCTCCGTTCCCACGCCGCTGGCCCGGCTGCAGTACACGGTGGAGTCGGAGGTGGGGCGCGCCTGGCCCGGGCGGCTCAGGAGCGCCGACGCCGCGCGCTACCTGCAGCTGCCGCCGCTGCCGCCGCGGATCCCGGCCTTGGCCCGTGAGGTCAGCGCCGGCGCGGCCAACCCGACGGCCGCGGCCAGGGCGCTCACCAATTTTCTCTCGCGCGAGTTCCGCTACACGCTCAAGCTCGAGCGCACCACGGCGCTCGAGCCCCTCGAGGAGTTCCTCTTCGTGCATCGGGCGGGCAATTGCGAGTACTTCGCTACCGCGCTGGCCGTCATGCTCCGCTCGCTGGGCATCCCGGCCCGCGTGGTCACCGGCTTTCAGCAGGGGGAGTGGAACCCCTACGGCCAGTACTTCCTGGTCCGGATGGGCGACGCGCACGCCTGGGTCGAGGCCTATCTCGCGGGCGCGGGCTGGGTGACGCTCGATCCATCGCCGCGGGGCAGCGTGGGCGCGTTCGCCACCTCGAGCGACGCCGGTCTCTGGATCGACGCCCTGCGGCTGCGCTGGTACCGCTACATCGTGAACTGGAGCCGTCAGGATCAGGTGCGGGTCGCGGCCACGCTGCGCCGGGCGGCCTGGACGGCGCGGCCCTGGCGCATGCCGTGGCGGGCATCGGGCGATGGCTCGCAGGCGGTGCTGCCGGCGCTGGCGCTCGCCGCGGGTGCCCTGGCCTGGCTCCTCTGGCGCCACGCGCATGCTGGCGGGGTGCGGACCCCGCAGCCACCGGTGCCCGACTTCTACCGGCGCGCATTACGCTCCCTGGCGCGACGGGGGTTGCGTCCGGCGCCGGCAGAGACGGCGCGCGAGTTTTCCGCGCGGGTGGGTGCGGAGACGGGGGCCCCGGCGGCGCCGTTCGCGTCGATCACGGCGGCATACGAGGCCGTGAGGTTCGGCGCGGCGACGCTGTCTCCGTTGGACGCCGCTCGGATGGATGCCTGCCTCGGGGCCTTGGCCCACTTCCGGCCTTGACACTCGGGCCTGGCCCGTGTCACATGCTGCCACCCCTCAACGACCGCGGAGCGAGGAGGACAGCGCGATGGATGACCGTTGGTACCACTCCCGTCGGCAGTTCCTCAGAGCCATGGCGGCTTCCGGCGCCCTCGCGGCCAGCGATCTCGCCTGGTGGGAGGCGCCGCTCCTCTCCCCGCGCCGCGCCTGGGGTGCGGCGCCGGTGCGTTTTCAGTTCAGCGTTCCCGAGCCCAAGCGCACGGTTCTGGTCGAGTCGCTGGCCCAGCGCTTCAACCAGTCCCAGAAGGATTTCGAGGTCAAGGTGGAGTTCGTGCCGCAGGCCCAGGCCCGCCAGAAGCTCATCGCGGCCCTCGCCTCCGGCAATCCGCCCGACTGCTGCCAGGTCTGGGACAACTGGGTGGGAGAGTTCGAGGGGATGGGCGTGGTGGAGGACCTGACGGCCCGAGTGAACGACTGGAAGCACTACGGCG
>JGI25382J43887_10000033_pt1 | contig 25349 bp, 13 predicted proteins | sample GraSoi013_1_40cm_3_FD_43887 | JGI IMG/M metagenome (IMG submission 43887) | reverse complement strand
ACCGTTGCTCTTCAGGGGTATCTGCGGAGATGCAGCTCGAATAAGTGCCATGCCTTGAATGACTGGAGCCGGCGGAGGGATTCGAACCCCCGACCTAAGATTTACGAAACCATTCCCGCCCCGTTCCCCCTGTTTGGAACCCATTATTTTCAATCGGATCGAGTACGCCTCATTCGGGCCATATCGGCCAACTCGGGCACGAACATGCACCCGAAAATGCACCCCAAAGACCAACGGATTATCCATTGCCGTACCGCCGCCGTTTTGGCGGGTTGGTTCCGGCGCGGTCGATTGTTCTTGCCGTCCGCATCTCCAAACGTTGCATGGATCAACTGGAAGCCATCCGCCTCAACCGCGAGCAGCNGGAGACCGACGAGCAGCAACTCGCCTTTCACGCTCGGTCATTCGTTCGGTGCGGCATCCCACTGCGGAGGATGGCGAGGGACAGGATTCGAACCCCTGACCCCCTGGTTGCAAACCGCAAGACCAAATTTACCAAATCTTGCCAGAACCGGCGCCAAACCAGGGAGATCAGGAAGGTCCATACAGCTCCAGGCCCGTGATTGTTATAGCTTTGCCCTGCGTGAAGTAAGGAAAATAATCCCTCGTTATCGTGACGTTCAAATCGCTCGTTCCATTCACGAAGGCTGACCATTGAGAAGGAAAATCATGGTGCAAGCTGAATAGCAGGGCGAGCGGGTCTAACTGGCGCCGATAAGATTCTGGCGAAGCACAAGATTTTCTCCTTGACTCTCCCTGGCGATGCGTGCTATGAGCGCAACTACTAGATCTACTGGCGTCCTTGCTGACTGGCTCGGGTNTCGAGTCTAAGCGGGAAGGTCNGAATGAACGCCTCCGCTCTCGCCTTCGTACAACAAAGGGAGGCCACCGGCCGCCGAGTTTTCCTCGCCCGGATTTTGTTGAAGGGGGAATGAAATGCGTAAACTCTTCGTCCGACCTCTCTTTCTGGCCGTCGTATTGATAGTCTCGATGGGGTTCCAATACCCGACTTCGCTCGTGGGACAAGGAACGAACTCAGCGCTGGTACGGGGCACGGTTACCGATTCGAGTGGAGGCGTTGTCCCCGGGGCGACAGTGACAATGACCAACGAAGGCACGCAGGTCTCGCAGAAGGCCACGACCGACAACGCGGGGCGATACATTTTCTATTCACTCCCCCCTGCCTCCTACACGGCCACGGTCGAGGCGCAAGGATTCAAGGTTGAAAAACGGCCTAACATTGTTCTGCGCGTCGGCGATCAGACGGACCTCGACTATACCCTCCAAGTAGGCACCGTCACGCAGGTCATCGAGATCACGTCGGCAGCACCGCTGCTTAATACNGTCAGCGGATCGCTCGGCGCACAAGTCACCAACCGGTACCTTTCCGAGCTCCCCTTGCTCGACCGCGATATCTCCGAGCTGCCGTATCTGGCCCCTGGAGTCACCGAAGTCCAAAATGCCAGGATCGGCCAGTTGGGGGGTACGGTGTTTGCCTCGAACGGACAGCATTATGCGACGGCGGAGTTCAGACTGGACGGGGCGTTGCTGAGCAATCCCGAAGGGGGCGAGGGCGGCTCGAGCATCGTGCAATATAAGCCCTCGGTCGAGGATATCCAGGAATTCAAACTGATGAACAACGGCTTTTCAGCAGAATACGGCAACAATGGCGGCACGGTGATAAATATTGTGACGAAATCGGGCACGAACAAATTCCACGGCGCCGGTTGGTACTTCTTCCGCCGCCCCAGCTTCGATGCCAACGACTTCTTCTCCAACCGTGACTGCCCGCCTCCGGGCGACCCGTCGAGACCCCCCGATGGTTGTAAGGGAGCTTACGCGCACGACCAGGCCGGCGGGCTGATCTCCGGTCCCATTTTTAAGGATAAGACCTTCTTCTTGTTTAACTTCGAGAAGACGCGCGATAATGCGCCATCAACTTCGACCACGAGCGTCCCTACGGCTCTGCAGCGACAGGGCAACTTCTCGCAAACCTTCAACTCGGATGGCTCGCTCGAGAGCATTTTCAACCCCTACGCCGTTGCACAAGACCCGCTGACAGGGGACTTCATCCGCCAGCCGTTCCCCGGCAACGTCATTTCAGGGAATTGCACCAAGAACCAGCCTGACCCGACAGACCCCACTCGCACCATCGTTGTCACTACTTCATGCATTGACCCCATCGGTCAGGCAATCATGAACCTCTACCCCCTGCCAACGGGACCGGGCGACCCACTCACGGGGCTCAATAACTATACGTACAAAATCGTCGAAGTCGCCCCCGGCTACCAATATGACGCTCGAATCGACCACAACTTCTCCGAGAAGAGTCGTATCTTTGGCCGTTACAGCCGGAGTCACTCCACCGACACTGTGCCGGATCCTTTCTTGGCGGCCAACTTCTATCGAAATGAGACTCACGATGTTGGCCTCGAGCACAACTGGACGCTCACCCCAACGCTGCTCTGGACGAACCGGATCTCGCTCCACCGGGGTTATTTCACCCAGAAGGTTCAACCGACCGTCGATCCGCTGAGCGTCGGGTTACCTTCCAATCTGGTTTTGAACCCCTGGTACAACGAGAAGAACTTTCCGGATTTCTTCATCGATAGCTACCAGGGTCTCGTTACCAACGCTTGCTGCACCGATACGCTGGAAACCGACACGCAGTGGATGATCAATTCCATTGTGTCCAAGACCAAGGGCGGCCACAGCTTGAAGTTCGGGGGAGAAAAAAGGATCTTCTTGAACAACTTCTTCCAGCCGGATGACACGAGCGGCGAATTCGAATTTGGGCAGGGCCTCACAACGCAGAGCGTCTTTAATCCCGACTTCAGCCAGGGAAATAGCCTAGCAGGCTTGCTGCTCGGCTGGGCGGACTGGGGGGCGGTGGTGGCGCGACCCCATGTGGCCAACAAATCCGGGGAGACAGCCTTCTTCGTGCAAGACGACTGGAAGGTGACCAGCCGCCTGACGCTCAACCTGGGACTCCGCTATGAGTGGAGCACTCCTTATTCCGAGCGCTACAATCACAACGCGTTCAGTTGCTTCTCCTGTGACAGCGGAATCTTCGTGCCCAGCCTGGGAGAATTCACGGGCCGGGAGATCTTGGGGACTACGATTCTGGCCACCCCTAGCCGCCGTCACGCGGACTCCGACCTCAACAACATGGCGCCGCGCTTCGGCTTCGCCTACCGGTTGAACGACAAAACCGTGCTGCGAGGTTCGGCAGGGTTGTATTACGGCCAGAGCTATCCCACCAACTGGCAATATGGCGGCTCGGCCTGGAACAAGGGGGTCACCATTTACTTTTCCAAGGACAGTGGTCGCACCCAGTATGCGAACTTGGCGAACCCGTTCCCCGTAGGTTTTATCGGCCCGCAGCAGGGAAAGTACGGCCAGCTGACGCTTTGGGGACACTCGAACGGCAACCACGGGAGCGAGGCTAACCGGAACGCCGAAATCTACCAATGGAACTTCGGGATCGAGCGGGAGCTGCCAGGACTGGTAAAGCTCGAGGTGCACTACTCCGCCAGCCGCGCCACGCATCTACCCTGGAATTACTCCGTCGAGGACAGAAACTTTGTGAGCAGGGCCGACCGCGAAAAATGGGGCTCACAGGGGCTCGAGGAACTAGTACCTAACCCCTTCCAGTACCTCTTCCAGAGCATCAACGGCTCGACCCCCATCTTTAACGAGCCCGACTCGCTCTACAACGACGGCACAACCCAACGAATCAATCTCCTGCGACCCTTCCCACAGTTTGACGGAGGCTTCACAGGCTTCCCGCTGTTTGCTGCCAGCAGCAGCTATCACTCCTTGCAGGTACGGTTTGAGAAGCAGCACTCCCACGGACTGGTCTTCCTCGGAAACTACACCTTCTCGAAGTTCATTGATGATACCGACTCGGGTGGCAATGCCTGGATCGGGAACCTGGGTTTTGCCGGAACGCCGCAGGACTTTACCAACCGCCGGGCTGAAAAGAGCGTGAGCGCCAACGATACGCCCCACCGTCTGGCCTTCGCCGTGATCTATGAGCTTCCGGTGGGCCGGGGCAGGCCCCTGGGCCGGCAAATGAACCGTGCGCTGGACGGCATCGTCGGCGGCTGGCGGGTCAGCACCAATGTGGCACTCCAAACCGGGGGGCCTACGACCTTCGGGCTTCAGAACGGTCGGCTGGCCGACGGCACTCAGCGTCCCAATATCAACGGAAATGCGTGCAGCGGCGCCAACGTGGACGCGGTGGTGAACGGCACGGCCAATTACTTTGATTCGAATGCCTTCGCGGTCCCCGCAGACCAGATCCCGGGCACGGCAGGCCGGTACTACTCAAACTGCCGCCAGCCGGGAATTCATAACCTCAACTTCCAGCTCGCCAAGCGCATTTCGCTGCGGGAAAGCATGGCCCTCGAATTCCGCGCCGACTTCTTTAACTTCCTCAATACGCCGAGGTTCTACGCAGGGAACACAACCTTCGGCAGTGACAGCTTCGGAGTGATTGACAGCCTTGCCAGTAGCTCCCGACCTCGGCACGGCCAGATTGGGATACGTTTCGAATTTTGAGACTTCGTCGTTAGCGGTTAACCCGCAGCGGGAAATTCCAGAGGGCCTTCGAGAGAAGGCCCTTTTTTCGTTCGCTCAGGCGGGCTTTTCTTAGCGCTGCCTCAGCAGGCCCTCTAAGAGGTACAATCGCTCAGGAAACGGAAATAGCGACACGTAGCATGATTCGAATTGGCGGACTCGTTCTGGTTTATCTCACACTGGCGCCGCTTTGTGCTGCTCAGGCGCCTGAACGTGTCGGGTCCGGTTCCGCTGTTACCCTTCCTGGTCGGTCCAATACTCCCGCTCTTTCACAGATCGAAGAAAGTTTTCGCGCGGGTCGATTCCGGGAAGCTCAAACTGATGCTCAGGAGCTCGTCAAGGCGCAGCCCGACAATGCCCGGGCGTGGATGTTTCTCGGGATGGCCAGCGTGCGGCTTAATGAAGCCGCAAAGGCAGTCCAGGCTTTCGAAAAAGCCATCGCCTTGGATCCCACAGACTCGCGTCCTTACTTCGACCTGGGCCTGCTTTACGCTTCCCAGAACGACCTCGACAAAGCCATCGACCGTTATCAAAAAGGGCTCGCGCTGGACGACCGCAACGGCGCCACTTATTACAATTACGGCCGCGTCCTGCTAGCCAAAGGACGAATTCAAGAAGCTGTCGATGCCTTGAGGCGCGACTTGGCTCTCAATCCGTCTGACTCAGAGGCTCGCATCGCTGTGGTCGAGGCCCTTTTGCGAGCGCACGAGCGGAAGAAGGCCCGGGAAGAAGTCCATGCGGTTCTTGAAAAGAACGATGCTCCCGGGACAGTCCTGGTCTCCTTAGGGGGGCTGCTGGTTCGGGGCGGGGAATTTGACCTGGGGAAAACTGTTCTCACGCGTGCCCTGGCGGTTTCACCGGATTCGGCCGCGGCTCATATCGAGCTATCGAGACTTTCGACGGCGCTCAGCTACCACACAGAGGCAATTCATGACGCCAGGCGGGCGGTGCAGCTTGCGCCCGATTCATTGGAGACTAATTTGGCTTTGGCCGAAGCGCTGATCAGCGCGCGACAAGATCGGCTGGCCACGGAGCTCTTAAAAAAGCTCGAGCCACGTTTCGGTGGAACGGGAGCGTTTCACTACACCCTGGGAATCGCTGAGTATCGAGCCGGCCGGTATCAACCCGCGGTCACTGCCTTTGAACGGGCCATCCAACTGGATCCGAATTTGGACCTGGCTTTTTTCTTGTTGGGTCAGACGCACCTCGTTGGGGGCGAGCTGGATCCGGCTGAGGCCTGTTTCAAATCNGCGGTGCGCCTCAAGCCTGATAGCACTTTGTACTACAACTATCTTGCGCGGGTTTACGAGCAGAAAGGCAGCCCGTTTCACGATGCANCCGTCCAAGCCACCGAGCGGGTCCTTGCGCTCGACCCGAAGGACGTCGAATCCAGAGAGCGAATGGCGAAGTGGGCCAAAGAGGCAGGCGATTTGGCCCGGGCCCGAGCCCTCTTGGAGGAGGTTGTCGCAGACGCGCCAACGGAAATCTCTGTACGAGTGCTCCTCGCGAGCATTTACTACCGCTTAAACCTCCGCCAAAAAGGAGACGAACAGACCGGCATGGTCCGACGTCTCGAGGCCCTGTCGCAAGAGAGCCAGACAAAAGCCCATTGAGCAGGAAGAGAGAACCGGATTGGTTCCCCCCGTACAACTCCGACGTTGGGTGATCAGTAGCCTGTTGCTGGGAGTCGTGTCGAGCGCAGGACTGGGGTCCGGCGAGCCGGGGCAGAAGTCAGCCGAGGCCCAGGCGCATGCCGAGTCAGGAAAACGCCTGCTGCAAGACGGCGACTTGGCGGGCGCAGAAAAGGAATTGAGGCGAGCAGTGGAGCTTGCTCCCAAAGAGTCTGTGTACCTGGGCTCGCTCGGTGCAGTGCTCGGAATAGAACAGAAGCTCGAGGAGTCAAATAGTTATCTTGGGAGAGCGCTTCGTCTCAATCCCCGCGATACAGCCAGCCGTCGCAACCTCGCCTCGAACCAATTTCAATTGGGTCAGCTCCAGCCCGCCCGAGAGAATCTCGAACGGCTGGCGAAAGACACTCCCAACGACCCGGTCGTCCGCTTGCTCCTTGGTATGGTGGATGAAGAGCAGGAGGATTACACCAACGCCGTCCGGTTGCTCGACTCGGTTCCCGAGCAAGTGCGCGAGCGGCCGAAATCAATTGCCGCGCTTGCCCGTGCCTATTACAACATCGGCCAGAGGGACAAAGCCAGGGAAACGATTAAAGGACTGCAAGTGCATCCCGCAGGTGCCGAGGGAGTCTTCTTGGGTGGCCAGGTGGCTGCTCAGGCCAACGATTTTGAAACGGCTGAGCAGATGTTCGCCTCGATTTGGTCGAGTTTTCCCGATCTCGCAAAACTTGGCTATAACCTGGCCCTTGCCCAGTACCAAGCGAACCATATCCACAAAAGCCAGGATACCCTCAGCAAGATTGTAAAAGCCGGTCACGAAACTGCCGACATCTACAACCTTCTCGGTTGGTGCCTGTTCAAGCAAGGCAAGACCAAAGAGGCCGTCGCAGCTTTGGACAAAGCCATCGCGCTCGAACCCTCGCGGGAATCAAACTATCTGGATGTGGGGATGATGCTGATTGAGGCGCATCGCTTCGATGGCGCCCTGATTGCCGCTCAGAAAGCCCTAGACGTGAAACCGGGAGACCACCGGGCCTATCGTCTGAAAGGGCTCGTTGAAACCAAGCTCAACAGGCTGAAGGAAGCAGAGAAGTCGTACGCCCGGGCCGTTGAATTGAACCCTACCGATGAGCAATCCATCCTGGGCCTCGCCTCCGCCCAATTAAATGACGGAAAGGTCCGGGATGCCGAAGCGACATTTGAGAAGGGGATCCAGCTGTTGCCCCGCGATGCGGTCCTCTATGAGGCCTACGGGGGCATGCTTTTATGGCTCGAAGGAGCGACGAACGCTTCAACGGAATCTCGTGCGGTGTCACTTCTTCAGACGGCCATGCGCCTGGACGGAAGCCAGGCGGATCCACACTACCAGCTCGGCAAGCTGGCGCTGAGGCAGGGCAAAATCCAGGAGGCCCTGCAGGAACTTGAAACTGCGGCGCGGTTGGATCCGANCAACAGCCGACCTCACTACGCCTTAGTCAGCGCGTATCGCAGGCTCGGCCGAAGGGGCGAAGCTGAGAAAGANCTGGCGATTTATAAGAGCTTGAAGGCCAAAGAGGGCCAGTCACCCTCCCAACCGCTCACCCGTGAAAACGAATTTCGGATGCCCGAATTGCAACTTGCCCCCGCCGGCATTTCTCAGATCGGCCAGCGCAACTGAGTGCCTGCGGATGGCGCCGCACGAACGCAGGTATGGGTACGCAGGGGTTTGGTCCTCGCTCTGTCGAAGGCCGGTGTCGGATTCCGCAAAAATTACAATGCATGCCATGCATGAAGCGAATCCAAAACGCGGCTCTTGCGCGAAAGTGGTGGGGCAACGCACCTCGATCCGAAGGGGAGCCGATTCGCAACACGCCGACTGCGGCCGGAACGTTCAACATTAGTTTGACGGCGCAAAACGGCGTAAGCCTGAATCCGACTCAGAACTTCACGCTCACAGTGAATCAAGCTCCTGCGATCACCAGCGCGAACAGCACCACTTTTCAAGTTGGGGTTGCGGGTTCCTTTACTCCGACCGCCACCGGATCTCCCGCGCCGAGCCTCACGGAGGGTGGGGCTTTGCCAGGCGGAGTGACGTTCCATGACAACGGCAACGCCACGGGGACACTGAGCGGAACGCCAGCAGCAGGCACGGGCGGCACTTACAACATCACCTTCACCGCGGGCAACGGCGTGGGCAGCAATGCCAACCAGAACTTCACGCTTACGGTGCAGGACTTTACGATTTCCGCTTCACCTGGGTCGCAGACCATCTCCGCCGGACACTCAGCCGTCTATACGATTTCGTTGACGTCCAAGGGTGGTCTGGCCGGCAACGTGTCTCTGAGCTGCAGGGGCGGTCCACCTANCTCTACCTGCATTATCAGTCCGGGTTCGGTCATGTTGAACGGCACGGCTTCGGCCACGGTCACTTTGTTCGCATCAATGAAAGTTAACNACGGCACGTTTACGCTGACGTTCACCGGTACTCTTGGAAGTCTAGCGCGCAGTACCAATGTGAGCCTGACAGTGAAATAGATTACACAACGAAGGAAGGAGGTTCTTCTTGGGTTTCCCTCCCAAGTCAACATCAAGCCGTTAGAACACACGCCCTGTGCTCAAAGGGAGAAGGCGGTCCAAATCGCTGCTTACGGAATTACCGGGGAAGCGATGAAGCACTCCGCTTCGAAAAGATGTGGTTTTGGCGCTCGCCCTTTTCCGTTCTCCCGCCGGAAGCGTCCGACCCCTCTAGCTAAGCTGGGGCCGCAACTCCAGGTCAGCGGCTGCCCGTAGACCTGTGGTGTTGGTCGTGACAGCATTCGTAACAGAGGATGGACTGGCGGGAGTTTCCGGGAAGTTGGGCAAGCGCGGCAACAGGGAATTAACCCCGTTCCGAGGCAACCCCTCGAAACCATTTGGTTTCGACGCTAATCGGATCAGGCACCGTACACCGAAATATTTTATGTGAGTTAGAACTGTGCCGAAAATCGTACTGAAGAGATTCTGTAACGGTGGTGCAACGAGCTGGCCAATGAGAAAACGATGGGGACAATTAAGGAACAATGACGCCCAAACACCCCAGAAAACCAGCTAGCTAGACCGAAGAAAAAGCTAAGCGAACCAACAAGATACATGATTTTGACTTGCGTACGAAGCAAGGGGTCGGGTTGCCCCACCGAAAGGAACAAGTCAAAAATAGGCCTTCCAAAGTCAGACCACGCAGATCTGTACCGGAGAGGACTTGCGGAAGAGTCAATCATCTTCAAGCAGATGCAATATTGGCGAGGCACAAGTTACGCCGAATCCGACGATAGCTTCCAAGCCGGCCCGAAGTTCATGAGGCGTCATCGTCACGAGTTTACTGGCTCTTCTTTACTCTTACTTTGACGATGTTAGAGTAGGCCGACTCACCGGCGTCATTGATTGCTCGAACGCGGTAATACACGTTGAGAGCAAGCCCGCGTGGGGAGTCCGTACGTTCGGTGATGGCTCGGTGCAATCTCGCGGCGCGCTTCCATTCGCCTTGTTCGCCCTCGCGACGCTCGATGACGACGCCAACTACGTCCTGACCAAAAAGGTCCCACGCAAGTCTTACTCTTCCTCCGGAAAGAGTGAAGCGCAGCAAAGCCGGCGCAGCGGGAAGCACCGGCCAGTCAAAGAAACTTTCGTCCGCAACGGCCATCACACTGTCCCGGAAGGGCAACGACTCCAGGGTATCATCCCTTCCAATTTTCCAGGAAAGCGCTGTCACTCTGCCCGATAATACGTCGATCAGAACTGGCCGGACGATCCCTGCATTTCTGATCTTCAAGTCCCCATGGATGTAGGGCCCGTTGCCTCCAGGCAGGCTGCGCGCAGCGAGCCAATAGGCGATGATGGCCTTGCCGGTGCGCGAGCGAAATCCATAGGCGAGGAAAGGCGCCTGCGGTTTTTCCGTGGTGAGCTCGGGCACCGTTACCCCGATGGAAGAGTCGACCGTTGCGTCAGAGAAGAGTGCGTTCACATTCTGAAGCGCCTGGAATGCAGGCCGCGGAGTAAAATCATTCGGACGCATCATCATCCCGTGGGTCAAGCCATAATCGTCTCCCTGGTTGCCATCTACGCCGGGAATGAGCTCCCACACAAAGGTGCGCACGCCCGCAGCACGATCGTAGACCATTTCGCGCGCTATGTATTTTGCCTGCACGGACTCATCAGAATCCTCCCAGGAGGGAGGCGAGTTGAACTCGTCATTCCAGAAAGCGATGTCACCCCGAATCGCCGGGAGCTTGCGGACCATCTCCCGGAGCAAGGCCGGAGATTCCTTAGCATGTGCGGGCTCATCCAGCGCTTCCGGATTCAGGTTGCGGCCGAAGTCAGGGTAGGTGTGGTATGAGAAAACGTCTATGCCATCAGCGCAGCGGCAAGCTTCGATGGCCTGGCGGGGAAACTCCCGCTCCGTCAGCCCGAACGCGCCAAAAACTACTCTAGCCTTGGGATCGGTCTCGTGAACTGTGGAGATGACCTCCCGGGCCAGTGCGGCGTATGCCTCTGGGGATGGCTGAGGGTTCCAGAAATACTCGCTGGGTTCGTTCCAGATTTCGTAGTATTGCACCCGGCCCCGGAAATGATCCACTGTCCATCGGACATAGTTATTGAAAGCCCGGATTTGCTCGGGCGTGGTCGGCGCCCAAAAAACCGAGTAAAGCCCCCGGTCGGGGGGATGAGCGCTTCCCAGAGGAGGCAGGATTGAATCCGGCAAACGCCCGGCGGGTGACGTGTACATACCGTTTCCATACAACAGCTGCAACTCTATCGCCACACCGTTGTCCGCCAGCGAACTGACGTAATCGTCGACTTCCTGGGGAATAGCATAAACTCCCCTTTTCTGCTCCACGCGGTCCCAGCTGGTGTAATCCGTGCTGTTCTCGTATTGCCCGATGCGCGCGAACTTAATTCCCGCGTCAAAGATCCGGGTCCACCACCGACGGCTCCAGGGCAGATAGGGTTCGCGGGGCATGGGCGTGTTCACACCAAAGCCGTCGTGGATTTGCGAAGAACGTTTCGGCGGGACCCGGTCCGGAACCTTTTGCCTTTGCGGGAGCCCAGGCGCACCCAACAAGAGGGTCGCCAACATGAGACTACACATCACTGTCGCGAACACGGGGCGACAAAGAGGCCGCGAGGCGCGGGACGTTCCAGAGGGCCTCCGGTGTTTCAATTGAAGTCCATCAAAACGAGACTGCCCCCCGTGTCGGCACTCATACTCTTCTTGTCCTCGCCCCAGACAAGTGCCAACCTCGCAGTATGCAGGGCGCGGTCGCCGATGGTCACGGGCGCGGGGCGCATGAGAAGTTAGAAGCTAACCTTCAGACCGAACTGGCCGATCCGCCCAGCCTGGGCACCACTGACGCGCCCAAATCTGCTTGAAGCGACGTTGCCGGACGAGGTGCTCATGTTGAACTGGGCGTGGTTGAACAGGTTGAAGAATTCCGTGCGAAACTCNACCGAGATGCGCTCGTTCACGTGCGTCAACTTGGAAAGCGCAAAATCCCAATTATTCAGCCCTGGCCCGTGGAAAAAGCGGCGGGCGGCGGTTCCCCCTACACCGATGTCCTCCGGCGTGAAGTAACCGGGCCCGGTCGAAAAGTACTGATTTTTGGCGTTATCGCGCGGATCGAGGAATTGAAGCGGCTTGCCGGTATAGTTGGGACGATCAACTGGAATCCCGAACCCGCATCCGCACAGCGAACGGTCGCCGGAGTTGGACAGTCTGACAGGCACCCCCGTCGAGAAGCGAGTAATGCCCGCGACCTCCCAGCCGTCGAGAAACCTTGCCAGGACCCCGCGCGTGGACCTGGTCAGTCGCTTCAGCGGTAGATCGTAGGTGTAGCTTGCCACAAAGTTGTGCGCAACATTAAAGGTGGAGAGCGCCCTGTCGGCTCCCTGGTCATACGGGTTCAGGTAGTCCTGATAACCCGACCCATTGTCCAGCGATTTACCCCACGTATAAGCGCCAAGAAAGCGCAGTGCCCCAACTCTCTTCTCGAGACTCACCTGCAGTGAATTGTAACTGGAGTTGGCAAGGGTCGACGTCCAAGCGTTATCGCCGAAATCCAGCAGCCCTTGGCTCAGATAGCTCCCCGACGTTACAGAATAGGGTCGTGTCCCGTAGGCGAACTGTCCGTTTCCGAGGTCGTAAATCTGGTCCTCAAGTCCGGGCCCGCAGGGCGTGGCCGTCGGGTTGAATTGTGCCAGGATGGCATTGATCCCGAAGCAACGTGCCGGATTACCCGGATTGAATGGAAGGTTTGCGAGCAGATGGTGCCCTTGCGAGCCAACGTATGCGAGTGTCAACACCGCCGTGGTGCCGATTTGTCGCTGAATATTAAAGTTGTAATGTTCCGTATAGGGCATTACGTTGTCGACCTTATAGGCTGGCGAGACGGCTAGGGGCAGGAATTTTCCCCAGAAGCCCGTTGCGCCCACGCCTGGGAATGTGTAAGGGAAGCGCTGCCCGGGGTCGTTGCCGCTGATGCGGTCCTTATACGGCTGGTCCAAGTAGACCTCCGTGGGGCTTACATAGAAAAGCCCGAAAGGAGCGTCACCAATTTCACCAAAGAGCGTCAAGTCTTCTACGGCTGTATAATAAAGCCCATAGGCGGCGCGAATGCTCGTCTTGCCCGGGCCGCCGAAAATCTTGCCGGGGATTCCACCGCTGAATGCTGGCGAATACGCGATGCCGACGCGAGGAGCGAATCGGTCGTACTGTGGGGCTGCCAACGTGTTTGGGATACCCGGATCCCCCGGAAACACCCATCCGAGCGGTGCATCGGGAAAGACGCGCGACTGCTGGCCGGGCACAAATTGCTCAATTTTGCCCTGGGTATCGTACCACGGCTGGTTGACCTCCCATCGCACGCCGTAGTTCAGGGTCAGATTGGACTTGATCTTAAACGTGTCCTGCGCAAATACTGCATAGTATCGGGTCCGCGAGTCTAACTGTAAGATGCTGGATTGCTCGAAGTAAGAGGGCGCGCCCAGCAGGAAATCGGCGAAGTCGTTACCCGTCTCGCTCCCGTCAAAGTCGAAAAGCCCGTTGCCGGAGGAGAAGAGGCGCACGTTAATTTGGTAGTAGCGGAAATCGGCTCCGAATTTCGTCGTATGCCGCCCGAGGATCTTAGAGAAATTTTCCGTGACGTGCCAGGTGTTGTTGAACTGACGGGGGACGCTGTCGGGCACACCCACGCCCACTCCGAGTGAGTCCAAAAACATAACCGGAAGACCCTCGTAGGCCGATGACACGGGGATGATACCTAGCCCCTGGTCAGCGAACCCGAACGACGAGATCTTTCCCAAACCGCCCCCCGGCTTATTGAGGTTCATGGCGGTGCGCGTGAAATTCAAGCGTGCCTCGTTCACCGCATTCCCGCCAAAGCTCAGGGTGTGGCTTAGGTTGGCCTGCTGGGCGCGGCTCTTGCTTAGGCCGGGGAACCCCGGCACGTTTGCGCTGGGATAGGGTTGCAGCACCTGGGAATCATCGAAGTGATAATAAAACTTCCAGCTGCCTCTTTTCTGGGTGTTCAGGTCGATGCGTGCGCCAAATTTGTCGTCGCTCACTGTTCGCTTGTTGGCACTTGTGGAGAAGAAAGGTGTGCCTTGCGTGGTTCCAATGGCGTTGGGAATGAAGTTCAGCGTGGGGCTTGCTACCGGAGTCCATGCTGTTTGAGGAACGACCTGGCCAGGAAACACGCACATGCCCGCTTGAGCGTCGGCCGCCGTATTGCAGCCTGAAACCCAATACGGCTCGCCTGCATTCACCGTATATCCCAGACGCTGGGTCAGTACTTCATCCATCGTGTGATTCCCGGGGACACTATCCCCCCGAACCGTGCCGGTCAGCTCGGGATAGCCCACGGCGTTCACATCCGAAAAATCGCCGTTGCGCTCCTGAGCCGACGGCACATTGATAACGCCACTCGTGACGCCCACCACTTCGCGCGTGCCTTGGTAATCGCCAAAGAAGAAAACACGGTTCTTCAGGATCGGGCCGCCGGCCGTGCCTCCGAACTGGTTGCGCTTCAACACGCCACGCGCGGAGCCCGGGATGGTTTGTCCTGACACCGGATCGACAAGGTCCCGGTCGAAGAAATTGCGCGAGTCGAGTTTGTCGTTGCGCAGGAATTCAAAGATTGAACCATGCAGGGCGTTGGTCCCTGATTTCGTGACCACGTTCACCACAGCACCGGAGAACCGTCCATATTCGGCGTCGAAGGCATTCGTCAGCAGCCGGAACTCTTGGATAGAGTCGAGAACCGGAATGATGGTGGTGCCGTTGTTCTTACCTTCCTCAACGTCGCCGCCATTCACCAGAAAGGAGTTCGACGCCTCGCGCTGTCCGTTCACCGAAACGTTGCCTGCGAAAAGCGTCCCCGATACCGGTCGATCCGTGGTACGAATGAAGCCTGTGTTTAACTGACTGGGAACGACGCCAGCCTGCAGTCCCAGAAGGTCCACGTAGCTGCGACCGTTCAAGGGAAGGCCAGTCATTGTGTGGCCCTCAATGACGTCCCCGAGCTGGGTCGTTTCTGTCTGAATTAAGGGCGCACCACCTTGGACTGTCATGCTTTGCGAGACCGAGCCGATCTGCATGGAGAAATTCAGCCCGATCACATCCGCAACGTGCAACACGACATCCGGCTTGACAATGGTCTCGAACCCTTGCTTCTGGAGGATCATGCGGTAACGTCCCGGAGGCAGATCCGGGATCACATACAGTCCGACCTCATTGGTCTGGGTGCTGGAGGAAATGTTCGTGTCCACGTTCGTGGCTGTAACCTTTGTGCCCGGAACCACTGCCCCGCTGGGGTCAGTAACCCGACCGGTTAAGGTCGCAGTGGTAGTGCCGAAAGCGGAAGCGGCGAGGCTTATGATTACAAACGCACGAAACAACACAGGGCAAATGCGGAAAGGATTCATTTGTAAATTTCTCCTTCGGCGTGGGCTTCCGATCCTGTATGCCGATACAGGGAGCAAGTTGTACCAAATCAGGTTGAAAAATTGGGTTCTCGGTTCATTTGAGCGACTGAGAAGGACAAGTTCCGTTGGGGGGACTTGGTGATTGGGTCATCGGGCGAGCCGTTTTCATGTGCTCTCCTTTTGGAAGGGTGATCCCACCTGCCGCGTACCGGTTGGAGGGGTTCCTTGGCCCTAATATATGGGCAGGGCCATGCTCTGACGTCACATGAATCGCCGCTGAGTTTTGCAACTCTCAGAAAATCCCACGGAGACTTAGTGGGTCAGGGGTGATTGGGTTGGCCATTCAGGTAGGCGTAGAGTAGTTTTTGGCCGGTGGGCTTGGGGCTGCCGCCAGGCGGTTCCACGGTCACGAACACGGCGTCAATTTCGGCGAGGACCTCCGGATCGTCGAACTTGAGCACCCAACGGTTCTGGGTTTTGTCGTCAGTGTAGAAAATGCCGAGGCTTCGGGCCGACTGGGCTGCCGGATCTCGATAGCCCCAGGCCTGGAAGGCATGGTCCACTTGGGAGTGGCGCCGGGAGTTGAGGTCAAACGCGTAGAAGATGAGCGATTTGCCTTCCGTGTAAAAGACCCTCCCGAACGCCTTGGCGCTTCTCCCTGTTCCGTCCACATCGAATACATCGATGATGTGAAGATTACGCGCGCCCATCAGGTCGCGGATCTCTTTACCCGCGGCAAGCAACTCGCGCTCGCGCTCGAACAATGTGGCCTGTGCAGCCAGTTCCTCTGAGAACTCGCGAATGCGCGCCTGCTGCGCAGACAAGGTTTCCTCACTAGCAGACTGGCTCGTGCGTACCCTGTCAAGTTCGTTTTTCAATTCCCCTTCCAGCCGCGCATTCTCCTGACTCCTGCTTTTGAACTCCGCCGCCTGGGCATTGGTGCTTACCAATTGCGCCTCCAGTACAACCTGATGCTCCTTGGCGCGTTCAATCTGATCCTGCAGGGCAAGGAGTTGCTCACGACTGGCAGCTAACTCTTTTTCCAATCGCCGAATCTGGTTGGCTTTTAGCCCTTCTGATTTGACCATTTTCGCCGCTTGGGATTGTAGGTCCTTATTCGAGACCGCCAGTCGAGCCGCCTCGTGCTGCAAGTTAGACTCAAAACTCACAACAATCCGGCTACGCATGTTGGACTGATACATCCATATGCCGATTCCAATCAGAACTGAGGCAGAAACAACTAGCGCCATACGCGCCGGAACAAGAACGAAGAAAGGAACCATTGGCCTCACAGGCTTCGCATCGAGCTCCGGAGAAAATCGAATCCCTTCCGCTCGGGCCCGTTCGATGAAGCGTTGCCGGTAGCCCCGATCTGATCCGAAAAGGGTTCGCAACCGCGACGCCCTGTGGCGACGGTCTCCAACAACGGGAAGCTCAGCCTGGACAATTCCGGCGAAATCCGTGTGGACACTCCCGCAAGAAGCACATTTCTCGAGGTGGGCCTCAAGCGCCTTCACTTCTGATCCCGATAACTGGCCGATGGAAGCCAAAGCTGCCAGCTCCTGGAAGTATTCATGATTCAACACGGGAGATTTCCTCCTGGGTGACGCGGACTCTCTTGGGCTCAATTCTGAGGCAGGAGCGAAGCTTGTCTAAACCGCGATAGAAGTGATGGCGAACGTTCGCCACCGTTTCGCCAGTTTTCTCCGCGATCTCCTGCATGGTTAGCCCGTCAAAGTAGGCCAGCTCAAGGGCCGTCTTCTGCGCCTCGTTCAATGTCGCCAACGCCTCGCGCACCAGGACCGAAGACTCCTGAGATGGTTGCGCGCCACGACCTGACGTCGCGGACAGCCGGTCAGCGTCGCAGAATTCCTCAATGCCGCTTTGGTTATAAAAATTCCTCGTGCTCAATTGCTGCCGCCGGTTGATGCTCCGGTGATACGCGTATTGAAGGAGCCACACCTTAGTACTGCCTTTCGAAGCATCAAATCGTGCCTTAGCCCTGTAAATGTCGAGAAAGACCGTTTGCATGACATCTTCAGCCTCCCCCGCATCTCGAACGACTCTGGCAGCGATGGCGTAAACTAGGCGGTGGTAGCGATCGAAGAGAACTGCGAGTGCATCGTCGAATCCGTTTTGNAGTTGAGTCATCAGTTCTTCGTCAGGAAGCTTTTGGAGCTGGCCAAAGGTATGTTGGGAAATATCATTCTTCGCGCTTCTCGTTCCATTCCGAGACATGGGGTTCAGTTCCCGAACTCACTCAGGAGCGTTGCCTCGCTTATAGCACAATATTGACCCGATGAGCTCGACTTTTTGTCACCAAAAGTTGATGCTTGTGCTGGTACAAATAGACAACCTGACGGGCATACTTTTGTGGTGCGTGGCTGGCGCTGTGTATCCTCGACGTGCTCGAAAGTCGGCGCGGAGCGAGAACCTACGTTAAGTCAGCAGCGCGGCTCGATTCGAAATGGGCCGCCCAGTTAAATCGTGCCGGCGCCAGCACCTTCGTGGGCAATCTGAATGCGGGCAAGCCGTAGAAGATGGACAAACTGAGCGCCGAGCATGGCATTGGTATGAATGACGCCACACACCAACTGACCTCTGCGACGGTTTTGAAGATACGGTGCGGCGTGGGCATTGGCTGGGCAAGAACGTGAACCGCGTGACTGATGGATTTATCGGCGCATGGTCATCGTCGGTGACTTTTCAGACGGGCCAGTCGCTTTTCCTCGTGCTGGTGAGCCCGCGCACTGCCGACGTCGACTAGCGCCCCAACATTCTTTGCTCGCATCCGGGGGGCGGGGATCCGCTATCATCAAGCCGCCGCCATCAGGGAGAGCATTTTCAAGGGTACGAAGCTCGAAGTGCGCGTGGAGTCGTTCAACGCGACTAATACGACTCGCCTGGGCAATGCTGACGTGGCGTATGGTANTCTGACGGGTTGGACAGGTATTCACGCTCGGGNCTGGATTTGCGCCGATGAGGNCTCAGATTGTGACGCGGTTTGAGTTCTGAGGGGCCGCGAGGCGTGCAAGAGCGANGTGGGNCCACATGAAATGTCGAGTTGTCGCCTGCGTTCTCATCCTTATGGGGANCGCGTCCCGCNTGTTGCCGGGAGAGTTGCGCGCTGGCGCGGCACGCGTTGAAGTCACCCCGGCCAAGACTGATCACCTTCAGATTTGGGGATATGACGAGCCGACTCAGATACAAGAGGGTGTCCACGATCCGCTGCACGTCCGGGCGCTGGTAATAGATGACGGAAAAAAACGAGCTGCCGTAGTTGCGTGCGAGGTACTCTTAATGACAAACCTNCTCTGGGAGACAGCATCCCGCCGTGTCAGCGAGGAAGCCGGCATCCCCGTGGAAAACCAGATGCTGATAGCGGTCCACACGCATGGAGCACCTGTTTTGGAGACGAACAATGGCAATAAGACGGTTCTTACACCATATGCTCAGATGGTCGTGCACGGGATCGTCGACGCGGTTCGGCAGGCCTCCGGAAGACTGCGGCCCGCACGAGCCGGGTTTGGCACGGGCAGAGCAAATGTGAATATCAATCGTCGGGCCCGCATGGCGGACGGCGGGTACTGGCTTGGTTACAATCCGGATGGTCCCTCGGACAAAACCGTGGGCGTTGTCAGGGTGGAAGATCTCTCCGGCCGCCCGATCGCGGTCCTGATCAACTACGGTGTCCATGGAGTTGTTATGGGTCCGGGCAATCGCCAGATTACGGCAGACCTTCCGGGCGCGACATCTAGGTTTGTTGAGCAGCAACTGGGCGATCCCGTGGTGGCGCTATGGACTTCCGGCGCCGCCGGAGACCAGAATCCGATTCACAACGATTTGGATTCCGATTTCGAGCCCGTAGCGGCGTTCGGAATGCTCCTCGGCGAGGAGGTCCTTAATGTAGTACGGAGCATCCGGGCTTCGAACCGCGGAGATATTCGCGTAATGCAACGCCTAGTTACTTGCCCGGGCCAGCGGGTGGCTCCGGGGCCTCTCCCCCGCAAAACTTACGAATTCCTAGATGCTGATCCCGTGCCGATCCGGCTTTCATTGCTGATGATCGGCCACACGGCGCTCGCCGGAGTCTCCGGTGAGGTATTCACTCGCGTTTGGGAACGCCTGAAGGACCAATCCCCGTTTGCTCACCTCCTCATGCTTACTCTCTGCAATGGCTACAGCGGCTATCTGCCTGACGACGCCGCATACAAGCAGATCAGCTACGAGATTGCCGTAAGCCCCGTGAAGAAGGGCTGTGCGGAAAATGGCATTATCGACAAGCTTCTCGCGATGATGGATCAGGATTGAGCGGCGCGCGGCCGACCCAGCTGCACTGTTCTGATTTCAGGGAGGCGAAAATGCGAACACGAACTAACCGGTTTGCTTTGGTCGGCCCGTTGGCGGATGCTTTAGGGTCGAAACAAAACGTACGCCGCTCTGGGAATAATTCTCTATCGTGCTGGCCTCTTCCCTGCCGTCCCGATGCTTTATGCGGAGGAGAAAGTTGATTAACACCCTGTCGTCCGCAAAAATTACGGACAGCCCGAGAATTAACCGTTAAAGCTTGCGAGTTGGACCGTACCCGCCTCTTCGTGCCTGTCTGCGTAAAGCCGCTAACTCCCGCAGATTCAACGCGGACGAGTTTCTAGCAGGGACACGCTTTATGAAGGCACACAGTGTGAATGAACTTACGCTGGGGGCTCGAAGATAGCAGCGCAAGACCGCCGTTGAACAATTGAATGCCCAATATCCGGGCCTTCAGGCGTTCGTGGACAAACATCTCAATGCATTTGTGCCCGTGCGGGAGATCGCACCAAAGGTGGAGCAGGAATTCGGCGTTCGGATTCCGCAACGGACGATTGGAAGCTATCGGCACCGGCGCTGGGTAGTCGCGAGGCGGCGGAAGGATGACGAAATACAACCTGAGAAAGTCATTTAGAAGTTGAAGAAGGAATTGGGGGAAGAGCAAATATCGCGTTTCGAGCCACACCTTCGATATCTAACATCCCTTGAGCGAATGGGCCCGTTGGAACTTCTGCGTGAACCGCGCGAGCGCAGTCAACGCGATCTCGCTAAGATCAAATCTGAATTGGACCTCAAGTCGAAAGCGAAGAGGTCCCTTCTCTAGCGACCTCTGAGCTCAGCCCCCAATTAGTCCAGTTTGTCGATTTTGCAGCCGGATTGAATTTTGGCGACGCAAAGGATACCGTCGGTACTCGAGGGCATGTGGTTCGCGCCTCAAATCCGTCTCCAGCGTATCGGGCAGATCGTGCGCCCAATCTACCGAGGCCTGCATTTTACCTTGACGGCCCTTTCTGCAGCGGCGGCGTCTTCGCCGCCGTTTGGCGGCGCTGAGGACAGAGCCGCTACCGCAAATCGCTGTCACTGTGTTTTGCAGTCCTCAACAAAAAGTGTCGTGAACATCTCGTCCGTCAAAACCTTATCCGCGATCATCGCTCTGTTTTTGCTGAACCTTCGGTTTGCGGCAGCCGAGCCGCCAGCCGTTAGTGTGGTCCTCATCACGATCGATACGCTTCGTCCCGACCATCTTGGGTGCTACGGCTACGCCCCGATCCAAACTCCGAACATCGACCAGTTTGCACTTGCGGGCGTCAAGTTCACCCAGGCTTACACACCGGTTCCCATAACACTGCCCGCGCACGCGGCACTATTCACGGGGGCATTTCCGCTGACGACGGGGATGCACGATTTCAGCGGTAACAAGCTTCCCTCGAGTACCATCACCCTCGCGAAAATACTGCGAGACAACGGATACACCACCGCTGCCTTTATCGGATCGGCGNTGCTGGACTCGCGCTTCGGCCTGAATCAGGGCTTCGCNACCTATTTCGACCATTTCGAATTAGGCGGCTTGGAAGAAGTGCATCTGGANGCAATCGAACGCCGCGGGGATCGCGTGGTGGATGAAGCGCTGAAGTGGCTCAGGCTCAATNCCAACCTTCCGATCTTTCTATGGGTTCACCTTTACGACCCCCACGCCCCTTACAACCCTCCCGAACCCTACGCCGGCCGCTACCGCGCGCGTCCCTACGACGGCGAGATCGCCTTTGCCGATGCCCAGGTCGGCCGACTCTTCGCCGCATTGAAGCAGGAAGGGCTCCTCGAGAAGTCGCTGATTGTGCTGGTCAGCGATCACGGTGAAAGCCTGGGGGAACACGGCGAGAAGACGCATGGNTTTTTTGTTTACAACTCTACTCTTCATATTCCGTTGGTTTTTAAAATCCCGGGTGCGGNTCCGCGCGTGGTCCAGGAGGAAGTCTCACTCGTGGATGTTATGCCCACTGTTTTGCAGGCGCTGAAGTTCCCCCTGCCCGCCGGCGTGCAGGGACGAAGCCTGCTGAGTTTGGTGGTTGGCCGCCCGGCAGAGNACGCGTCCAACCTTTACGCAGAGAGTTATCCTCCGTTTCTTCATTTTGGTTGGAACTTCCTGCGCAGTCTGCAGCGGGACGGCCTGAAATACATTGATACGACCCGGCCTGAACTCTACGACACGCGCACCGACCCCAAGGAACTGAATAATCTGATCGGCACGCGTCAGGCAGTCGCCCAGGAGATGGGGGAGCGGCTCCATCGCTTGGTGCGGCGCTTCGCGCCTGCCGCCGGTGCTCCCGCAGCCGAGAATGCGCCAAGCGATCCCGCACTCCTCGAAAGCCTCAAGTCGCTGGGATACGTCGCGGTCTCCGCCGGGAGTGTCGAGGACGCGAGCGGGAAGTCTCTGCCGGACCCGAAAGACCGTATCCGGGTTTATGAGTTGGTGTCGGCGGCACTGGCCGACGGCCAACGAGGTCGCCATCAGGAGTCGCTCCACGAGCTGCAAGAGGCGGAAAAGGCCGACCCTAATTCCGCTACAGTTCGTTTTCTCCTGGCGCGCGATTACTACCAAATGAAGGACTTCCCTCGCGCCGCCGAGCATTTTCAGTCCACTCTCAGTCTCAATCCGAAAAACTCTGTCGCCGCCTACTACCTGGGGCTCTCGCGATTGGCCATCGGGGACTTGGAGGTTGCGGAGGGTTCATTTCGACGCGCGCTCGAGCTCGACTCGGCAAACTTCTCTGCCGCCTTCAATCTCGGAGTCGTTTACACCCGTCAGCACCGATCGGAGGCCGCGGTGCAAGCGTTCCAGCACGCCGTCGAGATTCTTCCTGACTATGCGGAAGCGCACGAAGCCCTCGGAGAACTCTACCTATACCTCAACCGTCCGTATGATGCCGCGCGAGAACTGGAACGAGCCGTAGCGATCGTCCCGAAGATGGCCAAGGCTCATTATCATCTCGGTCGAGCGTATGCGGCCCTGGGCCTTCAAGAGAAAGCCCGAAAGGAATTTAAACGCGCCAAGGAACCTTAAAGAATCGTCGGCTTCAACGAAAGGCTGTGCGCCGCAGGAATTCCGCGCGGGCATGATGTCCAATATTCAGTTGGAGGAAGGGAAGCCACCACACGGTCAGGAAATAATCCCGCCTGTAAGCACGGAATCTTCAGCCGGCAAGGCCCGCAACTTTGCCCCGGAGGACAGTAATGGAGGCCTTGGGCAGAGCATATGTCGCCTCCGCTCCGCCGGACGTTATGGAAGTCACGGGTGGGCCGTCTGGGTCGGGATGGCCGTGGGCACCGTCTGCGTGCCACAGGTATTGCTCGCTCCCGAACGTCACCATCGTGATCGGACCTGAGAAGAAGCCGTGACGGCCGGAGCTGAAGTCGTCAAAGACCACGCGCACCGCGTGGGCGGTCAACTGGTCTCGGTTGACGAGCATCAAGGACCATTCTCCATCGGGGCGTTCGACGACGTAAGCAGCGACCAGGGCGTGGCCGCCAGCATCTGCGAGGTTGCAGGAGGCTGTGTAGATATGGTGGGTCTCGTCGCCAGGCTTCAACCATTCCAGGTTGATGAGCCGGCTGGCGAAATACTGCGAGGTTTCTTGCTTGATCTGGAAATTTTCATCCGCCGTAAACATCGCGAAAGTCCCCTCGCCGTGGCAGCCTCCGGAAAGCGGCCGCGGGAAGAAATGGAAATGGTAGATGCCGTTGCCGCCGGCAGTAAGGAAAGCTCCTACATACTCGGCGAGCCAGAGTGCCCCGAACATATCAACGAAAGACTGGTCGGCTCCCCATGACAAGTTGCTCTCGGTAATGAACATCGGCACCCCTTCGGGCACTCCATCGTTTTTCCAGACCTGAAGGATGTGGCTGACCAGTTCAGGCTCCCGGTAGAGATCGCTCCACGTGACGCCGCAGGGCGGGAAAGGATAGTGCTCGAAGGAGACGAAGGCCAGGTCCGAAATCCGACCGTGAGATTTCAGGAAGTCAATAAACCGTCCCATCCAGGACGTTTTGCCCTGTGCGTCAGGCCATACCTTGATATCTTCGTTCACCCCCTCGAAGACCGGCCCACCGAGCTTTGCCTGCGGGACGAGGCGATGAATCGCGGTGGCGAACTGCAAGTAGAGTGCGGCGTAGTCCTCGGGCAAGCAATACTGGCCGTCCGGCTCCTCACCCATCTCCACGTAGGAAACCGGGTAGCCGCGCTTCTGGAGGTAGGCGACTTCGGCCGCGGCGTCATCCGGCGTGCCGTAGAGCATGGCCACCGGCATCATGGCGGGCAAATTGTTCGTGACGCCGCTGGTGAAGAAAAGGTCGAAACCCGTCTGGTCGCCGGCGTGCACGTCGAGGTCCGATTCCGAGTGCCAAGGGTCAATCGAGGAACAGTGCGTGACCGTCTGATTCTGGTCCGGAGAGTGTTGAAGCAAGTCCACAAACACGCCCTCATCGGTGAGCGTGCCGACGTAGAGTTCGCGGACGGCGTATCCGGCCGAGTTGCGAGGGTCCTCCGGCCCGTGCGTGTCCGGGGTGTCGGAGGATTCCTTCATCCAGATGCGAAGGAACTTTGCCTGAACGGGCGATGGAGAGAGCTTGAGCGTCGCCCCGCCGCCCCGGCCATCTTTCACCATGCCCCCCGGAAAAGTGTTCCAAGCCCCGAGGGTGGGCTTATCCATGGGGTCTTCCCCCCTCCAGTACTGCACCTCGTACGACCGAGCGAAGGGATGGGCCCAGTCGATCCGGATGGAGTTGACCTGTTCCGTGGCGCCCAGATTGATGACCACCCATTGTGGATGGAGCGAGTCATCTTCTCCCGTGAATTTGCTGGTGAGGTAGGGGTTGCTCTTCCAATAGGTGTTGGGGTCGCCGTCTGTCATGCGGGAATAGCCGCGTTCCGCCCCGCCGTTGCGCGTGTGACCCCGATGAGGCAGAGGATAGCCATAGGAGTGCCGGAGGAATTCCGTCGGCTCCGAGTTGCCGATAAAATACCCGGCCTTGTGCCCGGGGTCGCTCCAGGTCCCATTGGGATTCCAGTGCCAAGCGGCTATTTGAAGCTCGGTATTCTGACGGTAACTCATCGACCCCCAGCCCGCCGAGAGACACTTCTTGATCAGCGGCTCGGTATAAAGCTTATCGACCGAGCCGTAAGGAAGGATGTCGATGGAACTGCCGAGGGCGCGGTGTGGGCTAAAGGAATTCGTGGCGTGGCCCGGCGTGGCATCCACGCGCACGGTGTGCACACGGGAAGCGTTCCCACCCGAGCCCAAGAGGTCAAGTCCCGTGCCTTTCGCGGCAGAAGAGGACGAACGCCGAGGAGAAATCGAGAGCGCCGCGGCAGTGCCGGCGGCCGTGCTCAAAAACCTGCGCCGCGAAATCCGCATCAATGCCGTCCCATCGGAACCCATCTACTCCCTCCAGCATTGCTTTGAAACACGTGACGGGCCCCGCCGGCGAATGGGGCGACAACCCAGGAAATTTTGGAGAGCATGTGAGGCCGAATCGGCCGTGCCCTTAAGAGCGCCTCATGTTAGTGCTTCACGAGTCCGCAAGTCAAAGCACTGCGGAGGCGCCGTCCGGTTTGCTGTGTTTTAGGGGCTGGACATAAATCTGAAAATTCGAGCTGAACGCGATCATGTCTCCATTCGGGGAAATCGAAGGCAATGTGTCGTGAGNGTCAGCTGGATCCGTGGTGATCCGCCGCACGTTCGTGCCGTCCGAGTTCATCAGATAAATTTGTTTGTTCCCATCGCGGGTGCTGCGAAACACGATCTCGCTACCGTCAGCCGTCAGATCGGGAAACGCGTTGATGCGGAATTTGCCTTGAGTTAAATTCGTCGCGCCCGACCCGTCGCTGTGGACTGTCCAGAT
>JGI25382J43887_10000032_pt1 | contig 25370 bp, 24 predicted proteins | sample GraSoi013_1_40cm_3_FD_43887 | JGI IMG/M metagenome (IMG submission 43887) | reverse complement strand
TTCGCGCGGCGCCTGGCCCGGCGGCGGACGGCGCTGTTCGGTCTGATCGTTGTCGCTCTGGTGATCGTCACCGCGTTGACGGCGGCCTGGCTGTCGCCCTTCGATCCCACCGAGCAGGACATCGGCAACCGGCTGAAGCCCCCGGGCTGGCGCGACACCGCCGGCCAGCTCCATCCCCTGGGCACCGACCACCTCGGGCGCGACCTGCTCGCGCGCGTCCTCTTCGGTACCCAGCCCGCGCTCATGGTCGGCTTCGCGGCGGTCCTGATCTCCGGGATGCTCGGGATGATGGCCGGGCTCCTCTCGGGCTACTTCGGGGGGCGGATCGACGACGTGCTGATGCGCCTGGCCGACGTCCAGCTGGCGTTTCCGTTCGTCCTGCTCGCCATCGCCGTCATCGGCCTGCTGGGGCCGAGCCTGTCCGTCATCATCGTGGTCATCGGCGTCTCCAGCTGGGTCGTCTATGCGCGCGTCGTTCGTGGCGCCGTGCTCTCGCTCCGGGAGCGCGAGTTCGTGCAGGCGGCGCACGCGCTGGGCAGTCGCGACGGGCGCGTGCTGGTGCGCCACATCCTCCCCAACGTGTTCACGCCGTGGCTCGTCGTCGCCACCCTGGACATGGCGCGTGTCATCGTGATCGAGTCCGCGCTGTCGTTTCTGGGGCTCGGGGTCCAGCCGCCGAACCCGACCTGGGGTGCCATGCTGGCGGACGGTCGCGTCTACATCTCCACGGCGTGGTGGTTGGCGACGTTCCCGGGCCTGGCGATCCTCGTCACCGTGCTGGGCATCAACCTGTTCGGCGACGGTCTGCGCGACACGCTCGACCCTCGCCTCCAGGTCTGAGCGCCGTCGCGCCGATCACGAAGCCCGGGCCCGGCGCCGGCGCACCAGGAGTGTGAGAAGCGCGGCCGGCACGGTGAGCCACAACACACCCGATGGCACGCCGACGCTCACGTTGAGGACGAGCGCGAGGACGCCCCCCACGGCTGCGGTCCACAGAAGGACGGTCGTTGCCGCATCCGCCGCCGCCCGCCAGCCCCGGCGGCCGACCAGCACGACCGCCAGCACGCCAGCGGAATCGATCGCGACGTCCCGCAGGCTGGCGGTACGGGAGATGACGAAGGACTGGTGAGCCTCGTCGGCAAACGCCCAGGCGACGCTGATCGCGAGTGCTCCCCAGGCCACCGTGGGGGCCGACCCCGCGTGACCTCGGACGAGGGCGCGGAACCAGAGCGCGGCGAGGATCGCATACTCGGTCACGTGGGCGGCCTTGCGCGTCAGGACGTGAAGCGCATCGAGCTGGAGGGGCGTGGCCCCGGGCAGGAGCCATGTGAGGACGGGCATCAAGAGACGGCTCGTCTGCTGGGCGCTCCCGGCGTCTGTCGAAAGCCAGAAAATCACACCCATCCAGGCCACGGGCGGCGCCCAGTCGGCGAAGCGTACGCCCACTGCGCCGCCGGCCGGGTCCTGGTGCAGGGGGGGAACCTCCTTCACGCCCAGTCTACTCCCGCGCCGGCCAGCCTTCCCGCTATCGAGGTGACCGGTGCCTTCCCCCGAAGGGGTCCTGATTGTGAGGGCGCGCATATTCGCCACCTCGCCGATCGATGGCCGGGAGAGGGAAATGCCAGCTCATGCCCACCCCCAAGCCCGGACCGCTCGTGGCGATCTTCAACNCGATGGACGAGATCATGGAGGTCGTTCGGTTGGCGCTCGAGCGTGAAGGGTTTCAGACGTGACGGCGCGATTGGCGGACATCCCGAGCGGCGCCCTCGATCCGGTCGCGTTCGTCGATGAGGACAACCCCGATGTGATCATCTACGACCTGGCTCGCCCGTACGAGCAGAACTGGAACTTCCTCCGGCTCATGCGGAACACGCAGTCGCTCGCTCGCCGGGCCTGCCGAAAGCCCTACGGCGCCCGGGAGGTCATCGAGGTTGTGAAGACCGTGATGGAGGCCAGGACAGCAGTAAAGGCCGCGAACGATGGGCAGGGACTCTCGGAGTCGAGACATTCTCCGCCTCGACGGCGTGGGGGTGCTCGTAGTGGACGACGCGCCCGACATCCGGGATCTGCTCGTCACAGTGCTCGACGAATACGGTGCCAGCGTGACCGCCGTCGGCTCGGTCCCGGAGGCGCTGGACGCGATACAACGCGAACTGCCGAACGTGCTCGTCAGTGACCTTGCCATGCCTGGCCAAGACGGCCACTCGCTGATCAGCAAGGTGCGGGCGCTTCCGCCCGAGCGCGGAGGGCAGACGCCGGCGGCGGCCCTGACGGGCGACATCGGCGCCGGGGCCCGGGTCCTCCTGGCCGGCTTCCAATTCCACATCCCGAAGCCGGTCGACGTGTACCAGCTGGTGGGAGTCGTGGCCCTCCTGGCCCCCTCAAGGAGTAAGGTCGGCCGACGCCCGTCGCCGCCGGTTCTGTTTCCGGCGACGACCGTGATAGAGTTGGCGCGATGCTCGGCGAGATCCTCGACGATCTCTTGACGTCGCCGTCGACCGGGCCGTGCATCACGACGCTGCGCCAGTTCCCGGCGCGCCCGCCCGTCCTCGTTTCCTTCCCCTCGTCGCTCGATCCCCGACTGGCCGACGCGCTCCGCGGGCGCGGCATCGGGCAGCTCTATTCGCACCAGGCGCGCGCCTGGGAGCTCGTCGACAAGGGCCACCACGTCGTCGTGGTCACGCCGACGGCGTCGGGNAAGACGCTTTGCTACAACCTGCCGGTGCTGCAGTCGTTGCTCGCCCAGCCCGACGCGCGGGTGCTCTACCTGTTCCCCACCAAGGCGCTGGCGCAGGACCAGCTGGCCGAGCTGGAGGAGCTGGCCAAGCGCCTGCCCGAGCTGCGCATGTTCACCTACGACGGCGACACGCCCCAGGACGCGCGGCGGGCCGTCCGGGCGCGCGCCAACCTGGTGCTCACCAATCCCGACATGCTGCATTCGGGGATCCTGCCGCACCACACAAAATGGGCGGTGCTCTTCCAAAACCTTCGTTATGTGGTCATCGATGAACTTCATGCCTACCGAGGCGTCTTTGGGAGCCATATCGCTAACGTGATTCGTCGCCTCAAGCGACTCTGCCGGCATTACGGCTCGGCCCCGCAGTTCATCATGGCCTCGGCGACGATCGCCAATCCGCGCGAGCTGGCCGAGCGGATCATCGGCGACAGCGTCGAGGAAGTCTCGGAGAGCGGGGCGCCCACCGGCGACAAGCTCTTCCTCTGCTACAACCCCCCGGTCGTGAACCCCGAGCTGGGCATCCGCGCCCCCTACCTGGGGGAGGCCGCGCGGCTGGCGACCCGGTTTCTCAAGGACAAGATCCCGACGATCNTCTTCGCCCAGAGCCGNCTGGCGACGGAGGTGCTGCTGACGGCGATCAAGAGCAGTGTCGCCGACAAGACCGGCNACGCCGGGATCGTCCGCGGCTACCGGGGCGGCTATCTGCCTACACGTCGTCGCGCGGTCGAGCAGGGGCTCCGATCGGGCGAGGTACTGGGAGTCGTTTCCACCAACGCGCTGGAGCTCGGGGTGGACATTGGGCACCTGGACGTCGCCGTGCTGGCGGGCTACCCGGGCACCATCGCCTCGCTGTGGCAGCAAGCGGGCCGCGCCGGTCGGCGGTCGGGTGGGTCGGCGGCCGTGTTCGTCGCCACCAGCGCGCCGCTCGACCAGTTCATGGTGACGCACCCCGACTATCTCTTCGGCACCCCGCCCGAGCACGCCCGCATCAACCCCGACAACCCGTTCATCCTCGTCAACCATCTCAAGTGCGCCGTCTTCGAGCTGCCCTTCGGCTCCGGGGCCGCGGGCGAGGAGTTCGAGCGCTTCGGAGAGCTCGACGTACGGCGCTACCTGGCTGCGCTCGAAGAGGAGGGGTTGCTCCACAGTGTCGGCGGGCGGTGGCACTGGGCCTCCGAGACCTATCCGGCCGACCACATCTCGCTCCGGACGGTCACCAGCGACAACTTCCTGGTCATCGACACCACCGCGCGCGACGAGAAGCAGACCAAGCGGCGGCAGATCATCGCCGAGGTGGACTGGGGCAGCGCCTTCGCCACGATCTATCCCAAGGCCATCTATCTGGTGGAGAGCGAGCCCTACGAGGTGCAGGAGCTGCGCTTCCGGGAGGACGAGGAGAAGGTCGCCTACGTCAAGCGCGTGACCGTGGACTACTTCACCGACGCCGTCAGCGCCAAAGGCGTGTGGATCCTCCGGCGTCTGGCCGAGCGCGAGCACCCGGTCTATGTGGCCGAGCAGGGCGAGGTGCTGGTGGCCGAGAAAGTCGTCGGTTTCAAGAAGATCAAGATGGGCACGCTCGAGAACGTCGGCTCCGGGCAGGTCGAGCTGCCGCAGCAGGAGATGCAGACGACGAGCGCGTGGATTACCGTGCCCGAGGACGTGCTGGGACGGGTGAGCCCGTCGCGAGAAGAATTGATCGATGGGCTGCGCGCGGTGACGTACCTGCTGCACCACCTGGCTCCGATCTTCCTGCTCTGCGACATCCGCGACCTGGGCTCCTGGCTGGGCGACACGACGCCCGCCGAGACCGGCGCGGTGGCCACGCGCGAGTCGACCAAGCGCCGGCTGATGAGCGCCGAGCGGTTCCACCCGACCATCTATCTCTACGACGCCCACGCCGGCGGCATCGGCCTGGCCGAGCGCGTGTTCGACGTGCTCCCCCTCCTGCTCCAGCGCGGCCGCGAGACGCTCGAGGCCTGTTCGTGCCGGTGGGGGTGCCCGTCGTGCGTGGGGCCGGTGAACGAGGTGGGCCGCCGCGCGAAAGCGACCGCGGCCAATCTGCTGCGTGAACTCACCCGCTGACTCGCTCCGACGCGCCCCGGCGGCCGAGCCGCCAGCGGCGCACGACCACGCCGCCCGCGCGGGCACCCTCGACGAGCTGCGCCGAATCATCCGGCGGATCGAGAATTCCCGCCCGCCCCGCCCGGCCCCCGAGCCCGTGGAGCGGATCGTTGGTGGTGAGCTGGTGGACACGGGTCAAGGGCCGCTTCTGGTCGTCCGCCGCGAATACCCGCTGTCGCACCAGCACGGTCGCCTGGCGCTGGCGCACGCGCTCGATGTCTCGCCCTCGGTGCTCGAGCTGATCGCGCGGGCNGGAGAAGCCCCGGCCGACGCCCGCGGCCTGCTGTTTCTCGACACGGAGACGACGGGCCTGGCCGGCGGCACCGGGACCTACGCCTTTCTCGTCGGCGCCGGCTACGTGGAGGGCGACCGGTTCGTCGTCGTCCAGCACTTTATGCGGGACTTCGACGAGGAGCCGGCGCTGCTGGCGGCGCTCCATCCGCTCCTCGAGNGGGCCAGCGGGCTCGTCACCTTCAATGGGGCCGGCTTCGACGTGCCCCTGCTGGAGACGCGCTTCGTGCTGGCCCGGCGCCGCTGGCCGGGGACGCTGGCGCACGTCGACCTCCTGCGTCCGGCCCGGCGGGTGTGGTCGGCCCGCTTCCCGGACTGCCGCCTGACGACGCTCGAGCGCGAGGTGCTCGGTCTCATCCGCGACAACGACGTGCCCGGCGCGCTGATCCCCGCGCTCTACTTCGATTTCCTGCGCTCCCGGCGGGCGGCGCCGCTGGCGCGCGTCTTCGCCCACAACTGTGACGACGTGCTCTCGCTGGCCGCCCTGCTCGGCTGGTTCACGCGCGCGCTCGACGGCGGCGCCAACCCGCCGCTGGGCGCCGGCGAGCTGGCGGGGCTGGGGCGGCTCTGGGAGCGGGCGGACCCCGAACGCGGCGTCGCCTGCTACCGCCAGGCGCTCGCCGCCGGGCTCGAAGGGCTCGACGCCCACCGTGTGCGCCTGCGCCTGGCGCTCTGGGAAAAGCACCGCGCTCGGTGGGAGGCCGCGTGCGCGCTGTGGCAGGCAGCGGCCGGCGCCGGCGGCTTCGATCTGCAGCCCTGGGAAGAGCTGGCGAAGTATCACGAGCACCGTCGCCGCGACGTCGCGGCCGCGCGGGCGGTCGTCGTGGAGGCCCTTGCGCTGGCCCGAGCGGCCGCCGCCTCGCCCCGCTTCTTCGACGCGCTGACGCATCGCCTGGCCCGCCTCGAGCGCCGGCTGGGGCTCGCGGGCCGTGTCGGTGGATGAGCCGAAGAGCGCCGACCTGATCCTACTCCGCCGGAAACGTCACCACGTGGAGCACGTGCGCCTCTGGGCGGACGCGCATGCCCGTGGCAAAGGCGGTGGCCGACGGCTGCGAGGAGTGCACGCGATGGCCCGAGGGCAGGCCGAGGCAGTAGAGGTTCTCGGAGCCGCGGAAGTAGCGGCGAAGGATGAAGGTCTCGCCGTCGGCGGCCGGCACGAAGGTGACGTCGTCGGGGCGGATCATGACCCTCACCTTCTCGCCCAGCTCGCGCCCCTCCACGTTGCCGAAGACGCCGATCTCGGTGACGATCCCCTCCGAGGTGATAATGCCGGGCAGGAAGTCGGCGGCGCCGACGAACTCGGCCACAAAAGGCGTCGCCGGGTGGTGGTAGATCGTCTCGGGAGGCGCCAGCTGCTCCAGGCGCCCGNCGTTCAGGACGCCGACGACGTCGGCGATCGTGAAGGCCTCCTCCTGGTCGTGGGTGACGAAGACCGCCGTGGTCCCGATCCCCCGCAGCACCTTTTCGACCTCGTCGCGCATCTGGGCGCGCAGGTCGGCGTCGAGGTTCGAGAACGGTTCATCCAGAAGGATGAGGGCCGGCGAGGGGGCCAGCGCGCGGGCCACGGCCACCCGCTGCTGCTGTCCGCCGCTGAGCTCGTGCGGGTAGCGGTGCGCGAACTCCGCGAGGCCGACGAGGTTGAGCACGGCCAGCACGCGCTCGCCCCGCCGGTCGCGGGCGAGGGCGTGGAGTCCAAAGCCGACGTTCTCTTCCACGGTCAGGTGGGGAAACAGCGCATAGTCCTGGAACACGATGCCGATGCCCCGCTCCTCGGGCGGCACGGAGATCTTCCGCTGGCCGTCGGCCATGACACGCCCGGCGATGGCCACCTCCCCGTCGTCAGGCAGCTCGAACCCGGCGATCAGGCGCAGCGTGGTCGTCTTGCCGCAGCCGGACGGGCCCAGCAGCGCCAGGATCTGGCCGCTCTCGACCGTGAGCGTGAGGCCGTCAACCGCCGGCGGCCGATCGCCGCCGAACCGCTTCGTGAGATGCGAGAGGGTGAGGACCGCCACTGCCGTCTATTCTTACACGGCCGGCGGCCGATCACGGCACCGGGGTGATCGGTGGCTTTCCCTCGAGCACCGCCACGCAGTTGCGCACGGCCAGCGAAGCCATCGCCAACCGGGTGTCGTGGGAGGCGCTCGCGATGTGCGGGGCCACCACCACGTTCTTGAGTGGCAGGAGCGCCGGATGGATCTCGGGCTCCTCCTCGAAGACGTCGAGCCCGGCCCCCGCGATCCACCCCTCCCTTAGCGCGCGCGCCAGAGCGGCCTCGTCCACAATCGGGCCGCGAGCGGCGTTCACCAGAATGGCGGTCTTCTTCATCTTCCCAAGCGCCCCCGCGTCGATGAGGTGCCGGGTCTCGGGCAAGAGCGGCGTGTGGACGGTGACGAAGTCCGACTCCCGCAGCAGCGTGTCCTGATCCACGTGCGTCGCGCGGAGCTCGCGCTCGAGGCTGGCGTCGGCCCGTACCGCGTCGTGGTAGAGGACGCGCATGGCGAAGCCGCCCGCGCGGCGTGCCACCGCCCGGCCGATCCGGCCGAAGCCCAGGATGCCCAGCGTCTTGCCGTGAACGTCCATGCCCCAGAGCAGGTCCCACTGCCACCGCTTCCATTCCCCCGATCGGGCATAGTGGTCGGCCTCCACCGTGCGCCGGGCGGCGGCCATGAGGAGTGTCCAGGCGAAATCGGCGGTGGTCTCGGTGAGGACGTCGGGGGTGTTGGTCACGATGATGCCCCGGCGGCGGGCCGCGGCGACGTCGATGTTGTTGTAGCCCACGGCGACGTTCGCCACCACCTTGAGGTTCGGGGAGGCGCCCAGGACCTCGTCATCGATGGCGCTGATGATGTGGCAGATCAGTCCGTCCTTGCCCTTGAGCCTGGCCACGAGCTCCGCCTTGGGGAGGGGATGGTCGGTGTTGTGGAGGTCGACAGTGAATTCCTTGGGTACGAGACCAAGCGCCTCCTTCGGCAAAGTATTTGAAACCAATATACTTTTTGCCATTCACCACCCCCAGATTTTTTGCTTGATCGGCCCCCGCGCGGCGGCTATATTAGCACTCGCTTTTGTCGAGTGCTAACAGCTATCGCGAGGGGACATCTCATGGCCAAGGCAACCAGCACGAAGGCCAACTCGGCGTCTACCACAGAAAAAGGAGGCAAGGCATCTATGAAAATTCGTCCGCTGCACGACCGCATCCTCGTGGAACGCCTCGAGGAGCAGGAGGTTCGCCGGGGCGGCATCATCATCCCGGACACCGCCAAGGAGAAGCCGCAGGAGGCTAAGGTCATCGCCGTCGGGAACGGAAAGGTGACGGAGGACGGAAAGAAGATCCCGCTCGACGTGAAAGCGGGCGACCGCATCCTGTTCGGCAAGTACTCGGGCTCCGAGGTCAAGATCGACGACAAGGAATACCTGATCCTGCGCGAGGAAGACGTCCTCGCCATCCTCGAGTAATCACCCTAAGGAGGGAAGGCACCGATGCCGAAGCAGCTGAAATTCGACGAAGAGGCCCGGACGGCCCTGCTCCGGGGCGTCAACATGATGGCCGAAGCGGTCAAGGCCACGCTGGGCCCGAAGGGCCGCAACGTAGTCATCGACAAGAAGTTCGGCAGCCCGACGATCACCAAGGATGGCGTCACGGTCGCCAAGGAGATCGAGCTGAAGGATCCGTACGAGGACATGGGCGCCCAGATGCTGAAGGAGGTCGCCACCAAGACCTCCGATGTCGCGGGGGACGGTACCACCACTGCCACCGTGCTCGCCCAGGCTATCTTCCGCGAAGGGCTTAAGAACGTCACGGCCGGCGCCAANCCGATGGGGCTCAAGCGGGGCGTCGAGCAGGCCGTGGACGCCGTGGTCGAGGAGCTAAAGAAGCTCTCCAAGTCGACCAAGGACAAGAAGGAGATCGCTCAGGTCGCGACGATCGCGGCCAACAACGACAAGACCATCGGCAACCTCATCGCCGAGGCGATGGAGAAGGTCGGCAAGGACGGCGTGATCACGGTCGAGGAGTCGAAGTCCGCTGACACCGTGCTGGACGTGGTCGAGGGCATGCAGTTCGACCGCGGCTACCTGTCCCCGTACTTCGTCACCGACGCCGAGCGCATGGAGTGCATCCTGGAGGACGCGCTCATCCTCATCCACGAGAAGAAGATCAGCGTCATGAAGGACATGCTGCCGCTCCTCGAGCAGGTGGCGCGGGCAGGCCGGCCGCTCCTCATCATCGCCGAGGACGTGGAAGGCGAGGCCCTGGCCACGCTCGTCGTCAACAAGCTGCGCGGCACGCTGCACTGCTGCGCGGTCAAGGCGCCGGGATTTGGCGACCGCCGGAAGGCCATGCTGGAGGACATCGCCATCCTCACCGGCGGCAAGGCGATCACNGAGGATCTCGGCATCAAGCTGGAAAACATCAAGCTGGACGACCTCGGTAAGGCCAAGAAGGTGGTCGTGGACAAGGACAACACCACCCTCGTGGAGGGGGCCGGCAAGCAGTCGGCGATCGAGGGCCGCATCAAGCAGATCCGGGCCCAGATCGAGGAGACGACCTCCGACTACGATCGCGAGAAGCTCCAGGAGCGGCTGGCCAAGCTGGCCGGGGGCGTGGCGGTGATCAAGGTCGGTGCTGCGACCGAGACGGCCATGAAGGAGAAGAAGGCGCGCGTGGAGGATGCGCTCAACGCGACCCGCGCGGCCGTCGAGGAAGGGATCGTGCCCGGCGGCGGCGTGGCCCTGCTCCGGGCGTCCAAGGCCATCGACCGGCTCAAGCTGGAAGGCGACGAGAAGGTCGGCGCCACGATCGTCAGGCGGGCTTGCGAGGAGCCCATCCGCCAGATCGTCGAGAACGCCGGGCTCGAGGGTAGCGTGATCGTGGAGAAGGTCAAGGTGGAGACCGTGCCCACGCGGGGCTACGACGCCGAGGCCATGGACTACGTCGACATGCTACAGGCGGGCGTCATCGATCCCACCAAGGTGGAGCGGGTGGCGTTGCAGAATGCGGCGTCGATCGCGTCCCTGCTGCTGACCACCGAGGCGCTCATCACCGACATCCCGGAGGAGGAGAAGAAGGCTCCGCCGATGCCGCATGGAGATATGTATTAAGCGCGCGCGAGGACAGACGGCTCGCGCGAGCTGAAGTCGAGCGGGGTTCATTGAGGTGAGGGGGACCCCCTCACACTCCCCCAGGATCAGCGCCCTCAGTTGGAGCCCGCGCGATGTGCGGGCGGCGGCCCGGGTCGGGAAACCGGCCCGGGCCGTATCTGTTTTGGAGCGTTGACCTTGCTCCATCCGGAGATGTTTGATAGCCTNAAGCGCTTCAATGAGGGGGTGAGTGCACTGCGGCCTTACGAAATNCTCGTGATCATCGACCCGCGGCCGACCGACGAGGAGGTCGCCGCGCTGTTGACCCAGCTCGGCGAACAGGTCAAGGCGCTGGGGGCCGAGGTCACGAACGTGGAAAACTGGGGGAAGCGTCGGCTCGCGTATGACATCCGCAAGCAGCGCGAGGGAACGTACGCGGTCTTCGCGGTCTCGGCCGAGCCGTCCATGGTGAAGGAGTTCGAGCGGCAGCTCCGCCTCAACGAGAACGTACTGCGCTTCCTGAGTACGCGGGTGCCCCTCCGTAAGAAGGCTCGGCCGGCAAAAACTCAAGAGGTGCTCGAGGAGGTCGGCTGATGGCGAGCCTCAACAAGGTTCTTCTGATCGGGAACCTGACCCGTCCTCCGGAGCTCCGTTACACGCCCAGCGGTACGGCCGTCGCCGATCTGAGAATGGCCGTGAACCGCAACTACACGACGCAGAGTGGCGAAAAGCGGGAAGACACCTGCTTCCTGACAGTGGTGGTTTGGGGTAAGCAGGCCGAGAGCTGCGGCGAGTACCTCGACAAGGGCAGCCAGATCTTCGTCGAGGGCCGCCTGCAGACGCGTGACTGGGAGGGCAAGGACGGTCAGAAGCGCACCGTCACCGAGGTCGTCGCCGAGCGCGTGCAGTTCATGAGCCGGACCAAAGGCGCCCCCACCGCCGTCCCAGCCGCTCAGCCCTTCGCCGAGGATGCGCCGGNCGGNGAAGACGACGTCCCGTTCTAGGAGGAAGCCNCCATTCCAACGCCCCCCAAGCCCGTCAAACGTCGCCGGTTCGGCCGGCGGAAGGTCTGCAAGTTCTGCGTCGACAAGGTCGACATCGTCGACTACAAGGACGTGCGCCGCCTGCGCGGCTTCGTCACCGAGCGCGGCAAGATCATCCCAAGGCGTATCTCCGGAAGCTGCGCCCGCCACCAGCGGCAGCTGACGCACGCGGTGAGGCGGGCGCGCACGGTCGCGCTGCTGCCCTACGTGGCGACCGACTAGAGCCATGAAGGTCATTCTGCTCGACGACATCGCTAAGGTGGGTCGCCGGGGCGAGGTCCGCGACGTCTCGGACGGCTACGCCCGCAATTTCCTCATCCCGAAGAAGCTGGCCCTCAGCGCCACCGAGGGCAACCTCACGAATCTGGAGCACATCAAGAAGCAGCAGGACGCCAAGGCGAGCCGGGTCAGGGCCGACGCCGAGGCGCTCCGGGCGCGGATCGAGAGTCTCGTCTACGAGGAGCGGCGCCAGGCCTCCGAGGAAGGCAAGCTCTTCGGCTCGGTCACGGCCCAGGACGTCGTCGACTTTCTCGCCGCCCAGGGCGTGAAGATCGAGCGGCGGCGGGTGCAGCTCGAGGAGCCGATCAAGGCGCTGGGCGAGGCCGGGGTCGCCATCCGGCTGCATCCCGAGGTCACGGCGCACCTCAAAGTCAACGTCGTTCGAGAGTAGCGACAGCGCGCGATCCTCGACCCCGAGATCGTCGATTCTCGGGGTCGTCGTCTGTATCCACTGGTTTCCACCGGCAGCTCCCATGCTATCCACACCGTTGTCCACCCGCGCGGACAGTTTTTCAGAATTTTGTTGACGACGAGCGGCAGTCCGCGAAAGGATCAGTGCGAATGCTTCGCGCTGAGGCGTGCCCATAAGCCCGCTGGAAGTTCCGACGCGGATCCCTCCGCACAATCTGGACGCTGAGCGCGCGGTCCTGGGGGCCGTCCTGCTCGAGGGGCGGGAGACACTGCCACGGGTAATCGAGGTCCTGCGGCCCTCCGACTTCTATACCGAAGCGCACCGGAGCATCTACGAGACGATGCTCCGACTGTTCGATCGGAGCGAACCGGTTGACCTCATCACCCTCAACGAGGAGCTGCGCCGCCACGGAGCTCTCGACGCCGTGGGCGGGCCCGCGGCACTGGCCCTGCTGGTCGAACACGCCTCGATCGCGGCGCACCTCAGCGCCTACGCGGGCATCGTGCGTGACATGGCGGTTCTCCGCGAGCTGATCCAGACGTCGACCCAGATCATCACCCAGGCGTTCGACGCCAAAGAGGACGTGCAGAACCTCGTCGACGACGCCGAGCGCCGGATCTTCGGTCTGGCCGAGCGTCGCCTGGAGGGAAGCGCGCTGCCCGTCGGCAAGATCCTCAAGAACACGTTCGAGTACATCGAGCGCCTGTACGAGCGCAAAGAGCACGTCACTGGAGTGGCCACCGGCTTCGAAAAGCTCGACCTCGAGACGTCGGGCCTGCAGCCCTCCGACTTCATCATCATCGCGGGACGTCCCAGTATGGGCAAGACGGCGTTCGCGCTGAACGTCGCCCAACACGTCGGCGTCGTGCTGCGCGGTAAGGTGCTCGTGCTGAGCCTCGAGATGTCGGCGCCGCAACTCGTGCAGCGCATGCTCTGCTCGGAGGCCAAGGTGGACTCCCAGGGGGTGCGCACGGGGCGCCTCAGCGCCTCTGATTGGCACCGCCTGACGGCCGCGGCCGGCCGGCTGAGCGAGGCCGCCATCTTCATCGACGACTCTCCGGGGCTCACGGTGCTGGAGGCGCGAGCCAAGGCGCGCCGGATGAAGGCCGAGCACGGCCTCGACCTGCTCGTCATCGACTACCTCCAGCTCATGCGGGGTCGGGCGGCGATGGAGAGCCGCCAGCAGGAGATCTCAGAGATCTCGCGCTCGCTCAAGGCGCTCGCCAAGGAGTTGACCGTGCCTGTCGTCGCGCTGTCCCAGCTCTCGCGCGCGGTCGAGTCCCGGGTCATGCGCGACTTCCGACCTCAGCTCTCCGACCTCCGGGAGTGCGTCACCGGCGACTCGCTGGTCGTCCTGGCCGATGGACGGCGAATCCCGATCCGCGAGCTTGTAGGGACCACCCCGGATGTCTTGACGATGTCGGTCACCGGCAAGATCACCGTTGCGAAGAGCGATCGGGTCTGGCGGGTGGGGACCCGGGCGGTCGTTTCGGTCCGGCTGGCTAGTGGGCGGAGAATCCGGGCGACCAGGCAGCATCGGCTCTTATCACGTCGGGGGTGGACGACGGTTGACGGGCTCGCTGTCGGCGACCGCCTGGCGATCGCACGAAGCCTTCCGGAACCAGTGTCGCCAACCACCTGGTCCGATGGCCGCGTTGCGCTCCTGGGGCAGCTGATTGGCGACGGCAGCTATCTGAGTGGCCAGCCCCTGCGCTACACGACCAACTCGGAGGCGAACAGTGCCGTCGTCTACGACGCTGCGCGGGCCGAGTTTGGATGCCAAGTCACCCGCTACGCGGGTCGCCGCGGCTGGCACCAGCTTCTCATCAGTGGAAACGGCAATCGCTGGTGCGCGGGCGGTGTGAACGGATGGCTCCGCGAACTGGGGATCTTCAGCCAGCGGTCGTACCAGAAGCGCATCTCCACGGCGGTTTTCCTTCTCTCGAACCGACAGGTTGCCCTCCTGTTGCGCCATCTGTGGGCGACCGATGGCACCATCGCTCCTCCGGCAACCGGAAAAGGCAGTCACTCGGTCTGCTACTCCACCAACAGCCGGGAACTGGCGCGGGACGTGGCGGCGCTGCTGCTGAGGGTCGGGATCGTCGCGAGGATCTCTTCGACGTGGAAAGCCGGCTACCGCTCCACCTTCTTCGTGAGCGTGTCGGGCGCTGCAGATCAGCGCCGCTTCCTCGAGACCGTCGGTGCCTTCGGCCCCCGTGAGCCACAGGCTCGGCGTCTGGAGGCGGTGCTGGCAGATTGCCGCGCCAATACCCATGTCGACACGCTGCCCCGTGAAGATTTCGGGCGAGTGAAGGCGCCGATGCGCGAGCAAGGTGTGTCCGATCGGCTCATGGCGGCCGTCCGGGGGACAGCTTACTGCGGAAGTGCGCATTTCCGATTCGCACCGTCACGGGGGTTGATGCGGCAGTACGCAGACATCCTCGAGGACGAAGAGCTTCGTGCGCGGGCTATTAACGACTTGTTCTGGGACAGGATCGTGGCCATCGAACCCGACGGCGAAGAGGATGTGTTTGACCTCACGGTCCCCGGGCCCGCCTCCTGGCTCGCGGATGGGATCGTGAGCCACAACAGCGGGGCGCTCGAGCAGGACGCGGACCTGATCTTGTTCCTCTACCGGCCCTCGATCTACAAGGAGGACCTGCCGCCGGACGAGGCGAACATCACGGAGGTCATCATCGGCAAGCAGCGCAACGGCCCCGTGGGCACGGTGAAGGTCGTGTTCCTGCCCCAGTACGCCCGCTTCGAGAACATCGCGGACTTTCACCGACAGCCCCAGCCCTTTTGATTCCAGGAGGGGGGGCCCCCCCTTCCGGTACCTCCCCCAGGATTGCGGCGGCGAAGCCGCCGCTCGAACGTGGCAAACCCAGCGTTCGAGCGCAGTGATCTCCCGCGGGGTGGTATTTTCTAGGGCGTGACGAAGGTGGTGATCGTCGGCGCGGGCAAGGGGGGACGCGCCCTCCTGGAGATGTTCGCCGGTGACCCCACCGTGTCGATCCTGGGCATCGCGGACCTGAACGCCTGGGCCCCGGGGATCGAGCTGGCCCGCCGCCTCAACGTACTGGTCACCACCGACTTCCGCGAGCTCGTCACCGACCCGCGGGCCGACCTCATCATCGACGTGACCGGCAGCGCCGAGGTCCAGCAGGCGATTCTCCGGCTGAAACCGCCGACCACGGAGGTGATGGGCGGGATTGGCGCTCGGTTCATGTGGGACCTCCTGGCGGAGCGCAAGCGGTCGGAGGAGCTGGAGGACCGCTACGCGCTGGTAGTGCGGGAGCTCCAGGCGCAGGCCGAAGGCGATTTCATCATCGGCCAGAACCCCAAGATGCGCGAGGTGGCGGAAATGGTGGCCCGGGTGGCGCCGACGCCAACCACCGTGCTGATCCGCGGCGAGTCGGGGACGGGCAAGGAGCTGGTGGCCCGCGCCATCCACAGGTACTCGCCCCTGCGCGACAAGCCCCTGCTCACCGTCAACTGTACGGCGCTGACACCGACTCTCATGGAGTCGGAGTTGTTCGGCCACCGGCGCGGCGCGTTCACGGGGGCCGTCACCGACAAGGTCGGGCTCTTCGAGAAGGCCGACGGAGGCACGATCTTCCTCGACGAGATCGGCGACATGCCGCTGGAGATGCAGGGCAAGCTCCTGCGGGTGCTCCAGGCGGGCGAGGTCAAGCCCGTGGGCGAGGTGGTGACACGCCGGGTCCGGGTCCGCGTGATCGCCGCGACCAACCGGGATCTGGAAGCTGCGCTGCAGCGGGGGGAGTTCAGAGAAGACCTCTTCTACCGGTTCAACACCTTCACCATCACCCTGCCGCCGCTGCGCGAGCGGGTGGAGGACATCCCCGTCCTCGCCTATCACTTCCTCCGGAAGGCCGAGGCGAAGGTCAACAAGAAGGTCGAGCGCATCTCAGCCGAGGCGCTCGATCTCATGAAGCGCTACGCGTGGCCGGGCAACCTCCGCGAGCTCGAAAACATCGTCGAGCGCGCGGTCGTGCTCGCCTCCGAGCGGTCGATCGAGTCCGACCACCTCCCCCTTCATCTGCAAGAGGCTACCCGCCTGCCGATGTCCGCGAAGGAGGGGCTACCGGCCGGCAAGGACCGGTTGATCCGCGAGTTCGAGCGCCAGGCGATCATGGGACTGCTCAGGGAGAGCCGCGGCAATGTCTCGGCGGCGGCAAAGGCGGCGCGGATCACCCGCAGAAATTTTCATCGGTTGCTCGTCAAATACGCCATCAACCCTGGTACGTTCCGCGATGAGACACAAAGGACTCATTAGTGAGACTCTAGAGTCTCACCATGAACTTAGGTATAAATATCTTTATCTGTATATAGTTACGCATATACTCCCGAGTAAACCCGGCCATTTTAGTGAGACATTGAGGACTCACTATAAACACTTCCACATTAAAATTACAAATGTTTTCAGGGCCTTAAGATTGGAACAGCTCTTGTAGAAGCACAGCCACAGCAACGCCGAACCACCGGAGGAGCCATGGGCGGAAGCTGCGGTTGTGGGAGCGAAGTCCACTTTGCCTTTCACCACCTGGCCTGCCTGGACTGCGGCGTGGGCTGCTGCCCGGCCTGTGCCGTCCACCTCGAGTCGGTCACGTACTGTGGGGGCTGCGCGCGGTCGTTGCTCGGCGCGACCACGGTCCGCGTCGGCGGTCCCTTCGATCTGCAGTGAAGGAGGGCGATGCCATGACATGCGAGTGCGGCATGACGCACGATCACCCGTCCGGCCCGATCGGCTGCCAGGAGTGCGGGACGCGCTGCTGCCGGAGCTGTGCGCTCGAAATCGACGCCAAGACCTACTGCCGCTGGTGCGCCACCTCCCTGGCCGCGTCGGCCTGAGCAAGGAGCCTCGAATCGTGGAGAACATGGGAAGGAAGTTTCGGCAGCTGCTGAGGGACGAGGACTATGTCTTCACTGGCGGCATCTACTCACCCCTCGACGCCCAGATCGCCGAGCGCGCCGGCATGAAGGCCATCTACATGAGCGGTTACTCCGTCGCGATGGCGAACGGGTGGCCCGACATGGGCTTTCTCACGATGACGGAAATGACGCGCACCGCGTCGACGATCGCCAGTGCCGTGGGGATCCCGGTCATCGCCGACGCCGACGACGGTTACGGTAACGCCCTGAGCACGATGCGTACCGTCCAGGAGTTCGTCAAGACGGGCGTGGCCGGCGTCCACATCGAGGACCAGCGGTTCCCGAAACGGTGCGGCCACATCGCGGGCAAGACCCTCGTGAGCCGCGAGGAGGCCGTCGGCAAGTTCCGCGCGGCCGTCGACGTCCGCGACCGCCTCGACCCCGACTTCGTGATCATCGCGCGGACCGACGGTTACGGCGCGGTTGGCGGCAGCCTGGAGGAGGCGGTCTGGCGGGGTCGGGCCTACGCCGACGCCGGCGCCGACCTCGTCTGGTGCGAATTCTCCAATGCCATCCGCGAGCCAGCCGTGGCCTTCGCCAAGGCGATGCGGCAAACGCACCCGCATCTGCCGCTCGCCTTCAACTACTCCTCGTCGTTCAGGTGGAGCGCAGACGCAAACCCGTTTCTGTTCCGGGAGCTGGGTGACCTGGGCTACCGGTTCATCTTCATCACGCTCTACGCGGCGCACGCGGGCATGTATGCGGTCTGGAACGCCATGGAGGATCTGGTCAAGAACCAGGAGCAGGCCCAGTGGACCCTGGAGAAGACGAAGGCGGGGCACCCCACGGAGAGCCACCACGTCATGGCCCGGGTCGAGCGCTTCAAGGAGCTGGAGAAGCTGTACATCCCCGGCACGGAGGATCGCTACCGCGCCTCCGACGGCTTCGGCGAGGAGCGCGCGGGCCACTGACCCCCGGGGGCCGCCCGGCCCCCGCCGTTTCAGTCCTCGTGGACGTCCGTACGACGGGCGTATCATTGAGCGCGTGCGTCTGCACAGGCTGAAGCGCCTGTTCGTCGGCTCGCCGCTGCCCACCGCGCAGGCCCGCCACGAGCGGCTCTCGAAGGTGACAGGCCTCGCGGTTTTCGCCTCCGACGCGCTGTCGTCGGTCGCCTACGCCACGGAGGAAACCCTCCTCGTCCTGATCCTGGCCGGGAGCGCGGCCCTCAGCTACTCGCTGCCGATCGGGATCGCCATCGCGGTCCTCATCGCCATCGTCGTCAGCTCGTACCGGCAGACGATCCGGGCGTACCCGCGAGGCGGCGGCGCCTACATCGTCACCAAGGACAACCTCGGCGTCTTCCCGGGCCTGGTGGCGGCGGCGGCGCTGCTGATCGACTACGTGCTGACCGTGGCGGTGAGCGTCGCCGCGGGCGTGGCGGCGGTGACGTCTGCCCTGCCCGCCCTGTTTCCGTCTCGGGTCTGGCTCTGCGTGGCCGCCGTCGTCGCCATCGGGTCCGCCAACCTCCGCGGCATCCGGGAATCGGGCAAGCTCTTCGCGGCGCCGACCTATCTCTTTATCGGGAGCCTACTCGGACTGATCGGGTACGGCGCGATCGGCGCGATCTTCGATCTCATCCCGGAAGCGCCGTACCAGCCCCACCCGCCCGGGCTCGAGGGCATCGGGCTGTTCCTGCTCCTCCGCGCGTTCTCCTCGGGGTGCACCGCGCTGACCGGCGTGGAGGCGGTGTCGGACGGCGTGCCGGCGTTCAAGCCGCCGGAGGCCCACAACGCCCGGGTCGTGCTGGGGTGGCTCGGCGCGATCCTGATCACGCTGTTCCTGGGCATCACCTTCCTCGCCTACGATCTGGGCATCACTCCCCAAGAGCACGAGACGGTCGTCTCCCAGCTGGCGCGACGGATCGTCGGCAGCGGCGCCTTCTATTACGAGATCCAGGCCGTGACCATGCTCATCCTGTTGCTGGCGGCCAACACGTCGTTCGCGGATTTCCCCCGGCTGTCGTTCTTCCTGGCCCGGGACCGCTTCTTCCCCCGGCAGTTCGGGACGCAGGGGGACCGGCTGGTCTTCTCCAACGGCATCGTCATCCTCGGCAGCCTGGCGGCCCTGCTGCTGGTCACCTTCCAAGGCGACACGCACGCGCTGATCCCGCTCTACGCGGTCGGCGTCTTCATCTCGTTCACGCTCTCGCAGGCCAGCATGGTCCGTCGCTGGCTGCGGCGCAAGGAGGAGGGCTGGTGGTGGCGGGCCTGCATCAACGGGGTGGGCGCCCTGGTCACCGGCGTCGTGATGCTGACGATCGCCGTCACGAAGTTCTCCCATGGCGCCTGGATCGTCGTCCTGCTGATCCCGACCCTGGTCGTCGCCTTTCTCACGGTGCGCCGCCACTACCAGGAGGTCGCCGAGCAGCTGTCCCTCGAGGGGTATGAGCCACCACCCCCGATCACGAATTCGGTGCTGGTCCTCGTCGGCGATCTCCACCGCGGCGTGGTGCGGGCCATCCAGTACGCGCAGTCGTTGTCGCCGAGCGCGAAGGCCGTGTATGTCGAGATCGATCCCGAGCGAACCCACCGTCTCGAGGAGAGGTGGGGCAAGTGGGGGTTGGGCGTCCCCCTCATCGTGCTCACCTCGCCCTACCGATCGCTGCTGGGGCCGCTCCTCGAATACATCGACGCCCTGCAGGAGAAGGGCGGCGAGAACCACGTTGTCACCATCGTGCTCCCAGAGTTCCTCCCCGCCCGCTGGTGGCAGCAGCTCCTCCACAACCAGACGGCCCTCCTCATCAAAGGCCAGCTCCTGTTCCGCAAGAATGTCGTCGTCACCGACGTCCCCTACCATCTGAAGCACTGACGCGCTGAAAATCTTGACGCGGCTCTGGGCGGCGAAGGCCGTGATGGCCCTGACTCACGCCCGCAGCGTGCATCAACTCTGATACACTTGACGCCCGCGTGAATTTCGTATTGATTCCCGAAGGCTCGCTNGATGCGCCCGCTACGCTGGCGCGCTATCGGCTGTGGGGCGAGGACCCGGCGAACCGAGTCACCGGCGACGTGTTCCGTCGCGTGCTACGGCTCGACGGCCGGCTCGTCCCCTACGAGGTCCGCTGGAGCGGCACCGTCGACGACGCGCGGCTGGCGATCCGCGCGCCGCAAGCGCGGTCCGCGCGCACCCAGGCGGCGATCGTGCGCGAGGTCCGATGCATTTTCGGCCTCGANTTCGACCTGTCCGGCTTCTACCGCCTCGCCAAGAGCGACCCGGCGCTGGCCGGGCTCGTCGAGCCGCTGTNTGGCCTCCGGCCGACGCTGGCGCCGACNGCGCTGGAGATGCTGGTCGGCTCGATCACCGCCCAGCAGGTCAACCTCGCCTTCGCGTTCGCGCTGCGCGCCCGCCTGGTCCGCCGCTACGGCACGCCGGTGCCGGTGGCTGGCCACACCGTCTACGCGTTTCCGGACGCTCGGGCGCTGGCCCGGGCGCGCCTCGGCGAGCTGCGCGCGATGAAGTTGTCCGGCAGCAAGGCGGGGTACATCCGCGGCGTCGCGCGGGCGATCGCCTCCGGCCAGCTCGAGACCGAGGCGCTGGCCAATGCCGCCGACGCCCAGGTTGTCGAGCGCCTCATGGCGCTTCGCGGCCTCGGTCGCTGGTCGGCCGATTGGTTCCTCGCCCGCTGTCTGGGGCGGGGCGAGGCCTGCCCGGCCGGCGACCTCGCCGTGGGCAAGGCGTTCAACTACTATTACGGGCGGGGCCGCTCGCTGAGCGAGGCGGCGATCCGTCGCCGGGCCCGCGCCTGGGGGCCCTATCAGAACCTCGCCATCCACTACCTTCTGGCCGGCATGCGCCTGAGCCGCCCGGTGACGGGAGGAGGGGCGTGAGCAAGAAGCTGATCCTGCCACTGCTCGGTCAGCCCGATCCCAACGCCCCCAAGGACGTACACCTGGTGGGCCGTTACGCGGTGGGTGTGACGTGGGGCGACAACCACGGCTCCATCTACCCGTTCGACAAGCTCCGGCGCGACTGCCCGTGTGGGGCCTGCGCCACGCTGGCAACGCTCACCGAGGCCATGGCCTGGCCGACCGAGATCAAGAAAGAGGACGCCGGGCTCCGCGTCGTTTGGGCTGACGCACACCAGAGCCTCTATCCGTATGCCGAGCTGCGCGCGCTGTGCCGGTGCGCCGGCTGCACCGGCGGTCACTGATGGATGAGGTACAGAAGCGGCGGGCGCTGCTGGCGATCATGCTGTCGATCTTTCTGGCGGCGATGGAGTCGACGGTTGTCGCCACCGCGATGCCGAAGGTCGTCGCCAGCCTCGGCGGCATCCACATCTACTCCTGGGTCTTTTCGGGTTTCCTGCTCACCTCGACGGTGACGATGCCGCTGTGGGGTCGCCTGTCCGACCTCTTCGGCCGGCGCCCCACCTACCTCGCGGGCCTGACGGTCTTCCTCGTCGGCTCGGCGCTGTCGGGCGCCTCGCAGAACATGGCGGAGCTGATCGCGTTCCGTATGCTCCAGGGCCTCGGCGCCGGCTCACTCATGACGATCGGCATGACGATCGTCGGCGACCTCTTCGGCCTCGAGCGCCGTGCGAAGATGCAGGGCTACATCTCGGGCGTCTGGGGCGCGGCGTCTCTGGTGGGCCCCCTGCTGGGCGGCTTGCTGACGGACTACGTCTCCTGGCGCTGGGTCTTCTACATCAATCTGCCGTTCGGCGCGGTGGGCATGGTCCTCATCGCCACCGCGCTCGGCTCCGAGGAAGGCCCCCGTCGACGCCCGGCGATCGACTACGGCGGCCTCGCGCTCTTCGCCCTGAGTGTGTCTGCGCTGCTGCTCGGCGTCGTCGAGGCCGGGCGGGTGGGGGCGTGGACGCGGCCCGACGTCGCCGCGGCGCTCGCGGTCGGCGGGCTCGCGCTCGCCGTGTTCGTCGCCGTCGAGCGGCGGGCGCGGGAGCCGATCGTGCCGCTCCGGCTCTTCGGCAACCGCATCGTGCTGGCTGCCATCGTCACCGGCTTCCTGGCCGGCATGGCGATGTTCGGCGCCATCTCCTTCGTGCCGCTGTTCATGCAGGCGGTGGTGGGAACGTCCGCCACCCAGGCCGGCTTCGTGCTGACGCCGTTCGTGCTGGGGTGGGTGGCCCTTTCGGTCCTGAGCGCGCGGCTCGTGCTGAAGATCGGCTACCGGACTGTCGTCGCCGCGGGCATGGCGTGCCTGACGGGCGCCTTCCTGCTCCTCACCCGCTGGAACGTGGCGCTGAGCCCGAGCGAGGCGATGCGCGACGTGCTGCTGGCCGGCGTCGGCATGGGGCTGAACATGGTGCCGATGCTGATCGCCGTTCAGAGCTCGGTGCCCCGGACCGACCTCGGCATCGCCACCTCCATGACGCAGTTTTTTCGCGCGGTGGGCGGCGCGCTCGGGCTCAGCGTGATGGGGGCGGTGATGACCCGGCGTCTGGTGGCCGGGCTCGGGATGGAGGCGGCGTTGCACGGCGCCTTCGTCGTGGGCCTGGTCGTGTGCATCGCAGCGCTCGCGTCGGCATTGCTGGTGCCGGCGGGCAATGCGCGCGACCTCGCGCGCGCCGACATGCGCGGCGAGCCCACCCGCGCGGGAGGATGACGATGGCCGGTGACGTCCCGCTGCTCGAGCGCCTGGCGCAGCTGCCAGCGATTCCCGCCGCCGCGGCGACGACCCTCATCGAGCGCTTGCCCCAGCCCCAGAAGGACCCCGTGCTGGGGCCGCTGTTCGGCACGGACGAGGAGGGCGACGCCGTCGTCAACGCCCTGGTCCCGACGGTCCTCAACCAGTTCCAGGACAAGCCGGACCTCACCTGTTACCAGGCGCTGCTGGAGGGACTCACCGGCATCTGGAACGCCTCGGTCCGGGCGGCCGTGGTCGCGCGGCTGCGCGCTGCCGGCCTGCCTCCGGACGACCTCCTGCTACGGCTCCAGAAGCTCTCGCCGACGCTCGGCTTCGCCCACGAGAAGGGCGGCGATTGGGCGCGCGAGTGGCTGGCGGATCCGTTCGCGCAAGATGCGCTGCTCGTCCAGCAGTGCGTCGTCCGGGTGCTCCTGGCGCTGCGCTCGCTGGCCGAGGCGCGGGCCATCGAGCTGACCACCAGCGTCGGCTGAAGGAGGGCAGCATGCACATCCACGAACGCAAGTCGGAGAAGCGTCGGCTCAACGCCCTGATGCTGAAATCGCCGATGAAGGTCTACGCGGCGTTCGGCGACCTGGGCCAGAAGGTCTTCACCGACGGGGCGCTCCGCCGGAAGCACAAGGAACTGACGGCCCTGGCGGTGGCGGTCTCGCAGAACTGCTTCGACTGAATCGATCATCGGGTCGAGGNGGTCCTCGACCAGGGCGCCACCGACGCGGAGATCGCCGAGACGCTGGACATCGGGCTCCTCATGGGCGGCACGCTGGCGGCCAAGTCCGTCCGGCACGCGTTCTCCGTCATGGAACAGCTCAAGGGAGGCAGGACATGAGTGGCAACGGGAATCTGGCCCGCTATCGCGACATCCTGGACAAGAAGGCGTTCGCTCATCTGGCCACGGTCGGGCGGGACGGCACGCCGCAGATCACCCCAGTCTGGATCGATTTCGACGGCACCCACATCCGCTTCAACACTGCCCGCGGGCGCGTGAAGGATCGGAACCTCCAGCGCAACCCCCGGGTGGCGCTGGCGATCCAGGACCCGGACAATCCCTACCGTTACGTGCAGATCCGCGGGCGCGTCGCGGAAATGACCGAGCGCGGGGCCGACACGCACATCGACGCCCTCGCCAAGAAGTACCTGGGGCAAGACAAGTATCCGTACCGCCAACCCGGCGAGGTCCGGGTGACGGTAAAGATCCTGCCCGAGCGGGTGCAGGGCCAGGGCTGAGAGCGGCGCGGGTGCTCGTCCAGCTCGATTCCGTCTCGAAGGCCTACGGCGGACAGACGCTCTTCCAGAATCTGTCCTGGGGCATCACCGGCGGCGAGCGGATCGGGCTCGTCGGCCCCAACGGCGCCGGCAAGACGACGCTCTGTCGGATCCTCGCCGGACTCGAGGAACCCGACAGCGGTCGTGTGGTTCGCGCGCGGGGGGCCGCGGTCGGCTACCTACCCCAGGAGGTCGCGGCGAGCGGCCTGGGGTCGGTGCTCGCCGAGGCGCTGAGTGGCTTCGAAGACGTCTGGCGGATCGAGCGCGAGATGGAGGAGGTGGCGGCCGCGCTGGAGGCGTCGCCCAAGGAGGCGCTGACCGCGCGCTACGGCGACCTCCAGCATCGGTTCGACGCCCTGGGCGGCTACCGCCTGGAGAGCGCGGCCCGCACCATCCTGAGCGGCCTCGGGTTCGGCGCGGCGGACCTCCACCGTCCTCTCGCCGAGCTCTCCGGCGGCTGGCGCATGCGGGCGGCCCTGGCGCGCTTGCTGCTCCTGCGTCCCGCCCTGCTGCTCCTGGACGAGCCCACGAACCATCTCGACCTCGAATCCCTCGCCTGGCTCGAGAAGTTTCTGGCGGCGTACGACGGCACGGTCGTCGTCGTCGCTCACGATCGCTACTTCCTCAACCGCATGGTTTCCTCCATCGCCGACCTCGGCCCCGCCGGCCTCACGGTCTATCCGGGCGACTACGACGCCTTCGTCGTCGAGCGCCAGGCGCGGCGCGAGCTCCGGGAGGCCCAGGCGCGAAATCAGGCCAAGCGCGTGGCGGAGATCGAGCGCTTCATCGAGCGCTTCCGCTACCAGGCGACCCGAGCGCGCCAGGTGCAGAGCCGGGTCAAGATGCTCGCGCGCCTGGAGCGCATCGAGGTCGAGGACCGGACGCGCCGGATCCGCGTCGTCTTCCCCGAGCCACCCCGCACGGGGCGCCGGGTGGCCACGCTCCGCGGAATCCACAAGGCCTACAGCGACAACATCGTGTATGCCGGGATCGACTTCGATATCGAGCGCGGCGACCGCGTGGCGCTGGTCGGCGTCAACGGCGCCGGCAAGTCGACCCTGCTCCGCATCCTGGCCGGCGTGCTGCCGTTCGAGCGCGGCGAGCGGACGCTCGGCGCGCATGTGGCCGTTCATTATTACGCCCAGCATCAAGTCGACGCGCTGAACCCGGAGCGCGCCGTGCTGGCGGAGTTGGAGGCGGTGGCGCCGGAGGCGGCGCACCCGCGACTGCGCGCGCTCCTCGGCGCCTTTCTGTTCTCGGGTGCCGCGGTGGACAAGAAGGTGAGCGTGCTGTCCGGAGGCGAGAAGGCCCGGCTGGCGCTGGCGAAGATGCTCGTGCGCCCGACCGCGCTCCTGTGCCTGGACGAGCCCACCAACCACCTGGATCTGGCCTCGCGCGAAGTGCTGGAGGACGCGCTAGCGGGCTTTGGCGGCACGATCGTCTTCATCTCCCACGACCGCTACTTCATCAACCGGATCGCGACCAAAATCGTCGAGATCGCGGGTGGGTCGCTCACCACGCACCTCGGCGACTACGACGACTACCTCGGAGCCAAGATGCGCGCCCAGGCGGACGCAGGGGAGGGGCG
>JGI25382J43887_10000030_pt1 | contig 26798 bp, 29 predicted proteins | sample GraSoi013_1_40cm_3_FD_43887 | JGI IMG/M metagenome (IMG submission 43887) | reverse complement strand
CCGTCGGCCACCTCCGGCGACAGCTCGATTCCGCGGTTCACCGGGCCGGGATGCATGATCAGCACGTCGGGCCGCGCGTGCGCGGCCAGCTTGTCGAGCGTCAGGCCCCAGTAGTGGGAGTACTCGCGGAGCGAAGGAATGAGGCCGGCGGTCATCCGTTCCTGCTGCAGGCGCAGCATCATGATCACGTCCACGTCGCCGATGGCGTCCTCCAGGCGGTAGGCGACCTTCACGCCGAGCTCCTGGGCGTAGGGCGGGATCAGCGTGGGCGGCCCGGCCACCGTCACCGTCATGCCGAGCTTGCGCATGCCGTGGATGTTCGAGCGCGCCACGCGGCTGTGGGCGATGTCGCCGACGATGGCGACGTGCAGGCCATCAAAATGGCCCTTCTTCTCGCGGATCGTGAGCAAATCGAGGAGGGCTTGTGTCGGATGTTCATGGGCGCCATCGCCCGCATTGACCACGCTGCACTTGAGCTCGCGGGCGAGGATGGCGGCGGCGCCGGCCGACGAGTGCCGGACCACGACGACATCGGGGCTCATCGCCGCGATGTTCTTCGCCGTATCGATGAAGCTCTCACCCTTCGAGGTGCTCGAACCCGAGGCCGAGAAATTGATGACGTCGGCCGACAGCCACTTGCCCGCGATCTCGAACGAGGTGCGCGTGCGCGTGGACGACTCGTAGAAGAGGTTGACGATCGTCTTGCCGCGCAGGGCGGGGACCTTCTTGATCTCGCGCGTCGCGATCTCCTCCAGCGACGCCGCGGTGTCGATGAGCAGCGTGATCTCGGCCGGGTCGAGATCCCGCATGGCGAGCAGGTCCTTCCGTGTCCAGGCCATCTCAGGCCTCCTCCACATGGTCGTTCACCACGCACGCCAGCTCGGCATCTCAGGCCTCCTCGGGAGCTTCGATGACGACGCGATCCTCACCATCGTGCTCGCGCATCCGGACGGCGACGCTCTCGCGACGGGACGTGGGCAGGTTCTTGCCGACGTAATCGGGCCTGATCGGCAGCTCGCGGTGCCCGCGATCGACGAGGATCGCGAGCTGGATCATGCGGGGCCGCCCGAGATCGATCAGCGCGTCGAGCGCGGCCCGAATTGTCCGGCCCGTGAAGAGCACGTCGTCGACGAGGACGACGGTCTTGCCCTTGATGCTGAACGGAATGTCGGTGCCTCGGACCACCGGGGCGCCCCGCATGTCGAGGTCGTCCCGGTAGAGCGTGATGTCGAGCGTCCCGACCGGCAGCGTGGTGCCGTCGATGCGAGCGATCTTCTGGGCCAGCCGCTGGGCCAGGGTGACGCCGCGGGTACGGAGGCCGACGAACGTCAGGTCCTTGGCGCCGTCGTTCTTCTCGAGAATCTCGTGGGCGATGCGGGTGAGCGCGCGGTCGAGAGCCGATTCGTCGAGGACTTCGGCTTTCTCGCGGAACTTCGGCGGGCCACTGCTCATCTTCGCTCCTTGCGAGCCTCGCTGGGCCCGCTTAAAGGAGTTCAATGCACCGGTAACTACCGCACTCTACGCAGAATCTCGGGCCCGTGTCAACGGTTTGCCCTACCCGTGGGGTCCACGCCCATCACCGCGAGCTCAAGCGGCCCCGACGGTTGCCTCTGCGAAGGTCGGCTGCCAGCCTGGCTCGGGATCCGCGACGAAGCACGGCATCTCTCCGAGGTANGCGTAGCTGAGGAGACGACGCTCCATCCCGCTTGCCATGGGGTCCACGCCGGCTCGCTCGAGCGCCGGCTCGGTGAAGAGGAGGTAGCCGGCTGCATTCACCGGATTCTTGAGCAGTCGATGCGCCAGGATCACGTCCGGCCCGGCCACGCGGGCGTGTCCGCCGACGACCTGACGGACAAAACGCCCGTGGTGGGCGATGACCTTGAGGTTGAGCCGCGCCGTCTCCCGGCAGGCACCGCAGGAGCACGACTCGTCCAGCGCCATCGTGCGCTGCACCTCCCTGAAGCCACGGAAGGCGTCCATGAGTGCGCTTGGAACGAGGCGGCTGTTGACGAGCCGATCGGCGCCGATGGCGAACACCGCGTCTCCCTCCAGCTCCTGGATCTCCAGGGGAGGCGCCAGACGATGCATCACGGTTTCGAGGAGCGCGCCGGTGATCTCGGCGCCATGCTCGAGCTCCGTCCCCGTCACGAACGCGGTGAACCCGGAAATGTCGGCCAGGACCAGGAAACCCGCGTCACTCATGTCCCGTCGCTCTCCTTCGCCGGGGCGCGCCCCGCCCTCATAGGGTAAGACACCGGACGGGCGCTGCGGTGAAAGAGCCAGGCTCATTTGGCTTCCTTCCAGCGGGGGCGGAGCCGGCGCTCGTGCTCGATCGTCACCCGGCCGTTCTTGATCACCCAGGGTCGGAACGGCTGGGCTGTGACGATCTCTTCCAGGCGCTCGCAGTCCCACACGACGAGGTCGGCGCGGCAGCCCGGAACGATGCCGTAGTCGGGCAGGCGCAGGATTCGCGCCGGATAGATCGTCAGGCAGTCGACGAGCGCACGTAGATCCTGGGGCGTCCCCATGTGCGCCGCCACTGCGGCCAGGAACGCCATGTGAGCGAGATCGGCGGTCCCCACCGTCGTGAAGGGATTCCTGACGTTGTTGGTGCCGAGCGCGACCGGCACGTCGGCCGCCAGCAGCCGGCGGATCGGCGCGAGCCCGCGCGGCGGATTGATGTCGTCGTTCCGGCCCATGAGGTAGAGATCCGTGGCCGGCAGCGAGATGACGCCGATGCCGGCCTTCGCCAGATCCTCGGCCAGCTCCTTCTGCTCGACCGCCGGCAGCGCCGAGGCCTCGCTGAGGTGACCCACGGCGACGCGACCCCGCCATCCCGTGCGGTGCGTGCGATCGATCACCTTGCGGATGTGCATGTGCGCGGGCTCGTCGAAGAAGTCGATGTGGAAGTCGACGTCGACGTTGAAGGCCTGCGCGAGCCCGAAGACGATGTCGATGTGCTGGTCGGCGTCGCGGTCGTTGTAGGGCACGCCCCCCACCGCGTCGGCGCCCATCTGGAGCGCCCGCCGCAGCAGCCCCTCGGTGCCCGGCGTCTGGAGGATCCCTTCCTGGGCGAACGCGCAGAGGCGGAGGTCGATGGCCGGCGCGTACTCCTGCTTGAGCGCGAGCAGCGTCTCCATGCCCATGAGGCCGACGATCGGGTCCACCTCGACGTGTACGCGCATGGCCGTGGTGCCGGCCACGATGGCCATGTCGAGGACGCGACTGGCGCGCTGGCGGATGTCGTCGGCGGTGAAGCCACGCTTGGCTTCGGCGACCATGCGAATCGCCTCCAGCACCGACTCGGCGCCGGTGGCCAGGCGCTCGGACAGCAGCGCCTTGTCGAGGTGAATGTGGGCCTCGACCAGGCCCGGCGTGACGACGCGGCCGCCGACGTCGATGCGCTCGCCCGCCGGCGCGCGCACGCCCGGCTCGTGGGTCAAGAGCTCGGTGATGCGGCCGTCGGCGATCGCGATGTCGACCAGCCGCGGGCGGCCAGGCAGCACGCAGCCGCGCAGCAGGAGATCGGTCACGAGCGCCGGGCCATCCGCTTCTGCACGACGTGGAGACTACCTTCCTGGTCGGGCGAGACGCCGTTGCGACCGGCGTAGGACGGCACCGCCTGGAGCAGCTTCTGGCCGGTCGTCGGATCGATCAACCGCGCCAGCTTGATGCCGTCCACGCGCATCAGCGCGATCTCGGCCAGCGAGAGCACGCGACAACCTTCCTCCAGGTGTCCGCCGAAGGCGCGATGGCGGTCGGTGAGCACCATATGGCAGTGAACGTGATAGTTCGCGATGACGCCGCTCATGGCCAGGATCTCCACGCCGCGCGGCGTCGTGCGCCGGTAGAAGTTCTTGGGCGGGAAGGAGGGGCCGATGGCCCCGCTGACCGCCACGTCGGTGAGACTGCCGAAGCCGGTGAGGATGACGCCGTTCCGGATCTTGTGCTGGCGACAGATCTCCCTCAGGGACTCGAGGAGGCGGTCGCCGTATGCCAGGCGNAGGACCACGATGCTGCCGGGACGCGCGCCGCGCGCGATCATCCGTTTCGCTGCCATGAGGTCTCCTTTCGCATCATACGCGGTTGCCTGCACGAGAGCGCCAGGATCGGCGCGTCCATCACGCGATCTCGAGGAAGGCGTCGGCCGGTAACCGTACGCCGATCGGATCGCCCGGCCCGAGTGGTGGCGCGGCGCGAACGGTGGCGAGCAGCCGTACGCCGCTGGATAGCTCGACCTGGACCTCGGTGTGGTCGCCGAGGTACATGACGCCCGACACGCGCGCCGCCAGCATGCCCGCGCCCTCCCCCAGCTCCACGCGCTCGGGTCGAATCAGGAGCCGTACGCGCTCGCCGGCGACCAACGGGCGGGGCAGTCGGACGTCGACCCGCAGGCCGCCCCCGATCTCGACCGTGCGCGCATCGAGCGCGTGCGCCTCCAGCAGGGTGGAGGCCCCGATGAAGTCGGCGACGAAGCGCGTGGCCGGCCGCTCGTACACCTCGCGAGGTGGACCGAGCTGCTCGATGCGCCCGGCGTTCATGACGGCGATGCGATCGGCCAGGCCCAGCGCTTCGTGCTGGTCGTGGGTGACGAAGATCGTCGTGATACCGACCACCCGCTGGATCTCCTTCAGCTCGGCACGCATGCTCTCCCGCAGCTTGCGGTCGAGGGCGGCCAGGGGCTCGTCGAGCAGGAGCACGCGGGGACGGATGACGAGGGCGCGCGCCAGCGCCACCCGCTGCTGCATGCCGCCCGAGAGCTGGGCCGGGCGCAGCGTCGCCACGCCGGGCAGCCGCACCAGGGCCAGGGCCTCGGTCACCGACGCGGCGATCTCGGCCGGCGCCACGCCCCGCTCGCGCAGGCCGAACGCGACGTTCTCGGCCACGGTCATGTGAGGAAAGAGCGCGTACGACTGGAAGACGATGCCGAGGCCGCGCTGCCACGCCGGTCGGGTCGTGACGTCGGCGCCGTCGATGAGGACGCGCCCGCGGTCGGGCGCAGCAAAGCCCGCGATGACGTTCAGCGTGGTGGTCTTGCCGCAGCCGGACGGCCCGAGGAGCGCCAGCAGCTCACCCTCGATCACCCCGAGGTCGATCCCGGCCAGCGCTCGCACGCTTCCATACGCCTTCTCTACGCCCTCGAGCGCGACGACCGTCTTCGCGGTCACCGGTGGTCCTCGATGTGCAGGATGCCGGAGAGTCCGAGGAAGCGGTCGGTCAGGAACACGGCGACGAAGGTGGCGCCGATGAAGAGCGTGGACAACGCTGCCATCGTGGGGTCGGTGTAGTTCACGACGTAGGTGAACATGGCCACGGGCAGGATCTCGGTGACTCGCGTGGAGACGAACAGCGAGACGACGAACTCGTTGACGGACACGATCACCGCGAACAGCAGCGCGGCGAACAGGCCCGGGCGCAGCAGGGGCAAGGTCACCCGCCGGAACACCCGGCCGGGTCGGGCGCCCAGGCTTGCCGCCGCCCGCTCCAGCTGCGGGTCGAGATTCGCCGCGCTGACGGCGACGGAGCGGATCACGAAGGGCAGCACGAGCACGGTGTGGGCGGAGATGAGCACGGCGTGGTTGGCGAGGAGGCCGAAGCGCGCGGCCAGGATGAGGAAGCCGAGCCCGATGGCCACGCCGGGAATGATCAGCGGTGAGAGGAAGACCGCGCTCCACAGTCCGCGACCGCGGAGCGGGTGGCGGACGAGCGCCAGCGCCGCCGCCGTCCCGATGGGCAGGGCCAGCAGCGCGCTGGCTCCGGTCACGATGACGCTGTTCACCGCGGCGCGGCGGAACTGGGGATAGGTCAGCGCGTTCTCGTACCAGCGGAGCGACAGCCCGGCCGGCGGGAACGCCAGAATCGCGGTGGGGTTGAACGACGCGATGACGACCACGATGGTCGGCAGCGTCATGAAGCCGACGAGCAACCCGACGATGACACGCCCGATCACGCGGCGGCGCCTCCCGTGCGGACGAGCGCGCGCGTGACCACGGCGAGGAGCAGGAACGTGACGGCGAGTGCGACGGCCGCGAACGCCGCGCTGCCCGGCCAGTTGAAGGCGTCGAGGGCCAGGTCCTTCACGACGTTGGCGATCATCTTCACACGGCCACCGCCGAGCAGCTCGGGCGTGGGGAACGCGCTGAACGTCCACGCGAACACGACCAGCGATCCGGACGCGACGCCCGGCATCGACAGCGGCAGCGTCACCCGCCAGAACACCCGCCGCGGTCGCGCGCCCAGGCTGGCCGCCGCGCGCTCGTACGTCCGGTCGACGTGGCTAATGGCGGCGGCCAGGATCAGGATCATCGTCGGCATCGAGAAATGGACGAGCCCGATGAGCACGCCGGCCGGCTCGAACAGGAGCTTGACCGGCCAGCGGATGAACGTGTTGCCGAGGACGAGCATCCACGCGTACGTCCGCACGATGGCGCCGGTGAAGAACGGCGCCAGCGTGAGGACCAGAAGGAGCGAGCGCACCCTGGCCGACCGGCTGCGCGCCAGGGCGTAGGCGACCGGATAGGACGCCACCAGGGTGAGGACCGTGGTCAGCGCGCTCAAGAGCACGGTGTCCCAGATGTAGCGCAGATACAGCGGCGTCAGCACGGCGTCGAGGTTGCGCGTCGTGAGCCCGCCGGTTCTCAGCGAGCCCGGGATGAACTCGAGCACGCTGAACTGCAGCAGGGCGGCCAGCGCGACGGCGAGCAGCACCATCACGCCGACCGCCGGCAGCAAGAGGATCACTTGGCCACGATGCTGGCGTTGAACCACTCTTTCCAGGCCGGCAGCGTCCTGGCTCGCGTCTCATCGTCCATGATGTAGCCGCGCTCCTTCCACTCCGCCGGGGTGGTGAAGACGCCAGGCTGTCCGCGCAGCTTCGCGGGCACCACGGCCTTGAGGTTGGTGGGTCCGGCCTTGAAGCTCGCGACGAGCTGCTCCTGGATGTCCCTGGACAGCGCGAGATCGATGAACTGGTGGGCCGCGTCGGACTTCCTGGTGCCGGCCATGATCGCCATCGTGTCGATGCCCACGATGCCGGGCTTGTCGGTGGGGTTCACCACCTTCACGGGCAATCCCTGCTCGATCAGGTGGAAGGCGTTGATCGACAGCATGACCTGCACGGGCGCCTCGCCGGTCTTCATGAGGTCCTGGCTGCGAGCGTCGGTGGAAAAGAAGGCCGCGACGTTCGGCTTGAGCCGCTTCAGACGCTCCTGCCCTTTTTCCCAATTTCGCTCGTCACCGCCGTCGAGCAGCGCGCTCACCGTGATGATGTGGGAGGGATCGAAGTCGGGCATGCCGACCTTGCCTTTGAGCTGGGGATCCCAGAGGTCCGCCCACCTGGTGATGTCCATCTTCACCTGATCCGGCCGGTAGGCGATCGTGTACACGTACGCCCACACGCCGAGGTGCGAGTCGCTGCGCAGCGCCTCGGGCGCCAGCTCGCGTGCGTGCGGCAGTCTCGCCATGTCGAGCTTCTGGAACAGCCCGTCGGACATGTAGAGACGGCCGACATGGCTCGTGGTGAACGTGATGTCCACGAGCGGCGCGGCCTTGGCCACGCGTGCCTTGGCCAGCCGGTCGAGCGTGCCGCCGACCTCGAACTCGACCGGAATGCCCGTCTTCGCGGTGAAGGGCCTGGCGATGACCTTTTCGATGGTGTCCTTCCAGTTGCCGCCCCACACGCTGACCACGAGCGGGTCGGCGGCCGGGACGGGCCGGGCCACGAACAGCAGGGCGAGCACGAGTGAGACGACGAGTCGATGAGCCATCAGGGCCCTCCTTGGCCGGGATGTGGTGCGGTCAATGCGTCGTCGAGTTGGCGAGCCTCATCCGTCCATCGCCGACGTCACACGATTTCGAGCACGAGGTCGCTGACGCGGTAGCCGCTGATCGGGTTCAGGTCCATCGGACAGGCGCTGACGGCGGCGATCACGCTCATGAGCGCCCGCACCTCGACGACATCGCCGGGTCGCGCCAGCGACTCCCCAAACTCCACGCGGCCGTCGGGATAGCTCATGTTCTGGAAGAAGTTCACCGGCTGAGGCAGCTGGTGACGCTCGAGCTTCCAGGCGCGCAACGCCTCCAGGAAGTTGTCGGAGCAGGAGCGGTGACCGGTGACGCCGAAGTCGTACTCGTAGCGCCACGGATCGCAGGCGGCGATGAGCATGTCGTGGCGGCCGGTGTCGTCGCGGGTGATCTCGAGCATGGGTGTTCGGCGGTTGGTCCTGAGCTGATCGCCCTTCGTCGGAAACAGACGTTTGAGCGACACCAGCGTGTGGAGCGTGCTCAGCGCGTGGTCGACGTCGCCGGCGTCGAAGGCGACGAAGTCGGCCACCTGCTTGCCGGCCACGTTGACGATGCGCAGCCGATCGCCCGCCCGCAGCGTCACGGCCCGCGCGGCGCCAGCGGGCACGGCGATGCGCTCGGCCATCAGAGGTAGTGGTCGAGTGGCTGGGGCGGGTGCGCGAACTTCCGCACCTTGGAATGGCTCACGCCCAGTCCGACGATGGACTCGGCGACCTTCACCCCGACGGTGACGGGATCGAGCACGGGCACGCCGGCCAGCCGCGAGAGCTCGATGTCATACCCGCAGAGCCCGGCGCAGGCGAGGATGACGACTTCGGCCCGGTCTTCGGCGACGACCTTGCCGATCTGCTCCTCGAGCTCGCGCAGCGTCTTCTCGCGGTTGATCGCGCACTCTTCCACGTTGATGTTGATCGCCCGGACCGACGCGCACTTTGCCTCGAAGCCGTAGTACCGCACCAGGTCTTGCTGGTAGGGAATGAACTGCTGGAGCATGGTCAGCGTCGTGAAGCGATGGCCGAGCACGCAGGCCAACGCCATCGAGGCTTCCGCGATCGAGACGACCGGAATCGTCAGCGCTTCCTTCATCGCATCGATGCCGACGCGACCGAAGCCGGCCAGCACGACCGCGTCCGGCGTGTGCACGGCCACCGCTTCGAGCGCCGTGCGGATCATGAAGGCGCCCGACAGGTAATCGCCGAACGCGGAGTCGATGTTGCGCGTGCCGCCCTTGGTGGTGATGCCGACCAGCTCGGTGCCCGCCGAGGCGGCTCGCCTGGCCGATTCCATGATCTGGGCGGTCACGGCCTCGGAGCTGTTCGGGTTGATGACGAGAATCTTCATCCGCGAATCCTCCGCCACAGCCGGTGGGCGTGCTCAGGCAACCGCGGCAGCTCGCGCTCGACATCGAGGACCACGGCGTCCGGTCCCGCGCCGGCCAGCAGTTGCTCGATGTCCCAGGCGTCCTGAGGACCGCCGGCGCAGAGCGTGAGCAGGATGAGGTCCGCCCGTCCGGCGACCGGCAGGCGCACGCCGTCAACGTCGCACTCCGCCGCCCGCTGCAACACCCCCGAGAGCCAGCCGCCACGGCCAATCACGACGTCGACCGGCCCGCCGCCTTCACGCGGCCGCAAGCGGACGGCCCCCGCGAGCGGGTCATCGGCGTCACCGCGATGCAGCACGACGTCGACGGACTCGAGAAGATTCACCCGATGAGCGCGGCCAGACAGCCGGAGACCCGACGACCATGTTGCTTCTGTCGCTCGAGGACCCGGGCCGCTTCGGCACGCGAGAGCCCACTCGCGCGTCGGAATGCCTCGAGATCCCGCTCGCCGAGCGACAACGCGACCGTCACCCGCTGTGTCGGGGTGAGGGCGAGCAGCGCCTCGCGGTCCTCGTCGCGCAGACGGTCCAGCACGCTCTTCATCGCCCGAACTATAGCAATTGTGCGTGCTCAGTCCACCACCGCGACGACCTGGATCTCGATGAGCTGCTCCGGCTCGCCCAGCTCCAGCACCGCGACGTTGGTCGACGTGGGCTTGTGGTTGTACGGGCGGAAGTACGAGTTGATGACGGCGGCGGCCTTGCCGATGTCGCCCATGCGCGGGCGGGCGCGCAAGACGAAGATGTGCACGACGTCCTTGAAGCTGGCGCCGGCCGCTTCCAGCGTCTGTTTGATGCCGTCCATCGCGGCCCGGGTCTGGGCCTCGAGATCGTTGGGCATGTACTTGAGGACTTCTTCGCGGCGGTGCGGGTGGTCGTGATAGACGGGCAGCGCGGTGTTGCCGGCCAGCCACAGGATCTTGCCGCTCTTGATCTTGATGGCCGGTACGTACGGCATGAACACCGACTTGTCGTAGTTCTCATGGTGGATCACTTCCATGTTGGCGTTCTGGGCGGCGGCCGGGATCGGCAGCAGCATCGTCACGACGACGGCGAGAATGGCCAGCACGGTGCGCATGATTCGCCCTCCTTGGCTCACGGCATGATCTCCCCGCCGTTGGGATGGAGTGTCTGTCCACAGAAGTAGCGGCTCTCGTCGGAGGCGAGAAAGACGAAGGCACCCACGAGGTCCTCGGGCATCCCGAGGCGCTTGAGCGGCAACGACGCGGCGTGGGCGCGCTTAACGTCCTCCGGCAGCGGATCGAACCCCGTGTCGATCAGACCGGGCGCGATCGAGTTCACGAGGATCCCGTGGGGGGCCAACTCCTGGGCCAGTGCGCGGGTGAAGGTGAGCAGGCCGCCCTTGGCCGCCGAGTAGGCGGTGTAGCGCGGGCGCCCGATGTAGGCGAGCTGGGACGTCAGGATGATGATGCGCCCGCTCTTCTGCGCCATCATCACCGGCGCGACCTCGCGACAGCAGAGAAACGCGCCGCGGAGGTGGACGTCCATCATCCGGTCCCAGTCCTCGATCGTCATCTCGGTGATGGGCTGGGCCTTCTGGATCCCGGCGTTGTTGACCAGGACGTCGACACGGCCGAAGGTCTCGCGCACGGTGCGCACGAGCGCCTTCACGTCGCCCTCGACGGTGACGTCGGTCTCGATGGCCAGGGCGCGCCGCCCCGTCTTTTCCAGCTCGCTCACGACCGAGCGCGCCTGGGATTCTCCCGCGACCCACGCGATGGCGACGTCGGCGCCCTCGTCGGCATAGGCGCGCGCGACTGCCCGACCGATGCCGGTGTTGCCGCCGGTGATGATGGCCACCCGGCCGGCAAGACGGTTCATCGCGTCCTCCGCGACATCAGCGCACCACCTGGGTTCCCGCGCGTCCGGCGATGGCCTCGGCGACGCGATCGAGCGACGTGATCGCAGCCCCGACGCCTCCGCGCTCGACGAAATCGACGGCGGCCTCGACCTTCGGCCCCATGCTTCCGGGCGGGAACTCGCCGGCGGCGAGGAACCGGCGCGCCTCGCTGACGGTGAGCCGGTCGAGGAAACGCTGCTCGGGCGTGCCCCAGGCGACGGCCACACGGTCCACGCCGGTGAGGAACAGGATCCGGTCCGCGCCGAGCTCGCGAGCGAGCACCCCGGTGGCCAGGTCCTTCTCGATGACGGCTTCCACGCCCTTCATCCCCGCGGACGATTCCAGGACCGGGATGCCGCCGCCGCCCACGGCGATCGGCACCACGCCGGCGTCCACGAGCGTGCGAATGAGCGGCGCTTCCACGACACGGACAGGACGCGGCGAGGGCACCACGCGGCGCCAGCCGCGCCCACTGTCCTCGACGACGTGCCATCCGTAGTCGCGTGCGTGGCGTTGCGCTTCGGCTTTCTTGTAGAAGGGACCGATCGGCTTGGTCGGCATGCCGAAGGCCGGATCGTCCTCGGCGACGATGACCTGGCTGACGATCGACGCGACACGCGCGGTGAGCCCGCGCGCGGCGAGAAGGTTGCCGAGCACCTGCTGGATCGCGTAGCCGAGGCTGCCTTCGGTCTCGGCCACGCAGAGATCGAGCGTCAACGCTGGCATCACCGGCTTCGAGATCTCCATCCGCAGGAGCTCCTCGCCGACCTGGGGCCCGTTGCCGTGCGTCAGCACGAGGCGGTGCCCGGCGGCCACGAGATCGACGAGCGGCGGCAGGCTCACGGCGAGCGCGTCGAACCACTCGCTCGGCGCGCCGACCCCGTCGTCCGACCGGAGAGCGTTGCCGCCGATGGCGACGACGACGAGGCTCACGTCGCGTCAGCCAGCGCCAGCACGGCCTGCTCGAAGCAGGCGAGGGGCGCGCGGACGACGCCGGCACCGATCTGGCCGGTGCCGGCCTTGCGGCCCGCGATGCCCGTGTTGATCAAGGGGGTGACTCCGATCTCGACCACCCGGCGGACGTCGATCCCGGCCGGAGCGCCCCGCTCGTCGAGCGTCGGGATCCGGAAGTGCGGATGCTCGGCGAAGCAGATCTCCTGGATCTCGCTGGTCGCCGCCATGGCTTCCCGCATGCCTCCGGCTCCGACGAATCGGGCGACCGCCGGCGAGGCGGCCATGGCACCGCCTCCGAGACCGATCGTCTCCACGATCGCGCTGTCGCCCATGTCGGGGTTGGCGTCCTCGGCCGAGAAGCCGGGGAAGTAGAGGCCGACGGGCGTGTTCACCGGGGCGGTGAACCAGCGCTCACCGAGCGCCGAGACGCGAATCCCGAAGTCGGTACCGTTGCGCGCCATCACCGTGACCAGCGTGGACTCCGGCACTCCGGCGGCGGGATCGGCGAGCGCCTTGCCAGCGGCCATCGCGACGTTGAGGAAGAATTGATCGTTGCCGGCGATGAACTCGGCCAGCCGGGCCACCGCATGGTGACGGTCGGCGGCGCGCGCGACGTGAGGCATCAGCGCGCGCGCCAGCAGTGCGGACGCGGCCACGTTGCGCTGATGCATCTCGTCGCCCATCCCGAGCGCCTGCGCCATCAGGGGACGGAGCGCGATGCCACCGGAGGCGCGAAGGGCCGCGCCGAGGAGCGGCCCGGCCTCCTGGGCCAGCCAGCTGAGTCGCGCGATGACGCTCGCATCATTGGCGCCGAAGCGAAGGACCTTGCCCAGGCCTTCGTTGATCGTCACGTGGGCGCGATTGCCGTGAGCGCGATTCTCGACCACGAAGACCGGCATCGAGCTGGTGATCAGGCCGGTCATGGGGCCAACCGCCTTCCAGTGATGGCACGGCTCGAGGCGGACCTGACCCGCGCGCACGAGCTCGGCCGCGGCGTCGTCGTTGGCGGCCCAGCCCTCGTATCGCACGGCGCAGAGGATCGCGGCACGCATCGGCTCGCACATCCGCGGCCACGCGATGGGCGGGCCGGCGTGGAGGACGGTGCGCTGAGGCAGATCGAGCGCCTCCCACGCCGGGCGGCAGTCCACGAGAACGGGCTCGCCGTTGACGAGACGGGCGAACGCCTCGGCGTTTGCTAGCTCGATCGTGTCCCTGCGGGCCTCCAGCCGGTCGAGCGCCGCCACGAGCGCCGGGCTCGCCGTCGCCGGGGGCCGCCAGTCGAGGTGGACGACCGGGACACCCAGGCGCTGCAGATCCTCGGCGAAGAGTCCGAGGCCAAGGCTCACGACGCGCGGCGGCCGGTCGAGCAGTGGCTCAAGCAAGAGAGAGCGACAATAGCATCAGTGCCCGCGGCCCGTATACTTGGGCCCGATGGCCTGCGCGTTCCTTCTCTCGCCCGCGAGCTGTTCCGGCCTGCGGGCTCGCATGATCATGCGGCCGGGGGCGGGCTCGTTGCTGGCGCGCCGGCTCCGCGAGCCGCTCGGCGCGCCGCTGGGCGAGGTCTACACCTTCCTGTCCGGGCTCTACTTCCGCGGCAAGCTGGCCTACGCCCGCGCGTTCGCGGACCGGCCCGAGCACGTCCTCGTGATCACGCCGACGGCCGGTCTGAGGCCTCCGGACACGCCCGTCACGCTCGACGTACTGGACGGCTTCGCGCGTATCGACATCGCGAACGGCGGCTCCCGCTTTCGCCGTCCTCTCCTGGCCGACGCGCGAGCCCTGGCCGCCGGCCTGGCCAGCGACGACGAGGTGATCCTCCTCGGCAGCATCGCCTCGCCGAAGTACGTCGACGTGCTGTCCGGCGTGTTCGGGCCGCGATTGAAGTTTCCGCTCGCCTTCGTCGGCCGCGGCGACATGAGCCGCGGAGGGCTCCTGCTTCGCTGCGTGGCCGAGGGCGCGAAGCTCGACTACGTCCCGGTGGCCGGGGCCACACGTCATGGTGCCCGGCCGCCCAAGCTTCCGCCGCTTCCGCGTCGCGTCGTCCCGGCCGGCGGTTGATGGCGACCCGGCGCGGCGTCCATCCGGCGGTTCACCATCCCGTGCCGCGCGAGGCGCGCCGGCGAGCGCCGTCGGCTGTCACGATTCCACTGAACGTCGACAACGCCGTCCTCGAGGTCGCCGGCCGGGAGGTGAAGCTGACGAACCTGCGCAAGGTGTTCTGGCCGGACCTCGGCGTGACCAAGGCCGAGCTGCTCCAGTACTACGCGGACGTGGCGCCTGTGCTCCTGCCGCACGTGCGCGACCGCGCCATGGTGATGCGGCGCTATCCGAACGGCGCCACCGGCGAGGCGTTCTTCATGAAGCGGGCACCCGCGCCGCGCCCTGCGTTCATCGAGATCTGCGAGATCGAGCACGACTCGGGTAACGTCATCGGCTTCCCGATCGTGCAGGACGTGCCGTCGCTGCTGTGGCTTGTCAACCTCGGCTGCATCGATCTCAACCAGTGGTACGCGCGCTGCGACGACGTCGATCGGCCCGACTATCTCCACTTCGATCTCGATCCCGGCACCGCGTCGTTCGCGCAGGTGCTGGAGACCGCGCTCATCGTCCACGAGGCGTTGCGCGGCCTCGGCATGCCGGACTACGTCAAGACGACGGGCTCCAAGGGCCTGCACGTCTACGTGCCGATCGTGCGGGGGCCGACGCAGAAGGAGGTGTGGACGGCGGCCAAGACGATCGCCCTCGAGCTCGCCCGCCGCCATCCGCGGCTGATGACCGCCGAGTACAAGGTGGCGCGCCGTCCGGCCGCGCGCGTGCTCCTCGACTACAATCAGAACGCCTGGGGCCGCACGCTGGCGTCCGTCTACTCGGTGCGTCCGCATCCGCGCGCCTGCGTGTCAACGCCGGTCACGTGGGACGAAGTTACGCGCGGCGTCGCCATCGAGGATTTTCGGATCGACAACGTCCGCGAGCGCCTCACGCGCCTCGGCGATCTGTGGTCGCCGATTGCCCACGACCAGGGCCAGCGCTTCGACTTCGCCCGCCTCGCGCTATGACCGGGCGTGACCGAGCCCCGCGTGCCTAGAGCAGGCCACCCACGGAACGAGCCGGGCTCGCGGCCCCCGCTACAACGGCCGCCCGCGCGTGCCTAGACCAGGCCACCCACCGAGCGAGCCGGGCTCGCGGCCGCAATGGCCGTCGCTCGAGCTGCCGATCACGCCGCCGTATCCGCCGATGGAGGCGAAGCTCGTCGAGGCCATTCCGGCTGGTCAGGGCTGGCTCTTCGAGCCGAAGTGGGACGGCTTCCGGTGCCTGGCCTTCCGCGACGGCGACACCGTGGTGCTGCAGTCCAAGGCCGGCCAGCCACTGACGCGCTACTTCCCCGAAGTCGCCGCAGCCGTGCGCAAGCTCGCGCCGCACCGCTTCGTCCTCGATGGGGAGGTCGCCGTGCCGGTGGACGGCGAGTTCGCCTTCGACGCGCTGCTGCAGCGCATCCATCCTTCGGACAGCCGCGTGCGGAAGCTGGCCGCCGAGACGCCGGCGATCTTCCTGGTCTTCGATCTGCTGGTCGATCCCGACGGCCGCGCGCTCGTCAACGAGAGCCTGGCCGACCGGCGGTCGAAGCTCGAAGCCTTCGCGGCCCGCCAACTCACCGAGAGCGGCGACGTGAGGCTGTCACCGGCGACGACCGACCGCAGCGTCGTCGACGGCTGGTTCGACAACATGGCGGGTCTCGGGCTCGACGGCGTGATGGCCAAGCGCCTGGACGCCGCCTACGCATCCGGTGAGCGCACCGCGATGCAGAAGATCAAGCGCATGCGGACAGCCGACTGCGTCGTCGGCGGCTTCCGCTGGGCGACCGGCCAGCGCGTGGTCGGCTCGCTCCTCCTCGGACTCTACGACCAGGAAGGCCTGCTCCACCACGTCGGGTTCACGTCGAGCTTCAAGGCGACCGAGAAGGCCGCCGTGCTCGCCAAGGTTGAACCGCTCATGGGTGGTGAAGGCTTCAGCGGCAACGCGCCGGGCGGACCGAGCCGCTGGTCGACGGAGCGCACGGGGGAGTGGGAGCCACTTGCGCCGGCCCTCGTCTGCGAGGTCCGCTACGATCACTGGAGCGGCGACCGCTTCCGTCACGGCACGACGTTTCTACGCTGGCGTCCGGACAAGGCTCCGCGCCAGTGCACGTTCGACCAGATTCCCGGACGGGCGCGAGCCCGAAAGCACGCCTCGTAGTGCGGGTGTACGATGCCCGGTATCGTTGCGTGATTCGTCAGGGTGACGCGCCGTAATTCGACGAACGAATCGAAATCTCCGCTGTACCCATCCAAGAGGGAAAGGGCCAAGCAGCAAGCAAGGAGCACACTCCATGAGCACGATCACGACCAAGGACGGCACGCAGATCTACTACAAGGACTGGGGTAGCGGACAGCCTGTCGTCTTCAGCCACGGCTGGCCGCTGAGCGCGGACGCCTGGGAAGACCAGATGTTGTTTCTGGGCGGCCGCGGCTACCGCTGCATCGCCCATGACCGCCGCGGCCACGGCCGCTCGAGCCAGCCCTGGAATGGCAATGACATGAACACCTACGCCGACGACGTCGCGGCGCTGGTCGAAGCGCTCGATCTGAAAAATGCGATCCATGTCGGCCACTCCACGGGCGGCGGCGAAGTGGCCCGCTACATCGGCCGCCACGGCACGAAGCGTGTGGCCAAGGCCGTCCTGATCAGCGCGATCCCACCGCTGATGCTGAAGACGGCCGCCAATCCCGGCGGCCTGCCGATCGAGGTGTTCGACCAGCTCCGCGCCGGCGTTCTCGCCGACCGCTCGCAGTTCTTCAAAGACCTCAGCGCGCCGTTCTACGGCGCCAACCGGCCGGGCGCCAAGGTCTCGCAAGGCCTGCGCGACTCGTTCTGGCTCCAGGGGATGCAGGCCGGCCTCAAGGCCGTCTACGACTGCATCAAGGTGTTCTCCGAGACCGACCACGGCGAGGATCTGAAGAAATTCGACGTGCCCACCCTGATCGTTCATGGTGACGACGACCAGATCGTACCGATCAGCGACTCGGCCCTGCTCTCGTCCAAGATCGTCAAGGGCGCCACGCTGATCGTCTATCCGGGCGCGCCGCACGGACTGTGCTCGACCCACAAAGATCGGGTCAACGCGGATCTGCTGACNTTCTTCGGCGCGTGAGGGAGCGCCAGCGCTGGGGGTGTCCCGGCACAACGCCGGGACGCCATCGATGCTCCGGCGGGCCTTCAGCGGGCGGCGATGCGCGCGGCCAGGCGCGCCGCCTGCGCGTTCGACGGCATGACGGCAACCCCGGCGCCACGCAGGCGGGAAACCTGGGCGCTGCGATTCTGAGGATCGGCGTCGGTGCCGGTGACGCTCGCCACCACGGCGAGTGCGGCGCCGCGCTGGCCCGCCTGATCCCGCGCCGCTTCGATCGCGAGCAGCAGCTCGCCGGCTGGATCGGCGTGAGCGCCATAGCCGAGGACGACGTCGAGTAGCAGCACGGCGGTCGCGGGATCGGCCGCCTCCCGCGCGATCCACTCGCGCCGCACGGCGCCGTCGATCATGGGATGGGGCCGGCCGACCGTGAAGATGTCCTCCCCCAGGTCCACGACGCGATGACCGCTACCAGTGCCGGTCACGCCCGGCGCCACGTCACCGAGCGTGGCGTCGAGGATCGAACGCGCCTCCCAGGCCAGCGTACCGCCCGAGTAGACGCCGCGGACGAAGCGCTGCTCCGGTCGTCGTCCGCGCCGAGCTTCGCTCGCGACGCGCGCGAGCTCCGCGTCGGGAACGGTGAAGGCCACCGGGTGATGCTTCTCGCCACGGGCGAGCGCGACGGCGTCGCGCGCGCAATCTTCCAGCGAGGCCGTTCCCGAGCCGACGAAGTGCATCGCGCACGGCTTGCCGACGCGTTCGATCTGCGACTCGAGACGCCTGGCTACGGTCGCGCCGGGCGGCTTGCCGATCACGCAGACGACTGACGTGCCGGGATCCGCCGCGAGCGCCTCCAGCGCCTGCTCCATCGCGAGACCGCCGACGGCATCGCTCAGGTCGCGGCCGCCCACGCCGATGACGTGGGACACGCCCTCTCCGCACCGCGCGATCACGCTCATGACTTCCTGAGCGCCCGTTCCCGAGGCCGCCGCGATGCCGATGCGGCCACGGGGCACGGCGTTGGCGAAGCCGAGCGGCACGCCGTTCACCACCGCCGTCCCGCAATCCGGGCCCATGAGCATGAGTCCGCGCTCGCGGGCGAACCGCTTCAGCTCGATCTCCTGATCGATTGGCACGTTGTCGCTGAAGAGCATGACGTGCAAGCCGGCGCGGAGCGCCCGGCGGGCCTCGGCGGCGGCGTAGAGGCCAGGAATGGAGATCAGCGCGACGTTCGCGTCGGGGACTGCGCGCAACGCGGACGCCAGCGTCCGCGGTCGGGGCGTCGCGCCGTATCCGCCCCCCGTGGTTGCACGGCCGGTGAGCGCGGCGCGGGCCGCGCCCTCGGCCTGCCGCGCGCTCGCCTCGTCGGCGGCGACGACCGCGATGACGAGATCGGGCGGCCCCGCCGCCTCGCCGGCCGCCGTGAGGAGCCCGGCGTCCTGCATGAGAACCCGGTTCTGCGGCGTGCCCATCATGGCCGCGGCGCGCGCGACACCGGGCACGCTCTCGAGATCGCGCGTGAGCCGCATCAGCGTGACGGAGTCGTGGTAGGCGCTCGGCCACACGAAGTTGAAGGCGCGCATTCGGTAGCTCAGCGAGCGGGGGCGACGGCGTCGAGCATGGCGCGGACCTTGTCGAGCGAGAACGGCTTGTCGAGCACGGCGTCGGGAACGAGGCCGTCGCGGCCCTTCCTGGCCGCGTCATCCCACCCCGTCATGAAGACGACCGGCAGCTTGGGCCACCGGGCCCGAACGTGGCGAAGGACGTCCCAGCCCGAGGAGTCGGGCATGACCACGTCCGTGAAGACGACGTCGACGGGCGCGGCCGCCAGCGCGGCCTCCACACCGGTCCCGCTGGCCAGCGTGACCACGTCGTGGCCGAGCGAGCGGAAGACGCTGCCGAGCAGAAACCGCATCGGTTCCGCGTCGTCGACGACGAGGATCCTCACTTCGGAGGCGTGATGTTGTAGGACTTCAGCTTGCGGTAGAGGTGGCTGCGCTCGATGCCGAGCCGCTCGGCCGTGCGCGTCATGTTCCACTCGCTCGCGCGCAGCTCGGCCAGGATGTAGGCGCGCTCGAAGTTGTCGCGCGCCTCACGCAGCGAGCGCTCGCGGGCGTCACCGGCCACCGCCTCCTTGGGCCGGACGGGCGGCGGCAGGTCCTCGACGCCGATGACGTCGCGGGGCGACATGATCACCAGCCGCTCGACCAGGTTCCGCAGCTCGCGCACGTTGCCGGGCCAGTCGTAGGCCAGCAGGTACGCGAGGGCGTCGCCGGAGAGGGTTTTCACGCGCTTGCCGTTTTCCGCGCAGAAGACCCGGACGAAGTGGTCGACGAGCTGCGGCAGGTCGTCTTGTCGCACGCGAAGCGCCGGCACCTCGATGGGAATGACGTTGAGCCGGTAGAAGAGGTCCTCCCGGAAGCGTCCGGCCGCGATGAGGGACTGCAGATCGCGGTTGGACGCGGCGATCACCCGCACGTCCACCTTGATGGTCTCGCGGCCGCCGACGCGCTCGAAGGCCTGCTCCTCGAGCGCGCGGAGCACCTTGGCCTGGGTCTTCACGCTCATGTCGCCGATCTCGTCGAGGAAGAGTGTGCCGCGATCGGCCAGCTCGAAGCGGCCGCGCCGCCGGGCGAGCGCGCCCGTGAAGGCGCCCTTCTCGTGGCCGAACAGCTCCGACTCGATCAGCTCCTCGGGGATGGCCGCGCAGTTCACCTCCACGAAGGCGTGCTCGTGCCGACTGGACATCGCGTGGATCGCCCGCGCCACCAGCTCCTTGCCGCTGCCGTTCTCGCCGTAGATGAGGACGCGCCCGTTGGTGGGAGCGGCGGTTGCGATCTGCTCGCGCAGCGCGCGGATCACCGTGCTCTCGCCGATGATCTCCGAGCGCTCGCCCAGCCGCTCCTTGAGCGTCTGGTTCTCGTGCTCGAGGCGTGCGTGGTCGAGGGCCCGGGTGACGGTCAGCAAGATCTTCTCGAGCGACAGCGGTTTCTCGACGAAGTCGTAGGCGCCGAGCCGGGTCGCCTTTACCGCCGTCTCGATGGTGCCGTGGCCGGAGATCATCACGACGGTGGCATCGGGCCGCAGGCGCTTCATCTCGGCCAGCGTCTCGAGGCCGTCGCGGCCGGGCATCCAGATGTCCAGGAACACGAGGTCGGGCACCTCGTCGGCCAGCAGGGCGACGGCGTCGTCTCCGGTGCCGACGGCGGTCACTCGATACCCCTCGTCCTCGAGGACGCCGCGGAGTGTCGACTGGATCGCCGGCTCGTCGTCGACGATCAAAATATGCTCACCGGCCATCCACACGCTCCTCGCGCCGCCTCAGGCGGAGCGGCGCTGGCGCGCCGAAGATGTGCTCACCGGCCACGGGCTAGGCCTCCACCGGCGCGGCGGAGCGCGAGACCGGCAGGTCGACCACGAACCGGCAGCCGTGAGGCGCGTTGTCCTCGACGTGGATCAGCCCGCCGTGCTCGGTCACGATCTCGTGGACGATGGGCAGGCCGAGCCCCATGCCGCCCGCCTTCGTCGAGAAGTACGGCTGGAAGAGCTTGTCCTTGTCCTCGGAGCTGATGCCCGGCCCGGTGTCGCTGACGACGATGAGCACGCGTCCGGCGCCCTCGGCGTGGGTCAGCTCGACGTCGACGTGGCCGGCGCCGCCGACCGCCTCCACCGCGTTGTCCACGAGGTTCATGATGGCGCGCCGGAACTGATCGGGATCGACGTCGAGCAGAGGCAGATCGGCCGGCGCCCGTGTGTTGATGAGCAGCCTCGGATGCGATTCTCGATAGAGCCCGACCACGGCCTCGACGATCGGACGAACGTCGGTCGGACGCGGCGCGGGCGCCGGCATGCGGGCAAAGCGCGAGAACTCGTCCACCAGCCGCTTGAGGCCGTCGACTTCCTGGATGATCGTCTGGGTGCACTCCGTCACCAGCTGCTGCTGCTCGTCGCCAGGGACGCGGACCAGTCGCCGGCGCAGCCGCTGGGCCGACAGCTGAATCGGCGTCAGCGGGTTCTTGATCTCGTGCGCGATGCGCTGGGCGACCTCGCGCCAGGCGGCCAGCCGCTGGGCCTTCAACAGCTCGGTGAGGTCGTCGAAGACGATGACCATGCCGGCGTACTCGCCTTCGGTGCCGCGGAGCGTGGTGCCCGAGGCGAGCAGTGAGACCCGGGCACCATTGCGGCGCAGCTGCAGCGCCTGCTCCACCGTCGCCGCCCGGCCGCGCTGGATGCGCTGGGCAAGCGCGACGACCTCACGGAGGTCGTGGCCGGCAAAGACCTCGTCGATGGACCGCCCGACCATGGTGTGCTCGTTGAGCCCGAACATCGTGGCCGCGGCCCGGTTCACGGTCGTGATGCGGCTCTGCGGATCGAGGGACACGACGCCGGTGGTGATCGCCTCCAGCACCGTCTCCATGTAGCGGCGGCGGTCCTCGAGCTCGGTGTGCTTGTCCTGGAGGTCGAGATAAGCCTCCTCCAGGCGCCGCTTCGATTCCGAGAGATCGTCCGTCATGCGGTTGAACGACTGGACGAGGACCCCGATCTCGTCATCCGCCCGGGCGTGGACCTTGTAGGCCAGGTTGCCGGCCGCCACCTCGCGCGTGCCCTCCGCCAGCTCGGCGATCGGGCCGGTGATGCCGCGGGCCAGATAGAACCCGAACCACACGAACGAGAAGACGACGATGAGCGTCATCAGGAGGAAGAGCAGGATGTAGATGCCCTTGACCGGATTCTTCACGAGCTTGAGCTGCTTGTACTCCTGGAACGATTGCTCGATGCCGCGGATCTTTGCCTCCAGCCGCTCGGTGACGTGGGTGCCGACGACGACGGCGCCGACCACGCGCCGGTTCGCGTCGCGGGTGACGACGGGCACGATAGCCTCGATGAGGTCACCCGAGCTCAGCTCCCGCACCGTGGTGACGGCCTGCCCGCCCAGTCCGAGCCGCAGCTGGCTCTCGTTGACGTCGCGCGTAGGCAGGTCGCCGAGGCCGGAGTCCTTGACGTGGACCAGCTCCTGGCCACCCGGTGCGAAGACCGTGAGCGCGGCCAGACCGAGCTGCTCCTGCTGCTCGACGAGGTAGGCGGCCAATGCCTCTCGCCGCGACTCCCCGAGCAGGCTGTCGCGGTCGATGACGCGGGCCACGTGCTGCGCGTGGCGAAGCGCGGTGGCCTGGAGGTTCTGATAGTACGTCTGGGCGACGGCCAGCGCCTGATCGAGCGGCCGTTCGACCTGAGGTTTGAACCAGCCCTCGATCGACTTGTTGATGAAATTCGACGCGATGATGAAGATCAGGACGGCCGGCGCCAGCGAGAGGGCCAGGAACGCCAGTACCAGCTTCGTCTTGAACTTGGCGCCGATCAGCTGCTGGCGGCGTTCGAACCACAGCTTGACCAGGTTGCGGATCAGCAAGACCAGCAGGAGCAGGAACACGATCAGATTCAGGTTGAAGAGGGCGAAGACGACGATGTTGGAGGCGAGCGGGAGCTGGGGCACCCGCATCTCGAAGTTGACGGCGGTGGCGGCGGCGGCGAGGAGGAGCAGCGCCCCGATGACGAGGAGGTTGCGGCGACGCCGGCTCTGCTCGGTCAGTAAGGGCATGGTTGTAACGAGGTTTGGAGGTCCGTCATTGGATCCGCCGGATCGTCCGGAAGTCTGACTGCAAGAAGGTCTGCTCGGCCGTGCCGGCCATCCGCGCCACGAAGGTGTTCTCGCCGTTCAGCGCACTCTCGGCCCGGACACGGACGTAGATCACGTCGTCGGGCTCCAGGCTGGAGGCCGGCATCAGCTTGACCGAGCGCGCTTCCGAGAGCACGCGCTGAGCGTCGCGGAGGTCGCGCGTGGAGTACATCGGGCGCGTCTCACCCTTGAGGAACGTGATCCTGTACTCCTTGGTGACGACGTTGTACGTGAGGTGGCGCTCGACGACCTTGCTGACGAGGAGGCGATCGCGCCACATCCGGTTGTACTGCCAGAGCTCGATCGTGAAGCGGATGAAGGCCGGGATGCCGCTCTCGATACCCTCGTGATACCCCGGCGCGACTGTGCCGAGCACGGCCAGCGCCACCGTCACCTCGTGATCGTTCAGGTAAACTTCCAGGTCACCGATGCGCAGCTCAGCGCGCGCGGGCACGGTGAGCGTCAGCGCCCCCAGCAGCCAGACGAGCCCCAGACATCTCCCAGGCATACGGCGGCGAGGCCATTATAGCTTCCCAAGACGGTGCTGGCGTCCTGTCCGGGGAGTCGCGCAGGTATCGGAGGGGACGGCTCGTCCCCTCCGGTCTGGTTAGATCGCGGCGGGAGCGGGCACCAGCCGCCCGGGGAACGGGGCCGGTTCGAGGGCGGCCACGCCGGCGGCGCGGCGCTCGAGGCCGAGCGCGCGCTGAATCGCCACCACGAGCTCGAAGTTGAGCGCGTGGCCGGCGTTGCGCGCGATGACGTGGCCGACGATCGGCCGTCCCAGGAGGGCGAGATCACCGATGAGGTCGAGCACCTTGTGGCGAACGAACTCGTCGCGGTATCGGAGGCCGTTCAGCACGCCACGCTTGCCCACACCGATCGCATTTTCGAGCGAAGCACCCCGGGCCAGCCCACGCTTGCGCAGCGCCCCGAGGTCCTTCAGGAAGCCGTACGTGCGGGCAGGGGCGAAGTCCTCGATGAACATCTTCTCCGTCGGCGTGCACGTGAGCGCCTGGGTGCCGATGGCGGGGTGGTCGTTGTCGAGGGTGTAGCTGATCCGGAACGCGTCGGACGGCACGATCTGGATCCAGCGCCCACCGTTGCCGGCTCCGATCGGATACGGGATCACGACCGGGCGTCGTGGCGCGGATTGCTCCGTGCGCCCGGCGTGCATCAGCAGCGTGACGAAGGGCTTGGCGCTGCCATCGACGGCCGGGATCTCCGGGCCGTCCACATCGATGGAGAGATTGTCCAGACCGAGGCCGGCAGCGGCCGCCATCAAATGCTCGACCGTCTGGATCCTCGTCCCGTTGCGCCCCACCGTGGTGGCGTAGTGGCTGTTCACCACGCTCTCCACCGTCGCTGGGACGGGCTCGTCGTGGTCCTTCGTGCGGAAGGTGATCCCCGAGTTCGCGGGGGCGGGCGCGATCGCGATCCGTGCGAGCTTGCCCGAGTGAAGACCGACGCCTTCCAGGGTCACCGGCTTCCGGATCGTCCGCTGGTGCATGGCCGGCGTAGGTGGGAGCAACGGCGGTGCCATACCCTGGAAACCAAGCTAAGTGGCTGTTTTACAAGACAACTTAGGGGCGGGGCTGAACAACTTACACAGCGACTTCTGTTGTGGTTATGACACGCTGGAATGCCTCACTGTCTCCTCCTTGCTACACATCGACGACGAGCCTCACGTCGTGGATGCCAGCGTTTTCGATCACGCTCACGCCGTGGAGCGTTGCCGCCTTCACGACCGTGCCGGCGCTGTGTCGAGCGAGGTCGATCGGCTCGCCGTGCAGGACACTATGAATAAGCCGCTCGGAGAGTGTGTCGACGTCCACGCGCCGGACCGCGAAGCCTTCGATCTCGTGCACGTAGAGGCACTCGTTGATGAAGCTCACCAGTAGCGTCTCGAGACTGTCGCCCTGCGCGCGCACCTCGCGGCTCTCGCGGGCCTCGACGCCCTCGGGGGTGATCGCGAGCGCCAGCACGCCGAGCGCAGCTCGGGCAAAGGCTTCGGCCCGCGTCGGGCCCCAGGCGTGCACGCCCACGTCGGCCTCGACGTCGAAGTAGTCGTAGCCTGCCAACTCAGCCATCGCGCCTGACGGCACCCGAGAGGTCGCCGAACACGAACTGGAGCACGGCGACGATCGCCGGCCCGGCCGTCTCCGTTCGCAGGACGCGAGGCCCGGCGCTCGCGGTCCACCAGCCGCGCGCCTTCGCCGCCTCGACCTCGCTGCGCGCGAGCCCACCCTCGGGCCCGATGAGCACACGTAACGCTCGCGGGGAGCGAACGCGCTGGAGGACGTCGGCGAGCGGGGGCGCCTCGCCTTCCCACATGCAGACCGCGAGATCGGCGTCCTCGGGATCGAGGCCGTCGGCGAATGGCCGCGGTGTCTCGACCGCGGGCACGACGGAGCGCCCGGACTGCTTGGTGGCTTCCTTGGCCACGCGCTGCCATCGGCGAGCACGCTCGCGCCACCGACTCGGCTCCAGCCGCACGATCGTGCGCTCGGTGATCACGGGGAGCACGCGGGCCACGCCGAGCTCGGTAGCGGCGCGAACGATCTGCTCCATCTTGTCGCCCTTCGGAATGCCCTGGACGAGCGTCACGACGACGGGCGACTCCGCTCGGCTGGCGGCCACGCCGACGATCGTGCCGGTGGCGGTTTCCGCGAGCGTTTCGAGCCGGACGGTGTAATCGCTGCCACGGCCATCTCCGGCGATCACGAGGTCGCCGGGCACGAGGCGTAGCACCGCTGCCATGTGGCGACTTTCCTCGTTATCGAAGGCGACGCGATCCCCGTCGATCCGCTCGGGAGCGATGGTGAAGCGACGCACGCTCAGCGAGTGCGCCGCAGCGCGAGCGTCGTCCAGCCGTCGATGGACGTGACGTCGGCGCCGAAGAACCCGTGGCGGCCCAGCTCGGCCTCGACCGTCGCGGCTTCGGCATCGAGCAAGCCGCCGAGGACCAGGCGCCCGTTCGGCGCGACGTGGCGCGCGTACGACCGTGCCAGGCGGAGGTGCGCGGCCGAGAGGAGGTTGGCCAGGACGAGCGGCGCGGGCTCGCCCGTGACGGCGGCGGCATCGGCAACCCGGCAGGTGAGGCGTTCGGCCACGGCGTTCAGCGCGGCATTCGCGCAGGCGGCGCCGATCGCGTCGGGATCCTCGTCCACGGCGAGGACGCGAGCCACGCCGAGGCGCGCGGCGGCGATGGCGAGGATGCCCGAACCGGTGCCGAGATCGATTGCCGACGCGGGCGCGCTGGACTCGACGATCCTCTCGAGCTGCACGAGGCAACCGGCGGTCGTACCGTGATGCCCGGTGCCGAAGGCCCGTGCCGGCTCGATCACCAGCGTCACGCGTCCGGGCTCGCGCGCGCCCGACTCCCACGGCGGGACGACCAGAAAGCGCGTACCGATGGGAAGCGGACGGAAGTGCGCGCGCCAGGCCTCGCCCCAGTCGGCGTCGGCCAGCGCGGTGATGGTCGGGGCGTCGGGCGCCGCGAAGCCGAGCGCGCGAAGGCCGTCGGCATAGGCCCGGACGCGCGCGGCGAGCGTCGAGGCCTCCGAGTGCGCGGAAAAGAACGCGCGGAGGGTGGGCGCGCCACCCGCCACCTCCTCTTCGACCACGCCGAGAGCGCCGAGCTCCCACAGGAAGTTGGTGAGCGCCTCGGCGACCTCGTCGGGAGCGGGGACGGCGAGCTCCCAGTATCCGGCGGACATCAGTCGAGGAGCTTCTTCATCCGCTCCAGGAAGGCCGAGATCAGCGGCGTGCCGTGACCCTTCGACGCCGCGTCGAAGGCTTCCAGCGCCTCGCGTTGCTTGGCGTTGAGCTTCTGGGGCACCTCGAGCACGAGCCGATAGCACGAGTCACCATGGCCGCGCTCGCGGAGTCGCGGCATCCCCTTGCCCCTGATCTTCAGGAGCTGGTGGGGCTGGCTGCCGGCCGGGACCTTGAGCTTCGCC
>JGI25382J43887_10000029_pt1 | contig 26800 bp, 25 predicted proteins | sample GraSoi013_1_40cm_3_FD_43887 | JGI IMG/M metagenome (IMG submission 43887) | reverse complement strand
GATTGACCATGACGGCGGTGGTGGCGAGCGAGGATGGGCGGCGAATCCTGAGGGCCGAGGCCGCGGGCGCGCCGGAGGATGCCGAGCGCCTGGGTCGGGGANTGGCCGAGNGGCTCCTCGAGCAGGGCGCCGCGTCGGTGACGGCGCTCAATCCCGGGCGGTGGCCGTCGTGAAGGCCGCCGGGCCGCTNGAGGGGCGCACGATCGTCGTCACGCGGGCCGCCGAGCAGGCCCCGCGGTTCGTCGAGCAGCTGGAGGCTGCCGGCGCCCGCGTGCTGCAGGTGCCGATGATCGCCATCGAGCCGCCGCCCTCCTGGACGCCGGTGGACGAGGCGCTCGACAGCCTGGAGACCTTCACGTGGGTTATCTTCACCAGCGTGAACGGTGTGACCATGGTGGACCGCCGGCTCCGGCAGCGGGGCCTGGACTGGGGCGCGTTCCGGCACCTCCGGGTGGCGGCGATCGGTCCGGCGACGGCCGAGGCGCTGGTCGAGCATGGCCTCCGCACCCACGCAGTGCCCGCCGACTACCGAGCCGAGGGGCTCGTGGAGCGGCTGCGCGGCGAGATCGGGCCGCGCGATCGCGTGCTGCTGCCCCGGGCGGCGCAGACGCGCGATGTGCTGCCGAAAGAGCTGGAGCGGCTCGGCGCGACGGTGAGGGAAGTGCCCGCGTATACTACCCGCCGGGTCGACGCCAGCGCCGCGCGCTTGAGGGAAGCGCTGGCCGGCGGGACGGTGGACGCCGTGACGTTCACCAGCTCGTCGACCGCGCGCAACTTCGCCGAGCTGTTCAGCGACGAGGAGCGTCGCGCCTGGATGGAGGGGGTGACGGTCGCCTCGATCGGACCGGTCACCGCGGCCACGGCCGCCGAGCACGGGATCACGACGCACGTGATGCCGCGGGANTACACGATCCCCGCCCTGGCGCGGGCGATCGTGGAGCATTTNTTGCGGAGGGCGCCGGGGCCGGGTCGCTCGGAGCTCCGGTCGGGCAGGAGGAACGAGTGATGGGACAGCCGGTCTTTCGTCCGAGACGTCTCCGGGAGAAGCCGCTGCTGCGCAANCTCGTGCGCGAGACGCGGCTGGGGGTGGACGATCTCGTCTACCCCGTCTTCGCCGTCCATGGCCGGGGCATCCGCGACCCCATCGCCTCCATGCCCGGCCAGTGCAGGCTGTCGGTCGACGAGCTGCTCAAGGACGCCAAGGACGTGGCGGGCATGGGCATCCCCGCGTTGCTGCTCTTCGGGCTGCCCGACGAGAAAGATCCGCGCGGCTCCGAGGCGTACGCCGAGGACGGGATCGTCCAGCAGGCAGTGCGAGCGGTGAAGGACACCGTGCCCGATCTCCTCGTCGTCACCGATGTCTGCCTGTGCCAGTACACNAGCCACGGCCACTGCGGCGTCGTCGAAGACGGGGCCGTCCGCAACGACCCGACTCTGGAGCTGCTGGCGCGGGTGGCCGTGTCCCACGCCGAGGCCGGCGCCGACATGGTGGCCCCCTCGGACATGATGGACGGCCGCGTGGGAGCGATCCGCGAGGCGCTCGACGAGGCCAACTACGCGGAAATGCCCATCATGGCCTACTCGGCCAAGTACGCCTCCAGCTTCTACGGGCCCTTCCGGGAGGCGGCCGACTCGGCGCCGCAGTTCGGCGACCGCCGCTCGTACCAGATGGATCCGGCCAACGGCGCGGAAGCGATGAGGGAGATCGCACTCGACCTGGACGAGGGCGCGGACATCGTCATGGTCAAGCCGGCGTTGCCCTATCTCGACGTCATCTCCCGGGCCAAGACGGAGTTCGGGGTCCCGCTGGCGGCCTACTCGGTCTCGGGCGAGTACGCGATGATCAAGGCCGCCGGCCAGCTCGGCTGGCTCGACGAGCNGCGCGCGATGATGGAGGCGCTCACCGCGATCCGCCGCGCGGGCGCCGACATCGTCATCACCTACTTCGCCAAGGACGCGGCGCGCCTGCTCGAGCACGATCGGGGGGCCTGAAGCATTGGTGGGCGCCACCCGCATGAGGATCTCCGCCAAGGGCGAGTACGCCATCCGGGCGGTGCTCGACCTGGCGCTGCACCAGGGGGGCGGGCTGATCCCGATCCAGGAGATCGCGGCGCGCCAGCGNATTCCCCAGCGCTACCTGGAGCAGGTGCTGCTCGCGCTCAAGCGCGCCGAGCTGCTCACGTCGAAGCGGGGCGCGTCGGGTGGCTACCATCTCACGCGCTCGCCGGAGCAGGTCACGGTCGGCGAGGTGTTGCGCGCGGTGGAGGGCGCCAGCGCCCCCTTCGAGGCGCCGGGACGGGACCGCGCCTGGCGGGACGGCCACGAGCTGGGTGAGCTGTGGGGGGCCATCGCCGAAGCCGTCTCCGCCGTCGTCGACCGCCTCACCTTCGGCGAGCTCGCCGCGCGCGTGCGCGAACGGCTGAGCGTGGCCCGGCCGATGTACCACATCTGACGTTGAGGGAGCCCATGGCACGCCCGGCAATCGCGTCCTCGGTCCTGGAGCTGATCGGTCGGACACCCATGGTCCGCCTGCGGCGGCTCCCCGCGGCCGGGGGCGCCCGCGTCGTGGCCAAGCTGGAATCGGTGAATCCGGGCGGCAGCGTGAAGGACCGGATCGCGGCGGCGATGGTCGAGGATGCCGAACGCCGCGGGCAGCTCAAGCCCGGCGGCACCATCGTCGAGCCGACGAGCGGCAACACCGGGATCGGCCTCGCGATGGCCGCCGCCGTGAAGGGATACCGGCTCATCCTCACCATGCCCGACGACATGAGCATCGAGCGCCAGCGGCTGCTCGCGCGCTTCGGCGCCGAGCTGCACCTGACGCCAGCCATCGAGGGGATGACGGGCGCGGTCTTCGCGGCGCAGGAGCTCGTGCGGGAGCACCCCGACTACTTCATGCCGCAGCAGTTCGAGAATCCCGTCAACCCGGAGGTGCACCGCCGAACGACCGCGCTCGAGATATTGGAATCGCTCGACGGTCAGCGGCTCGACGCGTTCGTGGCGGGCGTGGGGACAGGAGGAACGATCACGGGCGTCGGCGAAGTGCTCAAGGACAAGGCGCCGGGGGTCCAGGTGATCGCGGTGGAGCCGGCGCGGTCGCCGGTGCTCTCGGGCGGCCGGGCGCGCCCGCACGCGATCCAGGGCATCGGAGCCTCCTTCGTCCCCGGGGTCCTCAATCGCCAGGTCATCGATCGGGTGATCCAGGTCCGCGACGAGGACGCGCTCGCCTGGTCGCGGCGTCTGACCCGCGAGGAGGGGCTGTTGGTGGGAACCTCGGCCGGCGCGGCCGTGTTCGCCGCCTGCGCGGTGGCGGCAGAGCTGGGGCCCGAGCAACTCGTCATTACCCTGCTGCCCGACACCGGCGAGCGCTACCTGAGTCTGGGGTAGCGGAGGTCAGCGCATGGTCGTCACCGTGTATATTCCGACCCCTTTCCGGCGGGCCACGGGGAACCGGGATCGCATCGAGGCCTCGGCGTCGGATGTGGGCGCGCTCCTGGACGAGCTGGAACGCTCGTTCGCGGGGCTCAAGGGACTCGTCCGCGACGAGAAGGGCGAGGTCTACGACCACGTGAACATCTACGTGAACAGCGAGGCCATCGAGGCGCTGGAGGGGCTCCAGACGACGCTGCACGACGGCGACGAGGTGACGATCATCCCCGCCCTGGCCGGCGGTCGCCGGTGATCCTGGCTGCCGACGAGGTCGAAGCCGTCACGCGACAGGCGGTGGAGGAGTATCCCCGCGAGGCCTGCGGCGTCGTGCTCGTGCGCGGCGCCGAGCGCCGGCTGCTGCGCTGCCGGAACGATCAGGACGCTCTGCACGCGCGCGATCCGCGGCGCTATCCCCGCGACGCCCGCACGGCCTATCACATCGCCGACGCCGATCGGCTNACGATGGTCCGGCTGGAGCAGGAAGGCTTCACGCCGGCCGTCATCTATCATTCGCACGTGGAGGCGGGCGCCTACTTCTCGGAGACGGACAAGCGGCAGGCGCTGATGAACGGCGAGCCCATCTATCCGGAGGCGACGTATGTCGTCGTCTCCGTCGTGGGCGGCCGGGTGGAAGCCCTGAACGGCTTTCGCTGGGACCCCGGTGCGCAGGACTTCCGGCCCGTCGAAGTCTCCTGGGAGGGGGCCGTGTCCTCGGAGGGGGCCCCGCGCTCGAAAGCCATGAAGAGTTCGCGCGAACTGTTCGCGGCGGCCGAGCGGGTGATCCCGGGCGGCGTGAACAGCCCGGTGCGCGCGTTCCGAGGGGTGGGCGGCCAGCCGTTCTTCGTGGCCTGGGCCGAAGGAGCCCGCCTGTGGGACGTGGACGGGCGCTCCTACATCGACTTCGTCGGGTCGTGGGGACCGCTCGTTCTCGGTCATGCGGCACCGGCTGTCGTGGGGGCCGTGGTCGATGCGGCCGCGCGCGGCACCAGCTACGGCACCCCCACGGCCGGGGAAGTGGAGATGGCGGAGGCGATCACGGCCGCCTATCCCTCGATGGAGCTGATGCGGCTGGTAAGCTCGGGGACCGAGGCGGCCATGAGCGCCATCCGCGTGGCCCGAGGCGCCACCGGCCGTGACCTCATCGTGAAGTTCGAGGGCTGTTACCACGGTCACGACGACAGCCTGCTCGTCAAGGCCGGCTCCGGCGGCGCGACGTTTTCGATCCCCGACAGCCGGGGCGTGCCCGAGAGCCTGGCCCGGCTGACGGTGACGGCGCCATTCAACGATCTCGGGGCCGTCCGCACGATCTTCGGTGCCCGCGGCGCCGAGATCGCCGCCGTGATCGTCGAGCCCGTCGCCGGGAACATGGGCGTGGTGCCTCCGACGCCGGGTTTCCTCGGGGGCCTGCGGGAGCTCTGCACGCGGCACGGCGCGGCGTTGATCTTTGACGAGGTGATCACGGGCTTCCGGGTGGCGTACGGCGGCGCCCAGGCCCTCTACGGCGTGCGTCCCGACCTCACGTGCCTGGGCAAGATCATCGGAGGCGGCTTGCCGGTCGGGGCCTACGGCGGCCGTCGCGACTTGATGGCGCACGTCGCGCCGCTCGGCGGCGTCTATCAAGCCGGCACGCTATCGGGCAACCCGCTGGCGGTGGCAGCCGGCCTCGCCACGATCCGCACGCTCCGCGAGGGCGATGCCTACGCCCGCCTGGAGGTCCTGGGGGCGCTGCTGGAACGTGGGCTCCGCACCGCGGCGGAAAAGTCCGGCGTCCCCCTCATCGTGAACCGGGTGGGCTCGATGCTGACCGCGTTCTTCACGACCGGTCCGGTGACGGACTACGCGACCGCCCAGCGGTCCGACACGGCCCGCTACGCGCGTTACTTCCACGCCATGCTCGAGCGCGGGGTGTTCCTGGCGCCGTCGCAGTTCGAGGCGGCCTTCGTGTCGCTGGCCCACTCGGAGGCCGACATCGAACGCGCCGCGCGCGCCGCCGCCGAGGCGCTCGGCGCTCTCGCCTAGCGGCCGGATATTGACTTGCTTCCGGCGCTGGTGATACGTTTCACACGCTTCTTCGAACGCCCCGGAGGGCCCTCGACCGTCGATGAGAGCGAAGGCAGGCGTGGGAGCGCTGGGCTTGGCGCTCCTCGCCATTCTAGTCTTCCTGGCCGTGTCCTCGTGGAGCCGACAGCCCGCCGCCGCCCGCCCCTCCGTGCAGCCCATCACCTTCCCCCACAACGTGCACGTGCAAACGTACAAGATCGACTGCCAGTACTGCCACGCGGACGCGCGCCGGTCCGAGTACGCCGGCCTGCCCTCGGTCGCGCGCTGCATGGGCTGTCACAAGATCACAGCGGCGGACAAGCCGGAGATCAAGAAGCTGGCGGGGTACGCGGCCAGGAGCGAGCCGATCCCCTGGATGCGCATTTACAAGGTGCCGGAGTTCACCTACTTCCCGCACAAGGCGCACCTCCGGGCGGGGCTCTCCTGCCAGACCTGCCACGGCCCGGTGGAGACGATGACCACCGTCGGCGCCCGGACGGGACCGCGCCTGGCCAACGATCTGCTGAACCTGGTCGGGTTGCGGCCGGCGCCGCCGCCGGTGACCATGGGCTGGTGTATCGAGTGCCATCGCCGGGAAAATGCCGCGCGCGGCATGCACGCGCCTTTGGACTGCGTCACGTGTCACCACTGATCGGGGGCCGGGGGCTCGGGCGATGAAGCGACGCGACTTCTTCAAGATCGTGACGACCTCGGGCGCGGCGGCGGCCGTGGCGGGCTGCCAGCAATCGGCCGAGCGGATCCTGCCTCTGGTCGTGCCCAACGAGCAGATCGTGCCCGGCGTGGCCGCGTGGTTCTCGACCGTGTGCCGCGAGTGTCCGGCCGGTTGCGGCGTCATCGCGCGCAACCGCGAGGGGCGCGTCGTCAAGCTCGAGGGCAATCCCGACCATCCCGTCAACCGCGGCGCGCTCTGCCTCCGGGGCCAGGCCGCCCTCCAGGGCGCCTATCATCCCGATCGCTTCGCCGGGCCCCAGCAGCGCCAGGGTGGCGCGCTCCGCGCCGTGAGCTGGGACGAGGCGCTGAAGCTGGTGGCCGGCAAGATCGGTGAGCTGCGCCAGGCCGGCCGGAGCAAGGCCGTCGCGCTCGTCACGCAGCTGGAGAACGGAAGCCTGGCGGTGCTGATGGACCGCTGGACGCAGGCCCTGGGCACGCGTCCGCGGGTGAGCCTCGAGCCGTTCGGCTACGAGGCGATCCGGGCAGCGAACCGGATCGTCTTCAACCGTGACGCGATCCCACACTACGCCTTTGAGGAGGCCGAGGTCATCCTCTCCTTGGGGGCCGACTTCATCGAGACGTGGCTCTCGAACGTGAGCTACGCCCGGGCCTTCAAGCGGATGCACGGCTTCCGCGAGGGCCGCGCGGGGACCTTCATCCACGTGGAGCCTCGGCAGTCGCTGACCGCCGCCAACGCCGACGAGTGGGTGCGGAACGCCCCGGGCACCGAAGGGCTCCTGGCCCTCGCGATCTTGAGGGCGATGATCGATGAGGGGCTGGCCGACCGGCGGTTCAGCGAGGCGGTGGCCGGCATCGACGTGAAGAAGGTCGCCGAGGAGAGCGGAGTCTCCGCCGAGACCATCAAGCACATCGCCACGGTTTTCGGCCGCGCCCGGCCGGGGCTGGCGGTCGGGGGCGGGGTGGCGGTGACGGGAACCAATGCGACCCCGACGCTGGTGGCCATTAATCTATTGAACGCCGCCACCGGCGCCCCCGGCAGGACGATACGATTCGGTCCGGACTCGGCCTACGGCAAAGTGACCCCGTACGGGGAGGTCGCCCAGCTCGTCCAGGCGATGGCCAAGGGCGAGATCGACGTGCTGCTGGTGGGGCCGCGGACCAACCCGGCCTTCACGCTGCCGGGCGGGCTCAAGTTCGCGGACGCCGCCCGTAAGGTGGGGCTCGTCGTGAGCTTCGCCAACCAGCCGGACGAGACGACCGCGCTCGCCCACCTCGTCCTTCCCGACACGCACTGGCTCGAGACCTGGGGGGACTATGCGCCGCGCGAGGGCGTCATCGGCCTGATGCAGCCCACGATGTCGCCGGTACGTGACGCGCTGCCGATGGGGGACGTCCTGCTCCGCGCGGCCCGCGCCGTGCTCGGCACCGAAGAAGGTAAGGGGCCGCTGCCGTGGGCGTCCTTCGAGCAATATCTCAAGACCGCCTGGGAGCCGCTGCTCCGGGGCCAGCTCGACGGCTGGCAAGCGGCGCTCCAGCAGGGCGGGGTGTGGAGGGAGACGCCGCCCGCGCCGGTGACGGCGAAGATCGGCGCCGTGCAGGCGTCGCGCCCCAAGCTGGACGGCGACCCGGGCGGGCTCGTCCTCCTCGCGTATCCCTCCTTCCGGTTCTACGACGGCCGCGCCGCGGGCGCGGCCTGGCTCCAGGAAGCTCCCGACACGATGACGCAGGCCGTGTGGGAGGCGTGGGTGGAGATCGCCCGGGAGACCGCCACCAAGCTCGGCATCGCCCAGGGTGATGTCGTGCGCGTCTCTTCGCCCCACGGCGCCATCGAGCTTCCGGCATATGTCTCGGCCTCGCTGCACCCCAGCGCGGTCGCCATCCCCATCGGCCATCGCTATGCCCCCTATCACGCGCGCTATGTCGCCGGCTCGCCCACGCCGATGAACCCGGTCGCGCTCCTGCCCGCAGGAGCGGATCCGGCCTCGGGCGCGGCAGCCTATCTCGGGGTCAGGGTCACGCTGACCAAGACGGGGACGCGGCGGCCGCTGGCGATTCTGCAAGCCACCCACGACCAGGACGATCGCGAGCTCGCCCAGCACGTGGATCTCAGCACGGCCCGCGAGCAGGCCCTCCGGGGCAAGCCCAAGGAGCACGAGTTCCTCAGCATGTACCCACCCCAGCACTATCCGGGCTATCGCTGGGGGATGACGATCGACGTCGATCAGTGCGTCGGCTGTCAGGCGTGCGTCGTCGCCTGTCAGGCCGAAAACAACGTGCCGGTGGTGGGCAAGGCCCAGGCCGCCTACGGACGNCAACAGCACTGGCTCCGGATCGAGCGCTGGGCGGAAGGCAGGCCGGAGCGCCCGCTGAACGTCTTCCTGCCGATGCTCTGCCAGCATTGTGAAGTGGCGCCCTGCGAGCCGGTGTGTCCCGTGTTCGCCGCCTATCGCACCGAGGAAGGGCTCAATGGTCAGGTGTACAACCGTTGTGTCGGCACGCGCTACTGCGGCAACAACTGCCCGTATCACGTGCGGCGGTTCAACTGGTACGACCAGGAGTTCCCGGCGCCGCTCGACGTTCAGCTCAACCCCGACGTGACCGTCCGCCAGCTCGGCGTCATGGAGAAGTGCACGATGTGCATCCAGCGCATCGTGGCGGGCAAGGACCGCGCGCGCGACGAGAAGCGGTCCGTGCGCGACGGCGACATCCTCACTGCCTGCCAGCAGACCTGCCCCACCCAGGCCATCACCTTCGGCAACCTCAAGGACGACCAGAGCGAGGTGTCGAAGCTGGCCCACTCGCCGCGCGCCTACCACGTGCTCGAGGAGCTGGGCACGCGGCCATCGGTCACCTATCTCAAGAAGGTCACGAGGGGACACGCGTGAGGGTGGCCGTGCGAGCCGCCGCCCGTNGGAGGAGCCGCAGCCGTAGGCGAGGCGACGCTGCCAGAGTCGAGGCCAGCCGATGAGTGTGGTCACCGAGCGCCACCGCCCGCCGACGTTCGCCGACGTCAACCGGGACGTCCTGCGCACGCTGGCCACGCCGGGCAACCTCTACTTCGGCTGGATGTGCGTGGTGGGGCTAATTCTAACAGCGGGCATCCTGGCCTGGACGTACCAGATCTACATCGGGATGGGCGCGGCGGGAAAGCGTACGCCCGTGATGTGGGCGATGTACATCACCTCNTTCGTGTTCTGGATCGGTATCGGCCACGCGGGTACGCTCATCTCGGCGATCCTCTACCTCTTCCGGGCGCGCTGGCGCACGTCCATCTTCCGGGCGGCGGAGGCCATGACGATCTTCGCCGTCATGACGGCCGGGCTGTTCCCGCTGATCCACGCCGGGCGCATGTGGTTCGCCTACTTCCTGCTGCCCTACTGGAATCAGCGCGATCTGTGGCCGAACTTCCGCTCGCCGCTGGTGTGGGACGTCTTCGCCATCTCCACCTACCTCTCCATCAGCACCGTCTTCTTCATCGTCGGGTTGATCCCCGACGTGGCCGCCCTCCGCGACGCATCGACGGGCTGGCGCCGGCGGATCTACGCGATGCTGGCNCTGGGCTGGGAAGGATCGGACGCGCAGTGGCGGCACTACCGCCGCGCCTACGGGCTGCTGGCCGCCCTGGCCACGCCGTTGGTCCTGTCGGTTCACAGCGTGGTGTCGTGGGACTTCGCCATGGCCCTGGTCCCCGGCTGGCACTCCACCCTCTTCGCGCCCTTCTTCGTCGATGGCGCGATTTTCTCTGGCTTCGCGATGGTGCTGGTGCTGATCCTGCCCATGCGTCACTTCTTCAACCTCCACGCCTACATCCAGGAGAAGCACCTGGACGCCATGGGCAAGCTCATTCTGACGACCGGCCTGGTGCTGACCTACTTCTACATCTGCGAGATCTTCACGTCCTGGTACAGCGGCGACCACTTCGAACGGGCGTCGCTCTTCTGGAAGGTGACCAAGTCGTACGCCTGGGCGCTCTGGCTCATGTATTTCTGCAACTGCATCTCGCCGCTGATCCTCTTCTGGAAGCGCGCGCGCACCAGCCCGGTGGTGCTCTACGTCGTGTCCGTCCTGGTGCTGATCGGCATGTGGTTCGAGCGCTTCAACATCATCGTGCCATCGCTCGCCCACGACTTTTACCCCTACACGTGGGGCATCTACGTGCCGACGCCGACCGACACCATGATCGTCATCGGCAGCTTCGCCTGGTTCTTCATCCTGTTCCTCGGCTTCATCCGGGTCATGCCGTCGCTGTCGATCGTGGAGGTCAAGGAGACGCTCCCCCAGCCGCTGAAGGACGGCGCCCATGGCCACCACTGAGACCGTCCTCGGCGTCTTCGCCCACGTGGACACCACGGTGCGGGCCCTGGAGGATCTGCGGGCCAAGGGCTACCACGACCTCACCGTGTACACGCCCGCGCCCGTGCACGAGATCGAGGAGGCTCTGGAGCGGGACCGGCCGGTGAGCCGCGTCCGCCTCTTCACGCTCATCGGCGCTCTCACCGGAACCGCCTCGGGGTTCCTCCTCACGATCTGGTCGGCGCTCAAGTGGGGCCTGGTGACGGGCGGCAAACCGATCGCCTCGATCCCGCCCTACGTGGTCATCGCCTTCGAACTCACGATCCTCTTCGGCGGGGTGGCGACGCTGCTGGGCCTCGTGATCCTGGCCCGCCTGCCACGCCTGCGGCCGTCGGCGGCCTACGATCCCCGCTTCACGAACGACCGCTTCGGGGTCGCGGTCCACTGCGCGCCGGAGCGGGGTCCGTCCGTGCGCCAGATCCTGACCACCGCCGGCGCCGAAGAGGTGGGGGCCCGATGAAGTACCTCTTCATCCTCGTCCTGCTGCTCGTGGTGGCGTCGGGCGGGCTCATGGGGATGGTCATCGTCCTGCGCTTCGTCAACAACATGACCCAGACGGCCAAGGTCGTCCCCGGCGAGCGCGTGTTCCGGATGCCGGCGGGTGTCGTCCCCCGCGGAGGTGCGCTGATCCCGCCGCGGGAGCAGCGGGACGTCGCCGCCCGGCAGCCCAACCCGATCAAGCCGTCCACGGAGTCGGTGGCGGTCGGCCGCCAGCACTTCGTCACCTTCTGCTCGCCCTGTCACGGCCCCGAGGGCAAGGGCGGGGTTACCGGACCGGTGGCGACCAAGTTCATCCCCACGCCTGACCTGACCAACGCCGAGCTGCAGAAGCAGCGCACGGACGGCTACTGGCACAGTTACATCGTGGCCGGCGGGGCCGTCATGCCGTCCTACGGCGAGGCGCTCTCAACCCAGGAGGCGTGGCACATCGTGAACTTCCTCCGCACGCTGGCCGCCAGATGAGACATCCTGTGTCAACCCGAGAGTCGGGCACGCCGACTCGAGCGCCGGCTTCGCCGGCGCGACCTGTGCTGGGGGAGGCCTCGGNGGGGGCCGTCGCGCCCAGGGGGCGCGCCTGTGACGTCGCCCCCTCCGACGTATGAGCGTGATCTGGGGGCTGCTGGCGGCGCTGGGGGCGCTGGCCTTCGTCCTGGGCGTCAACTCGGCGGAGGCCGCGCGGGTGTGGTCGATCTACCTCGTGAACCTCGTCTTCTGGTCGGGGCTCGCCGTCACCGGCCCGGCGATCGCGGGGATGATGCAGCTCACCGAGGCGCGCTGGTCGCCGAGCGTGCGGCGCCTCGCGCTGACGACGGCCGGCTTCCTCCCGGCGGCCTTCGTCCTGCTGCTCATCCTCTTTACCGGTCGCGTCGTGCTCTATCCGTGGGTCACGCAGCCGATTCCGGTGAAAGCGGCGTGGCTGAACACCCCGTTCTTCTGGCTCCGGACGCTGGGGTGCGCGGCCGCCCTGTTCGGCGTGGCCTTCGTCTTCGTGCGCACGCTGCTGGGCGACCCGATCCGGCCCGACGACGAGCGTGAGCGGAGCCGGCGCAATCGCCTGGCGGTGATCCTCCTCGTGCTGTGGGTGGTCACGGTGTCACTGTGGGGNTTCGACCTCGTGATGTCGCTCGACCCGCGGTGGTACAGCGGCCTGTTCGGCGGCTACTTCGTCGTCTCCACGCTCTACACGGGCTTCGCGCTGCTGTCGATTCTGACCGTCCTCGCCAACGCGCGGGGGCTGGCCACGGTGCCNCCCGCNGCCGTCCAGGATGTCGCCAAGCTCCAGTTCGCTCTCTCGATCATGTGGATGTACTTTTTCTGGTCGCAGTACCTCGTCATCTGGTACGGCAACGTGCCGGTCGAGACCCGCTTCGTCGTGCGCCGATTCCTCACCCAGCCCTGGGCAGTCGTGTCCTGGGTGGTGCTGGTGGTGGGCTGGCTGATCCCGTTCGCCTACCTGCTCAAGCGGCTCACCGGCCGGCCGCCCGAGCGCCACACGCCACTCGTCGTGGTGGCCGTCTTCGGGCTGGTCGCCATCTTCCTCGAGCGGATCGTCGTCGTCTTTCCCTCCGTCACCCCGGAGGCGGGCTTCGCGCTCGGCTGGCGCGATGTCCTCATCACGGCTGGCTTCTTCGGGCTCTTCGTCCTGAGCCGCCGCTGGTTCTTCACCCGCTTCCGGCCGGTCCTCAACTTGCCGCATCCAAGCCATTAGGGTGCGGCGGCCTCCGCGACGGTAAAGTAGGGACGTGCTGACCGTTGAGGAAGCCCTGGCCCAGATCCTCTCCCGGGCCCTGCCGCTGGGGACGGAGCGGGTGGATGTCTACGCGGCCCCGGGCCGCGTCCTCGCCGAGCCCATCGTTTCCCGCCGCGAGATTCCGCCGTGGCCGAACTCCTCCATGGATGGCTACGCCGTGCGGGCGGCCGACACTCGCGCCGTCCCCGTGACGCTCGTCGTCGTGGACTGCGTGGCTGCCGGGACGCTGCCGAGCCGGCGGGTCGGGCCCGGTGAGGCGGTCAGGATCTTCACCGGAGCCCCGGTGCCCGACGGCGTCGATGCTGTGATCCCCCAGGAGGACGTCGAGGCGGAGGGCGACCACGTCCGGATCACCCGGGCGGTGGAGCCGGGCGCCTTCATCCGCCCGCGTGGCGAGGACGTGAGGGTGGGGGACCGCGTGCTCGAGCCGGGCCGCACGCTGGGGCCCGCCGAGGTCGGGCTNCTGGCGACGCTAGGCCACGTGCCGGTGCTGGTCTACCGGCGGCCGCGCGTGGCCATCCTGTCGACGGGCAACGAGCTCGCGGACCTCGGCACCGAGCCCGCGCCCGGCCAGATTCCCAACACGAACACCTACTCGTTGATGACCCAGGTGCTCGAGGCCGGCGCCGAGCCGATCAATCTAGGGGTCACGCCGGACCGCCTCGAGGCGATCGAGGAGCGGATCGGATGGGGAATGTCCGCCGACGTCTTCATCTCGTCGGCGGGCGTCTCCGTCGGCGAGCTCGACCTGGTCCGCCAGGCGCTCACGCGCTGCGGGGCCGAGCTGCACCTCTGGCAGGTATCGATGCGTCCGGGCAAGCCGATCACCTTCGGCACGCTCGACCGGCGTCTGGTCTTCGGTCTCCCCGGCAACCCGGTCTCGGCGATGGTGACCTTCGAGCTCTTCGTCCGCCCCGCGCTGCTGGCGATGGCCGGGCTCCGCAACGTGGACCGGCCGCGGATCCGAGCCCGCGCCCTCGATCCCATCGCTAATCCCGGTCACCGGCGCGGCTACCTCCGGGTGACGCTCGCCCGGGACGGCGACGAGTACGGCGCGCGCCTGACCGGCGAGCAGGGCTCGGCCATCCTGCGCTCGATGGTCGAGGCCGATGGGCTGGCCGTCGTGCCCGGCGACACCGTCATTGCGAAAGGAGAAAGTGTAGAAGTTATTATTCTAAAGCAACTTAAGTAGCATACTCTTCTAAAGAACCTTAGTGAAGAGCGATTCGCCGACACGTTTTTCCGCGCAAGCCTTTCCGCGCATGCTACGGTCGCGCGCATGAATCGGGGACNGCTGGCGGTGGCCCTCGTCCTCGCCCTCGCGAGTGGATGTGCGACCCGCAGCAGTGTCCGCCAGTTCCGCGCCGACCTCACCGCACTCCGGGCCGAGGTGGCCGCGCTTCGCCAGGCTCACGATGAGCAGGCGCGCGAGTCGGTGCGCGCGCTGCAGGAGCTCCGGGCGCTGGAGGCTCGCGTGCGCGATTTGGGCAGCGCGCTGAACGCGCCCAGCGAGGCGGTGGGGCGGCTGAGCTCGCGCGTGACGGCCGTCGAGGAGGGGATCAAAGATGTCCGGGCCGACCTGACGGCGCGTCCGGCTCCGGCGGCGCCACCGGCGCCGCCGGCATCACCGCCACCCCCGCCGGCGCCGCCCGAGCGGCCCGCCCGTGACAGCGCCCCGCGGTCCGGCTCGCCCGAAGCGACGTACAACATCGCGGTGGCGACGTTCCGCGCCCGCGAGCATGGCCAGGCGGTGCTGGAGTTCACCGACTTCCTCGCTAAATACTCCANGCACCCGCTGGCGGCCAGCGCTCAGTACTGGATCGGCGAAGCCTACTACATTCAGCGCGACTATCGCCAGGCGATCGTCGAGTTCGAGAAGGTGCAGGAGCACGACTCCGCCAATGGCAAGGCGGCGGATGCGCTACTCAGGATCGGTCTCTGCTACGTGAACCTCCGCGAGCCGGCGCGGGCCCATCAGGTGTGGCAGCGTCTGGTGCAGGAGCATCCCGACTCCGAGGCCGCCGTGCGGGCACGCGGGCTCCTCCGCGCGCGTCGGGGCTCCAGCCGACCGTAAGGCGCACCGTATCTGTTCGTGTGCTTGACCGGAGCGCCGGCTCCGGGCAATGTGACGACTCACGTGGAACCCCTCAGCCTCACGCCTCGCGACGCGCGGTATCCCGCGCTGCTGGCCGCCATTCAGTCGCCGCCCGATCTGTGGGTCCGCGGCGTCTTCGAGCGCGACGACGCGCTGGCCATCGCGGTGGTGGGCACGCGGCGGGCGACGCCGTACGGCCTGGAGGTCGCCGAGCGTCTGGCCTTCGAGCTGGCGGCGCGCGGCGTGACAGTGATCAGCGGGCTGGCGCGCGGGATCGACACGGCCGCGCACCGCGGCGCACTTACCGCCGGCGGCCGCACGATCGCCGTGCTCGGCTGCGGCATCGACATCGCGTACCCGCCGGAGAACCGCGCGCTGGCGGGCGACATCGCGCGCCAGGGCGCGGTGATCTCGCAGTTCGCACCCGGCACNCCGCCGTTGCCGGGCTACTTCCCGGCGCGNAACCGTACCATCGCCGGCCTGGCGCTGGGCGTGGTCGTCGTCGAGGCCGGCGAGCGCTCCGGCGCGCTGATCACCGCCGGCCTGGCGGGCGATCTCGGCCGCGAAGTGTTCGCCGTTCCAGGCCGAATCACGTCGGAGACGAGCCGGGGCTCGAACAGGCTCATTCAGGACGGTGCTAAACTGGTACGAGATTGGACCGATATCGTGCAAGAATTACCGAATCCATGGCGTCGAGCCGTTCGCGCCCCTCGGATCGAGCGGGGCGAGGGGGAGCGGCCGGTCGCCGACAGCGAGGAGGCGCGAGTCCTGGCGATGTTGAGGCCGGATGAACCGCAGCACATCGAGGCGCTCATCGCGCGGAGCGCGACCAACCCGGCGCGCGTCGCAGCGACGCTCNTCGCGCTCGAGCTCGGCGGCTGGGCGCGGCAGCTCGAGGGACAACGCTGGGTGAGCGTGGCGGTGCGGGCGGGGAGGGCCTAGTGGGGAAATCGCTGGTGGTGGTGGAGTCGCCCACGAAGGTGAAGACGATCCAGAAATATCTGGACTCGCGGTACATCGTCAAAGCCTCGATGGGTCACATCCGCGATCTGCCCAAGTCCAACCTCGGCGTCGATCCCAAGCGGGGCTTCAAGCCGAAGTACGTGGTGGCGCCGGGCAAGAAGAAGGTGCTCGACGAGCTCAAGAAGGCCGCCGAGAAGGCCGACGCGCTCTACGTGGCGACCGACCCCGACCGGGAGGGCGAGGCCATCGGCTGGCATCTGGCCCAGGAGTTGCCCGTCGACAAGAAGAAGGTGTACCGCGTGGCCTTCAACGAGATCACGGAGCGGGCGGTGAAGGCGGCGTTCCAGCATCCGGGAAAGATCGACCTCAAGAAGGTGGACGCCCAGCAGGCGCGCCGTATCCTCGACCGGCTCGTCGGCTACAGCCTCTCGCCGCTCCTGTGGGAGAAGGTCCAGCGCGGGCTATCGGCCGGTCGCGTGCAGTCCGTGGCCGTGCGCCTGATTGTCGATCGCGAGCGGGAGATCCAGGCGTTCCGACCCGAAGAGTACTGGTCGCTGCACGCCCGCCTCCGCGCCAAGCGCCCGCCGGAGTTCGTCGCCACCCTCAAGGAGGTGGGGGACGAGAAGGCCTCGCTGCCCAACGAGGAGACCACCCGNACGCTCATGGCATCGCTGGAGGGAGCGCGCTTCACCGTCCGCTCGGTGACGCGCGGCGAGCGCCGCCGGAATCCGGCGCCGCCCTTCATCACCTCGACGCTGCAGCAGGAGGCGGGGCGGAAGCTGGGCTTCTCGGCCAAGAAGACGATGACGGTCGCCCAGCAACTCTACGAGGGCATCGACGTGGGCGACGACGGCCCCGTCGGCCTCATCACCTACATGCGCACCGATGCGGTCCGGGTGGCGCGCGAGGCCCAGGAAGAGGCGCGGGGGTGGGTCACGGCGCGGCTGGGAGGCGAGTACGTGCCGGAGGCGCCGCCCGTCTATCGCTCGCGCGGCAGCGCCCAGGANGCGCACGAGGCCATTCGCCCCTCCGACGTCGCTCGCGAACCCAAGCTGGTGGCGCGCTTCCTCACCCGGGACCAGCAGGCACTCTACCGGCTCATCTGGGAGCGGTTCCTGGCCAGCCAGATGACGCCGGCGGTCTACGATACCGTGAGCGCCGACATCGAGGCCGGCCGCTGCCTCTTCCGCGCCCAGGGCCAGACGCTCAGGTTCAAGGGATTCATGGCCGTGTACGTGGAGAGCCGGGAGGACGAGGCAGCCTCCGAGGACGACGCCGAGAGCGTCGTGCCGCCGCTCGAGGAGGGCGAGGTCCTGGCCCTGCTCGGGCTCGATCCCAAGCAGCACTTCACCCAGCCGCCGCCCCGCTACACCGAGGCCTCGCTCATCAAGGTGCTGGAGGAGCAGGGGATCGGCCGGCCGTCGACCTACGCGCAGATCCTCGGCACCATCGTCAACGAGCGGGGCTATGTCCACCGCGAGCGGCGGACGCTCTTTCCGACCGAGCTCGGCATCGAGGTCACCGACCTGCTCCAGGGCTTTTTCGCTGACATCATGAACGTCGAGTTCACGGCCCAGATGGAGGGCGAGCTCGACCGGNTCGAGGAAGGCGAGCGGAAGTGGGTGGACACGGTCCAGAAGTTCTACGGACCCTTCAAGCGGGACCTGGCCGAAGCCAAGAAGAACATGCGCAACGTGAAGAAAGGGGAGGAGACNGGGGAGGACTGCCCCGAGTGCGGTCAGCCGCTGCTCGAGCGCCGGGGGCGCTTCGGGAAGTTCATCGCCTGCTCCGCCTATCCCGATTGCCGCTACACCCGCGACCTCAACGGCGGGCGGGCGGAAGACGAGCCGACCAACGAGGTCTGCCCCTCGTGCGGAAAACCGATGGTCGTCAAGCACGGGCGCTACGGCAAGTTCATCGCCTGCTCCGGCTATCCCGAGTGCAAGACGACGAAGCCGGTGACCCTCGGCATCGCCTGCCCACAGCCCGGCTGCGCGGGCGAACTGGTCGAGCGCCGGTCCCGGCGCGGGCGGACCTTCTTCGGCTGCTCGGCCTATCCGACGTGCAAGTTCGTCCTCTGGCAGCGTCCGGTCGCGGAGCCCTGTCCCGCATGCGGCGCGCCCTTCCTCACGGAGCGCTCGGCCCGGGGCCGGAAGCTGCAGATCTGCGTCCGGGACGGGTGCGGCTTCCGGCGGGAGGTCGAGCTGCCCGTGGCATGACCGATCCGCTGGCGCCGTTCCTCCGCCACCTNGCCGTGGAGAAGCACGCCTCTCCCCACACGCTCCGCGGCTACCGGAGCGATCTCGAGGAGTTTCGCCGCTTCATCGCCGAGGTTTCGGGCCGCGACNCGCTNGCCGAGACGATCGCGTCGATCGACGCGCGCCTGATCCGCGCATACCTGGCGCGGCTCCACACCCGCCGGCGCGATCCGGTGACGGTGGCCCGGAAGCTCGCCGCGCTCAGGAGCTGGTTCAGGTTCCTCGTGCGCCGGGGTGTCCTACCCCGTAACCCCGCGCTCGAGGTCGGGGGGCCGCGCCTGGGCCGAAAGCTCGTCTCCTTCCTGCCCATCGATGAGGCCACGCTGCTGGTCGACGCGAAGGACACCTCCGCCCGCGACCGCGCAATCCTGGAGCTGCTCTATGCCACGGGCCTGCGCGTCTCCGAGCTCACCGGGCTCGACCTCGACGACGTGGATCGGCCCGAGCGGACGGTGCGGGTGCTCGGCAAGGGGCGCAAGGAGCGGATCGTGCCGTTCGGCGCCCGGGCGGCGGCCGCGCTCGACGCCTGTCTCGGCCCGCGCGCGCGGGGGCCGCTGTTCGTGAATCGCCGGGGTGAGCGGCTGGGTGTGCGGAGCGTTTTCGAGATCGTCCGCCGCCGGGCGCGGCAGCTCGGGCTCCGCCGGCGGGTCAGCCCGCACACGCTCCGCCACACCTTCGCCACCCATCTCCTGGACGCGGGGGCCGATCTACGGATGATCCAGGAGCTGCTGGGGCACAGCCGGCTCAGCACGACGCAGCGCTACACGCACGTGGGCACGGACCAGCTGACGCGTGTGTACGACGCCGCCCATCCCCGCGCCCGCGCGGTGACCCCGGGCTCGTGATGAGCGCGCCGGCCATTCGGGCGACCACGGTCCTCTGCGTCCGCCATCGCGGGCAGGTGGCCATGGCCGGCGACGGGCAGGTGACGATCGGCAACACGGTGGTCAAGGCCAGGGCCCGCAAGGTCCGCAAGCTCTATCACGACAAGATCCTGGCGGGCTTCGCCGGGGCCGCCGCCGATGCCTTCACCCTCTTCGCGCGGTTCGAGGGACGCCTGGAGGAGTACCGAGGCAACCTTCCCCGCGCCGCCGTGGAGCTGGCCAAGGACTGGCGGTCCGATCGGGTCCTGCGTCGGCTGGAGGCGCTGCTGGGCGTGGCCGACCGCGAGAACAGCTTCATCGTGTCCGGCACCGGGGACTTGATCGAGCCCGACGACGGGCTGATCGGAATCGGCTCCGGCGGGCCCTACGCGCTGGCTGCCGCCCGGGCGCTGCTCGGCCACTCCGACCTCGACGCCAAGGCGATCGTCACCGAGGCGATGCAGATCGCCGCCGGCATCTGCGTGTACACCAACGACCATGTGACGGTAGAAGTGCTTTGAGGGTGCTGGTGCCCCCTGCGACGTGCCCGAGCGATCTCGCCTCAGATCGAGCGCGGGCTTTGCCCGCGCAACCCTTCCTGGGGGAGGCCTCGGAGGGGGCCTCACCGGCCCCCTCCGACGAAACCAACGACCATGTGACCGTGGAAACGCTGTGAACGAGAGCCTGACGCCCGGCCAGATCGTCGCCGAGCTGGACCGCTACATCGTCGGTCAAGAGCGGGCCAAGCGCGCCGTCGCCGTCGCCCTCCGCAACCGGTGGCGCCGGCAGAACCTTCCTTCGGAGCTGCGCGACGAGGTGGCGCCGAAGAACATCATCATGATCGGTCCCACCGGCGTCGGGAAGACCGAGATCGCGCGCCGTCTGGCCAAGCTGGCCCAGGCGCCGTTCGTCAAGGTCGAAGCGTCGAAATACACCGAGGTCGGCTACGTCGGCCGCGACGTGGAGTCGATGATCCGCGAGCTGACCGAGCTGGCGGTGAACATGGTGCGGGCCGAGATGGTGGCCGCCGTCCAGGAGAAGGCCGAGCGCCTGGCCGAGGAGCGCCTGCTCGACCTTCTGCTGCCGCGCGGCCGCGGCGAGCCCTTCAGCAGCGAGTCGCTGGAGGAGGCCGGCGGCGACCCGTCCCGCGAGGCCACCCGGGAGAAGCTCCGTTCCCAGCTCCGGGCCGGGCGGCTCGACGACCGCCTGGTCGAGCTGGAGACACAGCAGCAGGCGGTGCCCATCGTGGAGGTCCTCTCGGGCCAGGGCATGGAAGAGATGGGGATCAACCTCCGGGAGATGCTCTCCAACATTCTGCCCAGCCGGACCAAGCGCCGGCGCGTGCGGATCGCGGAGGCGCGCCGCCTGCTCGTCCAGGAGGAGGCGCAGAAGCTCGTCGATCCCGACGAGGCGGTGAGCCAGGCGATCCGGCGCGTGGAGAACTCCGGCATCGTCTTCGTCGACGAGCTGGACAAGGTGGCCGGGCGCGAGAGCGGGCACGGCCCCGACGTCAGCCGGGAGGGCGTCCAGCGGGACCTGCTCCCCATCGTCGAGGGCTGTTCGGTGACCACGAAGTACGGCATCGTGCGCACGGACCACATCCTGTTCATCGCCGCCGGAGCCTTCCATGTCGCGAAGCCCGCCGACCTCATCCCGGAGCTGCAGGGACGCTTCCCGATCCGCGTCGAGCTCGACCCCTTGACGCGGGAGGATTTCGTCCGCATCCTGACGGAGCCCCGCAACGCTCTGATCACGCAGTACGTGGAGCTGTTGAAGACGGAGAAGGTGGCGCTCACGTTCACGCCGGACGCGGTCGATGCGGTGGCCGACCTCGCCATGCGCGTGAACACGGCGACCGAGAACATCGGGGCCCGGCGGCTCTACACGATCATGGAGAAGCTCCTGGAGGACATCTCGTTCAACGCCCCGGATCTTCCCGGCAAGGAGCTGACCATCGACGCGGGCTACGTCCACCAGCNGCTGGCCGACCTCACGCGGGACCAGGANCTCTCCCGCTACATCCTATGAACGTGCGCCNATGAACGTGGCCGTGCGAGCCGCAGCNCGTTGGAGGAGCCGCAGCCGCAGGCGAGGCGACGCTGCAAGAGTCGAGGNGAGCCGATGAACGAAGACGACCTGCGGCGCGCCGAGATCCTGATGGAGGCGCTCCCGTACATCCGGGAGTTCCGGGGCAAAACCGTCATCATCAAGTACGGCGGCTCTGCGATGGAACAGGCGAATCTCAAAGAGAGCTTCGCGCTCGATGTGATTCTCCTCCANCTCGTTGGGATCCATCCGGTCATCGTGCACGGCGGCGGACCCCAGATCGGCGCCCTGATGAAGCGCCTGGGCAAGGAACCGCGCTTCATCGGAGGCATGCGGGTCACCGACGAGGAGACGGTGGAGATCGTCGAGATGGTGCTGGTGGGCAAGATCAACAAGGAGATCGTCGCGCTCATCAACCACCACGGCGGCCGGGCAGTGGGGCTCAGCGGGAAGGACGCAGACCTGATCCGCGCCCGGCGGCGCCCGCATCGGCTGCCGTCCGGGGAGGAGATCGACATCGGGCTCGTGGGCGAAGTGGAGGCGGTGAACCCCGATGCGATCAGGCTGCTCGAGCAGAACGGGTTCATCCCGGTCATCGCGCCGGTGGGCGCCGGCCACAACGGGGAGACCTACAACATCAACGCGGATCTGGTCGCAGGTGAGGTGGCGGCGGCGCTCGGCGCCGAGAAGCTCATCCACCTGACCGACGTCCAGGGGATCGTCGACGCCTCGGGCCGGCTCACCAGCACCCTGAGCCGCAAGGACGCCGAGCGGCTCGTCCAGGACGGTGTCATCGAGGGGGGGATGCTGCCCAAGGTGGAGTCGTCCCTGCGGGCGCTCAAAGGGGGCACGGCCAAGGCGCACATCATCGACGGCCGGCTGCCGCACGCCATCCTCCTGGAGCTCTTCACGCGCGAGGGCATCGGCACCGAGATCGTCCTGTGAGTGATCCCAAGCCGGTGGACACCAAGACGCTGCTCGAGTGGTCGGCCCGGTACCACACCCCGAATTACGGCCGGGCTCCCATCTGCCTGGTGCGGGGCGACGGCGTGCGGGTGTGGGACTCGGACGGCCGCGAGTACCTGGACTTCGCGGCAGGGATTGCCGTCGCCGCCCTCGGTCACTGCCATCCCACCATCACTGGCGCCATCCGCGAGGCGGCGGCGACGCTGCTGCACGTGTCCAACCTCTACCACACAGCGCCCCAGATCCACCTGGCCAAGCTCCTCTGCGAGCACTCTTTCGCCGACCGCGTCTTCTTCTGCAACTCCGGCGCCGAAGCCAACGAAGCGGCGCTCAAGCTCGCCCGCAAGTACGCCAAGGAGCGTTTGGCCTCCGACCGCTTCGAGATCATCGCCACGCGCGATTCCTTCCACGGCCGCACGCTGGCCACGGTGACGGCCACCGGCCAGGAGAAGTACCAGCACGGCTTCGAGCCGCTGGTGCCCGGCTTCAAGCACGTGCCCTACAACGACCTGCGCGCGATGGAGCGCGCGCTGGACAACCGCACCGCGGCCATCATCGTCGAGCCCATCCAGGGCGAGGGCGGCGTGCACGTCCCCGACGCCGACTACCTCCCGGGCCTCCGGAAGCTCTGTGACCAGTCCGGGGCCCTGCTGATCCTCGACGAGGTCCAGACCGGGCTCGGCCGCACCGGCAAGCTCTGGGGCTACCAGCACGCCGGCGTGGAGCCGGACATCATGACGCTGGCCAAGGCGCTCGCCAACGGCGTGCCGATGGGCGCGATGCTGGCGCGCGAGGAGGTGGCCCGGGCGCTGACGCCGGGCACGCACGCCTCGACCTTCGGGGGCACGCCCTTCGTGGCCTCGGTGGCGCTGGCCACGCTCACCACCATCCTCGGCGAGAAGATCCCGGAGCGCGCCGCCCGCACCGGCGCCTACCTGATGGAGCGCCTGCTGGCGCTGGCCAGGCAGCGGCCCGTCGTCCGCGCGGTGCGCGGGCGGGGGCTCCTGATCGGTCTGGAGCTCAGCCGGCCCGCGGGGCCGATCGTGGACGCCTGTCGGGACGCGGGGCTCCTCGTCCTCACCGCGGGTGAGCGGGTGCTCCGACTGGCGCCGCCGCTGATCGTCGACGAGCGGGACTGCGACCGTGCGCTGGCCACGATCGACGCGATGCTCGCCCGGTCGACATCGTGAACCATTTCGTTTCGGCCGCCGATCTGACGCGGGAGCGGGCGCTCCACCTGTTCCGGGTGGCGGGGGCGCTCAAGCAGCGCTGGAAGTCGGGCAGCCGGGGCGCGCCGCTGGCCGGGCGCACGATGGCCCTGATCTTCGAGAAGCCGTCGCTGCGGACCCGCGTCACCCTCGAGGTGGGGATCATCCAGCTCGGCGGGCGGGCCGTCCACCTGGCCGGCCAGGAGATCGGGATGGGCTCGCGCGAGTCGGTCCCCGACGTGGCCCGCAACCTGTCGCGCTGGGTCGACGGCATCGCCGCGCGCGTCTACGCCCACGACACGGTGGAGACGCTGGCGCGGCACGCGACGATCCCCGTGATCAACGGGCTCAGCGACTTCGAGCACCCCTGCCAGGCGTTGGCCGACTACTTCACGCTGTGGGAGCGCGGCATCGACGTGGCCGCGATGCGACTGGCCTGGATCGGCGACGGCAACAACGTGTGCCACTCGCTGCTCCTGCTCGGGGCCCTGCTCGGGACCACGCTCACCGCCGCCTGTCCGTCGGGCTACGAGCCGGACGCGAGGGTGCAGGCGGCGGTGCGACGGCTGGGCGGCCGGCTGACGATCACCCACGATCCCCGCGAGGCGGCCACCGGCGCCGACGTGCTCTACACCGACGTCTGGATCAGCATGGGGCAGGAGGGCGAGCGCGAGCGGCGGCTCGAGGCGTTCGCTCGCTACCAAGTGAACGAGACCCTGGTCGGGTTCGCGAAGCCCTCCGCCCTGGTGATGCACTGCCTGCCCGCCCACCGCGGCGAGGAGATCAGCGACGCCGTGCTGGACGGCTCACGAAGTATTGTGCTCGACCAGGCGGAGAACCGACTCCACGCGCAGAAGGCGATCATCCTGGAGCTGCTGGGGGGATCCCTGGATGATGCCTGATCCCAAGCGGGTGGTCCTGGCGTACTCGGGCGGGCTCGACACCTCCGTCATCCTCCGCTGGCTGATCGAGCGATACCGCTGCGCGGTCATCGCCTTCTGCGCCGACCTGGGTCAGGGCGAGGAGGTGCTGCCGATCCGCGACAAGGCGCTCCGGACGGGAGCCGCCTCGGTGCACGTCGTGGACCTGCGGGAGGAGTTCGTCCGGGACTTCATCTTCCCGATGCTCCGCGCCAACGCCGTCTACGAGGGCGGCTACCTCCTGGGCACCTCGATCGCGCGCCCGCTCATCGCGCGGGCTCAGGTGCAAATCGCGGGGCGGGAAGGCGCCGACGCCGTCGCCCACGGGGCCACCGGCAAGGGCAACGACCAGGTGCGCTTCGAACTCACCTACGCGGCGCTGGCGCCGCACCTACGGGTGATCGCGCCCTGGCGGGAGTGGGAGCTCACCTCCCGGACGGCCCTCATCGAGTTCGCCCGGCGCCACGATATTTCCGTCCCCGTGACCACCGAGCGGCCGTACAGCACCGACCGCAACCTGTTCCACATCTCCTACGAGGGCGGCCTCCTGGAGGACCCCTGGACGGCGCCGCCCGACAAGATGTTCCTGCTGACCAGCTCGCCGGAGGCGGCGCCCGATGTCCCGGAGGAGATCGTGATCGACTTCGAACACGGCGATCCGGTCGCCCTGGGCGGCGAGCGGCTGGGGCCGGTCGCGTTGCTGACGCGGCTGAACCGGATCGGGGGCGAGCACGGCATCGGCCGCGTGGACGTGGTCGAGAACCGCTTCGTCGGAATGAAGTCGCGCGGCGTGTACGAAACGCCCGGGGGCACGATCCTCCACGTNGCCCGGCGGGCGCTGGAGTCGCTGACGCTCGACCGCGAGGTGCTCCACCTGCGCGATTCGCTCGTGCCCCGCTACGCGGAGATGATCTACTACGGCTTCTGGTTCGCCCCCGAGCGGCAAACTCTCCAAGTCTTCATGGACGAGTGCGCCCGCGACGTCACCGGCAGCGCGCGGCTGCGTCTTTACAAGGGCAACGTCACCGTCACCGGGCGCCGCTCACCGCGCTCGCTCTACCGGACCGACTTCGCCACCTTCGAGGCCGATTCCGTCTATCGGCCACAAGATGCCGAGGGGTTCATCAACCTGAACGCGCTCCGTCTCCGCATCCGCGCCCTCCGAGATCGCCCGAGCTAGCGCGTGCTGATCGACGTCGCGCCCACGGCTGAGGCGCTGGACCCGTCCCAGCTCCGGGCTTCAACCGTGCTGGTCGTCGACGTGCTGCGGGCCAGCACCACCATGATCACCGCGCTCGCCAACGGCTGCGCCGCCATCGTCCCGGTGGCCGACGCCGAGGAGGCAAGGCGGCGGGCCCGCAGCTTTCCCGGCGCCACCGTCCTGGTGGCCGGTGAGCGTCGGGGCCAGGCGATCCCGGGCTTTCACCTCGGCAACTCGCCGCTGGAGTTCACGCCGGACCGCGTGCGCGACACCATCGTCGTCTTCACCACCAGCAACGGCACGCGGGCGCTCCTGGCCGCCCGCGGCGCGCCCGCGGTCGGGGTCGGCGCGCTGGTGAACCTCAGCGCGGCCGTGGCGTGGGCGCTGGCCGGGCGCCGCGACGTCACCGTGCTCTGCGCNGGCCAGCGAGGCGCCGTCTCGCTGGAGGACCATGTCTGTGCCGGTCTCCTGGTCGAGCGGCTCCGCCGCGAGGNGCCGGGCGCGTCGCCGACGGCGGCGGCGGTCGAGGCCGTCCGCGTGGGCCGTCAGTACGGCCACGACGTGGCCCAGCTGGCGGAGGCCTCGCCCTGGGCACGCCACCTGGCGCGGGTCGGGCGCGCCGCCGACGTCGTGGCCTGTCTGATGCTCGACACGGCGACGCTCGTCCCCGTCTACCAGGCCGACGTTGACAAGGTGGTTCCGGGGCCGCGATACTCGTGCGGGGTGGTGGTGACGTGAACTTACCGATCGGTCTCACGCTCACACGCATCGTCGCCGTCCCGCTNCTGATCGTCTTCCTGATCTCGTCCTCCGGCGTCCACGCGGTGATCGCCGCCGGAATCTTCATCCTGGCCGCGCTCACGGACTGGGCGGACGGCGTGCTGGCNCGGCGCCGCAACCAGGTCACCACGCTCGGCACGCTGCTGGACCCCATCGCCGACAAGCTGCTGGTCGCCGCCGCCCTGGTCTCGCTGCTCCAGATCGACAAGGTGGCGGCCTGGATCGTGCTGGTAATCGTCGGACGCGAGCTGGCGGTGACCGGGCTGCGGGCGGTGGCGGCCGGCGTGGGCGTCATCGTCCCCGCCTCGCGCCTGGCGAAGTGGAAGACGGTGGGCCAGTACGTCGCGATCACGATGCTGATCATCGAGAAGAGCGTGGGCTCGCCGGCCTTCCACATCGCCGCCACCACCGTGCTGTGGGTGGCGCTCGGCTTGACCGTCGTCTCCGCCGTCGACTACTTCTACCGGTTCTTCCGGAAGGCCGACTACCGCGCGATCGTGCCAGGCGAAGAACGCTGGTCGTGACCACGCTGGCGGCGGTCGTCGCCGCGTACCTCATCGGAGCGGTGCCGGTCGGNTTCCTGATCGCCCGCGCCTTCGGCATCGGCGACATCCGGCGCCAGGGCAGCGGCAACATCGGCGCCACCAACGTGCTGAGAACTGCGGGGCGGCTGCCGGCGCTGCTCACGCTGGTGGGCGACATCGCGAAGGGCTACCTCGCCGTCGCCGCCGGGG
>JGI25382J43887_10000027_pt1 | contig 27696 bp, 34 predicted proteins | sample GraSoi013_1_40cm_3_FD_43887 | JGI IMG/M metagenome (IMG submission 43887) | reverse complement strand
CTGGACAGAAGAAGATCGAGCTCCGAATCACCGAGGACTTCGCGGGCGAGATCACCGCCGATGGCGGCAAGGTGAAGCAAATGCTGCTCAACCTCGTTTCCAACGCGGTGAAGTTCACGCCCGAGGGCGGCGCCGTATCGATCAGCACGCGCCGGCTCGATTCCACCGTCGAGCTGACGGTCACGGATACGGGCATCGGCATCGCTAAAGAGGACCAGGACCGCGTGTTTCACGAGTTTCAGCAGGTGGACTCCGGAGTCAGCCGGTCGCAGGCGGGGACTGGACTGGGGCTCACCCTCACACGCCGCTTCGCCCGGCTGCACGGCGGCGACGTTCGTCTCGAAAGCCGGCCGGGCCAGGGCAGCGTCTTCACGATCACCTTACCCATCACCTCGGTTCACGGCCATCAATCGAAGGTCGATGTGTGGGACCCGTTCACCGTGACCGACTCGTCTCGCCCGCTCGTGCTGGTGGTGGAGGACGATCCCGCCGCGGCTGAGCTGCTCACCACGCAGCTCGGGCGCGCGGGCTTCAGCACCGACGTGGCCCGCACCGGAACCGACGCCCTGAGGAAGGTGCTCGAGCGCAGACCCGCCGCCATCACACTCGACATCCTTCTGCCCGACCTCGACGGCTGGGAGGTGCTCACGCGCCTGAAGCGCGAGGCGGCTACGAGCGACATCCCGGTGGTGGTGGTCAGCGTGGTCGACAACCCTGAGCTCGGTATCGCCCTCGGCGCGCTCGACTACTTCGTCAAGCCGGTGCCCGCGCAACAGCTGATCAGCCGCTTGAGCCGTTTCAAGTTCGGGCAGAAGGCCGGAGAAAAGCCCCGGATCCTCATCGTCGACGACGAGGCGGCCAATCGCGAGTGGCTGAAGCGGATCCTCGAGCCCGCCGGCTTTGCGGTCATCCAGGCACGCGGCGGGCGCGAAGCCATCGATCTCACTAAGTCGCGCAAGCCGGACCTTGTGATGCTCGACCTGATGATGCCCGAGGTCACGGGTTTCGACGTGGTCGAGGCGCTGAGGGCCGACGAGGTCACCAAGTCGACGCCGATCATGGTGCTCACCGCCAAACATCTCACTGAGTCCGACATCCGCCAGCTCAACGGACACGTGTCGACGATCCTCAAGCGAGGCTCGACCGGCGCCTCCGACCTGCTCGGGCTCTTGCGCCAGATCGTCGATGCCACGGCTGTGGGCCGGTGAGGAACGGACCTGCGCTGATCCTCGTCGTCGAGGACAACGAGGCGAACCAGCTGCTGGCCAGCTCCGTTCTGGAGCGCGAGGGCTTTCGGGTCGAGCTGGCCGGCAACGCCCAGGAAGCGCTCGAGAAGCTGAGCATTACCGCCCCTGACCTGATCTTGATGGATGTGCAGATGCCGGGTCTCGACGGGCTGACGCTGACCCGCCGGTTGAAGGCCGACCAGAAGACCGCGGCGATCCCNATCGTGGCGCTCACGGCCCTGGCNATGTTGGGCGACAGGGAGCGAACGCTCGATGCCGGGTGTGCCGGCTACATCCCGAAACCCATCAACACCAGGACGTTCGCGACCGAGGTGCGCCAATTCCTGTCGCGCGTATAACTTGGCCTGCGCCCCACGCGCATCGGCGACAGCCGTCCAGAGATCGATGACCAAGAAACCGCTCATCCTCATCGTCGAAGACGACCCGAGCAGCTTGATGCTCGCGACCGCCGCGCTCGAGGCCGATGGCTTCGACGTCGCCGGCAGCGAGTCGGCCGAGCTTGCGCGTGAGGCGATTTCCAGGCGGAAGCCCGCACTGATCCTGATGGACATCGGACTGCCCGGAATGGATGGCCTCGAGTTCACCAAGGAGCTCAAGTCCAGGCCGGGGACGGCTGCGATTCCGATCGTCGCGCTGACGGCCAACAACATGCCGCTGTACGAGCGAGCCGCCAGGGTCGCCGGTTGTGAAGGCTTCATAGCCAAGCCGNTGAGCCCGGCGGCGCTCACAGCCGAGGTGCGCACGTTCCTCAGCCTCGGCCGGCAATGATCGTCGCCGTCTACGCGGTCAAGGGCGGAGCCGGCCGGACCACCATTGCAGTCAACCTCGCGGCGGCTGTGGGTCGGAAGCATCGCGGTGAATGCGTGCTCGTCGATCTCAGCCTGCCCTACAACCATGCGGCGCTCGTGGCCAACCTGGCGCCCAGCAGCTGCATGGCGCTGTGCGATCGGGCGGACCAGGGTCAGTTCGAGCAAGCACTCCTGGATGCCCTTCTCCATCACCCGACCGGCATGGCCCTACTCCCGAGTGCGTTGAGGGTCGAGCAGTCTGAGCTCATCACTCCTCAACTGGTCCAGCGCACGCTGGACGTCCTCGACGACGCGTTTAACTACCTGGTGGTCGACCTTGGGGTTGCGATGAGTGAGGTGACGCTGGGGGTGCTCGAGCGGGCCGATCGGATCCTGCTCATGGTCACGCCAGAGCTGCCGACCCTGAAGGACACCGCNGACCTGCTGCGGATATTCGAGGANATGCTCGAGATTCCGCCTGGCCGCGTGAGCNTGGTTCTCAATCACTCACGCCCTCAGACGATGGTCACCCGCGCCGACGCCGAGCGCGTTGTGAGGCGGAAGATGGATATGGAGATCGCTTACGAGGGCGCGCGATTCGATCGGGCTGCGGTGACGGGCGAGATTCTCGTCGCCTCCGAACCGTCGAGCGCCGCGGCCAAGAGCGTCATGCGGCTCGCGAGCATGATCACCGACGAGCACAAAGCGCGGAGCTCGAGGCGCGCGTAGGGCTCAGTCACGGACGCGCCGCGGCGCGAGGGCGGCGGCGCAGCGCCGCGTCGGCATCGGCGATGGAGACTCGAGGACGTCTGAAGTTCCTCAGGGCAAACCGGTCGCAGGCTGTCTCAGCGGCGGAGCGCTTGCCCAGCTCCTCGTGTAGATACCAGTGCATCCACTCGTGGCAGTAGAGGAAGCGGAGAACCTCTCGGCGAAGGCGGAACGAGACGCTCTCGGACGCCCAGGAGAAGCGGATCCCGTGTCCACGCTTGCGACGCGCCGCATAAACGACGGGTTCCTTAAAAGGACGGAACGGAATCGGGACCTGGAGCACGATCCTTCGCTCCTCGAACTCGCAGCGCGCCGCAAGATGCGGCGACGATCGGTACCGAAGGGGCTTGATCACCACCTCGTAGTCCCCTGCCCGCGGAAGTCCCTCAAGCGCTCGGCGCGCTTGGGCCGCCGTGATGCCGTCGAGGTCGCTTCGGATGACCATGCAGGGAGCATACGATCAGGTATGTTCGGGACCTGGGACGTTGATCGAGATGGGGGAGCCTGGCCTGCAAGGGCCGGGCTCTTCCACCATAAGGGGGTAAGCACGACGCCTCGCGCACGCAGCGTCGGTNGAGGGAAATCGACTCAGCGCAAGGCTACGCGCCTGCTCGTCATCAGCACCGGCGCCGGCAACATCACGCCCGAGATCGAAACCCGGCTGCGTCTGCTGTTCGCCNACTACCTGATCATCCCGTTCGACCCGAAGCACGATTTCGAGAAGCTGATCACTCCGCGGGCTCGAGTCGTGATCGCGGGAGGTGACGGGAGCGTGGAATTCGTCGTACGCAAGCTTGCGGACTCCAAGCACCCGGTTGGCATCCTCTCGCTGGGCACGTTCAACAACTTTGCCCTCGCCCTGGGGCTGAGGGCAGATCTCGACAAGGAGGTCGAGGTCATCAAGAAGGGTAAGCCGCGACCCATTACTCTCGGGCGCGTCAACGGTACGGGGTTCCTCGAGGCCTGCGCGATCGGGCTCTTCGGCGAGACGATCGCACTGGGTGAGGCTGCAAAGGACCTGCAGTACGGCGATTTTGCGGCGGAGCTTGGCAACGTGCTGGCCGCCAAATCGTTCAAGTACGAGCTGGAGGGAGACCTTCAGGGCAGCGGCACTGCCATGTCGCTGGTGTTCACCAACACGTCATCGATCGGCGCGCGACTTCCCGTGAGCGATACGACGCCCATCAATCCATACCTCGAGTTCTCCGTTCACGCGGGCAGGACCAAGACCGACATTGCGGTCCGAGCGCTGGCCTCGGCTGTCCTCGGGAAGCACGAGGAAGAGGGGTCCGGCCAGGTGTTTCGCTTCCGGAAAGTGTCAGTGCGAACGAGTCCGAGGGTTCGCATCTACGCCGACAACGTGCTCGTCGGCCGCACGCCGGCGACGATCAGCGCCGAGGTCAGCGCGTTGAAGGTGATCCTGCCGAGCTGATCACAGGAANCGCGGCAGCTTGAGCAGCCACGCCGTCAGCGTGCCGGTCCCGATCCCGATGAGGGCTCCGGCCGTGACATCGCTTGGAAAGTGGTGGCCGAGATGCACTCGTGAAGCCCCNACCAGTGTGGCGAGTGTGAAGACGAGCGGCGCGGCGTTCGGATAGAAGGTGGAGACGGCGGTNGCCGCCGCAAACGACGACGCGGTGTGCCCCGATGGAAAAGAGGCGTCGCTGGTCCGAATGCCCACTACCAGGACCTCGCGGGTCACGAACGGGCGCCGGCGCCTGAACATCGGCTTGACCATCCGCTGCACCGCATAGGTGGTCCCCAGCGACGCAAGCGCGGTTGCGATTCCAGCGCGCCTGCCCTTCGGTCCTCCGAGCCACGCGAGTCCCACGCCCGCCACCACCCAGCCGAGCCCCTCGCCCAGGTCGGAGATGAGGGAAATGTAGCGATCGCTGACCGGCGAGTGGGGGAGGCCATGGATGGCATCGAACAGGCGCCTATCGACTGATGGGGGAAGGAGCTGCGGCGGTGTGATGACAGGCTCCATCCGTACACCGTAACGCCGGGCGGCCGGTAACGCCCCGCAGTGAGGCGTTCCGGAAGCAGGTGCAAACAAACAATTGAGAATGCGGGGCCGCTTGCCATTTCGTGTTGTGGCCGCTTACAACGAGAGCCAGGCCGGCAGCTACGCGTCTGCGCTTGCGTTCGCGTGCCTGCTCGCGATGTTCCCGCTGACGCTCGGGATCCTCTCGCTCCTGGGCCTGGCGATCCGTGATCCGGCCGTCGAAGCAAGGGCGGAAACGCTGATCATCCAGATATTCCCCGCCACCGCCCAGCCACAGCTGCTAGATGCGCTCCGCGGCGTGAAGCAGTCGGCGGGTTGGATGGGCTTGCTNTCGCTGGCGGGCCTGCTCTGGAGCGCCAGCAGCATCTTCTCGACGATGGACTTTGCCTTCGCGCGCATCTTCGGGACGAAACAGCGAAGCCTCGTGAAGCAGAAGTTGATGAGCCTTGCGATGATGGCTCTCCTCGTGGTCGTCGTCGGCTTCATGCTCGCAGCGAACGCGGTGGCGGCGCTGTTCCCGCTTGCATGGATCACGGGATTCGTGATCGGCGCGGCGGTCATGGTCGCGCTATTGGTCGCGCTCTACCGATTCGTGCCGAGACGAGCATTCTCGGTTCGCGACGTGCTGCCTGGGGCGGTGCTCGCCGGGATCCTGATCGAGTTCTTCTCACTGGGCTTTCCGCTGTACGCGCGGCTCGCGGGCGGGTTCGCCACATATGGCGCGCAGTTCGGATTGTTCTTCCTGCTGGCGGCGTGGTTCTACATCCTGAGCGAGCTCATCCTGCTGGGCGCCGTCGTCAACAAGGTCCTCCTCGAATTGCAGGTGGCAAATTCTGGGGTTGGGCGCTCAAAGCATCAGCTCGCGTAATCGCGGGCGACTAGCGCGTTACCTATATGAGCGGCTGTGGCCTCGAGACTGGGCCGCGATCGTCCCGCGAACTCAAAACCAGGAGATTTGTGGTTGGGAACGCTTCTGTTTATCGTGCTCGGCGTACTCCTGAACTGGTTTGGGACGCGGTCGCAGTCGTCAGGGCCGCCTAGCACAACGACGGTAACGTCGCCGGCTCCAGCGCCGAGCGGAGGTGGCACCACAACGTCGCCCAAACCGTCACCTACCTGATCCCTCCTCAGGAGAACCGAGGCCGCGTCCCCAACAAGGGACCGGCCCTCACCGTAGATCTGATCAAGGAGTAACAACGATGGCAACCATCAAGAAGCGGAGCAGGCTGCCGGCCGAGCGCTTCGCGTTCACGAAGAAACGCAAGGAACCGATTACCGACGCACGCCACGTACGCAACGCAGTCGCGCGATTCGACCAGGTCAAGGGTGTCACGGATGCCGAGCGCGACGCGGCCTGGAAGCGCATTCGCGCCGCGGCACGCAAGTTCGGTGTCGACATCCACGTCGTGGGATGGCGTTCATTGATGAAAAATCGAAAGACTTCGAGGCGCCGCTAGCGCAGCGCACAAAATCGACTAGTCTCGCCATGCACGCATGGCCTTCTCCAGCGAACGCACCGCGTCCACCCTCGTCTTCCTCGAGGGTTCGCGGTCAAAGATGCAATACGACGCCGATGAGCTGAGGGGCACCGATCCGGCCGACGGCCGCACGCTCCTGGCCCGCTACGACCTCGATGGCGCCCGAAGTAGGCTGACCAAAGAGGTCCTTGCGAGCCGGCGCGGAGGGCTCTGGCGTTGGGAGGAGCTGCTGCCGGTCCGGAAACGATCTTTCATCACCACCCTCGGCGAGGGAGCGACGCCGCTTCTCGGGCCGGCTCGCCTTGCCGGGAAGCTAGGCATGGCGGGCCTGCACATCAAGGCCGAGAGCGTCAACCCGACCGGTTCGTTCAAGGCGCGGGGCATGGCCGTGGCGGTGAGTCGCGCGGTCGAGCTGGGCGCCACCCACCTGGTCGTTCCGTCGGCAGGCAACGCAGCCGGCGCCCTCGCCGCATACTCGGCGGCAGCCGGCGTGTCGTCGACGGTGGTCATGCCGGCAGACGCACCAGCGGCCAATCAGCAGGAGGCGCTCGCCTGCGGTGCTCGCGTCATCCTCCTGGACGGCCTCATCTCGGATTGCGGCCGGCTCGCCCGCTTCATTTCCGAGCAGACCGCCGCATTCGACATGGCCACCTTGCGCGAGCCATACCGCGTCGAAGGCAAGAAGACACTCGGGTTCGAGATTGCGGAGGATTTTGGATGGAGCTTGCCGGACGCGGTGGTCTACCCGACCGGTGGCGGCACCGGGCTGATCGGAATGTGGAAGGCCTTCGACGAGCTGGAGGCACTGGGCTTGATCGGCTCCGCGCGGCCTCGCATGTACGCGGTGCAATCGGATGGCTGCGCGCCGATTGTTCGTGCCTTCGAGAAAGGTGCGGAGTTCGCTAATCCGTGGTCGGGAGCCGCGACGCGTGCCGCGGGCATTCGGGTGCCGTCCGCCCTCGGCGACCACCTGATACTCGAATGTATCCGCCATTCGGGCGGGGGCGCCATCGCGGTCCCCGAAACCGAGATCGAGGGCATGCAGGCCTACGCGGCCCGGCAGGGAGCAGGCTACCTCTGCCTCGAGTCGTGCGCTGCGCTGGCCGCGCTGCCGATGATGCTCGAGCGAGGCCTGATCCGTGCGGATGAGCGCATCGCGGTGTTCGACACGGGAGCCGGATTCAAGTCCGAACCGCGAGCGCCGGACCCGCTTGCCGTCGTTCCCAACGACCCAAACGCGTGGCCCGAGGTGATCGCCCGCCAATATCATTCATCGCGATGAGGGCGCTCTTGTTGTGGTGCGCCCAGAATGAGTGGCTTTCGGAAAACGTCCCCAGGTGGGGTTTCGTCCGCCGCGCGGTGAAGAGGTTCATGCCGGGCGAGGACTTCGATTCGGCGCTGAAAGCCGCGGTCGCGTTCAAGTCCCTCGGCATCGGCGCTGTGTTCACGAAGCTGGGCGAGAACATCAAGGCGCTCTCCGAGGCCACGGCGGCGGTCGAGCATTACGAGACGGTTTTGAAGACCGCCGCCGAAGCCGGTCTCGAACCGGAGATCTCCGTCAAGCCGACCCAGGTCGGCCTCGACATCGATCCCGATGCGACGTTCGCAAACTTGAACCGGCTCGCGGATTCCGCCGCTCGTGCCAAGGGATTCCTGTGGATCGACATGGAGGGCAGCGCCTACACGGACCGCACACTCGACCTCTACAACCGCCTCCACGCGCGTCACTCAGGTGTCGGGGTATGCCTTCAGGCATATCTCTACCGCACCGCTGCTGACATCAACAGGTTGCTTCCGTTCAAGCCCGCCATAAGGCTCGTCAAGGGCGCGTACGCCGAACCCGCCGATCGCGCGTTTCCCGCCAAGCGCGATGTCGACGCGAACTACCTCGCGCTTTGCGCCCTGATGCTGCCGGACGCCAATCGAGGTCGCCTGCGCCTGGTCCTGGCCACGCACGACATTCAACTCATCGACCGTATTGCGCGATTCGCCGACGCGATCGGCATCGATCGCCACAAGCTCGAGGTGCACATGCTCTACGGCATTCAGTCAGCGCAGCAGATGAAGCTCGCGGCCGAGGGCTACCGAGTGAAAGCGCTCATCGCGTACGGAGACGCCTGGTATGCCTGGTACCTGAGGCGCCTGGCCGAGCGACCCGCGAACGTGGTGTTTGTCGCGCGGCAGATGTTTGGCTAGCTCTCATGCGGATTTGGTCAGGAAGATGTCGAAGCCGATCGTCACCTGTGAGTCGGAGGTCGTGAATCCGACTGAAGGCGGCGAGATCCCGTAGTCGGTCATGTTGATCGAGGCGCTGCCGGCGATCTCGATCTTGCCGCCGGTCATTTGCGCTTTGGCGGTCGCGGTCACGTCCTTGGTGACGCCATGGATCGTGAGCTTGCCGGGCACCGTAGTGCTGACCTGTTGGCTGGTGTCGGCGGCGACGACCGATGCAGACGTTGCAGTGAACGTCGCGTTCGGAAACTGCTGAAGATTCATCTGGCGCGCGACGAAAGAGTCGCGCTGCGTGACGCTGTGACCGACGACGGAATCGACGCTGTGCAGATCGCTCAGCACCGCTGTAAAGGTGATCGCGCTCACCTGGTAGCCGCTGGAATCACCGCTGACAGTCAGGTTTCCGCTGATTGTCGATGTCCGGGCGACGGCCAGGTGCTTCGAGGTTTCGCCGACGAACTGCTCCTGGACGCGGTATTCGGCCTGTGAGCCGGTGGTGACCGTCCATTTCCCGGCGACGTCGCTTGGGCTGCTCGACGCCGCGGGGCTGGGCGTTGCGGAAAGCCCGAGTGCGCTCGGCGACGTGCGGAGACCCGAGAAGAAATAGACGTATGCGCCGCCACCGGCGAGCGCCAGGGCGGCGACGCAGGCGACTCCGGCGATGATCAGGTTGCGCTTCATTTCAGCTTCGCCTCGACGGGGCACCGGGCCGGCATTTCACCGGCCCGGTGCCGTGATGACCGCAACTTTAGGGTACGGTCGGGACCTGCCCAGCGTTCTCCTGGGCCTCACGAGCCGCGCTCTCACCCGCTTCGTGCGTGGCGTCCTCGTTGGACACAAACGTGCCGTTGGCCGCCGTGGGCGCCGGGGTGGGACTGGCCGCTGTCGTGGCTGCGGCGGCGCTGAGCGTGGAGACGCCGTAGAGGGCTGCGCCCGCCACCCCTCCGACGAGCATCGACCCCGCGATGGCCGCTGACGTGACTAACGTACGAACTCTGTTCATGCTGCTGACTCCTCCGAGTGGATTTTTCGCTCTCGAGCGTTGAGACCGAGATTGGCGCCGCCCGCTGAGGGCATCGTGTGAGGAGCCTGGGAATTTGCCCTAAAACCTTCGTGTAGGGCGAAAATGATCCCGCGCGGGCCGAAATTCGTATCGACCAGCAAGACAGCCGGAAGGGATGGAGAAAGGATGAGCTTCAGCATCGAGCGTTACAAGGAGGAGTCGAGAAAGCTCGACACGACAGGAATCGATTGGAAGGCGGTGACCGCGAGCCCCCTGTCGAAGGGAGACCTGTTCTGTCTTCACTACATGATGGATATCGAAAACCACGTCCCCCTCTACCTCTCGCACCTTCTGGTCACCCGGGCATGCATGGATCCGATCCTCACTGCTTTCCTCGCGTGCTGGAACTACGAGGAGCTGTGGCACGGGGAGAACCTTGGCAAGTTCCTCAACCTGTATGGAATCGAGTTCGACACGCAGGACCGCATCGCCAACGTGCGTGCCAACCTGGGCTTCCAGAACAGCGTGAGCATCCTTTCGACCATGTTGGGCTCATGGCTGCTCAAGGACTTCTCGGCCGTGTACCTCACCATCGGAGCGATCAACGAGCTTTCGACTCTCACTGGGTATGGTGCCCTCATCCGCAAGTCGGGGCATCCGGTGCTTCAGGACCTGCTGGGGCGGATCATCAAGGACGAGCGCAGGCACTACGCGTTCTACGTCAATTCGGCTAAGGAATGGCTTACCGAGAACGAGAAGGCGCAGCGAGTGGACCGCTGGATGCTCGACCGTTTCTGGGTGCCGGTCGGCCAGGGCGTGAAGACCCAGGAACAGGTCGACGCTCTCGCCCTCTACCTGTTCGACGACGAGCAGGGTGAGGAGGAGCTGCTCACCATCGACGAGAAGATCGGTAAGCTGCCCGGCCTTTCCGGCATCAAGCTCATGTCCAAAGCGCTGTACGCGGCACGCGAACGCCGCCGCATGAACCCGGATTGGGCATGGAGGCTGATCGACAACGAGGAGTGGGCGGTTGCGCCGCCGAGAAAGTCGCCGATAGTAGAGCTGACGACCCGCCGGACGCACGCGAGCGCGTCGGCCATGACCGCGCTCGAGGGACCGTGATCCGATAGCGACCGAAGGATCCGCCGACCCAGACCTCGCGGTCGCACTTGCGGCCGGCAACCAGGATGCGCTGCTGGAGCTCTACGACCGCTATGGAGGTCTCGCGTATGCCGTCGCGATGCGAGTCCTCGGTGATCCCGGTCGTGCGGAGGATGTCGTGCAGGAGGCCTTCTTGAAGATATGGACCAACGCTTCAGGCTTCGATGCAAGAAAGGGCTCTCTCCGAACGTGGTTGATCACGGCGGTGCGCAATCGCTCGATCGACCACTTGCGGGGGCGCGGCGCCCACGAGCGCCAGGAGCTGGAGCTCCAGCCGGAGCTCGCAGAAGCCGCTCCGCGCTCGGACCCCTGGCGCGAGGTGTCGCTCTCGCTGGAGCGGATGGCCGTGCGCGAGGCTGTGGGCAGCCTGCCCTCTGAACAGCGCCAGACGATCCAGCTGGCCTACTTCGGCGGCTACTCTCAACGTGAGATCGCCGACATGACTCAGGTGCCGGTGAGCACCGTCAAGGGCAGGATGCGACTTGCCCTCGAGAAGCTGAGTTCGTATCTCCAGGGTAGAGGGCTGATTGATGTCTGATCACGAGGAGATGGAGAGCTCGGTTGCGGCGCTGGTGCTCGGCGCTCTCGAGGCCGACGAGGTCGAGAGCGTGCGCCTCCATGTCGAGGGGTGCGCGAGCTGCCAGCAGGCGGCCGCCCGCATGCGCCGGGCCGCTGCCGCGCTGCCCTTGGAGGTGGAGGAGATATCGCCGCCCCCGAGGCTGCGTGAGCGCATCTACGTCGCGGCCGCGGCGGCTCGAGCGTCGACCATCCCCAGCGCGCCCGCCAGAAAGAGAGTCCCGGCGACGGCTGGGCGGTGGAAGCCGGCCGCCTCCATCCAGTTCAGCCGCACGCTGGCGTTCGCGGTCGCGGCGACCGTTCTACTGGCCCTCTTGATCGGGCTGGTCGCCGGTGATGTTCTCGGCCGGAGCTCAATCCCGCCCGCATCGGCGCAGGTGGCCCGCTTCTCGCTGGTGGGGCATGGCGCCCTCGCCGCCGCGCGCGGCACGGTGATCGACCTCAAGACCGATGGCGTGGCGCTGGTCGATTTCCACGGGCTGCCCCCGCTGGACAAGAACAAGGTGTACGAGCTGTGGCTCATCACCCCCGGCGGCCACCCTGATTCGGCCGCCGTGTTCGTGCCCGACAGCAACGGCGGCAAAGTGGTGTTGGTGAACTTGCCGTTGAAGGGCTACGCGCAGATGGCCGTCACCGCCGAGGATGGACCCGATGGTGCGATCGCGCCGACCCAGCAGCCACAGCTATACGGAACCCTTGCCTAGCGCACAAAAAAATCAGCGGCGGGACCCACCCGCCGCTGACCCCCGGTTGAGTTATGTGTGCTACATCCGGCCCGGGATTGGCGCCGGGTCGGGGACCTCCCCTTCGTCAGCCACCTCGGGAGCGTCCTTCTCCTCTGGCTTCTCTGTCTCCTCTACCGCGTGCATCTTCTCCATGTGCTTCGCGAGGTCTTCCGAGTTGTCGACCTCTTCGCCGCAGATGTCGCACTGCATGATTGACATCCTCCTGAAACGTGATCTCAGAGCGTCGGGGGTGAGGCGTTTAGCCCGCAGGTCAAACGCCTCGATTAAGCAACGTCTAACCCCCTGCTCGTACTCGGTGGCCTTGGCGGCAAATGGGTCGGCTTTGAACTCGAAGCGTTCTCAATTCATGACCAAATTTTTTGCGGAACGAGAAGGCGCGATCACCAATAGGATCGACGAGATCGAGCGCCAGGTGANGGCCGGGCGCAAGGCAATGGATCGAACATTCCACCTGGTCGAAAAGCAGGTCGTCCCGGTCATGAGCACGCGACGCGCGCAGGTGGCTTCGGGCGCAATTCTCTTCGCGTTCGTGGCCCTCGGAGTCGGAATCCTGGTTTATCGGCGCCGCCGGCGCCCAACGCTCGCATCCCGTATCCGGAAGGTGCTGCCGGAGGATCTCCGCCCCCGCATCAAGCGGGCGCTCGGCTAGGACGGGCCTCTACTAAGCAACCCGCGCCGGCACCGCTGAGAGCTCAACCACTCGGGGGATGTGTGGGGCGCGCGGGGCGACGACCGCTTCCTGCTCGCGCGGCCTGGAGAGGTATCTTCGCGTCGCGCGGTACGAGCGACTGATCAGCTCGGGTGTCCTGCTGAAGTCTGCCGGCGACACCGCCGGGCCGTCGAGCGTCGGCAAGAGGCAGATATCCGCGGCGTGGCTGTGCGCCGCGATCTCGACATGAAGTCGCTGCTCGACGACGCGGGCGAACGCCTGGAGAGCCATGCCGATTGCATTCGCGCGCTCCTGCCTGAGCCACGGATAGCCGATCGGCAGCACGTACACATCGGTCGCACCTTCCTCGATTGCCGCCGCGATGGGGGTCATGTCAGCGACCCCGCCATCAATGAGCTCCCGCTTACCGACGGTGACTGGAGGAAACACGCCCGGGATCGCGGTGCTGGCGAGCAGTGCGGGTACCGCCGGTCCAGAAGACAGGATCACGGCGTGCCCCGTCTTGAGGTCGGTGGCCACCACCCGGACCGGGATCGCCGCGTCTTCGAGCCGCTCATAGGGGATATGGCGCTCTATGAGCGTCCGCAAGCCGACGTTGGAAATGAGGTGGTTCGTCCGTCCGAACAGGCCGCGCGCCCCAGCCCACGGGCTGAGTGGAAAGATGTCCTGCCTGCGGAGGCCGCACCAGATGCCGGCGAGCTCCTTGACCCCGTCGCCGTGCGGATGCCCGGCCACCCATGCAGCATTGACCGCGCCGGCCGAGGTTCCCACGAGAAAGTCGGGCTGGACGCCTGCCTCGAACAGGGCCTGCAGCATGCCGACCTGGATTGCGCCCAGGCTCCCACCGCCAGACAGCACGAAGGCGACGCGGCGACGTCCCGACCGCGCTGCGAGACCGGCGTCAGGCCGCATTTTCAGAAGGTAAATCGAAGGCGGCGGGCCCACCCTGGGCGCCCCCAAGACGCCGGGCCGCTCGCAACGCACGCAGCGATTCCAGTCTCACAAGAGCGTCCACCCGGTCCAGCAGGCGCCAGTCGGCTTCTGATCGCCACACCTGGTCGAGCAGCGACTCGAGTTGGGACTGAAGATCCGGATCGGCGCTTCGTTTGCCCTTCATGCCCTCTCTACTCAGAAAAACGCATTTCAGGAGGCNGTTCGACTACCACCATTGAATGGTTTTTTCGGGGATGTCNATCCGGTCGCCCACGCGGGCGCCGGGGCNGGATCGAGGTCGAGATACGTGGCCAAGCCCNCGCTCCGGCCTGTCAGCCGGTGAGGATGCGGTGCTTGTCCTTGCTGTCGAGCTTGAAGGTGCCAGCCGACGTCTTGAGCGTGAAGGTGACCGTGTAGTCGCCCGAGGCCACGGGCGTGTTGGGGCTTCTACCGGTACAAGAACTGGGGACAGTCACCACGAGCGTCGTATTGGCGCCCGCGCCGATGCTGTTGGGCGTGAACGTGACACTGCCGGCGTCGTACCTGTCTCCGATCTTCTGCAGCCAGGCCCCCTTTACAGCGGCCAGCGTCATGGTTGCGTCAACGGTGGAGATCGTCACCGCCTTCGACGTCGCGTTGCGGGCATCGATGGTGCCGCGCATGTCGTAGCGCGCGTTATTGGCTCCCGCCGGGCACGTGTAGCTTGGATCGACCGACGCGTTGCTCACGGTGAAGGTCGAGGGCGATCCAAAGCTGCAGGCGGTGAACACGACGAAGCCAACCGCCACTGCGGCTTGCCGGGCAAGGATCACGATGATGGTGAGCCGCGCGTGGCCCCGGCCGGTGGTACGCCACCGCCGAGCTGCTGCCTGACAGCCAGCAACCTCGCCACATCTACGGGCGAGACGATGCCGACGAGGCGCCCGTTGTCGAAGACGAGAACGCGCTGATCGAGCCCGCTGCCAACACGCTGGATGAGGGCGGCCAGGTCCTCGTCCGGCCGTGTCGTCGGCACCTCGGCGATGGGACGAGCGCGATCTCTCAATCTCTGTGTGGTTCTTTCTTGAGCGGGCATCCGCACGAGGTCGCCGAGGCGAACGATTCCTGTCAGCTGGCCAGAGGGATCGTGGACTGGATAGGTGGTGAACGTGTGCTGCGGCGCCGTGGAGTCGAGGAACTGCTCGACGGTCAACCAGTCCGGGATGGTGACCACCGGGGATGTCATCGCCGCCGAAACCGGCACGCTCCTCAACAATCCGCGCACGGCGGTTCCAGCCTCCTCCGAGCTCCCGGCTGACAGCAGGAACCAGCCGACAAACGCGATCCATATGCCGTTGAGCACTGATCCGGTGAAGAGCTCGAAAACGCCGAACGCGATCATCAGGTAAGCGAACAGCCGGCCGATGCGCACCGCGCTGTGCACGCCTCGCTGACGGCTTCCTGAGCGCCACCAGAAGAACGAGCTGAGCAGACGGCCGCCGTCAAGAGGAAATGCCGGGATGAGGTTGAACAAGGCGAGGGCGACGTTCACGATCGCTAGCCAGGCGAACAAATCCGCAACCAGGGCCGGGAGGGGGAGCAGCGCCAGCACGAATGCGATCAGCGCGACGGCCAGGCTGGTCAGCGGGCCGACCCCGGCAATCAGCCCTTCGGCGCCGGCGCTCTTGGGCTCACCNTCGAGCTGTGAGACACCGCCGAAGAGCCAGAGAGTGATCCCCGCGACCTTGACGCCGTTCCGGACCGCGACCAGCGCATGGGCGAGCTCGTGAGCGAGCAGGCATATATAGAAGAGGACAGCACCCGCGGCGCCGGCGACCCAGTACGCCAGGGCGGGTTGGCCGGGCACGTCGAAGGGGAGGACCTGCGTGGCCACTGTCCATGCGATGAGGGCGAAGACGAAGATGAGGCTCCAGTTGAATCCGATCTCGATCCCGAACAGGCGGCCGATCCGTATCGATGGGGCCATCTCTGCTCAGGCCTTCCTGGGCACCAGCAGCACCGGCCGCTTGGAGTGAAGGACGACCTCATGGCTGACGCTGCCCAGAAGCAGCTCCGCCACCTCGCCATGTCCTCGCCTGCCAACTACTATCAGCTCGGCCCTCTCCCTCTCAGCCACGTTCAGGATGACCGACGCAGGGCGCCCGTCCTCGATGATCGCTCGATATCGAACGCCCNCAGACTTCAGCGGCCNGCACCACTTGTTCTGGAAGTCCGACGCGATGCGGGCTCGCCATTTGTCGTCGAGATAGAAGGGGATCGCGTACGGGTCGGGCACCGCGATGGGCACGTCGATGGCGTACACGGCGANGACCTCGGAATGCAGCGTCTTGGCAAGGCGGGCCGTCCATTCCAGCGCANGCTTCCCAGCATCGGAGCCGTCGACGCCGGCAACGATCCGCTTTACCGCCGAGCGCCTGGTCGCCATGTCCCCACCTCCGATGGATTCGTTGCGTCAGCGGCGCTTCGCGCGCTCGGTTGCTGTTGCCACCGCGAGCAGGCCGCTGAGCACTGCCCCCTCAAACAGCCCGTAGAAGATGGATCGAAGCAGCGGCTGGCTGAACGGACCGATGTTGACCAGCAGCATGAACACGGCCAGGAACGGGAACGAGATCGCCAGCTGCTTCCAGGTTTCCAGCGCTTCCCACCACAGAATCAGCGCGGGAGTACGCTCGGACCGCGGGTCACCCATCTCAGTGGGATCATATTCGCAACTTNATATGGGCCTCCGAACCGCGACCGCAGCTTGTCTGGGGATCGCGATNCTGTCAGCCGCGGCGTGCGATCCCCTGACGGGAACAGGGCCGGGCACCGCGCCCGACCCCAAGCGCTATATTCACTCCGATCCGCAGGCCCGCGCGGTGGTGATCACGTTGATCGCGGGCTATCCGGCCGGCGACTACCAGTTCAACTACAACGGCTACCGGAATGGCACCCTCGTGATCACGATCCCGATTGGCTGGCAGGTGACGGTGCAATGCGAGAACCGTGGCACTGTCCCCAACTCATGCGCGGTGGTCAGAGGCAGCCACGACCTGACGCCGGTCGAGCCCGGCTGGTCGACACCGGATCCAACGCGCGGGCTCGAGCCTGGGCAGTCGGCGACGTTCGTATTCAGCCCTTCGCTGTCGGGTAGTTACCGAATCGCCTCGCTGGTCGGCGGCAGCGAGGCCAGCGGCATGTGGGCCGACCTCGAGGTCACGNCGCAGGGCACGCCCACAATCAAGTCGGAAGCCTGACCATGAGCGGTCGCCTGACCAACGCATCGTTGTTCTTGTTTCTTGCCATCGCGTTTGCCAGTGGATGGCTGGCCTTCGAGCTGTCGGGACAGCAGTCGCGCGCCGTCCTGGTGCTGCATGCCGCCGCCGGTGTCGGGATCGTCCTCCTGGTGCCGTGGAAATCCATGGTGGCAAAGCGCGGCCTGCGAAGGCCGCGGGTCTTGCGTTGGGCGTCGCTCGTGTTAGCCATTGGTATCGCCGTCTCCATCGTGTTCGGCGTGCTGCACAGCGCCGGACGCCCGAGCGTCGGCTACCTGACCGCGATCGATTTTCACGTCGGCGCGGCGGTGTGCGTGATCCCGTTCCTAATCTGGCACCTGCTCGCCCGGCCGATCAGGCTTAGAGCCACCGACCTGAGCCGCCGCAATTTCCTCTGGGGCGGCTTGCTGGCGGCGGGTGCCGGGCTCGGCGTCATGCTCCTGCCGTCGGCACGCCGCGCTCCCACGGGCTCGTTCCAGGCGGCGTACCCCGTGCCGACGCAGTGGATGTTCGACAGCGCGCCCGACATCAACGTGGATTCGTGGCGCCTGGCGGTGGCAGGCACGACGTGGACTTACGCGGACCTGTCGGCATACAGCGATCGAGTCTCGGCGGTCATCGACTGCACCGGCGGCTGGTACTCCGAGCAGGTGTGGGAGGGAGCCTTCCTCCGGCGCCTGCTGCCCAAAGGCACCATCGGATCTGGCATCAACGTGAGGTCGATCACCGGCTACAGCCGGCGCTTCGCGATCGAGGACGCCAGTCGTCTGCTGGTGGCCACGCGGGTGGCCGGCAGCGCGCTCGATGCCGGCCACGGATACCCGGTACGCCTCGTGGTGCCGGGCCAGCGGGGCTTTGCATGGGTGAAGTGGGTGGTCTCGATCGAAGTCGATGACACACCATGGTGGTGGCAGCCGCCCTTCCCGCTACAGTAGCGCTCGGATTGCGCCACCTGGAATCGCAGCGGTCGCTGCTCGCTCTTGGCAAGGACTCTCCCGGTCTTTCGGCGCTCGCCAAGAAGATGCGCCTGGCCCCGGACCACCACATCGCGATCCTCAACGCGCCGCCTGGTTACCTCGCCCAGCTGGCGCCGGCGCCACCTGACCTCTACACAGCGCTCAAGGGCTCCACCGTGTACGACGTCGTGCAGCTGTTCGTGAACAACATCGACGAGCTGCGCGCACTCGGGCCACCGGCGATAAGGGCCGTCAAGCCGGATGGGCTGCTCTGGATCGCCTATCCAAAGGGCGGCGCCACGCGGGGAGCGACCGACCTGCCCGCCACGCCGTGGTGGACCAAGCGGGACGTGCTCGGGGAGCTCACAGGCGTGACCGGATACAAGCCCGTGGCCTTCGTCAAGATCGACGACAACTGGACCGCGCTGCGCTTCAAGAAGACCTAGCTCCCGTGGATGGGCGCGCACGCGGGGGACTGTGGCGCAAGGTGGCCGTCGTCACGGGTGGCGGCAGCGGGATCGGCCGCGCGGTCGCCAAGGCGATGGCGAGACAGGGCGCGAGCGTGGTCGTCGCCGACTTCGACACCCCGCGCATGGATCGCACCGTGGGCGAGATCCTGAAGCTCGGCGCCAGTGAGTCCGCGATCGCGCTCTCGACCGACGTGCGCAGCGACTCCTCGGTGAGATCGCTGGTGCGCGACTCGATCAAGGCGATGGGCCGCATCGACATCCTGGTCAACGCGGCCGGCGTCCTGCTGCAGGGCAAGCTCGAACGGATCTCGAGCAAGGACTGGAGCTGGATGCTCGAGACCAACCTCCTNGGCGCGGTGAGAACGAGCACGGCCTGCCTTCNNCACATGACNGAGCGTGGTTCCGGTCACATCATCAACGCCGTTTCCTACGGCGGCCTGATTCCGAGCGATCCGATGACCGTCCCCTATGACACCGGCCACGCCGCGCTGGCGACCTTCACCCGGGCGCTTGCGCAGCAGACGCGACGCAGCGGCGTGTTCGTGTCGCTGTTCTGTCCCGGCTCCCACAGCCCACGTATAGGCCAGAACACTCGCTCGCGCGGGGTGGGGCGGTTCTTGAGCGGCGGCCTGGGCGCCGAGGATGGAGCCCGGGTGTTCGACCAGCTGGCCGGAGCCATGATCGATGGGCTGCACCACCCGCGCTTCCTCATCCTCGCGGACCCGACGGAAGCGGATGCGCTCCGCGCGCTCTGGGACGTGCCGTCAACGTGATCGGTCTCACCGATCTCCTGTCCAGCATCGGCATTTGCGTCAGCGCGGCGGCGCTTCTCGCGCTGATCGGATGGCGCTTGCGCCAGCCGCTGATCCTCGCCTACCTCGTCACTGGCGTCGTCATCGGCCCGAACGGACTCAACTTCGTCCACGACCAGGCAAGCATCGCGACGGTCGCCGAGATCGGGCTGATCCTCCTGCTCTTCATCATCGGGCTGGAGATCGACCTCAAGAAGCTCGCCTCCGCGGGNGCGCCGGTGCTCCTGACGGGAGCGCTTCAGGTCCCGATCTGCATTGCNCTCGGCCTCGGGTTTTTCTACGCCATCGGCATTCGGAACGCCGGCGGTCACTACAACCTGATCTATCTCGCAGCCTGCATGAGCCTTTCCAGCACGCTCGTCGTGGTCAAGCTTCTCTACGACAAGCACGAGCTCGACACGCTGCCGGGGCGGATCACGCTGGGCGTGCTGGTCATCCAGGACATCTGGGCGGTCGGCATGCTGGCCGTTCAGCCGAACCTCGTCAACCCCGACCTGCTGCCGCTTGCGTTCTCACTGTGGAAGGGATTGCTGCTTGTCAGCGGCGGCCTTGCGATCTCGAAGTACGTTCTCCCGCACCTGTTCCGCGCGGTAGCCAAGGCTCCAGAGCTCGTCCTCGTCAGTGCGCTCGCCTGGTGCTTCTTCGTGGCGGGTGCGGCGAGCGTCATCGGGCTGTCACGCGAGATGGGTGCCCTCATCGCGGGCGTTAGCCTTTCGACCTTTCCCTACAACCTCGACGTGATGGCCAAGGCGGTGAGCATCCGAGACTTCTTCGTCACCCTTTTCTTCGTAGCGCTTGGCATGCAGATCCCAATCCCCAGCCTGCAGGTGATCGAAATCGCTCTTGCCGCGTCCGCCTTCGTGATGGTGAGCCGCCTCTGCGTGGTGCCGATCCTCTACTCGCTGGGCCTCGGCCATCGCGCCAGCCTCTTGCCCGCCATCAACCTCATGCAGGTCAGCGAGTTCTCGATCGTGATCGCGTCGTTGGGACTCATGCGGCCGATACCCCAGATCGATCGCGATGTCGTGACGATCGTGATCATGACGTTCGCCATCACCTCGGTCGTATCGACATATTTGATCCAGTCCAGCCACTGGGTGCAGCGCACCATGAGCAGGGGGTTGAAGCTGCTCCGGGTCAGGGATCTAGATGTTGGGGAGTCAGCGCCCGAGCGAAAAGAGACCCGCTCGGAGACCCTGGTCTTCCTGGGCTTCTTCCGTGACGCGAGCTCGATCCTGCTCGAGCTCGAAAGCGGAGGGAGCGCCGTCGAGGCCCAGGTGATGCTCGACAAGGTCCTGGTCGTCGACTTCAACCCCACGGTGATGCGCGAGCTGCGCAAGCGCGGGATCAGCTGCGTGTACGGCGACATCGCCCATGCGGACACCCTGCGTCACGCCGGCCTCGAGGATGCGGAGCTCGTCGTGTGCAGCATCACCGACGAGATCCTCCGCGGCACCAGCAATCTCAGGCTCTTGCGGAATATCCGCGCGAACTGCCCAAAGGCNAAAGTCATGCTCACGACCGAGCACATCCCGCAGGCGCTTCATTTCTACGAGGCCGGCGCCGACCTCGTCTACGTGCCGCGCCTACATTCGGCGCCGGAGATTGCGAACATTCTCAAGAAGGGTCTTGCCGCGGGCTTCGACGGTTTTCGTGCAGACCAGATCAAGAGCCTGTCGCAGCGACGAGAGGTGCTGGCCTAGCCTGGGGTCGTGACCCGCATCCTTGCGGTCGCCGATGAAGTCGACGAGGGCATGTACGGAGACAAGCTGGAACGGCTGCAGCCCGACCTCGTGCTGTCATGCGGGGACCTGCCGTTCGACTACCTGGAGTACATCGTGAGCCGGGTCAACGTTCCGCTGCTGTACGTGCCCGGCAACCACGACCCTGACCTCCGGCCTGGCGATGACACGTTCTCACCGCTGCGGGCTGAGCGCCCTTCGAAGGGCCCTGAGGGATGCGTGAACGTCGACGGCAGGATCGTCGAGGCGGCCGGGCTCCGTGTCGCGGGCCTCGGCGGATCGATGCGCTACAGGCCGGGCGCCAACCAGTACACGCAGGGGCAGATGCGGTGGCGTGCGTTGCGTATCGAGGCGCTGGCCCGCCTCGTACGCGGCCGCGGCCACGGCCGGCTCGACGTCCTCCTGACCCACGCGCCACCAGAAGGCTTCAGCGGCAATGAGGATGATCTGGCTCACCGAGGCTTTTCAGCGTTCATTCGCCTGATCAAGAACCTGGCCCCTAAGCTGCACGTCCACGGCCACATACATCCATATGGCGTGCCTCAGCCGATCCACCGTCTGGGCGGAACGCAGATCGTCAACGCTGTTCCGCACCGGCTGATCGAGATCTGAGTGGGTTGTCGGCTATCACGCCACTCTCCCCGAGGGGGAGAGGGAGATCTATAGCGGGAGGCTGACGCCGGCCCCTTCGGCTCGTGCGCGGTCGTAGACGAGCCTGGCCGTGGCGGCGTCCTCGACCGCGTGACCGGTCGACTTGTAGACGGTCATCTCGTCGGCAGACACACGGCCAGGACGCGTCCCCGCGAGCACCTCACCGACCTCGGTCAGCGAGCCGGCGTCCAGGCCCTGGAGCTCGTGGGCTCCGGCCGGCGGTGGATTGGTGGCGGCGCCTCGCCACTCTACGAACACGCGGGCGGAGGACATCGTCTCGGGGTCGATCTCGGGTCCGAACGTGCCGCCGACCGAGCTGACATGCACTCCGGGCTTCAGCCATTCGAATCGCAGNACCGGCTCGCGTGNGTCGGTGCAGCAGGCGACAACGTCGGCACCGCTCACGGCCTCTTCAAACGAGCCCACCGCGCGGGCACGCGGGTGGTGCGATGCAAGGTCGGCCGCCTTCTCTGAGTCCCTCGAGACGATCCGGATCTCCTTGAAGTCGCGCACTCGAGGAAAGGTCTCCAGATGTGAGGCGCCCTGCACGCCGGCGCCGAGGATCGCCAGCACGTTGGCATCGTTTCGGGCGAGCGCGCGGGCGGCGACGGCGGCTGTGCCGCCGGTGCGAATGGCGGTGATGTATGTGCCGTCCATGACCGCGAGAGGCGCCCCGTTGCTCTCGTCGAAGAGCGCGATCAGTCCCTGGTGCGAGGGCAAGGAGAGGTGATGGTTGGCCGGAAAAACCGAGACCAGCTTGACCTCCAGCGCGACGCCCGGCACGTAGCCCGGCATGGTGCCCATCAGTCCCAGCTCGGGCAGCCGGATCGCCACGCGCGGCGGAACGATCGTGATGCCGGCCGAGAGAGCGACCAGCGCCTGGCCGAGAGCTTCGAGCATCAAGTCGATGTCGAGCAACCTTTCCACGTCATCCCGGCTGAGATAGAGCAGCTCACGCACGCCGGGCATCATAGGACTCGCACCATGTGGGATTTTCTGCGCAACGGAAAGCTGGTGACGCTGATGCTTGGGCATCTGACCGTCGACAGCTACGTCGGCGTCATACCAGTGCTGTATCCGCTCCTGATCGGCAGGTTTCGCCTGACGCTCGCCACCGTCGGTCTGGTGAGCCTCGCCTACAGCGGGATGGCAGCCATCTCGCAGCCGCTGTTCGGCGTGATCGCGGACCGGTTCGGAACGCGGCTGACGGGGGTCGCCCTCGCCTGGACCGCCCTCACCTTCGCGCTGGTCGGTTTCGTGCCCAGCTTCCCGCTTCTCCTCGTGCTCGCCTGCGCCTCTGGCCTCGGCTCCGGAGCCTTCCACCCATTCGGCGCCCTCGACGTCCGTGCGCTGCTGCCGGCATGGCGGCGCAGCTTCGGGATGTCGATCTACGTCACCGCCGGAACTGTCGGCGTGGCTCTTGGGCCGCTGATCGGGATCGGCGTGCTCGCGCTCTTCGGCATCCATGGGACAGGCCTGCTCGTCATTCCCGGCNTGGTGACCGGCGCCTACCTGCTGTGGCGCATGCGNNGTGGCGGCAGGCTTGCGGCCACGGCCGCCAGGGCAGCCGCCGCCTCGACTCGCGCGGTGCCCGTGTTCGCGCTGGCGATGGTAATCGGCGTGATGATGTCGCGCAGCTGGACGGTCAGCGTGTTCCAGGCTTTTACGCCTACCTGGTACCGGCAGCTCGGCTACGGGCCGGAGTTCTACGGACCGCTAGCCACCACCCTGGTGCTGGCGAGCGCGGTGGGCACCGTCGGTTGCGGATCGCTCGCCGACCGTTATGGCCGGCGCACCGTCATCCTGGTTACGCTCGTGCTCAGCATCCCGGCNATCCTGCTGTACACGATGTTCCCGGGCCCGTGGGCGTTCGGGAGCGCCATNCTCATTGGCGTCCTGGCGGCGTCGACGGCGCCGCTGATGCTTCTGATGGCGCAGCAGTTGATGGCGTCGCGCGCGGGCCTGGCCTCAGGCCTGGTGATGGGGCTGGGGTTTGTGACCGGGGCTGTCGGGATTCCGATCAACGGCGCGATCGCCGACGCCGTCGGGCTCCAGAAGTCGCTGATGACCCATGTGGTCCTGGTGCTCGCCACCATCGTCATCGCGTGGTTCTTGCCGACCGAGACCGAGATGGAGCGCTACTCGGAGGTTGTCCCTTCGGCGACGCCGGCGATCGCCAACTGATCGCGGCGGCGCCACGTGGCGAAGCGCAGAGCTCGGACGACGGTGATGGCGATGGCGGCGTACACGATTCCGCCGATCACGTCNGCGACGTAGTGCTCGCCCAGATACACCACCACGACCCAGACGATCACCGCCCATACCCACAAGACTGTTCCGGCCTTGCGGTTCTGACCCCAGGCCGCGGCCGCCGCGACCACCGGAAAGCCGGCGTGCAGCGAGGGAAACGCGGCGTAGAGGTTGTAATCGTGATGCGAGTAGAGCCAGATCAGGCTCGATGGCACGCCGCTTCGCTGGATCGTTTCCTCGATGAGATGCCTCACCACGGAGGGTTGAGCTAGCCACGGCGGAGTGGTCGGGGCGACCACGTAGGTGGCGAAAGCCAGGCCACAAAGGACGATCAGCGTCAGCCCGAAGCTCCGGAAGGCCCCGCGATCCTGCGTCCAGAGCCATGCGCCCAAAGCGATCGGCAGCAGGAAGTGACTCGCGTAGACAAGGCTGCCCATGTCTTCGAAGACGTCCGCGTCGGCCAGCCGGCCGACTGCGGCCTGCAGCACGAGAGTCGGCTGATAGCCGGCGAAAATCGTGCGGTCCAGTCGCGCCATGTCGTGGGCCGGCATTCCGATCGCCGAGGCCAGGTCGCGCATGAGCTCGTACGCGATGAGCAGCAGCACAAAAGGAGCCCATCCGCGTACCACGGCCACAACCCGCCGATCGGAGAGGTCGGCGATCCGGGATGAGTCCAGGCCCACAATTGCCAACTAGATACACATGAGGTCGGAAAAAGGCTTCAGGTTTTCGTAAACATGGCCATGAGCACCGACGACCAGATCGAGTTCGTCGTGCACGACGACGCGGCTGCCCTTCAGCGCCTCTTTACGCTCCCGATATCAGCGCGTCTCGATGCGCTCGCCACCATGCGAGGCGTCTCGTCATTTGATACGGCCGCCATGGAGACGCTTCGCCAGATCCACGAGCGCGGCGACGGTTTTCGAGTCGAGGTCGACGATCCGCGCTATCCCATCGCTGTCGAGCGACTCGTCAAGGCCGACGCGTGGGGCCAGATCGAGCGCGAGCTGGCGCGGGCCTGGGAGTACCAGAACGTTATGCTGCCCGGCATTCATCACCCCGACCGCGTCGAGGTGTCTCTGACGCTCGGGTACCCCGACGATCCCGTTTTTCTCGAGCGCACTCACGGCTACTACGGCATGGGCTCGGTGCCCGGGACGATCTGGATGGTGGCCTGGCCCACGGACTACAACGAGACGAGGATCGGCGCGTGCGCGGTGCACGAGCTTGCGCACAACATCCGGACACCGAACGTCGAAGGCCCGTTCAACCTTGCCGAGTGGGTCATTCATGAGGGGCTTGCCGAGGTCTTCACCGTCGAGGTGTGTGGGCCTGAATCCACGGGCGTGTGGTACCGCGACGTGACCGGAAAGGTGTTCGACGAAACCTGGGACAAGGTTGTCGGCGCCTTCGGCACCGGAACCACGTTTCGGGAATGGAGCCCGTACGTTCTAGGGGACGAGGTGGCCCGCCGGCTCGGAATGGAGCCGGTCGGCGTGCCTCACATGGGCGGGTACGCGGTGGGTCGCCGGATCGTGGAACGATACCTCGCAGCGACCGGCTTGAAGGCCGCCAATGTCATCGCGCGGCCGGTGCACGAGCTCCTCGAAGGCGCCGGGGTCAAGCCACCCGCTACGGCNTGATGGGGCGCGGAGGAANAACTCGTCTCATCGCGCAACTACTCCGGCAGCTGGGTTGTTGATTCGGGACGNCGATAAATCCAACGACAGCGNGTCTATGTTCATTCCAAATGACCCTGTATGCGGCGGTGGGCGGTTCCGCGACATTCAGGACACTTGTCGAGCGCTTCTATGCGGCGGTCGAATCCGACCCGCTTCTTCGCCCGCTGTATCCGGAGCAGGACCTGTCGAGCGCCACCGAGCGCCTCACGCTCTTCCTCATCCAGTACTGGGGCGGACCGAATACCTACAGCGCCCTGCGCGGCCATCCGAGGCTTCGTCTGAGGCACCAGCCGTTCGCGATCGGCCAGGCAGCGCGCGACGCGTGGCTGAAGCACATGACAGCCGCCGTGGATTCGCTCGACCTGAGCCCCGAGGTACGGAAAGAGCTGCTCGACTATTTCGACACGACGTCGACGGCGATGATCAACCAGCGGTAATCGTGGGCTGCGCCCTGGGCGCCTCGACGTCTCTCGGGGCGCCGTTGGATTGTGGTGATGGGGCCGGCTCGGGCTGCACCAGGTCGACCGGTCCGGTGGGCGGATCATCGAGCTCCACGACAGGCCCGCGTCCAGACGCCTTGGCCCTTCGCANCGCCATTCGGAGGCGAGGGATCTCTGCGCGCAGGGGCTCCTCGACCCAGTCGAACGCGACCACCCGCTCGTTGACCTCCCAGAACAACCCGTTCTGCATCACTTCCATGCGGTCGAGCGCGGCATCGACGAATTCGGGCGGCGCGGCGGCGATGCCGTCGACCAGGATGTGGGCGATGTCCTTCGAGTCCGATGCCATCGCCCAGAAGGCAAGCTTGGCGACGGCCTTGAAGAGCCCGTTCAGCCCGATCGGCCTGGCGTTGGGAATCAGCTCGAGCAGGTTGCGGACGAGCAGCCCTGCCAGCCGCCGTGTGACCTCGGGGTCGCGAGAGCGTGCTTCGATCGCGAGGTCGGCCACGTCCTCGGCCGCGGCTCCGAAGATGGCCGGCATGCCGGCCTCGTCGAAATGCCGGCCGTACCGCAGGACGTGTGAGGCGGCCTCGACCGAGATGTCGGGACGCCACTCCAGCGCTCCGATCGCGAGGCGGCGGTATTCGTTCATGGTCGTGGACGCGAACGTCGGCGCCGACTGGTTGAGCGCCGCGCGAAGGTACGTGTTGAAGAAGCGCACCGTGAGCTCGGCGACCTCCGGATCCCCGCGGTCGATGGCCGCGAGACCGATGTCCCGCGTGGCGACGGCGATGGCGTGAACCGCCTCTTTTCGATGAGCAGGCGTCAGCCCGACGAGGTGCACGAAGCTGGACAGCACGGTGTACTCGACCCACGTGTGGGCCCGGTTGACCTCGGCGACGATCTGGTCCGAATCGCCCGGCAGCTCCGCGTGGCCAACCTGGAACCACTCCGGCCCGAAGCCTTTCTTCACCTTCGAGTAGTCCTGGGCGAGGAAGTCTCCCAGCACGCCGATCGTGAGCAGGCACACCGGCATGTCGCCGAGCTGCACCGATCCAAGGGCGATGTCCGTGACCTGGTTGATCGAGGTGAGCAGGTCGTTGCGGTACTTTCCGATCCGCTTGCCCGCGACCGCGTGCGCGAGATGGCGGCGCGCGCGATTCCTGATGCTGTTGACGAGCGTCTCGGCGCGCATGACGGCGAAGATGTAGCCGATGTATGGGAAGACGATCGCGAAGTTGATGACGCCCAGCGCGACGGCGGCCCCGACGCTCCACATGGGTACATAGCCGACCTTGACCTCGCCGCGAACGAGGAACGTATAGAGGATTGATGCGAGCGCAAAACCCAGCACGAGGGCATTCAAGGGATTGGTCGTGAAGAGCCCGATGATGCGGGGCGAGTAGCGCGACGATGTCATCTGGATGCCGAAAACCACGACGAGGATGACGATGCTCAGGGTGACGCCCTCGGCGCCTCCGACCACGCCGAGAATGCCGGCGGCCGCCGGGGGGTCGGGCGTGAAAAGGTCTCGGATCGAGGTGTAGTGGGTCGAATCCAGGAAGCCGAAGACCACGACCAGCATCGCGGCGACCGCGACCAGCGCGAATCCCGAGAGTGCGGCGCCCACCCAGCCCGGCGAGGCTTGAAGGTCACGTATCGGCTTGAATCGCGATGTTCTGGAGGCCACTGGAATCTTGACCGCCAAGCGATCCTAAGCCTTTGGACACGGGGGTTCAGCCGGTTAGAGTGCGGAGCGCTTGATCCGCGCGCTCATCTTCGATTTCGACGGACTCATCCTCGATACAGAAGGGCCGATCTACGTCTCCTGG
>JGI25382J43887_10000026_pt1 | contig 27780 bp, 31 predicted proteins | sample GraSoi013_1_40cm_3_FD_43887 | JGI IMG/M metagenome (IMG submission 43887) | reverse complement strand
CCCGCGTGGCTTTCCCCGGGAGCCCACTCGAGACCGACGACATACCGCCCCCCGGGCAGGGCCGACTCCAGAAGCGAGAGGCGCAGAACGTCCTTTCCTGGATCATGAAGGAACATCGCGATTCGGTCGAAGGGGACGACATGGCGGAGGGCCTGGGCGATGGCGCGGAAGAGGGCGTCACGCGTCAGATTCGAGATGACGGCGTTGGTGATCTCGAGAAGCGTGCGAGAGCGCTCCCCGTGCGCTGTCCTCTCCGTTTCAGGCAGACGATCTTCCATGGCGCCCGGTCGGCCGGGCGCTCATTATACGCCGGTCGCCCCGGGTCGAGATCCTTCCCAGTCGAGCCTAGAGTGCCGGCGCCTCCGCTGGGGGCCGCGCGGCGTTCACACGAGCCAGCGGACGAGCCGCGCGAGGCGGCTGCCACGAGCGCGCGCACGCTCGAGCGGGGGGGCGAGGAAGCCGTCNAGGCCGAAGCTCCGGCCCGCGTCGGTGAGCAGGAACAGCACGGGCAGCATGATCAGCATCGTGTACGTCCATCCCCATTCGTTCGGCACGTTCAGGATCCCGATGGTGATGTTGATCGCCATGCCGATGGCCACCAGCGAGCCGAGACGAGTGCCGAGGCCGAGGATCAGGCTGACACCGATGAAGGTCTCGGTCAGCAGCGTCATCCAGCCGAAGAACGTCCAGTTGGGNATCATGACGTTGACGAGGAACTCCTTGTAGGCGTTCACGGTCGGATGCTCGATCTCCTGGTGCACCCAGTACCAGAGCCCGCCGCCCGACTTCCGGCCGAAGTCGTCGGAGGGGACCTTCCACTTGGACTGCTGCCACCACAGCAGGCCGTAGACGATCCGAGCCAGCCCCAAGGGCCACAGCGGTGCCAGAGCGCCGAGCCAGCCGGCCCAACGGGCCCGGCCGATCGTCGCGTGCGCCGTGTCGACGTCCACTCGCCGGTTGGGGTCTCGTTCGCGCTCAGTGACAGTGGCCATGCCTGGTCCCCCTCGGGTCAGAGTCTACCCCTCTGCTTGGACACGGCGGAGGCTGCCGGCGATTCGGCGTTCCCCTCGGCCCACGGGGTTCGCGTCGAGGGGGTCGAATCCCCAACGCGCCGACGGGGGTCAAACGAACGGGCATTCATGTAGCATCGAGAGCCTGGTGGGGCCAGCGCCCACCTTGGGGGATACCTGATGAAGGCCATCGCCGTCTTTCCTGGAAAGCCCGATAGCGTGCATCTGGCTGATCTGCCGAAGCCCTCCGTGGACGACGTCCCCGGGGGTCGAGGCGTCCTGGTCCGGATTTTGCGNGTCGGCGTGGACGGGACGGACAAGGAGATCAACGCGGCGGAGTACGGCGCCGCGCCCGACGGCTACGACTTCCTGGTCCTCGGCCACGAAGGCTTCGGCCAGGTCGAAGCGGTAGGGCCCGGGGTGACGGAGGTGCAGGTCGGCGATTACGTGGTGGCCACCGTCCGCCGGCCCGGCGGGAGCATCTACGACCTGATCGGCACGAACGACATGACCACGGACGACAGCTACTTCGAGCGCGGCATCAACCTGCGCCACGGGTTTCTGACCGAGTACTACGTCGACGACGCCGAGTTCATCGTGAAGGTCCCGCGAGGTCTCCGGGAGGTCGGCGTGCTGCTCGAGCCCCTCACTGTGGTCGAGAAGGGCATCGNCCAGGCNTACGAGATCCAGCGCCGCCTGCGGGTGTGGCGGCCGCGCCGGGCCGCCGTCATGGGGGCCGGGACCATCGGCCTGCTGGCGACGCTCGCGCTGCGGCTGCGGGGCCTGGCGGTGACGACCTTCGGCCTCAATCGCAAGCCCTACCTCAACTCGGATCTGATCGAGGCCATCGGTGCCCGCTACCAGTCGACGGCGGAGCAGCCGATCCTCGATGCCGGAAAGACGTACGGGCCGTTCGATCTGATCTTCGAGGCGACCGGCTACTCGCCCGTGGTGTTCGAGAGCATGCAGGCGCTGGGCAAGAACGGCGTGCTCGTGCTCTCCAGCGTCACCGGCGGGGACCGCAAGGTGGAGGTGCCCGCCGACCGGATCAACCTCGAGTTCGTGCTGGGGAACAAGGTCATGGTCGGCACGGTCAACGCCAACCGCGAGTACTTCGAGATGGGCGTCCGCGACATCGCGCAGGCCGAGGCGGAGTATGCGGGGTGGCTGGGGCGGCTCCTCACCCATCCCGTGAAGGGGCTGGAGAACTACCGCGAGCTGTTCGACAAGCTCACCACGGCCAAGGGGGCCATCAAGGTGTTCTGCGAAGTTGCGGAGCTCTCCCGCGGGGCATAGGGGGCCGGAATGCGGATCGTGATCCTGGGAGGCGGATTCGGGGGCGTCTACGCCGCCCTCGAGCTCGAGAAGGCGCTGGCCCGTGACGGGAGCCTGGAGGTGACCCTGGTCGCCCGCGAGAACTTCTTCCTGTTCACGCCCATGCTCCACGAGGTGGCTGCCAGCGACCTCGACATGACCCACATCGTGAACCCGATCCGCAAGCTCCTCCGGCGCGTGAAGTTCGTGCAGGGCGAGGTGGAGTCGGTCGACGTCGGGAGGCGTCGCGTCCTCGTCGCTCACGGTGGCGAGCACCACGACCACGAGCTGGAATACGACCACCTGGTGATCGCTCTGGGCGCCGTGACCAACTTCTACGACCTTCCCGGCGTCGAGGAGCACGCGTTCACGATGAAGTCGCTGGGCGACGCCATCGCGCTCCGGAATCGTCTGATCGAGTGTCTGGAGGAGGCGGACCCCGAGTGCTGCCTCGTGAAGCAGCCGCTGCTGACGTTCGTCGTGGCCGGAGGCGGATTTGCCGGGGTGGAGACCGTCGCCGGCGTGAACGACTTCGTGCGGGAGGCGCTCGAGTTCTACCCGAACCTGGACGCGGCGGACGTCCGCGTCGTGCTGGTCCACGACGGGCCGGTCATCCTGCCGGAGCTGGGCGAGCGGCTCGGCGTGTACGCTCAGACGAAGCTGACCGGTCGCAAGGTGGAGATCCGGGTGAACACCAAGATCGCCGGAGTGTCGGACGCCGGCGTCAGGCTGAGCGACGGGACCGTGATCCCGGCCAAGACGCTGGTGTGGACGGCCGGAACCGCCTCCCACCCGCTCCTGGCGACGCTGCCGTGCCAGAAAGAGCGGGGGCGCGTGGCCGCCAACGAGTACATGGAAGTCCAGGGCTGGCCCGGAGTGTGGGCGCTCGGCGACTGCGCGGTCATCCCCGATCCTCACACCGGACAACCGTATCCCCCGACGGCCCAGCACGCGCTCCGCCAGGGCCGGGTCGTGGCCCGGAACATTCTGGCGGCCATCCGGGGCGGTCAGAAGACACGCTTCGTGTTCAAGACGATCGGGCTCCTGGCCTCGATCGGCAACCGGACCGGGGTCGCCCAGATCATGGGGATCAACTTCTCGGGGTTCGCGGCCTGGTGGCTCTGGCGGACGATCTACTTGAGCAAGCTGCCCCGTTTCGAGAAGAAGGTGCGGGTAGCGCTCGACTGGTTCCTGGACATCCTCTTTTCCAAGGATCTGGTCCAGTTCCGCACGCTGCGCGCGCCGACCATCTCGCACGCGGAGTCCGGGACGCCCCCGGCGCAGCGGGGCGGGGAGGTCACGCCGGCAACCACAAGGTGAATCGACTGCCCTCACCGGGACGGCTCTCCACGGTGACGCGGCCGCCGTGGGCCTCGGCGACGTGGCGGACGAGGGCCAGGCCCACACCGCTGCCGCGGCGGCCCTGGGTCTCGCTCCGGCCGAGGCGATAAAACTTGTCGAAGATCCGCGCGTGCTCCTCGCGTGGGATGCCCACGCCCGCGTCGGCGACGGTGATGGCCAGCTGGCCGTCCGCCAGGCGGGCGTCGATGGCCAGCGACTTCCGCTCGGCCGAGTACTTGATCGCGTTGTCGATCAGGTTGGCGAGAGCCTGCCCGACGGCGTCGGCGTCGAGCGCGACCTCCGGCAGATCGGGCGCGACCCGGAGGTCGACCTTGAAGCCCTGCTGGGCCAGCGGATAGCTGAACGCTTCCAGCGTGTCCCGGACGAGCGGCTCCACGGCGGTGGGCACCCGGTCATAGGTGCGCCGGCCGCCCTCGATGCGCGAGAAGTCGAGCACGTTGTCGATCAGGCGCGACAGCCGCTCGCTTTCCCGCGTGATCACCCGGTAGTACTCATGCCGCGCGGCTTCGTCCGGCAGGCGCCCCATCTCCAGGGTCTCGCCGAACATCCGGATCACCGACAGTGGCGTCTTGAGGTCGTGGGAGACGTTGGCAACGAAGTCGGACTTGAGCCGTGCCATCTCCGTCTCCCGCCGGACCAGACGGTACGTGGCCACGATGCCGGCGACGATGACCAGGAGCAGCACGCCGAAGGCGGCCGTGAAGATCGTGACCTGGCGGCGGACGGCTTCGCGGGGCGACGCGCCGCGCGGCTGGTAGAGGGCCAGGCGCCAGTCGGGAAACCCCTCGCGGAACGGGACCGTGACGAGCAGGTCGGCCTGCTCGAGGGGTCCCTGGCTGAACACGGGCCGGCCCTCGGCGTCGAGCACGGCGCAGATGATCGACGTCTCCAGGGGCTTGATGATGGCCTCGAGCACGTGGCGCTGGAGATTCTGCAGGCGCGGCGTGAGAGCGGCCAGCCGCGGGGCGCCGCCGCGGGACTTGACGAGGCCAGCGAGCACCGGGCGCTCACCGGCAAGGAACTCGCGACGGCCGCCGCGTTGCCACAGGCTCTGGGAGATCCCCGCGACGGCTGTGGCGATGGCGCGGGCGTCGGCGTCGGGGGAGCGGGGATAGAGCAGCCGACCGCCGCGGTCGAACAGGTACAGGCGCTCGACCAGCGGCGTCCGGGCGCGGAAGCGGTCGAGCGCGGCGGCGCTGTCGCCCGCCTCCCCGAGCGCCTCCTGTAGCCCGGTCAGGATCTCGTCCTCCAGCTGGCGGATCACCATCTGGATCTTGTCCACCGTCATGACCGCCATGTCCCGCGCCTGCTCCCGGAAGAGCAGCTCGGCGGAAGTCTGCCACTGGCGGAGCGAGACGTACCCGAGCACGGCGACGGTCACCGCCGGCACGATGATCGCGGCCAGCGCGAAGGCGGCCAGACGCGGCACCGGCGCGGCCACGCGGCGTCAGCCGCGCTCGGCGAGGAGACGGCGGATCATCTCCTCCGTCTCATCGTAGGCGCCTTCTCCGATGTGCCGGTACCGCACGATGCCCTGCCGATCGACGAGGAGCGTGGTCGGCCAGGCCCACACGCCGAAGCGCTTCCAGATGGCGAAATCGTTGTCCTGCACGACGGGATAAAGGATCGCGAGCTTCTTCGTCGCGGCGGCGACGCGGTCGTACGATCGCTCCCAGAAGAACTCGGGCGAGTGGACGCCGACGACGGTCAACCCTGCCTTGCCGTACGTGTCGTGCCAGGCCCGCAACTGCGGGATCACGCGCTGGCAGTTGATTCAGCCGTAAGTCCAGAACTCGACGAGCACGACGCGCCCGCGGAGCCCGGCGATCGCGAGCGGCGAGCTGTTGATCCAGGGGCCACCCGCGATCTCCGGCACGGGCGCCCCCAGTTTGAGGGCTTGCGCGTCCGCGCCCGGCGCACCCCACCCCACGAGGCCGATCACCACCACGGCGACGGCCGCGATCCGCCAGATCATGATCTCCTCATGGCCACCAACGTGCCTTCCCGCGCATCGGAGTTTGTCACGGGCGTGTCAAATAGTCGAGGTGGTGGGGGCGGTGCCGTTGACTTGCTCCAGCCCCCTGGCGTATGCCTGAAACCCCAGCGCCAGCCAGGCGGCTGCGCTGATTTGACACGCCTGTGACAACTGCGTCCCGGGCTTCGACGCACACTCACCGGCACCCGCGACAGCGAGGGGAACCGCGGCCATGACAGCGCGACGACCAGACAACCCGCGAATCAGCGTGGTCATTCCCGCCTTGAACGAGGAGGCGGCCATCGGCGGCGTCGTCCGCGAGGTGCCCCGCGATCTCGTGCAAGAGGTCATCGTGGTGGACAACGGCAGCACTGACCGCACCGCGGAGCTCGCGGCGGCGGCGGGAGCGCGCGTTATCCGCGAGGCGACGCGAGGATACGGCGCCGCGTGTCTGGCCGGCGCACTGGCCGCCGGGGACGCCGACATCATCGTTTTCCTCGACGGCGACCGGAACGAGGACCCGAGGGAACTGTCGCGGGTGCTCGGCCCCCTGCTCGCCGGCGAGGCCGATCTGGTGATGGGCTCGCGCGTCCGGGGCGGTGCCGTGCCGGGCGCGCTCACGCCCCCGCAGCGCTTCGGCAACCGCCTGGTCACCGCGCTGCTGCGGCTGCTCTATGGCCTGCGGCTCACCGACATCGGCCCGTTCCGCGCCATCCCAGCGCGCGTGCTCCGCGATCTCCGGATGGAGCACAAGACCTACGGCTGGCCGGTGGAGATGGTGGTGAAAGCGGCGCGGCGCGGCTACCGGATCGCCGAAGTCCCCGTGACCTGCCGCGCGCGTCTGGGGCGATCGAAGGTCGCGGGAACGCTCAGGGGCAGCCTGCTGGCCGGCTATCATCTGCTCTTCACGACCGTGCGATACGCCTGGAGGCGCTGACAGCTATGGCGTTCTCGGTCGGCATCGGGCTCACCAACGAGTGCAATCTCAAGTGCCCGCACTGCTACCGTCCGGACATGGTCGTGGAGCGGCTCACGCTGCGGGACGTTCAGCGGGTCTGCGAGAGTATCCCAACGCGCTCGATGAATCTGGGCGTGGGCGAGAACGGCCTGCACGCCGAGTACGAGGCCATCCTCGACTACCTTTGGGACCGGGCGATCAAGACCAGCATCACCTCCAACGGCCTCAGCATCCAGGCACTCGGCGACGACGCCGTGAAGCGCTTCCACAGCGTGGAGCTCTCGCTCGACTTTCCCACCGAGCGCGAACACGACGGCTTCCGGGGAAGCGGCAACTGGCGGACGGTCATGGGCGCGCTCGACCGCTGCGTGGGCCTCGGGCTGCCGGTCACGGTCACGTCGGTGATGATGAGCATCAACTACGACCGGTTGGCCGACCTGGCCAGGCTCGCCGCAACGTTTGGCGCGAACCTGCGCGTGAACGTTTATCAACCGTCCAAGACCGACCGCTTCACGCTGACGTACGAGCAGTTCTGGACGGGCCTGAGGGTGCTCACCAACACCACGCGCCTCGTCGCCACCACCGAGCCGGTCCTGGCCGCCGTGCTGGAGCTGCCGGAGTTCGCCGGACCGGGCTGCGGCCGCTCGACGGTGCGAGTCGCGCCCGACGGTCGGGTGCTCCCCTGCACGTACTGGCCCACCAGTCGCCTCACCCTCGCCGACCTCGGCCGCCTCGGTGAGGCGATCATCGAAGCGCCGGAGTTCGTCGACGCCCGCCGGCCGCCGGCGGCCTGCGAGGGCTGCGCGTGCCGTGGCGGCTGCGCAGGACGGCGGGCCCTGGTCGGGCGCCTCGACGAGCCCGACCCCTACTGCCCGTTCGCGCGGGGCGAGCGGATCACGCTGGACTGGGAACGGGCCAAGAGCCAGGACCTCCCCAAGATGGCGAGCGCCTGCACCACGGTCGTGTCGGCGCGCTGACCCGATCGGCATGAGCACCGCCACCCGCCCCGCCTTCGTCCCCACGCTTCCACGCTCGCTCTATCTCGAGACGACCAACCGGTGCGATTCGGAATGCCAGACGTGCATCCGCACCTTCTTGACGCTCGAGCCGCCCGCTGACCTGACGCTGGAGAAGGTCAAGGCCATCGTCGAGCAGTTCCCCGCCCTCGACCGCGTCGTGCTCCACGGGATCGGCGAGCCGCTACTCAACCGGGAGATCTTCGACATCGTCGCGTACCTGAAGACCCGCGTGCCGGTGGTGCTCTTCAACTCGGACGCCGTCAGCCTCACGCCGAAACGGGCCCGCCGGCTGATCGAGAGCGGTCTCGACGAGTATCGGGTGTCGATGGATGCGGCAACGCCAGACACTTACATGAAGCTCCGCGGCGTTGACCAGTTCGATCGCGTCGTGGCCAACGTGCGCTGTCTGATCGCACTTCAGCGCGAGATGGCTCGCCCGACACCCCGCGTCTCCCTCTGGCTCACCGCCTCGCGCGTCAACCTGGACGAGCTACCTGCGTTCGTGCGGCTGGCCGGCGACCTCGGCGTCGGCGAGGTCTACGTGCAACGGCTCGTCTTCAACGGTTTCGGGCTCGCCACTGAAGAGAACGCTCTCCACGGTAGGCTGCGCGAGCGGGAGGAACGCGTGCTCGACGAGGCGGCGAGGCTCGCCCCGAGCTTGGACATCGCGCTCCGCGCCTCGGGGCTGACGACGCCGCTGGAAAGCCTGAAGGGCGAGGCCACGGGCGCGCGGTACTGGGCCGGCTGCCAGCGGCCGTGGACCCTCAGTTACGTCACCGCCAACGGCAACGTGCTGCCCTGCTGCATCTCCCCGTGGGTCGCCCGTGACTACGGCCGGCTCATCCTCGGCAACGCGTTCGCCCAGCCCTTCGCGGAGATCTGGAACGGCGAGCGCTATCGGCAGTTCCGAACGGACTTCGAAAGCGCCGCGCCTCCCGACCCGTGCCGTGGTTGCGGGCTGCGCTGGAGCCTCTGACGCCATGGCGCTCAACGCCTTCGGTGTCGCGACGCTCGTGCCCGGTTGGCCGCTCGCGCTTTTCCGGATCGCCTATGGCCTGCTCTATCTCGACATGGCCCTCCAGAAGGCCCCCTGGATCAACTACGGCTGGCTCAAGGGCTTCATCGAGCAGGAGATCGCCCATCCCGCCTTCGGCTGGTACGCGGCGTTCCTCAAGAACGTCGTGGTGCCGAACTTTCCTCTCTTCGGCCTGCAGACGTTCGTCGTCGAGCTGACGCTCGGCCTGGCGCTGCTCTTCGGGATTCTGACGCGACTGGCGGGCATCGCCGGCTTCCTCTGGCAGGTGAACATCGCGCTCGGCGCCTTCAACGTCCCCAGCGAGTGGTACTGGATCTGGCCGCTCCTGACGCTGCCCCTGTTCTGCTTCGCCTTCACCGGTGCGGGGCGCATCCTCGGCCTGGACCGCTGGATCGAGCCCGCGCTCGGACGGCGGGCCGCGGCCGGTGCGGGCTGGGCGCGCCTGCTCCAGCGCGCAGCTTGACCGGCCTCCGTGGCCTCGCGCTCGGTGACCCGTCTCGGCGTCGCAGTTCTCGGCCTTCTGAGCCTGCTGGGTTACGCCGTGGATCGACACGCGCTCTTCNGTCGAGCGCTCAGCGTCCACGGGGCGTACGTCGTCGTGTTCGCTGTCCTCTTTGCCCTCTACTTGGCGGCGATGGGAATCGTCTGGCGGCGGCCCTCGGAGGATCGCGCGCTGTTCGGCCTCATCCTCGGGTTCGCGCTGTTGTTCCGACTCGTCGTGCTGCCGAGCCCGATCGTCCTCTCCTCGGATCTCTACCGCTACCTCTGGGACGGACGCGTCCAGTGGGCGGGCATCAACCCCTACCGCTATGCGCCCGCCGCGCCCGAGTTGGCCTCGCTGCGCGACGACGCCATCTACCCCAACATCAACCGGCCGACGAGGCGGACGGTCTATCCGCCGGGCGCCGAGGCGGTCTTCGCCCTCGTGGCCGGGATCGCCCCGAACAGCGTCGTCGCCTGGCGCCTCTTCCTGCTCGTGTGCGAGGTGGTCACCGGCGCGCTGCTCCTCCGTCTCTTGCGCCGCATGCGGGCGCCGTTCGGTGCGGTGATCGTGTACGCGTGGGCGCCGCTGGTCGTCTTCGAAGGCGTGCAGGCCGGTCACCTCGAGGTCGCGTTGCTCCCNGCGCTGCTGCTGGCGCTGCTCTGGCGGCAGGACGGGCGCATGGCGCGGGCCGGCGCCGCGCTGGGCGTCGCGGTGCTGATGAAGCTCTACCCGGCCGTTCTGCTACTCGCCTGGTGGCGTCGCGGTGAACGACGCTTTCCGGCCACGTGCCTCAGCGTGATCGCGGCGGGCTATCTGCCGTACGCGGCGACCGCGGGTGACGGCGTGCTCGGGTTCCTTCCCCGCTACTTCGGCAGCGGCGAGGACTTCAACATCGGCCTGCGCTTCTTTCTGACCGAGGGCATCGGCTTCGGCGGCGAGGTGGCCCGCGGCATGGTGATGCTGATCCTCTTCGGTGTGCTGCTGGCTCTCCTGCTCCGGATCCGGCGCCGGCTCAGGGAAGGCGCGGCGGGCGTTTTTAGCGCGGCGATGGCGGGGGTCGCGGCGTACCTGGTCCTGGTGCCGACGGCCCTTCACGCGTGGTACGCGATCTGGATCCTGCCCTTCCTCACCGTATCGTTGTCTCTGGCCTGGCTCTGGTTCACGGGCGCGGTGGNGCTCTCCTATCTCAAGTACGCGTGGCACCCGGAGCCGTTCCCCTTCTGGGCGCGTGCCCTCGAATTCTTCCCGCTCTATGCGTTGCTTGCTTGGGAGTGGCGCACGCGTCGTATCAGCGTTGGCGCGGGGGCGGCTCCGAGGGAAGTGGAGTTCCTGCCGGCGGAAGCCACGCCCCTCNCGGCACCGGAGCAGCGCTCAGCGAGACATCGTCCATGGGCTTAGCCATCCAGGTCGCGGTGGCCGCGCTCTACTCCCTGGCGATCCTCGGGCTCTTCCTTTATGGGATGAACGCCTGGGTGATGGTCGCGATCCACGTTTGGCGGCGCCGGCACGCGCGGCCGTCNCCACCGGCGCCGGATGTCTGGCCGGCCGTCACCGTCCAGCTTCCGATCTACAACGAGCGCTACGTCGCGCGTCGCTTGCTCGAAGCGGTCGGCGCCCTGGATTACCCGGCGGACCGGTTCGAGATCCAGATCCTCGACGACTCCACCGACGAGACGACCGCGATCCTCACCGACGCGGCGCGGGTCCTGACAGAGCGCGGCCTGAACGTCGTCCACATCCACCGGCGGGAGCGGACGGGCTTCAAAGCCGGTGCGCTCGCGGCGGGGCTGAAGGAAGCCCACGGCGAGTTCACCGCGATCTTCGACGCCGACTTCGTCCCCCCGCGCGACTTCCTCCGCGCCACGATCTCCCACTTCGCCGATCCCCGCGTCGCCGTTGTCCAGACCCGCTGGGGCCATCTCAATCGCGACTTCTCGCTTCTGACGATCGCCCAGGCGCTNGGCATGGACGGCCACTTCGGCGTGGAGCAGCCCGCNCGTTGCTGGGGCGACCTCCTGCTCAACTTCAACGGCACCGCCGGCNTCTGGCGCAAGGAGGCGATCGAGGACGCGGGGGGCTGGACTCACGACACGCTCACCGAGGATCTGGACCTGAGCTACCGCGCGCAGCTGCGGGGCTGGCGCATAGAATACCGGCCCGAGCTCGTCTGTCCCGCGGAGCTGCCCGTGCTCATCACTGGCTTCAAGTCGCAGCAGCGCCGGTGGGCGACGGGGTCCATCCAGACCGCGNTGAAGCTCCTGCCCGAGATCCTTCGTGCGCCGCGCTCGGCCTGGGTCAAATATCAGGCCGCCGTCCACCTGACGTACTACATGATTCACCCGCTGATGCTGGCTGTCGTGCTGCTCTCAGTGCCGCTGCTCGCCGCGCGCGAGTTGATCCCCTCCGCGCCGCTGCTGGTCGCCTCGAGCCTCATCTTCGCGCTCTCCACGTTCGGCCCGGCCTGCATGCTGATCTATGCCCAGCGCGCGATCGAACCGGAGTGGCGCCGGCGGATCTGGCGGCTGCCCACGATCATGGTGATCGGCGTCGGCGTGGCGTGGAGCACGAGCCTGGCCGTGCTCGGAGCGTTCTGGAAGCCCGATCTCACCTTCGTGCGCACGCCCAAGTTCGGCATCGGGCCCGCCGGCGGTCACTGGCGGGGCAAGGCCTACACGGACCACCGGCGGGGCGGGATCGCGGAGATCGCGCTTGGCCTCTACTGCGCCGTGAGCGCCCAGCTCTTCTGGGCTCACGGGGAATACGGCGTCGTCCCCTTCCTGTTTCTCTATACGTGCGGGTTTCTGACCGTGGGCGCGCTGACGCTGCTCCATACCGCCGCGTGGCGCTCGCGCGCGCGGACCGCGATCTTCTCCATCGCTCTCGCTGTCGCCTGTGTGCTCTTTCCGAGCGCGGGCCTCACCGATGCCGGTCCCGAGGCGATCGTCGCCGAGGGCGAGCGGTGGTGGACGGCGTCGCCCGACCCACGCAATCCGGTGGCATGCGCCACGTGCCACCACGATCCCGCCGAGACGCGCGGCTGGGCGGCGAGCTTCCCCAAGTTCAAGCCGCTGCCGCCGCCGCACGGACGGGTCATGACGTTGCTGCAGGCGAACGCCGAGGCCGTGAGGCGCCACTACAGNNTGGCCGACCCGCGGCCGGCGGCGACGGCGATCACGGCGTATCTCGCGGCCCGTGGCGCGGGCGCGCCGCCAACGCCGGGAATCGCCGTCGGTCAGCCGGTCTTCGCAACGCGACTCCAGGCGCTTTCTCGGAGCGTGGCCCGCGGCGCCGCGCTCTATGCGGATCGGTGCGCGTGGTGCCACACGCGGGCAGTGATCGCGCCGGCGATCGCCGCTTTTCCGCGCACGCGTGACGGAGGCGCCGAGTCGCTCGAAGGTTTTCTCGAAGAACACGCGCCGGCGGGGCGGCCGCTCCGGTGGGACAGCCAGGCGATCGCCGANGTCGTCGCCTATCTCGCGGCGTCGCGGGCCGGCCCCGCGTGGAAGGAGCAGCCATGATCCGGACTGTCCTCGTCGCTCTGCTCGCAGGTTGCGCCATCGTGCTCGAGGTCCCGCTCAATGCCGCGGCCGAGACCGTCATCACCGGCACCGTCACGAACAAGGCGGGCCGGCTGCTGGCGGGCCTGGCGCTCCTCGAGAAGGGGGAGATCCACAACAACGTCTGGGATCGGGGCGCCCTCGTCGATGCCAGGGGNCGGTTCAGGATGGAGCTGTCGGCCGGCGGCCAGTACGGGCTGCACGTCTACTCGAGCGGNTACATCTACAAGCCCGAGGCGGTGAAGGTGGAGACAGGCAAGACGCTCGAGGTCAGCGTGGTCCTCGTTCCTGAGCCGACCCGCGCGAACGATCCGATGATCAAGCGCGTGGGATTCTTTCCCTGGGAGCAACGGCAGGGCAAGGTAACCTTCGTGAAGCTCGACGTCGCCGATCCGAACGACGACCTCGGCCCCCAGGTGATGGCTCTCAACGCTGCCACCGGACGCACCTACGCCCTGCAACCGCCGAAGCGCGTTCGCGACCTCAAGGCGAACTTCCCCCAGGGCGTCTACCAGCTCGAGGTCGACACCTCCTCCGGCGCGATCAATCCCCGCGACTGGCACTTCGTCGTCGCCGATCACCAGTGCAACACCACCGACATCCTCAGTTATCCGCACGAGCCGAAACCGCCGCGGGTGATCCATCAGTGATTCCCGTCGCCGTCGCCATCATGGCCAAGGCGCCCCGCGTGGGCGAGGTGAAGACGCGGCTCTGCCCGCCGNTGAGCCCCGCCGAGGCGGCCGCGCTCTACCGCTGCTTCCTCCTCGACAAGATCGATCAGGTGCGGGCCCTCAAGGAGGCGCACCCCGCAGTCGCGTACACGCCGGCCGAGGGCCGGGCCGTCTTCGAGGCGCTGGCCCCAGGCTTCACGCTCGTGCTCCAGCGCGGCGCCGACCTGGGCGCGCGGCTCGCCAGCATCCTGGCGCAGCTGCTCGACCACGGCCACGCGGCCGCCCTGGCGATCGACAGCGACACGCCGACGCTGCCGAGCGCGTTCCTGCAGCAGGCGGTGGACCTGATCATGCGGCCCGGCCCCGACGTGGTGCTGGGGCCGAGCGACGACGGCGGCTACTACTTGATCGGGGTGCGCGCCGTCCGCCGCGAGCTCTTCGAGGGGATCCCGTGGAGCACGCCGGACGTCCTCGCGCAGACGATGCGGCGCGCGACGGCGGCCGGGCTCACGACGGCGTGCCTGCCGGCCTGGTTCGACGTGGACACGCCCGACGACCTCGAGCGGCTCCGCGCGTCGCTGGCCGAGCTCCCCGAAGCGGCGCCCGCGACCGCCGGGTTTCTGGCGAAGCGCACCGACCCCTGCCGGGCGCCGACGCGCTAGTGTCCCGTCCTCGAAGTCATGTTAAGAGCCCGCCAGCACGCGACGCCGGGGCCGACGGGCGCGTGCGGCAGGGGTCGGCGGGACCCGTCCCCGCCTGCTGGCCACGGACCCCGCGTGCCAAGGTGGAGCCCAGTCGCAATGGGGCAGCGGTCGCGTGCCGCGTGGCCCCGCGATCCCTGCCGCACGTGCCCGTCGGCCCCGCTGGCAGCGGCGCGACCGCGGCGATCGTTACCATGACTTCCCAGACGGGACGCTAGACGATCTCGTCGCGGGGCGTGCTCTCCCCGAAGCGGCTCATCGCGTACTTCGGCAGCCCGTGGTAGACCTCGTCGAGGCGCCGGTTGATCTCGCGGTTGGCCAGCGCGAAGAGGCTCCGGCCCTCGCGGTCGCCCTCGACGAGGAACGGGCCGAGCCGCTCGACCTCCAGCACCCACAGCGCCTGGGCGATCCCCAGCTCCTCGAGCCAGTGGACTTCCCTGACGCCCGTGATGCACTTGCCGTAGGCGGCCCCCAGCCCGTAGCCGACGGTGGTGAGATAGACCGCGCCATGGGGAACGAACCACTCGCGGTAGGCCAGCTCCGTGAGCCCCGCCTTGCCCACGATGACCTTAGCCCCCGAGCACTCGAACCAGCGGGCCATCGACCGGCCGAAGCGGAAGGAGGCGGTCGCCGTGACCGCCTCGACCACGTAGGCGCCGTCGGGGCGCACGGTGGCCGCCGGCGAGCAGTGGAAGTTGACGTTGGTCAGGCGTGTGACGCTCGCCGGCAACCCCTGCCCCTGCTCCACGACCTTCCGATAGACACCCTCGCGCGCGGTGTAGACGAAACCGTCGAGGTAGACCACGTCGCCGAGCTTGAGCCGGGCAAGGTCGGCCTCGCCCACCGGGGTGGTCAGGCGCACCTCGTCCATCGCCACGTCGTCCAGCCGCTCGATCGCCCGGGCCGTCACTCGGTGCCCTCGCGACGGTAGTAGTCGGTGAACCACTGAGGGTCGGTGCGGAACTCGACCAGACCGTCGGGACGAATGCGCGCGGTGGCGCGCCGCGACGAGAGACAGAAGCTGTGCATCGCGATCGGCATTCCACCCGTGTGCGAGTACGCCACCTCGATGTGGGTGGCCACGACCAGCGAGCTGCCGGCGAAGCCCATGGCGCCGATGCCGATGTAGTTGCCCAGCCNGGTCAGCTCCTCCTCGAGCTTGGCGATCGCAGGATCGGGGTTGCGGCTGCCCACCACCCGCAGGCAGGCCGCCTCCTTGCCGAGCCGGACGCAGGTGTCCTTGGAGCCGCCGATGCCGACGCCGACGATCGCCGGTTGGCAGGCGAGCCCCCGGCGGCCGAACTCCACCAGCGTGTCGATGAAGAAGCGCTTGATGCCGCCGATCCCGTCGCTGGGGAAGAGCATGCGGTAGTCGGAGCCGAAGAGGCCGCCCTTGTGGACGGTGGTGAGATCGATGAAGTCCCCGCCGGGCTCGAACGCGTAGGTGACCTCGGGCGCGTGCATCCCCACGTTGTTGTTATGATCCACCCGGGTCAGCGGATGCACGCGGTTGGGACGGAGCGGGATGGTGGCGGTGGCCTCGGCCGTCGCCCTGCGGAGCGCGCGCTCGAGGGCCACGAACCCGCCCTCGATCGCCGCCTCGTTGCCGACGCGGACGTAGTAGCGCGGCAGGCCCGTGTCGGCGCACATCGGNCGCCGCTCGGCGGTGGCCAGCTCCCAGTTCGCCAGCATCTCGGTGAGCACGAAGCGCGCGAGCTTGTTCTGCTCGGTGTCCCGCGCCCGGCGGACGCCCTCGCGGTAGTCCGGCGGGATGTCGATGGCCGCGCGGGCCGTGAGCTCGCGCGCAGTGTCCTCGATCAGCTTGACCGGGATGGGTCGCGCCATGGCTGCCACCCTAGCCCCCGGACATCACGCCGTCAATCGACCCGGTCTGAGGTGGGCGGCGGGAGGCCCACGGCCGCGCCCCCTCCAACTGGGCCGCCAGCCGGAAGAGCGTGGCTTCATCGCCGAAGCGTCCCACCCAGTGCGTGCCAATCGGCAGGCCGTCCGCGTTCCAGAAGAGCGGGACGGACATCGCCGGCTGTCCCGTCGCGTTGCAGATGGGCGTGAAGGGCACGAACATGCCGGCCCGCGCGAGCGCGGAGATCGGGTTGTCGGGCTCGGCCTCGAAGCTCCCCAGCAGCGGCGGCGGCTCGGCCAAGGTCGGCGTGAGCCACACGTCGTGCGCCACGAAGAAGCGGCCCACGTCGCGGGCGACGCGCTGGAGCGCGGCGATGGCGGCCAGGTACGTCCCCGCGGTCTGGACGCGCCCCAGCCCGTAGAGCGCCCACGTGAACGACTCGACGTCAGCGGCGCTGGGCACGCGGCCCACCGCCCCGGCCAGCGTCTCGACCATCCACGCGCAGCCCGACGACCAGAGCGTGATGAACGACTGGGTCAAGAGATCGCCGTCCACGGCCGGCGCCGCTTCCACCACTTCGTGGCCGAGCGAAGCGGCGAGCCGCGCGGCGTCGTGGACGGCGGCGACACAGTCCGGATGCACGGGCGCCCCGGTCGCCGCCGTCGTCGTGAACGCGATGCGGAGCCGGCCGGGATCGGCAGCCACCTCCCGGGCGAACGGGCCCCTGGGCGACGGCGCCCAGTAGGGATCGCCGACGTCGGGGCCGGCGGTNGCATCGAGCAGCGCCGCGCTGTCGCGCACCGAGCGCGTCACCGCATGCTCCACGACCAGCCCGCTCATGACGTCGCCGAGGCTCGGCCCCAGGGGATTGCGGCCACGGGTGGGCTTGAGCCCGAAGAGCCCGCAGCACGAGGCGGGGATCCTGATGGAGCCGCCGCCGTCGTTGCCGTGGGCGAAGGGGACCAGCCCGGCGGCCACCGCCGCCGCCGCGCCACCGCTGGAACCGCCCGGGGTGCGGCTGGGATCCCAGGGATTGAGGCAGGGGCCGAAGAGCTGGCCCTCGGTCGTCGGCAGCAGGCCGAGCTCCGGCGTGTTGGTCTTGCCGACGATGACCAGGCCGGCCCGCCGGAGCCGAGCGACCAGCTCGCTGTCATAGGCCGGCACGAAGTCGCGCAGCAACCGCGAGCCCCAGGTCATCCGCACGCCGGCGCAGGCCGCCACCAGGTCCTTGAGCAGGAAGGGCACGCCGGCNAACGGCCCGCTCANCTCCCCCTGGGCCACCCGGCGCGCCTCGTCGTAGATTGGCGCCACGACCGCGTTGAGCTTCGGATTGAGGCGCTCGATCCGCTCGATCGCCGTGTCCACCAGCTCGATCGGCTTCACCTGCCGGTCGCGCACCAGCCCCGCCAGCGCCGTCGCGTCCAGGAACGCCAGCTCGTCCAGGATCGTCATCGCCNCACGTCCCCTCTGGCGCCGCCCGTCGGCGCCCGCGGCAGCCCGTACGCGCAGATCGTGGCGCCGAGGCCGCCGAGGCCGAGCGTGACGAACCCCCAGCCCCACACGGTCGGCGTCAGGCCCGGTGGGTTCGTGGCATCGAGGACGGCGCCGAACACGAGCGGCGCGATCGCTCCCGCTCCGAACCCCAGCAGCGACCGGAGGGCCAGGGCGGAGCCAAGGTACGGCGCGCTGACCNCCTCCGTCAACGCCGTCGAAAGCACCGGGGAATCGCCCAGGGCGNTGAAGCCATAGAGCGCGCCGATGGCGACGATGAGCCCGACCGGCCAGCCGATCAGCCAGCCGAAGACGAACGAGCATGCAGCGCTCGTCGCCGCGACCACGAGCAGGACGATGCGGCGGCCCAGGCGGTCGGACAGGCGGCCCATCGATGACGACGCGATGAGGCCCATCACGTGGAAGCTCGCNGAGACGTAGGCGCCGAGGGCGACGGCCTGGACGCCGGCCACCCCGGCCACGGCCAGGGCGGCGGCGACGAAGGCCGGCGTCCACGCCCACATCCCCAGCAGTTCCCAGGAGTGGAAGGTGTAGCCGAGCATCAGCCGCATGGCCGTTCCGTTGCGGAGCACTTCCGTCCCGAAGCGCACCTCCCGGGCGCGCTCGTGCACGACGTTCGACGTGGTGCGGAGCGCCAGCCACGCCAGCAGCACGGCCACCAGCGGACCGCACGCGGTGAGCAGGAACGCCAGCGGGTAGCCCCCCGTCCGCAGCGCCGCGCCCGACACCAGCAGCGACAGCGCATAGCCGAGCGACGAGCTGGCCAGCAGCCAGCCGACGGCCGCCCCCCGCCGGCTCGGCGGATAGCGATCGGCGAAGAGCATGATCGCGGTGGTGTACGTGCCACCCTGGGAGATGGCGACGAGCGTGTAGAGCACGAGGCCCGTCAGGTATGAGCGGGCCAGAAGCGCGAAGGCCAGCGCGGCGGCGGCCGAGAGCCAGCCCGACCAGAGGAAGACGCGCCGAGCTCCTACCCGGTCGGCCAGCGAGGAGAAGCACAGGAGCGAAACGGCATAGCCGAGCTGGAACCCGGTGGAGATGGAGCCGGCCTCGGTCGCCGACATCCCCCAGGCGCCCCGGAGCACCGGCAGCGTTGCCGCGTACGTCTGGAACACCAGCATGTTGAAGGCGCGCGACGCGCACAGCGTCAGGAGCCACGCGTCCACGCGGCTCACGAATGCCGGAAGGCCAGGCCGATGAACTCCGGGAAGCGCTCCTCCAGCTCGGCCACGACCGCGTCGGCGACCTGCGGCGCCGGCCCCGGCCGCTCCTGCGCCTCGCTGCGGCTCCATTGCTCGATGTAGGCCTCGGCCTCGTGCAGACCGAGCTGCATCGCCGCCGAGTCGATCAGCATCTGGAAGCGCTCGGAGAGCTCGCGGGTGACGGTCTCCCTCTCGTCGCGGACCTCGACGCTCGCGGGGATCCCCCGCCAGGCGATGATCCGGTAGGTGGCCATGAGAGCGGCGGACGCTCAGCCGCCCATGTACTGGCCGAGGAGCATGATGCGGTCGCCTCGCCCCACGCGCGAGTCGAGCCCGTGGCTGACCCCGAGCACGGCGTCGTTCACCAGCACCTCGATGTGCTCGCCGATCTCGTTGCCGTACCAGAGCGCCGCCTGCAGCTCGGGGAACCGCCGGGAGAGCCCGGTCAGCACCGAGCGCACGGTGGCGCCGCCGGTGAGCGGCTCCTCGAAGATCTGCCGGCCCGTCCCGTCTCCCCCGGTGAACCTGGTCACCCAGCTCACGACCTCGACCGGGATGGTGGCCGTCGCCGTGTCGACTCGGCTCATGTCGTCGTCGCGCAGCAGGATGGCGCGCGCAGGAGGCCCAGGCCGCGGGCCGACGGGATCGCGGGCTCGTCCTCCAGGTCGTGGTTGAGGACGTAAACCTCCCACTCCACGCCATCGGGATCCTGCACCCAGAACTTGTCCTGGTTGGCGTGGCAGCAGTCGACGCCGAACTCCTCGCGGACCGGCAGCCCGGCCGCCTTCACCCGCTCCAGCTCGCGGACGACCTCCTCGCGGGCGGCGAGCTGCAGCCCCAGGTGGTCGACCCGGCCCTGCCCCTCGGCGGGGCGGCCATCGGACAGGGCCAGGTTCAGCGGGCCGAACGGCGGCAGGAATTTGAGGTAGCCCGGCTTGACCTTGACCGGGGCCACGCCGAAGAACGTCTCGTAGAACCGCCGGCTCGCCTCCAGATCGGATACCGTCATATGCACGTGCACGCGGGGGACGGTGGTCATGGCTGTCCTCTCTCCTTCGGCTTGCGCGCTCGGACGAACGCGCTCATGAATGTACCATCCAGGGTGGGCGCCAGGGCGTCGACATCGAAGCCGGCGCCAGCCAGGAGCTCCCGGGCGTCCTCCACGCGATAGACGCGGGTGGGCTCGACCTCGATGTCCACGAAGCCGGCCGTCGCCAGCTTGGTCCGGTACTCCGCCTCGTCCAGGGCGCCGGCCACGCATCCGATCCAGAGCTCCACGCTGCGGCGGATCTCGGCCGGCACCGGCCTCCGCACCACGATGTCGGACACGGCGAACCGCCCGCCCGGCCGGAGCACGCGGAAGGCCTCGGCCAGCACGCGATCCTTGTCGGGCGAGAGGTTGACCACGCAGTTGGAGATCACGACGTCCACGCTGACATCGGGCAGCGGGATCTGCTCCATCTCGCCCTTGAGGAACTCCGCGTTCGTCACGCCGGCGCGGGCGGCGTTGGCCCGNGCCAGCGCCAGCATCTCGTCCGTCATGTCGAGCCCGTAGGCCNTGCCGGCAGGGCCCACCCGGCGGGCCGAGAGCAGGACATCGATGCCGCCCCCCGATCCCAGGTCGAGCACCACGTCGCCCGGGTGGAGCGCGGCCAGCGCGGTGGGATTGCCGCAGCCCAGCGAGGCGGCCACGGCCTCGGCCGGCAGGCCGGCCGTTTCGTCGGCGGCGTAGAGGTCCCGGGTGACGGGATCGCAGCCCGCCTCTCCGCTGCCGCACGACCCCGTGCCGCGCGTGACACGCAGCGCAGCCCTGCCGTACTTCTCCCTGACCACGGCCTTGATGTCGTCGCTCATGACNTTCCCTCCCTATCAGCAGCAGGCGGTGAGCAGCCGGACCAGCTCCGACACCGTCTCCGGCCGCACCGAATAGTAGATGAAGCGCTCCTCCTTGCGGCTCTGCAGCAGGCCGGCCCGGCGCAGGAGGTCGAGGTGGTGGGACAGCGTCGGACCGGGGATCTCCAGCTCGGCCTGGATCTCCCCGGCCGGCACCTCCCGCCCCGCCCGCACCAGGAAGAAGAAGATCTGCAGGCGCGTGAGGTGGGCGAGCGCCCTGAGCGCCTCCACGTGCGCTTCCCTCGCTTGCAGCCGGGCCACCGGGAGCGTCTTCATAGTTCTAAGTTTATAAAACTATGGAACCTATGTCAAGGGGTGGGCGGGGCAGGGGTCGGCGGGCGCCGGTGGCCGCTCGGAGACCCGTAGCTTCTGGGGATCGAGGGATGCGCCAGCTCCAAGAAGGCTGCTGGCGCAGGGTGGAGAGCGTAGTCGACGAGGGGCCACCGGCGGCCGGTCTTGATGGTCACGAAGGCGGCGATGGCCTGGCCCTTGANCGGTCGACCAGCGCCGATTCCACCTCCATGGTNGACACGCGGGGGAAACTTCCGACCTTCCTTCAGCAGCGCTTCGATGGGCTCCTGGCGACGAACGGTCGGCGCGGCTATCGGCATTGATCCAGTTCGAGGCTAGGAGCGGGCCGGCCGGGGCTCCTTCCGCGGCAGGAACTCGTCGCGCTTGGTCTTGAGTCGCTTGACGAGTTCCTCGTAGGAGGAGGTGCGGATGATCCGGTCGAATTGCGACCGGTAGTTGCCGACGAGGCTCACGTTCTCGATGGCGATGTCGTAGATGAGCCACCGTTCTCCGCGCTTGAGCATCTTCGCTTCGACCGGTACCTCGGTGCGCTGCTTGGTGACGATCTTGGCGCGCACAATCGCGTAATCGCCGTCGACCAGTTCGCCCGTATACTGGACCTTCTCGCCGCCGTAGAGGTCGATCTTCGCGATATAGGTGCTCTCGAGGAGATCGGCGAAGAGCTGCACGAACTCCTCTCGTTCCGCCGGCGTCCGCTTCTGCCAGTGAATGCCNAGCGCCCGCTTGGCGGTCTCGTTGACGTCGAAGACCTGCTCGGCGACCTTCCGCACGGCCTCGCGCTTGTCGGCCTGCTTCAGCGACGGATCGTTCAGGATCTGCTGGACATGGTCGGTGTACTGCTGGACCTGCTCGGTCGGCGGCCCGGCCACCGCCGCCGCCGCCCAGCCGAGCACGATCACGACCGCCGCGAGGGCCGAGCCCCTTGTCCTTGGCATGCGCCCTCCGCCTCCCCTTCAAGTAAAGCTTACACAGACTCTACCGGCTCCTGGCCGCTCCTCGCAAGAAAAGACGTGTGCCCACGTCGCTGGCATGTGCTTCGCACGCCGGTACGAGGTCCGAAACACCAAGCAACGAGGAGGCGACACCATTATGCAGAGTACCTGGTATCGAGCGACCATCGTATCGGCGGTCCTGCTGGCCCTGGGCGTCGGACCGGCGCTGGCCGGCGACGAGGCCAAGCCGACGGGCGGCCCCGACAGTTACAAGTCGTCAGAGCCCAAGACCCCGGGCTCGAGCCCGGCNGGCAAGAACGAGCCGGCGGCATCGCCGAAGACCGAGGCCGGCGACTTCACCGGCCGTCATACGATGGAAGGTGAAGTGACGANGATCGATCAGAACAAGGGCACGGTCAGCGTCAAGACGGCGGAGGGGACGCTGGACCTCCACTTCCCGCCCAGCGCTCTGGCCAACATCAAGAAGGGCGACCGCGTCTCCGTCGAGTTGGCGCTCAAGCAGGAGATGAGCGGCGGCACGATGAGCCCGCGCAGTCAGGCCGCGCCCACGCGGTGATCCCCCGGGGCGGGGGCGTCGCGCCCTCGCCCCTCTCTCTTCTCTCCGCGAAGCTCCCCGGCGGCCTGGCTCTCGCGAGCGTGGCCAGCGCGATGACGTAGACTCGGGCGCGTGGTGACACTCTGGAGGCGGGCGCTGGTGGTCCTGGGCGTAGCGGGTGTGCTGGTGGGCACCGGGCCCGCCGACGNCCAGGTTCCGCCCGGCGCCAAGGTGGATTACCGGGGGACCGGCGTCGTGCTGGCGCTCCTGCCGCCGCCCTCGAGCCTGCACGCCACGCGGCCTGCGATCGTCATCGAGCACGAGCCGATCGCCGGGCTCATGGACGAGAAGATGTCGATGCCGTTCCTGGCCGCCTCGACTGCGCTGTTCCAGGGTCTACGGCCGGGGAACCGTATCGCCTTCGGATTACAAGATACGCCGCGGGCGCTGCTCGTCGTCGCCATCGAGCGGCTCGCGCCTGCGCGCTAGCGGTCCGTCGGCGAATGGCGCGAACTCACCGCGGCCACCGCTCGCCGTTTCGCGCGCCGGCTCCGCCGGCGCAATCCCTCGCTGGGGAAGGCCTCGGAGGGGCCCGTAACGTCCGCCCCCTCCGACTGAGCTAGCGCTTCTCGATCTTCAGTCCCGTCTTCGTCACTGACACGCCGGCGGAACCGGCCTGGCGGAGCTCGCTGGCCAGCTTGTGCTTGTCGAGGAAGGCGCGGAGGTCGGCTTGGGAGATCTCGCCCAGCAGATCTTCGAAGACCGCGGCTGAGTGGATGACCGCGCCGTGGCTATCTTGGAGATGGAACATCTGGACGCCGCGGTCGTGGGCATAGAAGTCGTAGATGACGGCCGTGGGGAACTCCTGCTGCAGATACTCGCGCACTGTCCGCACTTTCTCCTCGTCCATCTCGCCCGAGATCTTCGCCCCCGACCGCCCCCACGATCCGCGCTGCTCCTCGGCCGGCGCCTCGTCCACCGGCGACGGGACCTCGCGCCGGCGCGGCGGTTGCGGCGCGGCGCGACCGACCGGCGCGGCGCGACCGACCGGCGCGGCGCCTGGCCGGGTCACCGGCGGCGGCGCCACGCGGAGACTGGCCGGCGAGGGGACGGCCTCATGCGTCTCGCTCGCTTCGTCGGCCCCTTTGGGGTCCTCGACGCCGACGAACTGCAGGCCGAAGCGGAACTCGAGGCAGTCCGCGCGCTCGAAGCGGAGATGCTTGATCTTCCGGAAGAAGGTGTCAGGTATCCGCTCGGCGATGAAGATCACGCGGGGCGGCTCGTCGGCCGAGAGCCGGACCGTCGGATAGAGCCGCCGGAGCGCGTCGGGATATTCGAGGCACCACGAGTAAGCCTCGAGAGCGCGCAGCATCAGCTCGTCGTCCGCCTGGAAGCCCAGCGCCACGAGCGTGAGGGCGCCGGCGGCGTCGAGAGTGATCAGATCGATCGTGGCGCCGCCCAGCAGCACCCGTGCATCGAGCAGCTTGAGGCCCGGCTCGATCGAGCCGACCTGCTCGGCGACCAGCTCCTGCAGCTCCTTGAGGTCTTCGAGCTTCAACGACCGGAACCCCGGATTCATGCTCCCCCGCTGGGGGGTCGCAACGACTGTGCCAGCACCGGAGGGGCGGCGGCGCCCCCAGAATCAACGGGTTACGCTCAGGGGCGCCCGGCGCCGGAAGTCCGAGGTGTCACGCTGACAGGCGAGACGTCAGCGGAATGCCAGAGTGGTGCGCGCCAGGGCTGGCGTCACTTCAGGTGGCTCAGGAAGAAGCCGGCAATGCGTCCCTCGAAGTGCGGTCCCAGCTCGCCGTGGCGGCCCCGGTCCATGAGCTCGAACTCGGCCCCCGGGTTGCCGGCGAGCGCCTGCCGCAGCCGCTCGGCGTGGCGAACGGAGATCTGCTCGTCCTCGCGACTGTGGATGATCAGCACCGGAATGCCCAGACGGGCCGCCGCGGCGGCGGGCGACGGGCGCGTGATGTCGGCGCCGAGGAAGAGCCGCCCCCAGAGCAGCATCAGCTGGACGAGCGGCTCCCTGAGGAGCCAGAAGTGCGCGTAGACCTCCCGGCCCAGCGCCTTGAGGTCGGCGAAGGCGGCGTAGGCCGCGACCGCCCGGATCCGCGGATCCTCGGCCGCCGCCAGGAGGGCGACGGCGCCGCCGAGCGAAAATCCAAAAACCCCCACCGGCGCGAGCCCTCGGGCGTGGAGGAGATCGACGGCGCGGCGGAGGTCGTCGCGCTCGCGGAAGCCCAGCGTGGTGGCGCGCCCTTCGCTCCGGCCGAAGTAGCGCAGGTCCACCAGCAGCACCGTGAAGCGCGCGTGGAGCGCGGCGGCCAGCGGCAACAGATCGGCCTTCTCCGCGGGATAGCCGTGGAGGAGGATGACCGCGGGAGCGCCCGGCCGCGGCGCGAGCCAGGCGGCCAGCGTGAGGCCGTCGGCGGTGCGGATCGCCACGTCCTCGACGCGCAGGTTGAAATCGCGCGGGCTCAGCGGGATGGCGATCCGCGGCGGTCGCACGGTGAGCCAGAAGCTCAGCAGGCTCAGGGCCAGGAACGCCGCGGCGACGAGGAGGAGCCCGATGACGAGCTTACAGATGACTGGAGTCGGTGATCGCCGCCATCTCAGGGCCGTTCTCGAGCTGGCCCGTCGCGTCGAGCGTGGTGCCCGTTCAGCCGGGCGAGCAGCCCATGGAGCGCCTTGCACGCCTCGGCGTCGTCGGGCGCCATGCGCACCGCGCCTTCGAACTCGCGCAGCGCGTCCGGCCAGCGTCCGAGCTTGATGTAGATCCGTCCCAGGTTCATGTACGGGAACTGCCGCGGTTCGTAGCGGGCGGCGCCCTTGGCCTTCTCGAGCCACGGGACCGCCTCGTCGAGCTTGCCTTGCTGCATCAGGTAGACGCCGATGTCGTTGTAGGGGTTGCCGAAGTCGGGATCGATCTCAATGGCCTTGAGGCACTCCGCGGTCGCTTCCTCCAGCCGTCCCTGGAAGCTGTAGGTCCAGCCCAGGAAGGTGTGCGCCTCGGCGGTGGGGCACATCGCGATCGAGCGCCGGTAGAGCTCGATGGCGGCCTCCAGATCGCCGTCCATCTGGCGGCGGTACGCCTCGCGCCACAGCTCGATGGCCCGCTCGCGGTCTTCCGCGTCGCTCATGGCGGGGCTATTGTACGCATCGGGAGGCCACCATGCGTATCGTCGACGTCAAGGCGTACCCCACCTCGTTTCCGGTGCCACCCGGGGCCAGCGTCACGCTCGGCATCGGCCGCGCCGTCAAGCGCGACGCCGTCGTCGTGAAGGTCGTCACCGACGACGGCCTGGTCGGCTGGGCGGAGTCGCATCACGGCCGCTCCCCGGGCGCCGTCGCGCACCACCTCAACACCACGCTGCGACAGCTCGTGCTGGGCCTGGACGCCACCGACGTCATCGGTGTCTGGACGCGCATCTACCAGATGCAGCTCGGCAGCCACGGCCTGGGCGCGGCCACCGCCATCGCCATGAGCGGGCTCGACATGGCGCTGTGGGACATCCGCGGCAGGGCGACGGGCTGGCCNCTCTATCGCCTCCTGGGCGGGGCCGGGCGGCCGATCCCGGCCTATGCCGGCGGCGTGTCCCTCGGCTGGCAAGAGCCGGAGGCGCTGGTGGAAGAGGCGCGCGCGCTCGTCGCCGCCGGCTACCGCGCCGTGAAGCTGCGCGTCGGCGATTCCCCCGCCCGCGACCTGGCCCGCGTCGCGGCCGTGCGCAAGGCGTTCGGCGATGAGCTGACCATTCTCGTGGATGCCAATACGGGCTACCGCGTCGCCGACGCGCGCCAGGTGATGCCCGNGTTCGAGGCCCAGGGCGTGGGGTGGCTGGAGGAGCCCTTTCCCGCCCACGACCATCGCAGCTANGCGATGGCGGCGACGTTCGGCCGGGTGCCGCTGGCAGCGGGCGAGAACCACTACACGCGCTTCGAGTTCACCCGCCTGATCGAGGACCGTGTCATCAGCATCCTGCAGCCCGATCTCTCCAAGACGGGCGGAGTCACCGAGGCGTTGCGCATCGCCGCCCTCGCCTCGGCCTGGAAGCTCTCGATCAACCCCCACACCTCCATGACGGGCTTGAACATGGCGGCGTCCATCCACTTCCTGGCCGCCATCGACAACGGCGGCTACTTCGAGGGCGATGTCTCGAAAGGCAACCTCTTCCGCGACCAGCTGGTGAGCCCAGCGCCCTATCAGATCGGCCCCGACGGCTGTGTCCGCCCGCTGGAGGCGCCGGGGATCGGTCTGGAGGTGGACGAGAAGTTCCTCGCCGCGCACCCGGTCATCGAAGGACCGGGATACATCTGACACGGCCCCTCGTCAAAGCGTCACCGCGGCGGCGGAACCCGTGGCAAGTGCGCTTGGCAACGCGCGACGAGGNCGGGCACCGGAATTGCACTCCTTATTTATATGGCGCGGGACGTGGACGCCCAGGTGCTCGTCGTGGATGATCGTGACTACCTGCGGCAGATCCTGGTNGCGGTTCTGGAGGACTTCGGCTACCCCGCCGCCGGCTTCGCCTCGGCCTCGGCCGCGCTGGAGCGGCTGCCCGCGCTGCGGCCGCGGCTCATCCTTCTGGATCTACACATGCCGGGGATGGACGGATGCGAGTTTCTCCGGCGGCTGCGCGGGAACCCGGCCTGGAACAACCTGCCCGTGCTCATCGTCTCGGGCGTCGGTGAGGCCGTCCCGCCCGCGGGCGACCGGCGCGCGCTCGCCGTTCTCCCCAAGCCGTTCGACAACGACACGCTGATCGCCCGTGTCCGGCAGATGATCGGGCCGGCGCCTACGTGCCCGGCCGGCGCCCGCCCGTCCCGCCCCGCTCCGGCGGCGCGCGCCACACCTTCATGAAGGCGTTGGTCAGCGCGCGGCCTCGCCGATCAGCCTCTCGACGATGACGCAGTCGCGCCAGAGGCCATCCAGCGTGGCGTGGCGTAGGTAGACGCCGACCTCCCGGAAGCCGTGCCGGCGGCACAGTGAGAGCAACCAGAGCGGCGCTGCCGGCACCGCTCCCGCGCGACCGCCGCGCCACGTAGACGGAGCTCTCGGCGACGCCGGCGTAGCATGCTCGTTGCAGTAGGGGCTGGCGCCGGCCCAGGCGATCGTCTCGCCCGCCCGCTCCCCGACAACCACACCTGTCGCCGCCCTCCGCCTTGAACCCCAGGTCGGGGTGACGGCGAATCTGCTCGCCGATCCGGATGATCTCGTCGGCGCGGCGGTCGATCGCCCCGCGTAACCGCTGCTTCAGCTCCTCTTTCGTCACCGCTGGCTTAGTCGGAGGGGGCCTCACCGCTCCCTCCGAACCTCCCCGGTGGGGATGGCGCGGGCGAAGCCCGCGCTCGAACGGTGGTGACTCCAACGCACCGCTACCGGCCCCGGAAGACGGGCTCGCGCTTCTCCACGAAGGCCTTG